>Ga0209606_1001146_pt1 | contig 34714 bp, 25 predicted proteins | sample AD_UKC057_MetaG_FD_184412 | JGI IMG/M metagenome (GOLD analysis project Ga0209606, IMG submission 184412) | Active sludge microbial communities of municipal wastewater-treating anaerobic digesters from USA - AD_UKC057_MetaG (SPAdes) (version 2) | ecosystem: Engineered > Bioreactor > Anaerobic >...
ATGCAGGCGGAAGGGATGTTTATATGATTTATGAACCAATGGCTGCTGCCATCGGAATAGGTATTGATGTTGAAGCTCCGGAAGGATCAATGATAATCGATATAGGAGGCGGCACTACTGAGATTGCGGTCATAGCTCTCGGAGGCATTGTCTGCAATAAATCGATCAGGATAGCCGGGGATGGATTCACATCCGATATCCAGGCATATATGAGGCATCAGCATAATATAAAGATAGGCGAAACAACCGCTGAGGATATCAAGATCGCTGTCGGCGCCGCTCTTCCGGATATCGATAATCCGCCTGCAGATTATATTGTAAGAGGGCCCAATATTATGACTGCCCTTCCTATCGAAATACCTGTTTCATATCAGGAGATAGCCTACTGCCTCGATAAATCCCTTACCAAGGTGGAAGCAGCCCTTCTTAGTGTGCTTGAACAGACACCTCCCGAACTTTATGCAGATATAGTTAACAAGGGAGTTTATATGGTAGGCGGCGGAGCATTGCTCAGAGGTCTCGACCGCAGACTGGCTGACAAGATCAATATTAATTTCAATGTCGTTGAAGATCCGCTTCATTCGGTTGCAAGAGGAACCGGTGTTGCCCTTAAGAACGTTGAGAAATATCCTTTCCTCATGAGATAAGCTCCGGTATAGATGAGAAACCTCCTGAATTTTCTTGCGGGATATAACAATATAATAATCTTTCTCATTCTTGAAGGAATAGCGCTTTCCTTGCTCACATCAGAAAATAATTATCATAATACGAGGTTTGTAAAAGGTATCAGGGGGATTACTACGGCCATCGAAAGATCTGTAAGTAAAACCAGATCTTATTTCAGTTTACGTGAAACTGCTGAAAAGCTTTCTGCCGAAAATGCTTCTCTCAGGAACAATATTGAGAAATCGGGGGAAGCCATAAATACTGTTTTTTTTTCTGTCACCGATTCGGTTTTTAGGCAGAAATATTTCTGGTCTTCGGCTGAGGTCATAAATAATTCGGTAAACCGGCAGAAAAATTTCTTCACACTTAACAAAGGTTATAACCAGAATCTGGCCAGGGATATGGCTGTAGTATCTGATGACGGTGTAGCCGGTGTAATTGTCGGGTGCTCTTCAAACTATTCGGTTGCAATGTCGGTCCTCAATACCGACTTCAGGCTGAGTGCAAGGATCAGATCAAACGGATATTTCGGTTCACTGAACTGGGACGGCAGGGACTACAGTCATGCAATCCTCAGCGAAATTCCTCAGCATGTTATAGCAAATGTCGGGGATACAATTGAGACTACAGGCTATTCGGCTGTTTTTCCGGAAGGGTTGATGATCGGGACTATCACCGAGATTGAAAAATCAGGAAGCGATTTCTACAGGATCTCGGTTCTGCTTAAAACCGATTTTAAAAAGCTGAATTATGTTAATGTTATAGGGAACCTTCAGAAGACTGAACAACAGGAACTCGAAAAACAATTCCAATGATCAACAGGATTTTAAGATATGCCCTGATCTTTGTTCTGCTGTTGCTGCTCCAGCTGTTCTTATTCAATAATATTCAGTTCAGCGGGTATGTTAATCCTTATGTTTATATCCTTTTCATACTGCTGCTTCCGGTTGATATCCCGGCATGGTTGTTGCTGATTATTTCATTCTTTACCGGACTGATAATCGACCTGCTGACGGGAACCCCGGGAATGCACACAGCAGCCACTGTTCTTGCGGGATTTGCAAGGCCTTATGTCCTGAGATTATTTTCTCCCAGGGAAGGATATGAAACCGGCGCTGATCCTTCGATGTTTGTTTACGGATTCAAATGGTTTCTTTTGTATACGGTTTTCATCGTCCTTCTTCATCATACTCTTCTTTTCTATCTTGAAGTGTTCCGGCTGTCTGATTTTTTCAACACCTTCCTCCGGGTATTGCTGAGCTCGATTTTTTCAATCACCTTTATCCTTTTGCTGGAATATATACGAAAGGGTAAATAACTGACCTGGCATGAAGGACCTCTATTCGACACGGAAATATCTGATCATGGCAATAGTTGTACTTGCCTCACTTGCTCTGGTCGTAAAATTGTTCATAATTCAGGTAGTCCAGGATACTTACAGACTGTCGGCAGATAATAATGTTCTGAGATATGTGACACAATATCCTGCACGGGGATTGATTTATGACAGGAACGGTGAACTTATCGTTTATAACCAGGCTGCTTATGATCTGATGGTAATACCCTCCCAGACCTCAAAAATCGATACGACACTTTTCTGCCAGGACCTGGGTATTACAAAGGATGTTTTCCTTGAAAGGATGAAGGCTGCCAGGAATTATTCAGGAAGGGCTCCGTCAATTTTCCTTAAACAGATCTCTGCCGAGTCGTATGCCAGGTTCCAGGAAAAAATATTCATGTTCCCGGGTTTTTATGTACAGCCCAGGACTTTAAGGAAATATTCCAGGCCGGTTGCTGCCCATCTTCTGGGGTATGTGAGTGAAGTTGATGAAGCTCAGATTAAAAAAGATCCATATTATAAACCAGGCGATTATATCGGAAAGCTTGGGATAGAGGAAGCATATGAAAAAGAGCTGAGGGGGACAAAGGGTGTTAAAATATTCCTCGTGGATGTTTACAGCCGTGTAAAGGGTTCTTATGCCGGCGGGATGATGGATACAGTGGCAGTTCAGGGAAATGATATAGTTGCAAGTATTGATCTCGGTCTGCAGGAATATGGTGAAAAGCTTATGCAGAACAAAACCGGGAGCATTGTTGCTATCGAACCGTCTACAGGCGAGATCCTTGCCCTGGTCTCGTCACCGAACTATGACCCGGCTCTTCTTGTAGGCAGGGTCCGCTCAGAGAATTTTTCCAGGCTGTCGGCAGACACCTTACTGCCTCTTTTTAACAGGGCTTTCATGGCTTCTTATCCTCCGGGCTCGACATTTAAGCCCATAATCGGCCTTATTGCTTTACAGGAGAAGGTTATTGTGCCATCAACTACTTTCGGTTGCAGCAATGGATATTTGTTCGTTGGTTGCCACTCCCATTCATCTCCGCTTAACCTGAAAGGTGCCGTAATGAATTCATGCAACTCATACTTCTGCCAGACCTTCAGAAAAGTACTTGAAAATCCTGCATATGGTACAATTTCCGAAGCCTATGAAAAATGGAGATCATATCTTACTGAGTTCGGTTTTGGGAAGAAACTTGATACTGAATTTGTTAATGAACTCCCCGGACTGATACCCCCGGCAACATATTTCGACAGGTATCACGGGATCAACGGATGGAAGGCGCTTACAGTAATATCCCTGGCAATTGGTCAGGGAGAGATTGGCACTACACCACTCCAGATGGCAAATATGACTGCCGCTATCGCTAACAGGGGATACTATTACACACCACATATTGTTAAATCAACAGGGAACCTGCAGGGCATAGATGAGCGGTTCAGACGGAAGCACGAGATACATATTGATTCTGCAAATTTTGAAGAGATAATACAGGGTATGGAAGCTGCTGTTAACGGAGGAGCAGGAGCTACTGCCAGGATTGCAGCAATGGAAGATATAATTGTGTGCGGAAAAACAGGAACGGCGCAGAATTCCCAGGGGGAAAAAGATCATTCTGTATTTGTTGCATTCGCGCCGAAGGATAAACCGGTAATTGCCATTGCCGTATATGTTGAGAATTCAGGATTCGGAGCTACTTATGCAGCTCCGGTGGCCAGTCTGATGATCGAAAAGTATATAAAGAAGGAGATTGGCGAGGCAAGTAAATGGAAGGAACAGAGAATGCTTGAATTAAATCTTACAGGACGTGCCGCGCAACGTTAATATATGGTACAGGATTGACAAGGTTACTGTCTTTCTTTTCCTGCTGATGATGATCGTAGGCTGGTTTAACATTTATGCTGCCGTCTATAACGAAGAACATAAGGATATACTTGATTTTTCACAGAGATACGGGAAACAATTCATCTGGGTTATTGCTGCAATTGTTCTGGCGGTTTTAGTAGTGATAATCGACACCAGGTTTTATCTTTTCTTCGCCTGGGGGGTATACGCTGTGCTTGTAATACTGCTTATACTGGTTCTTTTTTTCGGTAAGGAAGTAAATGGGGCAAGGTCATGGTTCCAGATTGGACCGCTGACAATTCAGCCTTCTGAATTTGCAAAATTCGCCACAGCTCTTGCACTGGCAGGCTACCTTAATAATCATAAAGGCGAACTTACCAGGCTCAGGGTTATATTGCCTGCAGCTGCCATAATCTTTCTTCCCGCTCTTCTGACAGCTAAACAACCCGACATGGGTTCAACAGTAGTCTTTTTCTCATTCTTCATAGTACTGTTCAGGGAGGGTATGAGCCCGTATATTTTTGTATCAGGACTGCTGATGATAATCCTGTTCTTTCTGACGCTCCTGATGGATAATCTCCTGCTCGGATTAATTCTTGTGGCGCTGGCCTTTTTCCTGACCTGGTTTGTGACACGAAAAACAAAATTATCATTTACGGGGCTGGGTATTATCCTCCTTATCGGCGGCAGCTTATTTGCGCTGGATCATTTTGTACTGAGATCAATAGGCAACGAGTATATTCTGATAATCACACTTATCCTGGCTGGTCTGGCCTTCGCCTATTACATTTATCAGAAAAAGGCGATGAGCATACTTGTTATTTACCTGTTTCTGCTGGGAAGTATAATATATATAAATTCTGTTGACTTTGCTTTTAACAACCTTCTGAAACCACATCAGAGGGAAAGAGTTGAGATAATGCTTGGTTTCAAATCCGATCCGCACGGCACAGGGTATAATCTTAACCAGTCTCTTATTTCGATCGGATCCGGAGGGTTCGGGGGGAAGGGATATCTTCAGGGGACACAGACAAAATTCAAATTTGTCCCTGCTCAGAGCACGGACTTCATCTTCTGTACAGTAGGCGAAGAATGGGGCTTTGTAGGATCATTTGTGACAGTGGGATTGTATCTCTTCCTGCTTCTGAGACTAATAAAGCTTGCTGAAAGACAGCGTTCGGTCTTTTCGCGTATTTACGGCTATGGAGTTGTTTCTGTACTCTTCACTCATTTTTTCATAAATATTGGTATGACTATCGGTATCGTTCCGGTGATAGGTATCCCGCTGCCTTTTTTCAGTTACGGTGGCAGTTCACTCTGGGGCTTTACAATATTGCTGTTTATTTTTCTCAGGCTCGATGCAAGCCGTACTGAATACCTTATCTGATCAGAAAGGCATTGTGATCCTGTGGGATATCTCTATCCCGAAATCTTTTTCAACATAATCGATCAGCTGGGGAAAGAATTCCATGAAATCGTCCTGGAGTGCATAATAGTTTTTCTTAAGCGTTTTTATTGCATATCTGGTTTCATTCGGCAAACTTGAATTCCTGCTTAATGTCCTCAGAACATGCTTTATACCATTTGTAGTCTGATATGTTTCTATCCAGTTGTTAATTATGAAAAATGGCATCATCCCTTTTACCTTTTCGGGGAGTATTTCATAATTGTTTACAAGTGCCCTGTAAAAATTGTAGGTAACACTCTCAAGAGGCCTCCGGGAGAAAAAATTCCACTCTTTGGTCAGATAATGGTCATAGATTATATCAGTTATAACTCCGGCATATTTATGATATTTGCGTGAAAAATATATCTTGCTTCTGTGTACCACAGGATGCCGGTCGGTGAACATATCTATATACCTGTGAAGAATAATACCCTTCCTGATAAGCTCGGGGTAGTTGAGATAATCCCTGCCTTTAACATAATCGCCGATATAATTACCGATGATTATCTTATCGGAATCCCCCGACAGGTATATGTGGGCAAGGACATTCATACAAAGTTATAATAGTACAAAGAATTTATCAGATAGTTCATTACAAAAGATAATTTCTCCGGAGTATTTACAGATCATAACCGGTTGATATAAATTTTATTGTATTACAGACAGTTATAATGTGGAAACCATGTTTAAAAATTTTGAATAAACTTTCGGAATTCCGGTATGCAAATTATACATTTGCTGATTCATTTTAAAATGAAAATCTGTACTGTCAATAAATTGCTGAAAAAATAAATTTATGGTAAGAAAAAATGTAGTAATTATCGGTGCTGCCGGAAGGGATTTCCACAACTTTAATATTTGTTTCAGGGATAATGAAAGCTATAATGTTGTTGCTTTCACAGCAGCCCAGATACCCGATATTGACGGGAGAAGGTATCCTGCCGACCTTGCCGGGAAATTATATCCTAAAGGCATTCCGGTCTTTGCAGAGGAGAACCTTCCTGAAATAATAAGGAAACACAAGGTTGATCAATGCATTTTTTCCTACAGTGATGTTACATATAATAAGGTGATGTCGGTCGGTGCCATCGTTAATTCCGCCGGTGCCGATTTCGTTCTGCTTGGTCCGGATGCAACAATGGTAAAAAGTACGAAGCCCCTTATTGCAGTGGGAGCGGTGAGGACAGGTTGTGGAAAGAGCCAGACCTCGAGGAAAGTGATTGAGATCCTTATGGCAAAAGGGCTGAAGGTTGTTGCTGTCCGTCATCCCATGCCATACGGTAATCTGAGTGAACAGAAGGTTCAGAGGTTTGCCACTCTTAAAGATCTCGAAAAGCATAAATGTACTGTAGAGGAGATGGAGGAATATGAACCTCATGTTGTACGGGGTAATGTTATTTATGCCGGGGTTGATTATGAGGCTATTCTCCGGAAAGCTGAAAAGGATCCTGCAGGATGCGATGTCGTTGTCTGGGATGGAGGGAATAATGATTTTCCGTTTTATAAACCTGATCTTATGATAACTGTGACCGATCCCCACAGGGCCGGGCATGAGCTGAGGTATTACCCGGGGGAGGTTACTCTCCGGATCGCTGATGTGGTGGTTATAAACAAAATCGACAGCGCTGACCCGGACTCCATAAACATTGTAAGGGAAAGTATTGAGAAAGTCAATCCAAAGGCAACAGTCATAGATGCTGCATCACCAATAAAAGTTGATGATCCTTCGGTGATCAGGGGAAAGAATGTACTCGTTGTTGAAGATGGGCCAACCCTTACCCATGGAGAGATGAAGCTTGGCGCAGGTATTATGGCTGCCCGTAAGTTTGGGGCTGCAGGGATAATTGATCCCCGGCCATTTGTTGTGGGCAAGCTCAAAGAAACCTTCGGCCTTTATCCCGGAATCGGAACTCTTCTCCCGGCCATGGGATATGGAGAACAACAGCTTCGTGACCTTGAAAAGAGTATCAATAATACAAAGTGCGACAGTGTAATTGTAGCAACACCTATCGACCTGCAGCGGATAATAAACATAGAGAAACCTGCAACAAGGGTGAATTATGAATTGCAGGAGATTGGTGATCCGACTCTGTCACAGATACTGGATGAATTTGTTGCAAAGAATAAACTAAGGAAAAAATGATTCCTGCCGGGGATTCCGGTGGCAGGAATCATAAATGAAATATTCTCTATCTTTTTACTCTGGCATTACCTTTCCAGATGCTCCAAACCTGGTCCTCATCTGCAGGCTGTCCATAATCGGTGATAACCGTTGTTGCAAGTGCTCCGGTAGCCCATCCGAACTGAATCCATTTTTCCGCATCCCAGCCCTTAAGGATGGCATAAAGCAGTCCGCCTACGAAACCGTCTCCACCTCCAATTCTGTCGAGGACATGAATTTCACGTGGTTCAACGATATGCCAGTTATCACCTTCAAGCATTATTGCACCCCAGAGGTGCTCATTTGTACTGATGACCTGGCGGAGAGTGGTGGCAAACACTGATGCACCGGGATAAGCCTTCTTCACCCTGCCTATCATTTCCTTGAAGCTTCCGATCTTCGAGGCAAGATCTTTTCCTCCTTCTTCGGGACCTTCGATACCCAGACAAAGCTGGAAATCCTCTTCATTGCCCACAAGAATATCTGCCAGACCGGCTATTTCCTTAAAGGTTGCGGAAAGTTCCTTCTCCCTGTTTTTCCAGAAGGTTGCACGGTAATTAAGGTCGAAGGAGATCCTGGTACCGTATTTCCTGGCTGCTCTTGCCAGTTCGAGACAGAAATTGCTTGTTTCGGGAGAAAGAGCACCTATAAGTCCTGAAAGATGAAGGATCTGTACTCCTTCTTTGTCAAATAACCTCCCGAGATCGAAATCCTTCACATTCAATGTCCTTCCTACTTCCCCGGCACGGTCGTTCTGAACTCTCGGTCCTCTTGATCCGTAACCGCTGTCGGCTATGTTAAACTGGTGCCTGTAACCCCAGGGTCCTCCCTGATCGACCTCAGCACCTTCATATGCCATATGCCGGCCGGCCAGATTATCCTTTATAAAACGGGCAACCGGACTCTCCCTTACAAAGGTTGTCAATACTTTTACAGGTAATCCAAGATAAGAACTTACACTGGCAACATTGGTTTCGGCACTGGTCGCCTGCATGTGAAATGTATCGCTGCAATGTACAGGCTGACCGTTCAACGGGGTGATCCGGACACCCATACTCGTGGGCACAACCAGTGACCAGGTAAAATCTTTTTTCAATTCAATTTTCATAATAATTAGTTTAAAGTTCTATAAAAAATATAATTTTTATTCTTACTTACGACCATACGATCATACGACCTGAGACCGCCAGCCTTCGCCACCCCTTCCGCTAAAGCTTTGCAGGCCGAAAAAGGCTTCGGCTGGCAAAGCAAAACCGTCAAGCCGTCAGACCGTTAAACCGTCAAACCGTTAAAAAGTTAAACCGTTAAACCGTCAAGCCGTCAAGCCGTCAAACCGTAATACCTACCTCCCCAGCCTTTCTCTCAACTTCTTCCCGGCCTCTTCAAACCCGGGCTTATTAAGGAGTGCAAACATATTCTTCTTGTAGGCTTCCACACCCGGCTGGTCAAACGGATTGACATCAAGGATGTATCCACTGATAGCACAGGCCATCTCGAAGAAATAAATAAGCTGGCCGATAAAAAATTCATTAAGCTCCGGAATGTTGATCTTTATTACAGGTACATTACCGTCATTATGAGCCAGGATAGTGCCGGTTTCAGCATTGTTGTTGACCTCCGACAGTCTTTTCCCGGCAAGGTAGTTCAGCTGGTCGGAATCATCTTTTTCGGGAGGTATTGTAACTTTCTTACGTGTACCGGCAACTGACAGAAATGTCTCAAAGAGTATTCTCTGACCTTCCTGGATATATTGCCCGAGTGAGTGAAGATCTGTAGTAAAATCGACTGATGCCGGGAAAATCCCCTTACCTTCCTTGCCTTCGCTTTCCCCAAAGAGCTGTTTCCACCATTCGGAAAAATAATGCAGTCGCGGAGTGAATCCGACAAGTGTCTCAACGGGCCGGCCGGTCTGGAGGAGAAGGTTTCTGGCAGCAGCATACATAAGGGAAGGATTTGATACTGCATCCTTGTTTTTTCTTGTGATAAGCGCCATTTCGTGCGCTCCCCTGACAAGCATCCTGATATCGGCTCCGGCAACAGCAATGGGCAGCAGTCCGACAGGTGTGAGAACCGAATATCTTCCACCGATATCGTCGGGAATTATAAATGTATCGTACCCGTTAAGATCGGCAAGCGATCTCAATGCGCCCTTTGAACTGTCGGTGATAGCGATGATCATGTCGGCAGCCCTGGCTTTTCCGACCCTTCTTTCAAGATGATCTTTAAGGATCCTGAAAGCAATAGCCGGTTCGGTTGTGGTTCCTGATTTTGAGATAACTATAATTGAATAGTTCCTGCCGTCCAGGATCTCTAAAAGATCAGACATATAATCTTCGCAAATATTCTGACCGGCAAAAATTATCTCATGATGTTTTGATTTAAGTAAAGGTGCGAAAGAATGTGAAAGTCCTTCGATAACTGCTTTAGCCCCCAGGTATGAGCCTCCGATACCAATGACCACCGTTGTATCTGAAACCGATCTCAGATGCTTTGCTGTTTTTTCAATCCTGTCGAATTGTTTGACTATATCATCGGGGAGAGAGAGCCATCCGAGAAAATCATTTCCGGCTCCTGTTCCTGCATTCAGGGAATCAAGATGCCTGATTGACTGCTGTGCAAGTGCAACTACCTCTTCATAGGAGATAAAGCCTGCCGCATTCTTAAGGTCTATGCTTATGTTTTTTTCCATATATAGTAATTTTTTGTCAGTGCTTTACTGCAAAGATAAAAAAAACCGCCGGGGAGATTCCCTGGCGGCTATTATAATATAACTATATATAATGATAAGGAAGTTATCTGCGATGTATTCCCCCGGCGCTGGAGGAATGGGCATCTACATTTTTCGGATCACCCCTGTAATTTATACTTCCGGCACTTGATGCCCTTGCGGTAAGTTTTTCAGTTACATAAATATCGGCCCCGCCTGCACTGGATACAGAAATGTCAGCCTCTTTTACCTTGAGATTATTTGCATTAAGATCTCCTGCACTGCTCAGGTCAGCTTCCATGAATCCTGCTTCTCCAGTCAGGGTAACATCCCCTGAACTGCTGATATTTGCATCAACATTGTCAGCATAAACCTCCAGCTTGATATCGCCGGCGCTGCTGGCTGAGATCTTCAGATTATCTGTCTCAACCGGCGATTCACCGATTATATCTCCTGCACTCGAGGTACTGACAGTGTTGATAGTCTTAAGCGTGACATAGACTCTTTTCTTTTCAGCACCACGGATATTGGCATCTGTATAGACATCGAGTATTCCGTTCTTGACTTCCGTGATTATGTAATCATGCAGGTTCTCATCCGCCTCTACAACCAGGTTAAGCTTGTCGCCCTGGCTAAGATAAACATCGATACCGGTGCTTACTCTTACTCCGGTTGCCTGAAGCGGCGTTCTCTCTTCGGTTACCACCTTTCCGTTGCCATATACAGTTCTCCGGAACTGCGCATCAACACACGCAGTGATTGTCAGACAGATTAATAAAAGCGATAATTCCTTAATATTTTTCATGGCCTTCCTTATTATATGATTATTCAGTTCATTCCGGATTAAAGACTTTAATAAATATGAAATGTTGCATTTTATTGAAAAAACATTTTGAGTTTAGTTCGTATCTTAGCTCTAATTATTTATAACCTTTAAAATAATTCTTCGGATGAAGAAAATCAGGTATATCCTTTTGCTGCTGGTGATGATATTTGTGACTGCTTCCGGCAATTCACAGACTGGCAATGATTTAAAGCTCTGGTATGAGCATGCTGCCTCTTCATGGGAAGAGGCTCTTCCCATAGGTAACGGAAGGCTGGGGGCAATGATTTTCGGCGGGCCTGCTGTTGACAGGATCCAGTTCAATGAGGAAACCCTGTGGGCAGGTATGCCGCATGATTATTCTCATGAAGGTGCATATAAATCGTTGAAGACAATAAGGGAACTTTTGTGGCAGGGCAAACAGGACGAAGCCGAGGAACTTGCTCTCAGGGAATTTATGAGCGTTCCTCTGCGCCAGCAGAAATATCAGCCTTTCGGAGATATACTGCTGAGCTTCCCTGATCATGAGACTGTTACCTCATACCGGAGAGAACTGGATATTTCCAGTGCCGTATGCCGGACCTCTTATATTGCGGGGGATATACCTTTTTCGAGGGAATATATAGCAAGTTATCCTGATAATATTATTGCGGTGAACCTGACTGCAGGCAGGAAAAAGGCGCTGACCTTTGATATAATGCTTAAATCACCACATGAAGGGTTCTCTGTAGTGACTACTGATGATGGCATCATCGAAATGAATGTAGCGGTTAAGGATGGTGTCCTTAAGGGAACAGCCATGGTTAAAGTGAGAGCCGATGGAGGAAGTGTTACCGCAAGGGATAAGGTTCTCCATATTGAAAAGGCAGACCGTGTAGTACTCTGGCTTGCTGCCGCAACAAATTTTATTGATCCGAAAGATGTATCAGGCGATCCGGAAGCCAGATGCATCACATATCTGTCCGATCTCGGCAACAGATCGTTTAACCAGGTCAGGAAGGCTCATATTGCTGATTATCAGAAATATTTCAACAGATTTTCAATTCTTCTGGGTTCTTCAGACACTGAAAACCTTCCGACAAACCTGAGGATTTCAAGGATTCCTGAGGCGATGGACAATTCCCTGGCCGCACTTTATGTCCAGTATGGCCGTTACCTGATGCTTGCTTCAAGCCGCGAGGGTACATATCCGGCCAATCTTCAGGGTATATGGAATGATAAGCTAAATCCTTCCTGGGACAGCAAATACACTGTAAACATAAATACTGAAATGAATTACTGGCCTGTGGAAGTCCTTAATATTGCAGAATGCCATGATGCTCTTTTCAGGATGATAGAAGAGGTTGTTCCTGCAGGCTCTAAGGTTGCCCATGATCATTACAATGCCCGGGGGTGGGTGCTTCATCATAATACTGATCTCTGGAGGGGTGCCGCTCCAATTAATGCTTCTGATCATGGTATCTGGGTAAGCGGAAGCGGATGGCTCGCGCATCATTTCTGGGAACATTTTCTCTACAGCCGCGACAAATCCTTTCTTTCCCGCAGAGCCTGGCCTGTGATGAAAAGTGCTGCCAGATTTTATGTTGATTTTCTTGTCACTGATCCTGAAACAGGATGGCTGGTTTCTTCACCTTCAAATTCACCGGAGAATGGTGGTCTGGTTTATGGGCCGACAATGGACCATCAGATTATAAAAAGCCTGTTCAAGGCATGTATTGAGGCATCAGCTGTTCTGGGCACGGATAAGACTTTTGCTGATACTCTGAGAGAGATCCTTCCACGAATCGCTCCGTACCGGATCGGGAGATTTGGCCAGCTTCAGGAATGGATGTATGATACAGATGATCCGGATAACAAACACCGGCATGTCTCACACCTATGGGGCGTTCACCCGGGAAAGGAGATCAGTTATGATGAAAACCGCGAACTTATGGAGGCAGCAAAGAGATCTCTTATAGCCCGTGGTGATGAGGGTACAGGCTGGAGCCTTGCCTGGAAGATAAATTTCTGGGCCAGATTCCTCGACGGCGATCATGCCTGGAAAATGGTAAGGATGCTGCTTAGACCCGCAGGACAGACGAATGCTAAAGCATCGGGAGGCGGCTCTTCGGGTGGAGGTTCTTATCCGAACCTGTTCGATGCCCATCCGCCCTTCCAGATAGATGGAAATTTTGGTGGAGCTGCCGGTATTGCCGAAATGCTGCTTCAAAGTCATCTGTCATCAATCGACATCCTGCCGGCTTTGCCATCTGATATACCTGAAGGAAGAATAGAAGGAATACGGGCCAGGGGAGGATTTGAACTCGATTTTGAGTGGAAGCAGGGCAAACTTGTTTTCCTGAAAGTAAGGTCACATGCCGGATTTCCGCTGTCATTAAGATATGGAAACAATACATTTAAAGCAGATACAAGAAAAGGACAGGTCCTTAAATTCGACGGAAACCTGAATAAAAATTAACAGGTCCCAGCTATATGGTAAGGAATTAATTTTATTTAACCACAAAGTGTACCACCTTAGAGAACTCAGGAACATCAACTATAATAACTCCTGCCCTTCTTGCCACCCCTTGCCCCCAGGGGGGCGCTCAGACTCAAAAGTCCCCCTTGGGGGATTTAGGGGTGAGTTATATAGAAGAGCACAAAGTTCACACGAAGAGCACAAAGGTTATGAATCATTAAAGTTGAAACAGATAAATTCGTAACTTTAAGAAAAAATAACCTTGAAACCCACATGTATTACCTAAACAAACACTTATGTATATAATTTTCAGACATGTGGGTTCCATCAGGCCATTAAAATAAAAATTATATACTGATGAAAAAGATACTTATACTGCTTCTGACAGTTATTGTCATATTTGGCTGTAAATCACGCAAATCTGGTACAGCGGAAAACAACTCCGATGCTGTTCCCGAAGAGATTATTTCCGGGGAATTCACAATCAGCGGAGCATTTGCCCTTTCACCTCTTATGAAGAAATGGGCAGAAGGATTTATGACTCTTCACCAGGATGTGAAAATAACGGTCGTTGAAACAGGGACCGGGCAGGGGATAGCCGATCTTATAGATAAAAAGGTCGATCTCGCCATGATCTCACGTCCGCTTACGGATGATGAAAAAGATTCAGGAATATGGCTGATGCCGGTTGCAAAAGATGGAGTTGCGATAATCGTAAATGATAAGAATCCTTATCTGCCGAGGCTGATGAACCAGGGACTGAGCCCTGATGAGATACAGCAACTTTTTACCGGTACTGAAACACCTTCATGGGGAACCTTGCTGGATACTTCCGGGAACGAAAAGCCGGCCGTTTTTATCAGGGCTGACGAATCAGGTGCTTCTGATGTCCTGGCTGATTTCTGCTACAGGAAAGCTTCCGATCTGAAAGGTGCAGGTGTGACCGGTGATATGGAAATGATCAGTAAGGTCGCGAAAAATACTATGGCTATTGGCTATTGTAATCTGTCCTTTGCATTCGAAGCTCCCTCGGGGAAGCGGACGGAGCACATTCAGATATTACCTTTTGATCTCGATTTCGATAATAAAATAGGAAGGACAGAAGCCCCGTTCAAAGACCTTGAGACAGCCCACAGGAGCGTCTGGCTCGGAATATATCCTGAAAACCTATGCAGGGAACTTACAATCGGATCTCTTGGTACACCCGGAAATCCTGCAGTTCTGGCCTTCCTGAGTTATATTATAGGCGATGGCCAGGAGTTTGTTAAGAATATGGGACTATGCGAGCTCAGCAGCGTTCATCTGAGGTACGCAAGGGAGAGTTTGCAGCAGAATCCCTGACAGATCTGTTTGTTTTGCAGTAAATACAATCCTGTTTTACTATCTGAAAAGGTTAAGATCCAGTGATCTTGTATTATTTTTAAATGCAGCCACGAAGGCCTGCGGATAGCCGGCTTTTCTCATGGCAGACTGAAGCGCTTTGGCAGATTCAAGAGATGTGAATTCCCCGGCAGTATAACGGTATTCCTTCAGGTAGTAATATATGTAGACAGGATATGATTTACCGTTAACACTCACTTCCTTCATAGGTTTCTGTGAAACACTGGAAAGGAATTGTATCCTGTAAATAACCACATCCCTGAGTTTTTCCGATACAGGAGTAATGGATTTAACTGTATCTACCCTCACTTTGGGTTGTGATGAAGCCAATGCAGATTTCGTTTTTGCAGCTTCAGCAGCTTTTTCAGCTTCAGCAGTTTTGGCTTCCTCAGCGAGCCTCCTGGCTTCGGCAGCTTTAGCCTCATCGGCGAGCTTCCTGGCTTCGGCAGCCTTTGTTTCGTCGGCAAGCTTCTTAGCTTCGGCAGCCTTTTCTTTGTCAGTTGTCTTTTTGGTCTCAGCAGCTTTTGTTTTTGCCTCAGCTTCCGCTATCCTTGCCTCCTCGGCCGCTCTTGAAATATCGTCGGCTTTTGCCAGAAGCAGCTTCTGATAGGTAAAAGCAGTATCTGCCAGCGCCCTGGTCATTAATGCAGCCGAAATATCTGCTATATTCTTCCCGTCACTTTTTTCTGCACCCGAGATCTTATAAAGCTGTGAGTATCTCTTGTTAACATTATCAATGGAAGAGTAGAAACCTGTTTTCCCGTTTAGCCGGTTCATTGTAAATGCAATATCATCATCCGGAGAATTGATGAGCTTTGTAAGATTCACAGGTTCTTCCCAGTTCTTCCCGTTGTATTTGCTGACAAAAATGTCATATCCTCCGTATCCGGGATGTCCTTTTGAAGAGAAATAGAGATTGTTTGAATTATCCAGGAAGGGATAAAGTTCATCTGATTTTGTATTGATAAGCTTTCCAAGATTCCGGGGTGATGACCATTTTTCACCTTCTTTTCTTGTGATGAAAAGGTCAAGTCCGCCTGAAGATCCTTCCCTGTCCGATGCGAAGATCATCATACTTCCATCAGCCGACAGCGCCGGATGTGTATAGGTAAAATCGCCTGTACAGAAATCCAGCGGAGTTGATGCATCTGTCCAGCTTCCTTTACCATTACGGCCGCCGGAATAGTCCGATACATATATTTTTTCATGTTTTTCCGTCTCATCCTTCCTGGTAAAATACATTTTATCGTAACTGGCGTTAAAGGATATGGCATCACAGGGCCATAAGAAACGCAAATCGGGTGAGAAGATTACAGGATCCTGTAATGAAGTATCCCCGGGAACTGCATAATATGCCTGGACAGTTCCGAATGATACATGCTCAGGTATCATTCTTGAATAATTTTTCGACAGACCGAGAAAAACAATTCCGTCCCTGAAAAACTGAACACCCGATGAAGGAGCAATTATATCGAGATCGAAAAATGCAATTCTGACAGGAAGATCATCCTGTGGGATCCCTGTGCGGATAAGGCTATGATTGCCTTCATCATAACTGACATCTGCTGATGAGAAAAAAATCCCGCAGCACACTATTACAGAACAGAATAATATTGACCTGAAAAATCTTTTCATATTATTAATGAAAAATCCCTTACCACTGGCCTTTCCTGTTACGTGAGGGATGATTTTTTGAAATATTCAAACCTAAAACTATTTCCGCGGTGATCTCCTTCTTGTAAAATGGGGTGTTCCTGGGAAGTTCAAAGAAAGTTCCTATATAGAATCCGGGATATTTATACTGGAAAAAGAAGGGGATCCTGTCATAGTCGTTAAGATATGATCCCATACAGAAATTCCCGAGATATAATTTAAGTCCGGGATGGATCATGTCACGTAAATCGTCCGAAAGAGTATCGCCGGTATTTGCAATGACCGACGGCTCAATCACTATATTTAATCTTCTGCTTAGGACAACCTTGAACCCTGCGGTGAGGAAGAACTCTCTTGATACCGGAATAGTATCCCTAACGGGTGGTTCAGATAAGATATTTGTCGCTGAAATGCCAGCATAAAAAGACGGATTATAATAATATATGCCTGCATCGATATTTAGCAAAAGTGAATCTCTTTCGGGTTTGACCGGGTCCGTATCCGGATCGCCCGGGAAGTGGCTGTAAATGCCTTTAGCCGCCGCACCTACTGAAAGGAAAGAGATCTTTTCCCTGTCGAGGGGGATATGATATGCTCCGGAAATACCTGTTCCTGCATTCCGGTGTTCTCCGGTAAGATCATTGAAAGCAAAACCTCCTATCCCGAAATTTGAAAATTCCGTGACATTCGAATTAAGGAGCTGATCCCGTCCGCGTTTCTTCAGCCTTGTATTTGCACTGAGAATCTGGGTATATTGATTATTCTGAAGAGCCGCCAGAAGATCGACAGACAGGAAATCTTTACTCCCCGTAATTGCCGGGTTGAATATGAATGGTGTGAATACCTTATTCGATACCGGGTTTACAGGCGTCTCCTGAGCGGATGCTAAAAAAAACGGGATGAACAGAAAAATTAAAAGAAGCGTTTTTTTGCCTTGCATTTATATTTATGAAATTTAGACAGTCCCAAAGACAAAAATACGATGCAAATCTTAATTTGTTTCAAATTTCAAAGCTTATTTATAATATAATGAGGTTAATTTATTGACAACCGGCAGATCTTTAAAAACTTATTTGTTATTCATAGTATACCTTAATGATATACTTATAAATGGTTACCGCGTAGCGGTTAAGGTATTGTAGTAGAGGATTATATTATTGGTTTGATTACGCGTAGCAGATATGGTATTTTTCTCCATAACCTCCACGAGGTATAAAATCACGTCATATTACCTAATCTACAATACCTTATGCCCTACGGGCAAAAGTGATTGTATCCTTGCCTTCCAAATCATAATTGAGCAATAAAAAACGTATTAAAAAACGTATTAAAAAACGTATTATAAGACGTATTATAAGACGTATTAAAAAACATATTAAAAGACTCTGATCCAGACAACTAAGCGGTAAATAGATCAGGCATATCACTTATGAAATGAATAGACACTCGTCATATCCGTCAGGTTTCTTCGAAGATTGAATCATACGAATAACATCCCCCTCTCACCCCGGGAGAGGGGGAAATGGGGGTGAGGCCGGATACAAAAGATGGGAATTTATCAGGTGTGGTCAAATACAAATGGAATTTTTACCTTTGAAGGCTAAAATCATTCGCTATGAATTCTATTAATCGCCGTAGTTTTATAAAGACATCAGTTATGGGTGGTATTGCTGCCACCTTTACAGGTTCTTTCAGTAATATTGCAGGAATTGCTCCCGTTAAGTTTGACTCACAGTTGGCATCCCGTGTTTCAATAACAACGGGTGATAACCGTGCCGACATTGCATTCAGGGCTCTCGAGCCGTTCTCGAAGGAAATACGACGAGCCATCAGTAACCGCAGGGTAATTATCAAACCCAATAATGTATCGATGACAATACAGCTCGCAGCGACCCATGTCGATACACTTGAGGGTGTCCTTGAATTTCTTAAGTCGATAAGAAAGCTTGATAATGTAATAATTGCCGAGTCTTCGGCTCCCGGCCCCGCAATTGAGGGATTCAGTAATTTCGGCTATCTCAGGCTGGCAGAGAAATATCCGGTAAAGCTTGTCGATCTCGATAATGAGGGCTCGGAAATATTGTATGTTTTTGATGAAAAGGATTTCAGACCGCATCCAGTCAGGTTTTCGAAACCACTTCTGGATCCGGATTCATATATAATCTCTGTGGCAAGGATGAAGACTCACGACCGTGCGGTTGTTACCCTTTCGCTGAAGAACATTATTTTCGGAGCGCCAATAAAGGACCCGGGTTTTTCATGGAGTAAAGACCGGAAGGCAGGTACCCGGAGCGACAAAGCCATTGTTCACGGAAGCGGGTTCAGGGGGATCAATTATAATTTATTTGACCTGGCACCCAAACTTCATCCTCATCTTGCCCTGATCGACGGCTTTGAGGGGATGGAAGGGAATGGCCCGAACAATGGTACTCCTGTTGACCACCGGGTTTGTATTGCAAGCACAGACTGGCTTGCAGCTGACCGTGTCGGTGTCGAACTGATGGGTGTTGATTTTGCAAAAGTCGGGTATCTTAATTATTGTGCTCAAAACCGGACCGGAATTGCCGACCTCAGTAAAATAGAGGTCATTGGTGAAAGAATAAGTAATCATATACGACCTTACAAACTTAACGATAACATTGAAAAACAGCTGATCTGGATGAAACCGGCAGATCTTCAAAACGGACATTACTAAAGGATTCTGCATCCGCACCTGTATAAAACCATGAAACATGAGGCTTTTTTTCTGATCCGGGATCTCTCCTGGTTATATCATGAAGATAACGCGAGTGAATAGCCTTTGCAATCTTTTTTATCAGTGCACTGCTTATCTCAGTAACCTCTTCAGGTCTGACCAGTTCAAATCCTGCACTTTTTAAAACAGGCGGGATAAGGTAATTGAGTTCGATATAGAAACGCCTTTCATTTTCAGGAAGCAGTCTGAACGGGACAATGATACTTCCACCTTTTTTCTGAGGAAGGAAAATCTTTTTATAATCATTTTCAGCAAGTTTCTCAAAACTGTCATATGGGATCAGACAGGTCCTGCAGAAATCTTTAACAGGGTGGATGAAAAGGCCCAGGGATATGAGTTTCAGGGGGACAGATGATGCAAAAATATACCAGGGCGATTTTTCCTCCGGGCTGAGCCTGCTGAAATCGTTTGTTAAGCCAACTGGCGGAGAAAACTTATATTGTGGCCTGCGGATCAGGTTATAATAATCTTCTGCTGCCTTTTCGATGAGTAAGATTCCATTTTCCGGCCAGCCTTCGGAAAACTTCTTCAGCCATTCGTCATCCGGGCAATACAGGACGCTAATCCAGTCCTGCATTTCTTTCTCCTGTGTCTGTCTTGTCATTTTACATCAGGGCTGTCCGGCAAGCCTTATCTCATTCCATGTCTTTAAGATTATATTCGAATGGAAATCTTGCAATCCTCGATATTTCCCTTCCCGATTCCAGCATGTCATTGTCATCCTTTTCATAATGCCATTTCACTGAGATATTTTTCCCCTTTGCACGGACTGAGGCTATCTGCTTGCACAGATCAAGAATATATTTTGCCGATGATGAATTGAAATACTCGAAGTCGAGATTGAAAATCACCGGGTCCCCGGTTTCAGGCAGACTGCCGGGGAAAGCAGAAAAATCATCGAACCAGCTGAGAATTTCAGAATAAAAACCGGCTACGTCGGGCGGCCTTGATTCCCCTGAAATTTCGAAAAGGTTCCTTTCAGGATCTAAAATCACTTTCGGCGAATTAGTCGTCTTTTCGATAATTAGCTTTCTCATGGCATTTTTGGTTACTGAAATTTGTATTTCGAACTCCGAAAAACCATTATTATGATCCGTAAATTCATATTTTATAATGTTTTCCGATTTTAATCTCATTATTATGAATCCAAGTTCAGCCCCGTTTTCTTCAGGTTTCGATTCCCTGTTTATCTTTTCTTCATACAGACGGATCAGATCCTGGGTGCCGAGATTATTTATATGATCGATTATTCTGACAAGCCTTGGTTTTTTTTCTTCACGGACAGCGTTCCCTGTCCTTATAATTATCTTATCTCCCCGGTCAGCAGCAGATATGAATGGCTTCTGCCTCACACAGGGAGGACAATCCCTGAGCGAGTGTTTTGCAATGTTTTCAAGACATTCAACAAGTATTGAATATACCCTCCTTGCAACTATCTTCGGGAGCAATGAGAATTCATCATTCTTTTTAAGATCCGTAAGCAGGCGGTCAATGACACTATAGTCAACCGGACCTGAATAATCCAGGATTTTTCCTGCTCCCGACATAATTTTATTCTTTTATATCAGAAATACTTAAATCAATTATCACAAGTTAAGTATTTTTAATATACCGTCATTAACTGCTGATAACTTTTATATTAAAAATCCCTGAATTGAATTAATTTAGACAAAGATATTCTTCAACAGATATATTGGTGATGATATCATGAACCGGAATTGCCTGATAGTATCAAAGTTATAGTATGAGCGAATCAATCTTAAACGCACTTGTGCAGCTTTTTGCACTTATCGCCGATATACATGATGTAACAGTGATCACCTCACGGGGGAAAGATATTGTGAAAACTTTCCTTTCCAGGCATCTTAACAATGAACAGGTCTCGATATATATGAACAGGTTTGAAGAGTACCTGACAATATATACTGCCGACAACATTGAAAGAGATAGTATTAAAGACCGGAAAAGGCTTTCTCTTAATGCGGTTAAGATACTTGCAATTTGCCAGAAGATAAATGAAGAGCTGCAACAGAAACAGAAAATCTATGTCCTGGTACAATTGCTTGATTTCATTTCACTGGGAGAAGAGATTACCGAGAATGAGCTCGATTTTCTGTCAACGGTTGCAGACTCATTTTTTGTGCCTCACACTGAATACCGTGATATTAAAAGTTTTATAATTAACAATTCCGGGGATATAATTGACAGTAAGAAAGTAATAGTTATCAACAACAGGAGGGAACCGGAACAGAAAGATTTAAAGCACATATTCAATGAACATCTCGGGGGCACCCTTACCTTTCTGTACATTGCAAGCACAAACACGTATATCCTTAGATATCAGGGAACTAAAGACCTCTATCTTAACGGTCAGAATATTATTCAGGGTCAGACTTATATTTTTGACCGAGGATCGACTATCCGCGGATCGGGGATTAAAACTATCTATTATTCGGATGTTGTCAGCCAGATATCAGGTGCGGCATTCAGGTACAAGGTAAGCCTGGATGCTGTTGATGTTTCATTCAGGTTCCATAACAGCGATAACGGCATCCATGATCTCATCTTCCACGGTGAAGCCGGAGAGCTGGTTGGCATTATGGGTGGGAGCGGGGTAGGTAAATCAACAACCCTGAGCATTCTTAACGGGACACTGAAGCCGCAGTCGGGTGAGGTAAGGATAAACGGTTATGATCTTTATGACAGTAATGATAAGGACAAACTGAAGGGGGTAATTGGCTATGTTCCGCAGGATGATCTTCTTATTGAAGAGCTTACGGTTTTCCAGAATATCTGGTTCAATGCAAAGATGTGTCTGAATAATCTGAGTGAAGAGAAGATGCTTGAAGCTGTGAACAGGATACTGGTTGATTTTGATCTGGATGAAATAAAAGATCTGAAGGTGGGGAATCCTCTTAATAAAGTAATTAGCGGGGGGCAGCGTAAGAGAGTGAATATTGCTCTTGAACTTTTACGTGAACCTACAATTCTCTTTGTCGATGAGCCTACCTCGGGCCTTTCATCTGTGGATGCTGAAGCTGTGATGAGCCTCCTGAAGGAACAGACTCACAAGGGGAAACTGGTGATTGTAAATATTCATCAGCCCGGTTCTGAGGTGTTCAAGATGTTCGATAAGATAATGATAATTGACAAGGGAGGATACCAGGTATATTTCGGAAATCCCGTGGAGGCGATAGTTTATTTTAAGACTATGACCAGGCATGCCAATCCCGAAGAAGATCAGTGCGTAAAATGCGGAAATGTTGATACTGACCAGATCCTTCAGATAGTTGAGGCAAAAGTTGTCGATGAGCAGGGAAGAGCTACAAGGATAAGAAAAGTGACCCCTAAGGAGTGGGCGGAGAAGTTCAGGGAAAGACGGGGCAGAAAAGGTGAAGATAAAATAAGACAGAAACAGGCGATCCCGGAGAATAATTTCAGTATTCCGGGATTATTAAAGCAATCCGGGATCTTTTTTACCCGCGATCTGCTCTCGAAACTTTCCGATAAGCAATATCTTCTCATAAGTCTGCTCGGTCCGCCGGTCCTTGCTTTCCTCCTGGCATATTTCACCCGCTATTCAAGCGGCGGGATCTATAAATTCAGCGGAAATGATAATATAACACCTTATCTCTTCATGTGTATTATAACCTCGCTGTTTTTCGGGCTCATGGTGAGCTCTGAAGAGATAGTGAGAGACAGAAAGATCCTGAGGAGGGAATCTTTCCTGAACCTGAGCTGGTTCAGCTACCTGAATTCAAAGGTCATGATTCTTTTCCTTATCTCAGCCATACAGACTATTTCATTTACACTTATTGGTAACTTCATTCTGGGGATAAAGGGAATGACATTCACTTACTGGTTCGTGTTATTTACAACATCATGTTTTTCAAATATTCTGGGGCTTAACATTTCGGCCGCTCTTAATTCGGTTGTAACTATCTATATTATAATTCCATTTATTATTATTCCGCAGCTGCTGTTCAGCGGTGTTCTTGTGAAATACGAAAAGCTGCATCTTACCAGCATTTCCTCTCAGGAATATGTTCCGGTCATTGGCGATCTGATGACTGCCAGGTGGTCATTTGAAGCTCTTGCTGTTGCCCAGTTCAGGGATAATGCCTATGAGAAGAATTACTTCAGTCACAGGGCAAAAGTTAGTGAACATACTTATAAAGGTATGCTGATTGACCAGCTGAAATTAAATCTGCAGGAAATATCATTGTTTAGAGATAGCGTTCAATACCGGAATGATGTTACTAACAAGCTCAGGAACCTCAGTTTTTATATAGATGAGCTGTCAGAAGGAGCAGGTATTACCGCGGGGCAATGGAAAACTGATCTTAGCCCCGGGAGATTCACTTCGGAAACTGAAAAAGCGGCCAGGCAATGGCTCGACTCGCTTAAAATCATTTATTCGGATTTCCGGAAACGGGCTGACAGGGATGTAGACCAGGTATCCAAAACCCTTGCGAAGACATTGGGTGGAGAAGGTCTGGTTGCGTTGAGAGTTAATTATGAGAATGAATGGCTGAGAAGTCTCGTATTGAACCACGACCGAAACGGGGCCATCGATGAAATCCGTGGAAGGATAATAAGAAGGTTTGAGCCGGCCTATATGAATGCCACATCGAAGTTTGGTCGTGCACATTTCTATGCACCCTTCAAAAGGATCGGTAATACAGTGATCGATACCTGGCTCTTCAACATAATTGTTATATGGGCGGGTTCTCTGGTCTTATACCTTATTCTGTATTACAATCTTATCAGGAAATTCCTTGAATATATTGAGAACCTGAGACTGCCCAAACCAGAGATTTAGTCCGCCAGAGGCGGATCATTCTTCAGCTTTCGGACTTTGTGTTTCAGGCTTCATCTGGGGGAATAGCAGTACATCCTGGATTGAAGGCTGGTTGGTGAGGAGCATTGTCAGCCTGTCAATTCCTATACCCATCCCTGAAGTAGGAGGCATACCATATTCGAGAGCCCTTACAAAATCGAGATCTATGAACATTGCTTCCTCATCGCCTTTCTCCGACAGTCTGAGCTGCTCCTGGAACCTCTCCAGCTGATCGACAGGATCATTCAGTTCCGAATAAGCATTGGCTATTTCCTTACCGTTTATCATCAGTTCAAATCTCTCGGTGAGGCCTGGTTTGCTACGATGCATTTTAGTCAGCGGCGAAGTTTCCGTAGGATAGTCTGTTATAAATACCGGTTGAATATAGTTCCGCTCGCATTTCTCGCTGAAGATCGCATCTATAAGCTTCCCTTTTCCCATCTCCGGACTATGATCTACACCCAACCTGTCGCAGACCTTCCTGAGTTCCTGTTCATCCATTCCGCTGATATCAACTCCGGTATGCTCCAGTATCGCATCCAGCATGCTTATCCGTTTAAAAGGGGGAGTCAGATTGATTAACTTGTCACCATACATGATCCCGGTCTTTCCATGCAGGTCCATTGCAACCTTGCTGATAATCTCCTCAGTGAAGTTCATCATCCAATTATAATCCTTGTAGGCAACATAGATCTCCATTACAGTGAATTCCGGATTATGGCTTCTGTCCATCCCTTCATTCCTGAAATCTTTTGCAAATTCATAAACTCCCTCATAACCTCCGACGATAAGCCGTTTAAGATAAAGTTCGTTTGCAATTCTCAGATACAGAGGAATATCCAGAGTGTTATGATGTGTTATGAAAGGCCTTGCAGCTGCTCCTCCCGGAATAGGCTGAAGGATCGGGGTTTCTACTTCGAGATAACCTTTCGAATTGAATAATTCACGCATAGTCTGAATGATCCGGGTTCTTTTCCTGAAAACTTCCCGGGTTTCAGGATTTACTATCAGATCGACATAGCGCTGCCTGTACCTCATCTCAGGGTCTGTAACAGCATCATACAATACGCCGTCCTTTTCCTTTACGATGGGAAGCGGGCGCAGGGATTTACTGAGGATAGTAAATTCCTTTACGTGAACCGTTGTCTCACCGGTCTGGGTCCTGAATACAAAACCTTTTACTCCGATAATATCCCCGATATCGAGAAGCCGTTTGAAAACTGTATTGTACATTGTTTTATCCTCACCCGGGCAGATATCATCGCGTCGGACATAGATCTGTATCCTTCCTGAAGAGTCCATCAGTTCAGCGAAAGAAGCATTGCCCATGATCCTCCTGCCCATTATCCTTCCTGCAAGGGAAACATCCCCGAAATTATTTTTTTCAGGACTGAAATTTTCGTGGATATCCCCGGCAAATACATTTGTTTTATATTCTGCAGCCGGATAGGGGTTGATCCCAAGCTTCCTCAGTTCATCAAGTGCATTCCTTCTTATTTGTTGCTGTTCGCTCAGCGGAATAGTAATCATAGCCTTAAAAAATTTGTGCAAATATATTAAAATAACAGCTTCAGGCTATGTCGTATTTTCAGCCTTGCATTGTAATAAGATCGGTGCGGAATTTTTCCCGCAGCAGGGTTGTCACCGGTCCGGGTACACCGTTTCCGACCATCCTGTTATCAATCTGTATTACAGGTGCGACCTCAAATGAGGTATTTGTTATGAATGCTTCGGAAATATCTCCGAGTCTGCTTTCCGCTACAGGAGACTCCCTGACAGGTATTCCTGACTGACGGGCGAGGCGTAAAACATTTTTTCTTGTGATACCCGACAGGATGTTGTTTGATTCAGGATGAGTATAAAGAACATCCCCGGCAATAAAAAACACGTTGGAATGGGCGCATTCGGTAGCCAGTCCGTCCCTTATAAATACACATTCGAGGCAGCCACGTTCAACAGCTTTCTGGGAAGAAAGGATATTAGGGAGAAGTGAAACCGATTTGATATCGCACCTGTTCCATCGTGGTTCTTTCGCGGTCATCACCCGTATGCCTTTTCCGATCATTTCCGGATCAGGCCGGAATGCCCAGGCATTTGCATAAACGGTTGAAGGTATTGAAGGGGTGGGAAAGGCATGTGTCCTTTTTGCAGCACCCCGTGTTACCTGCAGGTATACAAGGGAGGGTTTTGAATCAAGCTGGTTCCTTTCAATAAGCTCTGCGGCGACATCCGGAAAAGAATCCGCCTCCGGCCAGTCGATCATCAGCTCTTTCAAGCTTCTTTTTAGTCTCCACATGTGTCCTTCCATATCATAAAAGAATCCCTGGTACCATCTCACAACTTCATATATTCCGTCGGCAAACAGAAAACCACGGTCATCAGGGCTTATTCTTACTTCATCTTTGGGGAGGAATTTTCCGTTGAAATATGTTATGTCCATGTTAGAATAGGTGTTACGGTGTTAGGGTATTATGGCACAGCGGCACAGCGGCGCAACGGCTTATTATATGTCAGGTTCAATTATTTCGGGTTCATAGTTAATTTTGGACCGGGCTTCCTCGGGGCTTGATGCATTTCCGCATGCAGCCTGTACAAAAAGGGAGGCTCCGAGAACTGTAGTCTCTTTCTGGCTGATTATTTTCAGGGGAACACCTGAATATTGAGCCCTTAATCTGTTCCAAAGCCTGTTTCTGGAACCTCCTCCGACACATAAAATACTTTCGGTTCTGAAACCTCCGGCATTTTCAAGCGCTCTTTTCCCTTCTGCCAGTCTTAGTGACAGAGCTTCAAGCATAGCACGGTAAATTTCATCGCGGGTTGATTCCATAGTCAAGCCAAGGATCTGGCCGCCGGGTCTGCCTTTCAATTCTTCATAGAATTTAGGCACTACAACAACCCCGTTACAACCGGGCGGCACCTTTTCGGCTCTGGATATCATCGTTTCATAGATATCACCGGTGACCCCGGCATACAGGTTTTTTCTGGCCCATTCCAATACACCGGATGCGATCCACTGGTTTCCGATATCATATAAACCCGGCCTTGAGTCCAGTTCAGTGGTAATGGACAGCTCGAGCTGTTCCCTGCCGGTCTTATAACTTTCGGATCTCACCATTAGGATCTCCCATGTACCGGAACTGAGTACAGGCTGATTGATCTCAGCACCGGAACCAAATATAGCAAACTGTGTATCATGTCCGGTGGCAACAACGGGTACTCCGGAGGGTATTCCTGTCAGGGCGGAGGCATTCTGACTGATCCGGCCGGTTATCGTCCCCGGTTCGGCAATTTCCCCGAACTTATCAGCGGAGAATCCTATTTTGTCAAGAATATCCTTTGAGAACTTCCTTGAGGCAAGGCTGGTTGTCATTGAAGTACCGGCCATTGTCGTATCGTTAACCATCTCACCGGTAAGAAAAAATGAGAAAACGGAAGGCATGAAAAGGAATTTGTAACTCTTTTCTATAAGGTCCGGTTTCTGTTCCCTGAACCAGATTAGTTTATTTATTGTGTTGAATGTAAAAGGAAGGACGCCACATTCACTGTAAAGGTCTGCAAGCGGAATATATTTCCCGATGTTCTCCATAATTGGTGCAGTCCTTTCACATTGCCACGAAATAACCGGATAAAGCATATTACCAGATCTGTCGAACAGGGTACCGTCAACTCCGAATGTTGTAATGGTTACACCTGCGATATCACTGCAATTGATCTTTCCGGTAACAGATTTTGATGCCGTACACATTTTTTGCCATATCGCTTCTGTATCCCATATCCTCCATGAAGGATTGAAGGGATCGGGCGATGTATTGTTAGGCGAAGAATGAGAGGCAATTACAGAGCCTTTGCTGTCAATGGCTATGGCTCTTACGTTTGTTGCACCGCAGTCAAAAACAATAACAATATCTCCTCCGGACATAAGCAGGTTATAAAGATTTATGTTTCCATCCTCTCTGTCAGTCAGGCAGTTTTATCCGAGGCCCTTAACGAAAGCCATTGAGGAAAATGTTGATATAATGACTAATAAATAGGCTACTAAAGCAATGATTACCAGGATACCGGAAAAGACATAATACCGTTTGAGATTTCTGAACGCGGTTTTAAGTTTCAGGCCATCACCGGTTTTAACTGCTGTGGCTGCAAATTTAGAAAATCTGAACAGGTAAATGACAGGGAAAAGAATAAGCAGGGTAATTAGAATGATAGCAATAAATGATATCCATCCCGGGATTCCGGAGCCTTCGCGGCTGGTATCAAAAACTGAAAGGAAGATACCCGTAAAAAGGCCGCTTATCAGGAAGGCTGCTGTTCCTATGAATCCGATCACTGAAAGGAACATTGTCCATTTCCGCGTTATATCCAGATCCCGGATTGTCTCACTGCCTATCTCTATTTTCCTGTCATCGCTGCCGTTCATTTTTTTCATGTAAAGTGATGAATAATTATCTGTATAAAGCTCCGTATGCCTGGCATGCCCTGTAGTCCGATCCTTCCTTATCCATTCCGAAAGAGTTCCATGAGCTGGGGCGGAAAATCTTTTCTTCAGGCACATTATGCATGCATACAGGGATCCTGAGGATAGATGCGAGGGTTATCAGATCCGCGCCAATGTGTCCGTAGCTTGATGCCGAATGATTTGCTCCCCAGTTTGCCATAACTGAGTAGACATCACTGAATGGTCCTTTACCTGTAAGGCGTGGTGTGAACCAGGTTGTCGGCCATGTCGGATCAGTTCTGTCGGTAAGGATCTTATGTATTTTCTCAGGCAGTTCGACTGTCCAGCCTTCTGCAAGCTGCAATACCGGTCCGATGCCTTTGACGAGGTTTATCCTGGAAATTGTCAGTGGCATTACTCCCTTTGTGTTGAACTGAGAGGAAAATCCTCCGCCTCTGAAGTATCCCAGACTGGCAGGTTCCCATTGGGTAGCCCTGAGACATTCGACAGCATCCCTGGAAGTAATTTCCCAGAATGGCTTGATACATGGTTCGCCGTTAAGGGTCTCCCTTCCTGAGAAATCGAGCGCTGATGCTCCCGAATTTATAAGATGAATGAATCCATTGGCAGCAAGTCCTTCAGGTTTGATCTTTGTAACTCTTTTAATTGCAGCCGGGCTCCAGTATGTGCGGATATCCGAGAACATCTGGGCTGTATTTGTAAGCAGATAGCCGAACAGCATAGGTGTACCATTCATTGCATCATTTTCAGTGGCAACCAGATAGGGAGGTCTGATACCGTTCCAGTCAAATGAGGAACACAGGATAGCTTCAAGAAAATCACCGTTGGGCATATGGTCGGTCCACTGACGCTGCCCCTGGAATCCGGCAAGAATAGCATTATGTCCGTTGGCTTCTTCGGCAAATCCGGCTTTTCTCAACTCCGGGTTCCCGACCATCAGATCCCTGGCGATAAGTGTCATTTTTACAACTATTTCCCACTCTTCATCCTTCCGTGCCCTTGAATTTGGCTTCTCATTCATGTCCTTACCTTCCCTGCAGTACTTCTTTGTCCACGCCAGGGCTTTTTTATATTCAGCCTTATCGAAGATATTTTCATTCAGCCTCCTGTTGAATTCGCTCAGGTCAACATATTCGTTTCTCATCCCGAGGTATTCCTGGAAAAAATCCTCCCTGACAATGGAGCCTGCTATACCCATTGAAACTGATCCCATTGAAAGATATGATTTACCTTTCATATATGATACAGCCAGACCTGCCTTAATAAACCTGAGGATCTTTTCACTTACATCATCGGGTATGTCCTGGTCTCCGGCATCCTGAACATCATGTCCGTAAATACCGAAGGCAGGTAGTCCTTTCATTGAATGGCCTGCAAGTGCTGCTGCAAGGTAAACGGCGCCCGGACGTTCTGTCCCGTTAAAGCCCCATATTGCCTTGGGATTATCTTTATCCATGTCGATAGTCTCACTGCCATAACACCAGCACGGAGTGACTGTAAGACTTACTCCCACACCATTCCGGGAAAATTTGTCGGCACAGGCTGCCGCTTCTGCAACACCTCCGATTGTGGTATCGGAAATAATACATTCAACAGGCTTGCCGTTGGGGTATTTAAGGTTTTTGGAAATAAGAGATGCGGCAGATTTTGCCATTCCCATAGTTTGTTTTTCAAGGGATTCCCTTACACCTCTCTGACGTCCGTCAATGACCGGACGGATTCCCACTTTCGGGAAATCACCGATTACTGTCTGGTAGTTCTCGACTACTTTAAAATCTTCATTTGCCATATACTGTATTTTTTGGATTGGTTGTTTTTGTGATCAAACAAATATAATGTTTTATCTGTTTAAGATGATATGCCACTTTAACCAGGCTGTAAGATTTTAAATTTTTCAGTGCTGAGTGATACAGAGTTTTGTAAATTTGTCCTCCGGAAAAAAGATATGGAAAAACGAAGGCGTTTACCGGAATGGCTCAGGATGCAGAGGGCAAGCGGGGAAAATTATTCCCGGGTCAGGCATCTTATTGCAGAAAATAATCTTCATACAATCTGTACAAGCGGGAACTGTCCCAATATCGGAGAATGCTGGAATGCCGGAACTGCTACTTTCATGATCCTGGGAGATATCTGTACAAGGGCATGTAAATTCTGCAACACAAAGACAGGGAAACCATATCCGCCTGACCCTGATGAGCCTCAGAGACTTGCACGATCGGTAAAAAAGCTCGGGCTGAAGCACTGTGTGATCACCTCAGTTGACCGGGACGATCTTCCCGACAGAGGTTCTTCTTTCTGGGCCGATGTGATATATGAAGTCAAAAAGCTGAACCCGGAAACCACTATTGAAACGCTTATCCCGGATTTTGACGGGGAACAGGAATATCTCCGGAAAATAATTGATGCAGGTCCGGATGTCATTTCTCACAATATTGAAACTGTAAGACGACTTACACCGGTCATCAGGACCAAAGCAAAATACGACCGGAGCCTCAAAGTTATAAGATATATATCCCGGATGGGAAAAACGGCCAAATCAGGGTTTATGCTCGGGCTCGGGGAGTCAGAAGACGAAATATATGAGACTATGGATGATCTTTTTGCGGCCGGATGTAAAATCCTGACAGTTGGACAGTATCTGAGGCCTTCGGAAAATCACATGGAGGTTGTCAGTTATGTTGATCCCGCCAGATTCGGTGAGTACAGAAAAATTGCGCTTACAAAGGGATTCATGTTCGTTGAAAGCAGTCCTCTTGTACGTTCATCCTTTCATGCCGAAAAGCATGTCGGGAACGGATATTTTTAGTATCTTGTGGTCGCCAAAACGGGTTTGTGAATTGAGCTATAATGTTATATTTGAAGATGTTGGTCTGAAAGATTACAAGGAAACCTGGGATTATCAGGCCATCCTCTTCGAAGAACTTAAAAGATCCAAGGAAGCTAAAGCAGGCGGAAGGCTCCTTTCTGGAAGTTATAATCCCGGGACGCTTATTTTTGTTGAACATCCCAGCGTATTTACCCTGGGGAAGAGCGGTTCGGAAAATAATCTGTTTCTCAATAATGCAGAGATTGAAAGAAAGGGAGCCTCGTTTTACAGGATTGACAGGGGAGGCGATATCACTTATCATGGTCCCGGACAGATAGTAGGATATCCTGTGTTCGATCTTGAAGTTTTAAAAATTGGTCTGAGGGAATATGTTTCCCTGCTTGAGGAAGCAATTATCAGGACTTTGAAAGAGTATGGGCTGGAGGGATCCAGGTTCAGTGGTGGTACAGGTGTATGGCTTGATCCTGATGTGAAGGGCAGGGCAAGAAAGATTTGTGCAATAGGGGTTAAAGCAAGCAGGTATGTTACTATGCACGGATTTGCATTCAATGTAAATACCGATCTGTCGTGGTTTAACTATATTAATCCCTGCGGATTTACAGACAAGGGAGTTACTTCCCTTGAAAATGAGACAGGGATTAAACAGGATATTGAAAAAGTTAAAAGTATCCTTAAGGAGATGCTGAAGGAACAGTTAAACCTTGAATGGATACAGAAAGAGGGAAGGTGATGGAAAAGAAATGGATAATAAAGGAGAGTGGGAACAGTTCAGTAGTGAAACATCTGGCTGCAGAGCTGGTGGTATCAGATTCTCTTGCCAACCTGATGGTTCAGAGGAATATTACAACCCCTGAGGAGGCAAAGACATTTTTCAGTCCCAGTCTCGATTATCTGCATGATCCCTTCCTGATGAAAGATATGAACATTGCGGTAGACAGGCTCTCCACTGCAATAAAGAAAAATGAAAAGATCCTTGTTTACGGCGATTATGATGTTGACGGAACAACCGCAGTCGCCCTTGTCTATTCTTTCCTGAAGGAGCAGTATTCAAATGTGGAATATTACATTCCAGACAGATATAAGGAAGGTTACGGAGTATCCTTTGAAGGACTGGATTTTGCTTACAGCAGTAACTGCAAGCTTGTCATTACACTCGATTGTGGTATAAAAGCTGTGGAAAAGATCCAGTATGCCAGGACCAAAGGACTTGATGTCATAATCTGCGACCATCATTATCCGGGAGACGATATCCCGAAAGCTCTGGCAGTACTCGACCCGAAACAGCCCGGGTGCAGTTATCCGTACAAGGAATTATCGGGCTGCGGTGTGGGCTTCAAGCTTGTGCATGCCTATTCCAAGATCCATGGCATTCCATTTTCATCAATTATACATTATCTCGATCTTGTTGCTGTAAGTATAGCATCAGATATAGTTCCGATAACCGGTGAAAACAGAGTTCTTGCTTACTACGGGCTTAAACAGCTCAATGATTCACCCCGTACTGGCCTCAGGGAAATAATCAGGGAAGCGGAGATCACCAGAGCGCTTACAATTGAGGATGTAGTCTTCAAGATCGGCCCGAGAATAAATGCAGCCGGCAGGATGGAAACCGGCAGCAAGGCTGTCGATTTACTGGTTTCGGATGATCCGAAGCTGGCAACAGGAATAAGTAAGGAAATCAATAATTTCAATATTGAACGCCGGAGCGTCGACCGTGTGATCACAAATGAAGCCATGAGAATGATCTCTGAGGACCAGCGGACAAGCAATGCCAGGACAACAGTCCTTTTTAATCCGTCATGGAAAAAGGGAGTTATCGGTATTGTGGCTTCAAGGCTTATCGAGACATACTACAGACCGACAGTCATCCTTACCGAATCAAACGGTTTTGCGACAGGTTCTGCAAGATCAGTCCAGGGATATGACCTTTACCAGGCAATTGAAGCTTGCAGCGATCTGCTTGAAAGTTTCGGGGGACATATGTTTGCAGCAGGACTGACCCTGAAAAAGGAAAATATCAAACCCTTCATAGAAAGGTTTGAACAATATGTAAACAGTACAATTACTGAAGACCAGATGCAGCCCAGGATATTTATTGATACTGAACTTTCATTTTCCGAGATCAATGAGGAGTTTTTCAGGATAATGAGCCAGTTTCAGCCCTTTGGCCCGGAAAACATGTCACCGGTATTTATGTCGCGAAATGTTTATGATACAGGTAACGGAAGAATGGTCGGATCAAGCGGGGAGCATCTGAAACTTGAACTGTACCAGGATAAGGGCTCAATGAAAATCCTTCCGGGAATAGCATTCAGCCAGTCCGACAAGCTTGACCATATAAAAAACGGCAATCCGTTTGATATCTGCTATTCTGTTGAAATGAATGAATTCAGGGGCTGCAGGAACCTGCAGCTTAATATAAGGGATATAAAGACACCTGTGGTTGGTCAGTAAGTGGTAATCAGTGACCGGTAATCAGTAAGCGGTAATCAGTAAGCGGTAATCAGTAAGCGGTAATCAGTAAGCGGTAATCAGTAAGCGGCAACCAGTATACGGTAACCAGCAACAAGCAACAAGCAACAAGCAACAATTAATAAGCAACTTAATCTTAACCGAACATGAATCTTAAAAAACTGTTTTCACTTTTCACAATACTGACAGTCAGTGTTGTTTTATTCGGACAGTTACCAAAGCAGGAAGTTAATAAAGGAGTTCTGAAGGCAGGTTTCTCCATGGCTGATATAACACCTTCGATTCCAGTTAAACTGTACGGATATGCTTCTCGCAAAACTTATTCGGAAGGTGTTCACGATCCTCTGACTGCCCGGGCGGTGGTCTTCGAAAGCAACGGTAAGAAAATCCTGTTTGTTTCGACAGATATTGGCTCTTATCCAAGGGATGTTTTTCCGGTATTTCAAAGAGCAATAATGGACCGATATGGCCTGAAGGAATCGGAAATTTTCCTCTCTACAATTCATTCACACAGTTCTCCCGTTCTCAGCCTGAATCCGCAAACTGGTGATCCTAATAATATTCAATATACCAAATCATTCCAGGACAAGCTTCTGGCTCTTGTAGGTGGAGCTATTAAAAATATGAAACCGGTTAATATAGGAGCCGGTAAAGGATCTTCACCTGTCGGGGCAAACAGACGTGAAATGCTGCCTGACGGTTCAATCACACTTGGCAGGAATCCAAACGGGATCACAGATAAAGAAGTTCTTGTACTGAAAATAAGTGATACTGATGGCAAACCTGTCGGAGCATTGTATGATTATGCAACGCATTCCACTTCTCTCGGGCCTTCTAATATGTTGATCAGCGGGGATGTACTGGGGCTGTCGGCACAATTTACTGAA
>Ga0209606_1001149_pt1 | contig 34682 bp, 22 predicted proteins | sample AD_UKC057_MetaG_FD_184412 | JGI IMG/M metagenome (GOLD analysis project Ga0209606, IMG submission 184412) | Active sludge microbial communities of municipal wastewater-treating anaerobic digesters from USA - AD_UKC057_MetaG (SPAdes) (version 2) | ecosystem: Engineered > Bioreactor > Anaerobic >...
CATGATTCGTGACGCGGTCTGCACCCTCAAGCGGTTCCCGACCGACAACGTGAGGCGGGCAAGGGACAGCACGGTTTACCCCGAATGGAAGGTGTCCCCCCGTCACGGCAGCCTGGCTGAACACGCTATTCCGATTGAGGAACGGTGCAATTCCGTTTTCGAATGGTGGGGAGACCCGAACAGTCGACAGACCTGTCAGGACGACCTGAAGTCAGCCGAGCCCCCTGCCGGATTCCTGCTTCCCTACTGGATGGGCAGGTATTTCGGATTCATCGCCAGCGACATCTGAGCCCGACTGGGCTATCCTTTCCGCGTCATAAATCTTCTCCGGGGTTCAATCATGGTTCGTTTAGAAGGACTTCAAGGTTCGACGCGGCTTCTGGCCGTGGCTTCCGTGTTCCTGCTGGCGGCGGCGGGTCTTCCGGGATGCGGGGACGGCGATCCGGAACAGCTTGACGTGATTCCCGATGCCGCCGACGTGGCGTCCGACACCGCGGCAGGCGATTCGGTTCAAACCGACAGCGGGACCCAGGACGTCCGACCGGATGGACTGACGGATTTGCCGCAGGTCGACGCGACCGATGTGGTCGACGCGACGGATCAAGGTCAGGTTGATGCCGCGGACGCGATCCATCCTGCCGATCTGCCGAAAAGGGACACCGAGGATCAGGATCCGGGGATTCCGGTTCCTTCGTTCCCGCTGGTCCAGGGCGGCGTGTCCTCGCACGTCATAGTCGTCGCGGACGACGCCAGTCCGTCCGAGAAGACCGCGGCCGCCGAGATTCAGGCCCTGTTCCAGCAGGCGTCCGGTGTGAATCTGCCGATCGTCGCAGAACCGGCGTCCGAGGAAGTTCCCGTCATCGTGGTCGGGGCGGGCGCGCGCGCGGCGGCATTCGGCGTCGAGCCCAACCTTGAGGAACTTGGCGAGGACGGCTTCGTCATCAAGGTCGTCCAGCCATCCGTGGTGATTGCCGGCAGTCCGGCCGCCGGAACGATGCACGGCGTCCGCCGGTTCCTCGAGATAGCCCTGAACGTCAGGTGGATCGCTCCGGGACAGACGATCGTTCCGCAGACCACCGACATCGTTTTCCCGCAGGAACTGGATCTGACGGAAAAACCCGCCTTCAAGTGGCGCACCACGACGTACACATGGCCGGGCGCGGATCGTTCCTTCCTGGCCCATCAGGGCGAGAACAACGGTCACGCGGGGCCTGACGCCGAATACGGCGCCGAGCATTTCCACGATGGACAGGCTCACAGTTACTTCAATTTCATTTCACCGGACGAGTTCTGGGACACCCACCCGGAGTACTTCTCCGAGATCAATGGACAGCGTGTGCGCGAGGCGACCCAACTCTGCCTGACGAACCCGGACGTGCTCGACATCGTCACCGAACGCATGCTTGCCAGGATGGCCTCGAACCCGGACGCGATCCAGCACAACTTCTCGCAGATGGATCGGTACAACCAGTGCCAGTGCGACAAGTGTCGCGCGATGAACGAACTGTACCAGTCCGAGGGCGGCACCCAGTTCTGGTTCGTCAACCAGCTCGCCAATCGCACATCCCAGGTCTATCCCGATAAACAGATTGGGACGCTCGCCTACATGTACACCGAGGAACCACCGGTCGGCCTCGAACTGCATCCGAACGTGGCGATATGGCTGTGCCACATGTATCCGTCCTGCGACAGCCACCCGATTCGCACGTGTCCCGACAACGCGGATTACAAGCGCCGGGCCGAGGCCTGGTCCGAACTGACCGACCACCTGTACATCTGGCACTACATCGTTGATTTCATGCATTACTACAGCCCGTTCCCGAACTTCTACGCGCTGGCGGACAACATCCGTTTCTATCGGGACATCGGCGTCGAGGGCATCTTCCTGCAGGGTATGGGACACGGCGGCGGCGGCGGGGAATTCAGCATGCTAAGACCGTGGTTCGGGATGAAGCTGCTCTGGAACCCCGACTTGGACACCACGGGACTGATCAAGCGCTTCCTGAAGGACTACTACGGACCTGCCTGGGGACCGATGTACGACTGGATCGTTCTTCTTCAGAACAAGGTCGACGACGATGACATCCACCTGCACCTTTACAGCAATCCCGCCACAGGCCACCTCCCCGAGGACATCGTGCTGACCGGCGAAGCGCTGTTCGACGAGGCCGCGCAACTGGTCCAGGGCGACGAGATCCTGGAACAACGAGTGGCCGTGGAGCGCATGCAGCTTGCCTACGCCAGGTTCTTCCCACGGAACGGATACCGCATCGAGGATGGGTGGTTGAAGTGGAATCCCGGGATGGCGACATTCGAGGACGTCACGAATTTCACTCAGATGATGAACGACCACGGGTTCACTTCCTACCGTGAGGCCCAGGGCACCCCGGACACGATGATGATGCTGTACATGATGATCGGCGCCGATGCCGAGGTGAAGACCATCTCGAACGGCGCGCTCGAGGTCGACGTCGTGCCGACGCTTGCGGGCCGCGCCTTGAGAATCACCGACGTGGCTTCCGGAAAGACCGTTACATCCTGGGACCAGCGTCGCAACCTGTTCTTCCCGTTCGCGGGCGGGTACGAAGAACGCGTTGGCGAAGGGTTTGATTTCATGGGATGGGTCGAGCCGGGTGGAGCCTCGGCGGTGACCTCCACGGGGCTCAAGGTCACGTTGAACACGATGAACGGATACAAGGTGGTCAGGTCCTACCAGCTTGATCCGGTGGAACCGATCCTGCGGATCTCGACCACTCTGACCAACCCGGGAGCCTCCACGGTCAATGCTCGACTGCGCCCCCACATGGAACTGAACCTTGGCGACCTGGCGTCGACGACTGTCCATTTCGTGGCACGCGACGGCACCGTCGTGGACAAGGACATGGAAGGGGTGATCTCCGGTATGCGACAGGGCGAGCACTTCTACGACCAGGACGCGCCGGCCGGCGCCTGGATCTTCTCGGGCACCTCCGGTCTGGATGTTACGTATCGATTTGTCGACGACACCGTCGATTTCACCTGGCTCTACGCGTACCCCGAACGCGACGGCGAACTCGAGATGGAGGTGTTCGCGAAAGCGGTTCCGCTGGCCCCCGGCGAGTCGATGACGTTCGATTGCGAGATTGAGGTCAGAGCCGCGGAGTAATCAGTAAAATCGAGGAACTGCGTCTTCCCGCGACGTCTCAACGAATATCATCAGAGTGACTTGAAAACATCCACACAAACCCGGTAAGATATCCCGTAAGTTCTTTATTTTCGTGTGATTACCGGCCCGGTCGGGCTTGTTGGAGGACTAAATATGCGTAGTCTGTGGATTCTGGGTCTAACGGTGGTGGTCGCCGTTTCCATCGGCGGCTGCGTCTTTGAAACTAACGAGGATGGTAACGGTCCGATCCTGGGCGAGGCTCTCACCTCGGGATGCAAGATCGAAAGCGGGTTGTCGCAGCGTTCGCTGATCGATGGAAACATGATCGAGGCGATCGTTTCCGACAACTCGGTCACGATCATCCACCACAACGCTCAGTATCAGTGCAACGCCGACATCTCCTGGGAGATGCAGATTGACGGCGATGAACTGCTGTTGCGCGAGGTCGACAAGTCCGTCGAGGTCACCCGCTGTATCTGCCCGATGGATCTTTCAATCACCATCGATAACCTGACCGAAGGGAAAACCTACCACGTCACCGTCTGGGACGAGTTCGAGTCCAAGCAGTTCGGCGAGGTGTGGGTGACGCTCGAGAACTGCAATGCCCAGTGCGTCGTGCCCGAGGATTGCTGGAACTACCCGGATCTGCCCAGACTTGACTGTCCTGGAAACTGGGCGTGTCTCCAGGGGCTGTGCAACTACTATTGCGATGCCATTCCCACCGGGTGCACGACCAACTCCGACTGTCCCGAAGGATTCCAGTGCGTGTTCTACGCGACGCCGGCCACCGGCGCTGTCGATGGCTCCGGTTCATCGGCGGGGGCCGCGATGATCGCCTACGAATGCGTGACTGATGCCGACTGTCCCGAAGACATGCGATGCATGGTGTCGGACTGCCAGTGTCCGGACGGCGCGGATTGCGACTGCTATCCCTACGGTTACTGCGAGGGTCAGGTATGGCCGACCGAGGGCGTGTGCGAGCCGGTCGTGGTGAACAACGAGTGCCGCACCGACGCCGACTGCGGTTCCGGTTATCACTGTGAGTTCAATTACCCGGTGCCCGTGACTGCCGGTGCCGATCAGGCTGCCGAACCGATGCCGCCGATCGACGAATGCATGTGCACCGAGGAATGGGCTCCCGTTTGCGGTAACGACGGCGTGACCTACTCGAATGACTGCTTCGCGATGTGTTCAGGCGCTGGTGTCGCGTACGAAGGCGAATGCAATGGCGGCCAGGGATACGGATACTGCGTGCCCGATGAGCAGACTGGCTGCTGGGCCGATTCCGATTGTCCGGCCGGGTTCATGTGCCAGTTGACCGACTGGTGCGCGGGAACCGACAGCGATTACGACGGCGTGATCGATCCCACCTGGTGCATGGGCGAGTGCGTCCCGGCGATCGAAGAAACCTGCGAGTCCCTGGGTGGCGTCTGCTTCCCGTACGATGAAAACGGCGCCTGTCCCGAAGGCTACAACTGGCTTTACGGCAATTCGTTCTCGGAACCGGCCTGCGGCGGCCAGGGGATCTGTTGCATGCCGGTGGCGGTTGAGTGCGTGACGGACGAGGACTGCTACAACATGAACGGTGATCTCCCTGTCGATCCCGCGACCGGTGTTGCCGTCCAGTGGACCTGTGACCAGGGCGTGTGCGTCTCAAGGACCGAGTGTGGCTACTTCGAGTGCTACAGCGACGCTGACTGCGGTGACGGATGGATGTGCGTGTCCGGTGGCCAGTGCGATCCTTCCGGAGTCTGCTGCGAGTCGACCTGGTGCGAGCAGATTCAGTCCAATGAGTGCGCCGAGGATCTGCCTTGCGCCGTCGGCGAGATGTGCGTGGACGGCCAGTGCGTCCCGGTGGAACAGCCCTGCGACCAGAACGGGACTTGCGATCAGGGTTACACCTGCGTCGACGGTCAGTGTCTGCCTGTGCAGCAGGAAGACTGCCATATGGACGACACGGGGATTTGCGTGTGCGGCGGATTGGCGGGATTCATGTGTCCACAGGATATGTCCTGCGTGTATGACGACCCGAACTGCAGCCCCGATGCCGGTGGAGAAGACTGCATGGGCCACTGCTACGTGGTCCCCGAGGACTGCTACTGCACAATGGAATACGCACCGGTGTGCGGCGCTGATGGAAAGACCTACAGCAACAAGTGCATGGCGTTCTGCGCCGGAGTCCGTCCGGTTTCCGAAGGCGAATGCGTGAAGTGATTCAATTCTGATCGATCTGCCCGGCGTATCCGTTCTTCAGAACCTGCATGAATTCGATTCCGCTTTTAACCTGTCGGCTGAGTTTGCTGCGGCAGCCCCTGTCGAACCATTCATCCACGAACACGCGCAGGGAACCGAAGATGGCGGCCGCAACCACGTTTGCCTTTGTCCTGGAAAGATAGGTGCGTCCACGGAATGTCCGGAGAGTCGCGGCGAACAGCTTCTCCATGCGGTAGTCGGCTTCGATGTCCTTGGTCGTCAGGTATGTCGACCCGTTCACGATCTTCAGTTCGGTCAGCAGCAGGTCCCGCGTGTTGAAGTATTCGTGGGACATCGCGACCACGGCCGACGTGATCCTCTCGAACGGCGGTACGATATCGGCCCCGTGGTTCAGCAGTTCGCGCAGTTTCTTCTCGCGAAGCGGCTGGTTGCGAAAGACGATAGCCTCTTTGGTCGGGAAGTATCTGAAGAACGAACGCTGAGAGATCCCGGCCTTTTCCGCTATCTCGTCAATGGTCGTGTTGTCGAACCCCTTGGTCAGGAAGAGCTCGGTCGCCACATCGATAAGTCGTTCCCGTGTGGACTCCTTTTTGCTTTCCCGAAGGGACTTCGTCTTCATAGTTTTCGCAAACCTCACATGCGCTAATTCTCAGGATAGCCGTATTGGGCAATTCTAATCAAGATAATTCCGGTAGTTGACTGCTTCCGGACATGGTGGAAAAATCACACGCAATCCATTAGCGAAGTCGCTGGATTCAGCGGCGGATTTTTGCGGAGATTGTTCCGCATGTCATTAACGAGGTGTAAGAATGCACGGATTCAGAGGGGTTGCAGTGTTGTTCGGCGTTGTTGTGGCACTGGCTGTCACAGGTTGTGGAAACGCCGTCGAGTTACAGGGCACCATTGGTGAGAATTCTTCCGCGACCGTGACCGCGGCCGATGGCGGCACTGTGGCGCTGCCTTCCGGCGCCGCTCAGATCGTGATTCCGGCCGGCGCGTTGTCCGCCGATACCGAGATCACACTGAATACTCTCGATATCGCCGGCATGGTCGACGAGGATCGCCTTGGTTCTTATGTGTTCGATTTCGGACCCGATGGAACCACGTTTGCCCAGAAAGTCGAGATCTCGCTGAAGTCGGGCGGCGTCCCCGATGGCAAGGAGGCGAATCTGGCCTGGCTGGACGGCGACAAGTGGACGAAGGTGCCCGGCAGCAAGCTGGTTGACGGCATGATCGTCGGCGAGGTCGATCACTTCACGAAGTTCGTGGTGTACTTCACCGAGAAGCAAGTGATCGTTACGACGGACGATCCGATCTGCAAGGATCTGGATTTCTCCCCTTGCGGCGGCGATCCGATCGGAACCTGGGAGATCGAGACCTTCTGCATGGATACCCGCGTCGACGCGATGGAGAACCCGTGGGTGGAACAGTATCCCGTGTGTGGCAATGGCAACTCGGTATTCTCCGCCCAGGTCGACTGGAACGGTCAACTCGTGGTCAATGCCGACCACACCGCCACGACGGACTTCGATATGTCCATGAGCGTCGAGATCGTGATCAAGGACGCATGCCTTTCGGCGATCGGCCAGGGCTACGTCCCGGCGGCGACGATGTGCGATCAGATAGGTGATAGCTACAAGAAGCAGTCGGTCGATGCCACCGTCACCTACGCCTCCGGGAAGTGCACCATCACCGCTCCGCAGGAGACCAACAACGGCGAGCCCCAGAGTTCAACGTGGGAAGTCATCGGCAATTCGATTTACTCGAACGGCGACACCGAGCACGGCCAGGAATTCTGTGTCGAGGGAACGCGACTCGTGATCAAGACCATCGACGAGGAAGACACCAACGACGACGGCGTCGATGACACGACTTACGAGGATTACATGGTCCTGAAGCGCAAGTGATGAGATCCCGCTGCGAACCAGTTCTTAACTAAAGATAACAATCTGAGTTCAATGGTTTTTCATGGCGCGATAACGTCTGATGGCCTGGTTCGTGGCCTGGTCGTGGGACAGGACCGGATCCCGGGTTGATTCGAGATCGCCAACGATTCGCTCAGCCAGAACCTTGCCCAGTTCGACACCCCACTGGTCGAACGGATTGATGTTCCAGACGATTCCCTGCACATATACGCTGTGTTCGTAAAGCGCGATAAGGCTGCCGAGCGAGGCTGGATCAAGGCGTTCCATCAGGAGCGTGCCGGACGGCCGGTTGCCCGGGAAGGTCCGGTGCGGCACCAGGTGCTCGGGGGTACCCGAGGCCCGGACTTCGTCGGCGGAGCGTCCGAAAGCGAGCGCGGCCGCCTGCGCGAACATGTTCGCCATCAGGATGTCGTGGTGCCTGCCGCAAGGGTTCAAGGAGTTCGCGAACCCGATGAAATCGACAGGAACGAGGCGGGTGCCCTGATGGAGAAGCTGATAGAAGGAGTGCTGTCCGTTGGTGCCTGGCTCCCCCCACCAGATGGCCGACGTGTCGAAGTCAATCGGAAGCCCGTCCCGGGTCACGCTCTTGCCGTTGCTTTCCATTATGAGTTGCTGCAGATAGGCCGGGAAGCGTTTCAGGTACTGGTCGTACGGAAGCACCGCGTATGTCGGAGCGCCCATGAACGTGGCGTACCAGACCGCAAGCATGCCCATCAGCACGGGAAGGTTGCCGTCCAGCGGTGTGGTGCGAAAGTGCTCGTCCATGCGGCGGAAGCCCTGCAGCATGTCCATGAAGGCTTCCGGACCGATAGCCAGCATCGTTGACAGGCCGATGGCCGAATCCATCGAGTAGCGGCCGCCGACCCAATCCCAGAAACCGAACACGTTCGCCGTGTCGATTCCGAACGCCTTGACCGCCGCGCCGTTGGTAGAGACCGCCACGAAATGCCTGGCCACAGCGGCTTCGTCACCAAGCGCGCCGACCAGCCATTCACGGGCCGTTCGGGCGTTTGTCATAGTTTCGAGGGTTGTGAACGTCTTGGACGAAACGATGAACAGCGTCCTGGCCGGGTCAAGGTCGCGAACCGCCTCGAAAAAGTCGCTGGAGTCCACGTTTGAGACAAAGCGGAACGTCATGTCCCGGCGCGAATAGTGGCGAAGCGCCTCGTATGCCATCACCGGACCAAGATCGGATCCGCCGATGCCGATGTTGACGATGTTGCGAATCTCGAGTCCCGTGTGGCCTTTGAACGATCCGTCGCGCACCGCCTGGGAGAATGCCCGCATCCGCTGGAGAACCTCGTGCACGCCGGGTACGACGTTTACTCCGTCAACCGTGATGCAGGAGCCTTCCGGCGCGCGCAGCGCCACGTGCAGGGCGGCCCGGTCCTCGGTGGTGTTGATTCGCTCACCCGAGAACATGGCTGCGATCCTTGCCCGCATGTCGGTTTGCGCGGCGAGCGTCATCAAAAGGCCGATGGTCTCCTCGGTTACGAGGTGTCTTGAGAAGTCATAAATGATGCCCGCGGCGCTGCGCGTCATGCTTACAGCGCGTTCCGGGTCCTGCTCGAAAGCATCCCGCAGGTTCAGGGACGCGATCCTTTCGCGGTGGGCAGTCAGTGCCTTGAATGCTGAAAGATTTGTTAATCCGGGGTGTTTCTGGATCATTACGATATTCCTTTCCTTGGGCGGTTGCCGATTCGACGCGAATGGCTACAATGCCGTCAGAAATTTATTACCGGCGACCCGGTGCGTCAACGCAAAATCCGGAAGGCGCCGAAAGAGGCAATGATGAGACTGATGTTCGTGGTGGCGCTGACCGCGCTTGTCATGCAGGGGTGTTCCGGCACGGGAGGCCAGGTCGACACAGGCGCTGGCGACGTCACGGGCGATGTTTCCGGCGATGTTTCCGGCGATGTGGCCGACGTCATGGATGCGACCGAGGTCGAGCAGGACGATGGCCCCGTGGTGCCCTGGCACGAGCAACTCGTTCCGGATGGTCAGAAGATCTCCGAATTGATGGGCGTTGCTTCCCATATGGAGACCAGCGAAGCGGGCGACGCGCAGACCGATTTCGAGTTCGATCAGTATGAGGCGGTCGGCGGGATGCGGGCCAGGCGCGGCTTCAGGTGGAGCGACGTCGAGCCGGTCGAGGGCGAGTTCCACTGGGACAGGACGAACGGAGCGGTAACCAGGGCGGGCGAGCACGGCGTGAAGCTGATGCCGGTCGTTTATTACGGCAACAACTGGGCCGAGGACGAGACGAGCGCATACGGTTCGCTGGATATCACGAAGTACGCGAACTACGCCGGTAAGATGGCGGAACAGTACTGTGGAACCATCAAGGAATACGAACTGTGGAACGAGCAGAACATCACCAGGTTCTGGCATATCCCGCCGGATCCGGTGAAATACGCCGACATGGTGGTTCTTGCATCCCAGGCGATCAAGGCGGAGTGTCCCGACGCGAAGGTGATGTTCGGGGGAATGACGTCCTACGACGACGTTGACATGTTCGACACCTGGAACTACCTGAGGCGGGCACTCGCGGCCCGTCCGGATCTCTGCGACCACATGGACGGTGTGGCTTTGCATCCGTACACCTTCCTGCAGTACGATTCTCCGGAGTATGACGAGGAAGACTGGGAGTACGCGAAGCGCGGCCAGACGTGGCAGACCGACGTGGCGCGCCAGATGCTGCGTGACGCCGGGTGCAAGGAAATGGGGATCTATTACACCGAACTGGGATGGCCGACCTATGACCTTACGCGCGACCAGGTCGCGAGATACGCTGCCCGCAGCATGCTGATCGCGTCACGCGACCGAATCACGGGCTGGTACTGGTACACGTTCTGGGATGACGATCCGAGCGACGCCAGCTCGATTCGTCCGCATGAGAACCATTTCGGACTGTTCGAGTGGCCCGGCGCCGACGACACGAACAGGACTCCAAAGCCGGCGTGGAACGCCTTGATGGCCATGCACGATATCATCGGCCAGTCGCGGCTGGCCGCCGATGTAAGCGCCATCATGGGCCTGCCAGATGACGTCTACGTGCTGGCTTTCGAGGACGTCGATGGACAACTTGTCCTTGCCATGTGGGACGGTCGGGACCAGCCGGACGTCAAATACGGCGTGTCGGGCGAGGGTGGAGCGGACACGACCTTCCTGCTCGACCTGGAGCTTCCCCCCGACGCGGTGTCCGTTTCCATGTTCGACATGTACGGAGTCGAGGTTTCGACTGCCGCCGCGACCGCAACTATGCAGGTGACCCTGACACCGGCGGTTCAGTATCTGAAGGTAGATCGCTGACTGTCGATACGCCGGATGACACGCGAATCGTGATTTCTGTTACCAATCCGTCGATTCCATTACACACTTTCTTTACATCCGTGGATCAATCATGCGTTGATATGTTCGTCAGGGGCCGACTTCGGTTCGTCTTGATTTGGAAACTGCGATGAAAAAGAGCATCAGATACTTGATTGGCGCGGTTGTGGTGGCCGGCATCGCGGTCGGCGCCGTGCTGGTGTCCGGGGCCGGGGATCGGAAGACGGCGGCGCCGGTGTGGCAGACCTCGCCAGTCAAGCGAGGCGATGTCGAATACAAGGTGACCGCTTCGGGAACCTTGTCGCCGCTTGTCACCGTTCAGGTCGGCAGCCAGGTGTCGGGGCGCATGAAGGAGATATTTGTCGACTTCAACTCGGACGTGAAGAAGGGGCAGGTGCTCGCGACCATCGATCCCAGTCTGGTGGAGTTCGAGGTGCTGAAGGCGAAGGCCCAGGTCAAGACCGCGAAGGCCGGAATCTCCAAGGCGGAGGCAGCCGTCTTTGACAGAAAACAGGTGATGGAACGGACGAACGCGCTGCGCGACAAGAGGCTCGCGACAGACATGGACGCTGATTCCGCCCGCGCTGCCTATCAATCCGCCCTGGCCGAACTGGAATCGGCCCGCGCGGTGTCCACACAGGCCCAGGCCGCGCTTAAACAGGCGCAGACCAATCTTGGATATACAACCATAGTTTCTCCGATAGACGGTGTGGTGATTTCTCGGGAGATCGACGTGGGCCAGACCGTGGCCGCCTCGTTTCAGGCACCGACGCTGTTCCAGATAGCCGAGGATCTGAGGCGCATGGAGGTGCACACCAGCCTGGCGGAGTCCGATGTCGGACAGGTGACTGACGGGATGGAAGTCGAGTTCACCGTCGACGCGTTTCCGTCTCGGGTTTTCAAAGGCAGCGTCAAGCAGGTCAGGTACTCTCCGACCACGGTCCAGAATGTCGTGACGTACGACGCCGTCGTTTCGGTCGAGAATCCGGATCTGTTGCTGCGCCCGGGCATGACGGCCGAGGTGTCGTTCATCGTGGCAAGATGTTCCGACTGCCTGCTGGTGTCGAATTCGGCGCTTCGGTTCAAGCCGCCGGCGCGGGAAGGCAAGGACGCCGCCGGCGATGCTGCAAAAAAGCCGGCGTCCAGCCCGTTCGGCTTCATGGGCGGGCCGCACAGGATGCAGCAGTCCGCGTCCACCACAGACGAGACCGAGATCGCGAAAAAAGTCACCGGCACCGGAACGGTTTTCAAGCCGGGTGCCGATGGTGGAGCGCATCAGATATCGTTCACCTCCGGGATCACGGACGGGCGGGTGACGGAAGTGGTCGATGGACTGGCCGAGGGTGACCTGGTGATCACCGGGATCTCGACCGGTTCCGGCAAGTCTGGCCCCGGCGGCGGCAGGCCATCGGGAAACTGAGTCCACCGGGAAATACGAAATGGGCGAAGTAATCAGGCTCAGGGACATCACGAGGGTATTCGATACCGGGCAGGTTCAGGTTCACGCGGTGCGCGGCGTGTCCCTGGATGTCACCGAGGGTGGCTGCATGGCCATCATGGGCGCGTCCGGTTCAGGCAAGTCGACGTTGATGAACATCCTGGGTCTGCTCGACAGGCCGACGTCCGGGTCCTATCACCTGGTCGGCGAGGACACCAGCAGGCTGAATCGCAACAGGCTGGCGGAGATTCGGAACAAGACGATCGGTTTTGTATTTCAGAACTTCAACCTGCTGGCCAGAACGTCCGCGCTGGAAAACGTGGAGCTTCCACTTCTGTACCGTGGCGTGCCCTCGCGGGCAAGGCGCCGGATGGCCGTCGATGCGCTGGAGCGCGTGGGTCTGGGCGATCGCGTGCATCACGCCCCAAGTCAGCTCTCGGGCGGACAGCAACAGCGTGTCGCGATTGCCCGCGCGCTGGTGGCGTCGCCGTCGGTAATCCTTGCCGATGAACCGACAGGCAACCTGGATTCCCGCACAAGCGTCGAGATCATGAATTTCTTCCGGGAACTGGTCGACAGCGGGCTGACGATGGTGCTTGTCACCCATGAACCAGACATCGCTTTGTGGGCCGATCGCGTGGTTGAGATGAAAGATGGTCTGGTCGTGTCGGATCGTCTCCAGGCACCGCTCAGGGTGGCGATGGACCAGGAAAAGGAGTCCACATGACCATTTTCCAGACCATCTGGGTTGCCGGCAGGGCCCTTCTGCGCAACAAGATGCGCAGTTTTCTGACTACTCTGGGCATCGTGATCGGCGTGGCGGCCGTCATCTCCATGTCGGCGATAGGCGCGGGAGCCCGCGCGAAGGTCGCCGAGGCATTCCAGAGCATGGGCAGCAACATGCTGATGGCGTTTTCGGGGTCGTCCAGACAGGGAGGCATGCGCGGCGGCGCCGGATCGCAGCCGTCCCTGACATGGAACGACATGGAGGACATCCGGGAGCAGGTCGACGGGGTCAAGTATGTGGCCCCGATGATGGGGGTCGCGGCCCAGGTGATGGGAAACGGCCAGAACTGGGGCACCTCGGTCCGCGGCACGTCGGTCGACTATTTTTCGATCAGAAGCTGGGGAACCGACACCGGCGAACTGTTCAGCGAGCAGGACACCGAGCACGGTTCCAAGGTCGCGGTACTCGGACGCACGGTCGTGACGAACCTTTTCGGCGAGGGCGCGGACCCTGTCGGCGAGGTCATTCGAATCAACAACATACCGTTCGAGGTGATCGGCGTCATGGCTTCGAAGGGAAGCAGCGCGCGCGGCGACGACGAGGACGACACCGTTTTCGTTCCATGGAAGACCTTCAGGGCCAAGTTGTCCGGCGGCCTGCAGCAGTTCGTCCCGGGACCAATCATGATTGGGGCCGAATCACCGGAAGCGCTGGAGACGGCGAGAGTAGGCGTCGAAAAGCTTCTTCGAACGAATCACAGAATCAGACCGGGCGCCGACGACGACTTCACGGTCAGGAACCTGTCCGAGATGGCCCAGGCGCAGCAGGAAGGCGCCGCCACGATGACATCGCTTCTGGCCGGCATCGCCCTGGTCAGCCTGATCGTCGGCGGCATAGGCATCATGAACATCATGCTTGTCAGCGTCACCGAAAGGACCAGGGAGATCGGCCTCAGGATGGCGCTCGGGGCCAAACCCTCGGCCGTTCTGGTCCAGTTTCTGATCGAGGCGGTCGTGCTTTCGGTCATCGGTGGGCTGCTCGGAGTCGCGTCCGGGATAGGCGCCGCGCAATATCTCGTGTCCACGTTCAACTGGCCGTTGCTGATCCAGCCGGCGTTCTCGATACTCGCCGTCGGTTTCAGCGCGCTTGTTGGTGTAACATTCGGTTTGTATCCCGCCTGGAAGGCATCCAGGCTGGACCCGATTCAGGCTCTTCGTTTCGAATGACCTCTGCGGGGTAAGGATGACGGTGTTGTCAAAAGGAATCCTTTCGTTTCTGGCATTGGCATGTTTTGTCGTGGCGTCGTCCGCCGGTATCGCACGGGCCGATGAACCTGCAGGCGGACCCGGTGGCGAAACCACGGCGCGGTTCGAATTGCCGGTGCCGCCCGAACCTCCCGCCGGCCCGGTCGTGCCTCTGGCCCTTGCCGTCTCCGAGGCCGACGCCAGGAACCGGTCGCTGCAGGCGATTCGAGAGGACCTGAACGTCGCCGCGGCAAAGATGCAGTCGTCATGGGCAGGCCTGCTTCCATCCCTTTACGGCAGCGTCGGCTACGCGCTCAGCGAGAGCGCGTCGTCCACGGTGGTCGGCGGTCAGACCTTCACCGGCAACAGGAACCAGCTTAATGCCGGCCTTACACTGCGTGTTCCGCTGATCCAGGCCAGGGAGTGGCTGGCGATCGATTCCGCGAAGATAGAGACTTCGATGGTCGAGGTGCAGATCGAACAGGCACGTCAGGTGCTTTTGTACTCGGTTGCCGAGGCATGGTACCAGGCCGCCACAGCGTTGACGTTGATCACGGTGTACCAGGCACAGTACGATGCGCTCGTCGAGCATCTGAGACTGGCCGAGGCCCGCATGGATGCCGGGGTCGGCAACATCATGGACGTTCGTTCCGCCCAGACCGACCTGGTGTCGTCATGGGTTCAGATCGTCAAGGCGGGGTACGCCCTTGCAGACGCCCGGGACGCGCTGAAGGTTCTGATGGGCGTCGAATACAGCCCGATGCCTCAGGTCGCGCCGGCCGCTGCGCCGGGTTCTTCCGGTGGAAAGGTCGACCCGGAACTGCTCAGGGTTATGGGGGCCCCCGACGAACCTGTACAGCCGACCGCGGAAGCCGTAGGTGAAAGATGGGAACTGAAGGTGCTGAACAAGCAGACCGAACTGCTGAAGTCGCAGTTGAAGTCCGGCTACATGCCTTTCGTGCCGAGCCTTGACGGTTTCTTCAATTATGACGTGGACATCCTTGGCAACGACGCCATTCCCGGCTATGACCGGGATTCGTGGCGCCTTGGACTGACCCTGACCGTTCCGATCTTTGACTACACCTTCTTCCCGGGACTTGCGCAATCGAAGGCCGGCATCCGACAGGCCGAGCTTCAGGTCGAGCAGATGGAACTGGAAGGCGCCATAGCTATCGCCGAGGCGGCGCGCAACGTCGGGAAGCTGGGTCACATGGTCGCGGCGCAGCAGGTCAAGGCCGTGCTGGCAGACGATCTGCTCGACCTGGCCGAGGCGGATTACGCGAACGGAACCGGTCTGGCAATCGAGGTCACGGACGCGCGTCGCACGGCGCTTTCAGCGCATGTGGATCTTGCCACCGCGACGTGGGAATACGAACTGGGTGTCCTGAATCTGAACCGCGAGATGGGCGTTGATATCAAGAAGGCGCTGGAAGGGCGCTGAGATCGTTTTTTACTCCACGTCCCAAGGCGCGCCGTAGAAGTGGATCGCCTCGTAACCGTTTCCATCCGCATCAATGAAGATCGGGTTGGTTACCGACAGCGGCTGCTTGCTGCTGAGCGGGGTCATCTCGTGTTCCGGCAGGTCTGAACCGGCGTAGGCCAGAATCCATGCGTCCGAGGTCGGCGTCCAACTGAAGGTTTCGTCAACACGCAGGACCGTTTCGTCCGTACCCAGCGTGCATTCGTGGATGACTTCACCGTTGGCGACGACCTTGCAGAAGTTCAGTCCCATCCAGGTCGGAGCCTCGACGACGAGGTGAATCTGGACCGTCTCGCCGGCCGAAACAGTCTGACCCAGTCCCAGGTCGTCCACCGTCAGTGTGATCCTGGGGCCTGCAAGCACTTCGCTGCGGAAATCCTTGATCGACTGGAACACGTCGGTGGGATCGACGTTGCCCACGCTTTCATATTCCACCGGAACGTAGTTGCGCGGGTTGCCGTAGTTGCCGTTGTAACCGTGCTCGTCCGATCCGCCGATGGCCGCGATGTGGTAGCCGCGGTTCAAAAGGTTGAACCAGGCAGGCAGATTCTGGTTGAAGATGCGGTCGAACTCATCGCTCTTGTTGATGATCTCGAGCGCGTCGACCAGGTGCAGGTTGAGATCCGGTTCTGCTTCTTCCGGGTTGGACGTCGCCGTGATGCCGTAGGTCTCGAACGTCGGACCGCCACGGTACGGATGGTTGACCGCCAGGAAACTGCACTGCAGGTCGTTCCTTGCCTGGTTGTAGATCTCGGTCGCGGTCATCGGACGAATGGCCGATCCGTTTTCATCGTACAGAGTGTAGTTGACCACGAAATACATCGGGTACGGGGGCGGGTTCTTGCAGTCGCCGGCGGTCGTGTGACCCCAGGTTGGTGAAACCTCGTAGCTGTTCGCGCTGACGATCTCGTTTTCAAGGCCCAGCGTGTGAATCATCTCGTTGTGGTTGCCCATGAAGTCGTGATCGGTCGGGTTCATGACCTGGATGCCGTTGGCGGCAGCGTTGAAAATCCGGTCTTCCGGAAACACGGAGCTGTCGAAGCTGCGTTCGCAGTGTTCGTGGGTGTTCAACATCACGTGTCCGGCGGTGTCGTACGCCGGATCGATCGTAGCGACGATCTCGGTCGTCTGGCCGGCGGTCACAGTGACGTTCTGGCGGTCGATCGACCAGGCCAGGCCTTTTGATACCGTGGCGGTGTAGTCGCCGGGCAGGATCGGGAAGATCCGGTCGCCACGACGAACGGCCTCGTACTGTCCAACACCTGCGTTCCAGGATGCGTCATGCCCGCTCTGGAATGTGATGGCTGCCGTGATGTTCGCGTCTGCTCCGTCCTTTACGACCACGTGCGCCCAGCCGGCGGCCGCGGCGGTGATGTCGAACGTGTTGGCCCCGTCGGCGGTTACTTCCTGAGCGGCAAGAACGGTATCGGGCGCGCCGGGGATGGAAAGCGTGAAGTCATAGATGCCGGGTTGAAGATGCAGCAATGCCTTGCCGGTGCTGTCGGGCGACGTGGCCGAAACCCATCCATTCTTGTTGGTTTCTTCGGTCAGTTTCGCTTTGATGAAGACATCGTTCATCGTCGTCAGCGAATCAGAGAGGGTCACGTTCAGTGTTACTTCCTTTCCGGGATCGGTGTCCCTGATGTCCCAGACCGTGTTCAGCACGTCGTCGATGGTGCCGTTGCCGACCGCCAGGTAAGCGGTTGCAGCGACTTCGCCGTCCTTGGGGATCGTCACGGAACCCTGCGACAGGATCATCAGTTCGTCCATCGAAAGCAGCGGGGACACCTGCTTGTCGCCGTCAAGCGTCAACGCGTATGAAACGCCATCGGCGGCGTTGCCCAGCCAGCGCAGGTTGCTCTTGCCGGACAGGCAGTCCAGGTTCGAACCGCACCGATCATTGAACAGCTCGCCACGGTTGCCGAACATCAGCAGTTGACCGATGTCGACCGCGACGTTGGAGTTCGCCGGATCGCGCACCGTCATCTTGATGGTCAGGAAGCGATCCTCCGGTCCAAGGATGTAGTCCACGGTCACGTCCAGATTGCGGGCCGTCGTGGGAAGAATGGAATCGATCAGCGCCATGCCGCCGTCGGTGCCCTTGAACTGTACCCAGGCCGTCCCGCTGTGGGTTCCGTCGTCGACGAATTCCATCTGGGACGGATTGAACAGGCGCGCGAATCCAGCCATCAGGAACAGCTCGTGGAACTGTTCCTTGTCATTCGTCCGGTCGTCGCCAGCGAGGTCCGCATCGATCACGGTTCCACCGTAGGGCGAGTACAGACCGTGTTCCTGATTGCGGATCATGAAGCGCACATACTTGTTCTGAATCAGGATATCGCCGGCGACCGCCGTCGAGTTCGGGCCGCCAATCTCGCCGTTCTGGGTGGCCAGACGCGAGAAGGCTCCGTCAACGTATGGGCCGGGATCGTTTTGAGTATCTTCGGCGACATCGGGATCAACCTGGGTATCAGGGGTCGCGGTGTCATCGATTGAGTCGGGTTCCGCCGTTTCGACGACGTCGGCCGGCTGACCGTCGTCGGTGACGTCGGTGTCATCACCGCACGCGACAACAGTAAGCATGATGGCGGGTAACGCGAACGCAAGCAGCTTTTTCATTGTTCACCTCAGAGGAAAAATCCGATCAACAGCATCGTCACTAATATCCGGACACGCAAGGTCCGGATTTGAAGGCACTGGGAAATTCAAAGGCTTCAGCAGGTTTTAGTCAAGAACATATTAGGAATTGGTTAGACAAAAGTTCGCGCGCGCAAGGCAGATCCCCCAACCGCGAAGGGGAAACTCCGTGGTGACACCGGCCCGTTAGATATCTGTTAAATGGTTGTAATCCAAGGGCTCACGTGTCGACCGCGTTTCTCAAACCGGTTAACATCGTGCCGTCGGCAGTGCCACGCCCTGAATGTTCCGGATTTTTCGGAAATCGACGAGGAAGCATGAGCGGCGAAAGACTTCTTGTTGTGGACGACGAGGAAGACATCCTGGAACTGCTCAGGTACAACCTGGAGCGTGAGGGATACTCTGTGGTCACGGCCCTGTCCGGCGAGGAAGCGGTCGACAGGGCGCGGTCAGACGCGCCGGACTTGATCCTGCTGGACTTGATGCTCCCGGGTATGAACGGGCTGGACGTCTGCCGGATTCTTTCGCGCGATGAGAGAACACAGTCGATTCCGATAATCATCCTGACCGCCCGGGCCGAAGAGGCCGACATCGTCGCCGGCCTCGAACTCGGGGCGGATGATTACATCTCGAAACCTTTCAGCCCGCGCGTGGTCCTCGCCAGGGTCAAAACCGTGCTGCGTCGTGGCAGGCGCACCAGCAGCGACGATTCCAGGGTGATCCAGGCAGGCGGAATCCGGATTGATGTCGAGCGGCATCAGGTCAGGGTCGACACCGTGGACGCCGATCTAACGGCGACTGAATTCGATGTGCTTCTTTTCCTGGCCCGGCATCGCGGCTGGGTGTTCACCCGTGACCAGATAATCGACGCGGTCAAAGGCACGGACTACCCCGTTACCGACAGGTCGGTCGATGTTCAGATTGTGGGTCTCCGCAGAAAGCTGGGACCTGCCGCAACCATGATCGAGACGGTCCGGGGCGTCGGCTACCGGATGAAAGACGACTCCAATGGCCAGGACTAGAAAGCTCCAGTGGGTCCTGTATCCGTCCTTTCTGATAATTATCGCCGTCAGTCTGGTTTCGGTCGGCACCTACACGATGATTTCGGTCCGGAACACCTTCCTGGCACAGATAGGCGATTCCCTGGGCATGGACGCGCGGCTGGCCGCGGAACTCCTGGCCGTCGATGGCGCCACCGGCGGCTCCGGGATGAATGATATCGTCAGGACGATCGCCGACAGCCTGGCGGTTCGGATTTCGGTCATATCGCTTGACGGCCGGGTGGTGGCGGATTCGGCACATCCGACCGGATCGCTGGTGAACCATTCCGACCGGCCCGAGGTCGCGTCAGCGATCACGACCGGGAGCGGCAGGGCGATCAGGCGCAGTGACACGGATCGAACCGAAGTGATGTATCACGCGGTCACCGACAGCCGGCTTCCGGGGTATGTCGTCCGGGCTGCCAGACCGGTCGACGACGCGGCGCGCACCCTTGGCGACCTGGCGGCCAAGATGCTGATCGGGGGCCTGCTGGCGGCTGTGCTGGCCGCTCTGGTGTCGTGGCTCGCGTCGCGCAGACTGGCACGGCCGGTCGAGAAGATGGCGGCCGAGGTGGATCGACAGGCGGGTGGGGTGCTGGCGGACCGGATCGAGGAGCCCGATGTCGAGGAGTACTCCAAGCTGGCTGCCGCGATGAACGCGCTCTCGGAGACTCTTCAGGCTCGACTGGCGGCGTCAACGGTCCAGCAGCGCGAGCTTGAACTGACTCTTTCCAGCATGAACGAGGCGGTTCTTCTGCTGGACTCGGCCGACCGCATACGTCTGATCAATTCCGCCGGGGCAAAACTGCTGAAGATCGATCGTGACGCGGCGGTCGGAAGGGCAATCGGCGACGTGCTGTCCAGCGGTGCGCTGCGCGGGTTCGTGTCTCGTGCTTTCGACAGCCGTGAGCCGTGCGAGCAGGACATCCCGGTCGAGGGTGACAAACCGGGTTTCGTGCATGCCTTCAAGACGGTCATCCTTGATGGAGATGGAAATTTTTCCGCGACACTTCTCGTGCTGCACGACATCACGCGGTTGAAGCGGCTGGAGGATATCCGGCGCGATTTCGTCGCGAACGTTTCGCACGAGTTGAAGACGCCGATCACGTCGATCAAGGGGTTTGTCGAAACCCTGCGTTCGGACGTGTCGCACGATCCGGCAACGGCCGAGCGTTTTCTGGAGATCATCGCCCGTCACACAGATCGCCTGAACTCGATAATCGAGGACCTGCTGACCCTTTCCAGGATCGAGCAGGCGGAGAGTGCCAGTGAACGTTCCAGGGAGCAGGATCCCGGCCTGGCCCGCGAGAAGGTGCTGGTTGGCGCGATGGTAGAGTCCGCGCTGCTTGTGTGCGAGTCGAGAGCGGCCAGGAAGGGCATCCTCCTGAAGGTGGGCTGCGAGGCGGACGCGGTTGCCTTCCTGAATCAGCAGTTGATGGAGCAGGCTCTGGTCAACCTGGTCGACAACGCCATCAAGTTCAGCGAGTCGGGTCAGGAGGTCTCCATCTCGGCGGATGTGGACGATGGCAGATTGAGGTTGCGGGTCACGGATCACGGCTGCGGGATTCCGGCCGAGCACCTGCCCAGGATTTTTGAACGGTTCTATCGGGTGGACAAGGGACGCAGCAGGGCACAGGGCGGCACGGGGCTGGGGCTGGCGATCGTCAGGCACGTTGCCACAATCCACGGTGGAAAGGTGCGCGTGGTCAGCGAACCGGGCAATGGCAGCGAGTTCGTCATCGACGTGCCGGCGTCGCCACAGCCGGACTGATTGAAGTGTTCATCCTGTGGCGTCCTCGGTTATTATTCGCTGTCGACAGACGGAGCCATGAACATGGTTGAGTCCTTTGGTGAGATCGTGGCGGCGGATCTACTGGCGGTGCGCAGGGCCAGGCCTTTGATCCACAGCATGACCAACTTTGTGGTTATGAACGAGACCGCCAACGCGATCCTGGCGGTCGGCGGCTCTCCGGTGATGTCGGACGCCATTGATGAGGTGGCCGATTTCGCCGCGATGGCCGGAGCGGTCGTGTTGAACATCGGTACATTGTATCCGTCGTCGGTCGAGGCGATGGTGGTGGCGGGCATGGCGGCCAACAGGGCAGGGGTGCCGGTCGTGTTCGACCCGGTCGGGGCGGGCGCGACCGCGCTCAGAACTGACGCCGCCAGACGTATCCTTGATTCGGTCAAGGTCTCGATGCTCAGGGCGAACCAGGGCGAGGCCATGGCTGTTGCCGGCATGGGTGGCGAGGTCCGTGGTGTCGATTCGGGCCGCAGCGTCGAGGGATTCGCGCGTATCGCGTCGGAGATTTCCGCGCGCATAGGTTGCCCGGTCGCGGTAACCGGCGAGACCGACGTGATAACCGACTCCCGTACGACATGGCTTTGTCATAACGGTCACCCGATGCTGCAGAGCGTGACCGGGACCGGCTGCACGGTGACCGCGCTGACCGCGTGTTTCCTGGCAGTGACCGACGACCCGCTGCGTGGCGCGACGTCCGCGCTGGCGTTCTTCGCGTTGTGTGGCGAACTTGCGGCAGCCGAATCAAGGGGCCCGGGGTCGTTCGAGATCGCGCTTCGTGACAGGATTTTCAACGTCGGCCGGGATGAACTGGTCGCCGGGGTAAGGGTGCAAAAAGCATGATGTCCGACGACTGGCTTGTTTATCTTGTGACCGATCCCGTGCTGGTCGCGACCGGGATGGACGAGGCCTCCATCGTTGATCGCGCTTGCGGCGCCGGTGTCAGGATTGTCCAGTATCGGGATAAAAACTGTTCCGATTCCGATTTCGTCAGACGCGGGCGTGAGCTTTTGGCGATTGCGCGGCGTCACGGCGCGACTTTTATCGTCAACGACCGGGTCGCCGCCGCAGTGGAGATCGGTGCTGACGGCGTCCACATCGGTCAGCAGGACATGCCCCTGTCTGTCGCGCGGCGACTGACTGGTTCGAGCGCCATCATAGGCGTCTCGGTGGTATCGGTCGCCGAAGCGGTCAGCGCCTGCGCGGACGGGGCTGATTACGTGGCGGTCAACGGGGTGTTCCCTACCGCCACCAAGTCGCTCGACGAGGCGAATCTGCCCGGCCTGGACGCGGTGCGGGCAATCAGTGCTGCGGTGTCCGTCCCGGTCGTCGCCATCGGTGGAATAAATGCCGGAAACGCCGCCTCGGTGATGGCGGCCGGCGCCTCGGGTGTCGCGGTCGTGACAGCGATCACGATGCGTCCCGATGTAGAGCAGGCTGTCGGAGAACTCTTTGAATCTACACGGCGGTCTATTTAATTCGGATAATTTTACTCCTATTTCTATCCAGATCTGTTATCATCCTTTCAGTTGAGCCGGCTCGGGCGAGCCGGTGGTGCGACATGGAGGATTTCAATGGCAGTCCGGAAGATAGTGAAGATCGACGAGGAACTCTGCAACGGCTGTGGTTTGTGCGTGCCATCCTGCGCCGAGGGGGCGATCCGCGTGATCGATGGCAAGGCAAGACTGATGGGCGACAACCTGTGTGACGGGCTGGGCGCCTGCCTGGGCGACTGCCCGCAGGGAGCGATCACCATCGAGGAACGCGAAGCTCTGGAATTCGACGAGACCGCCGTGGACGCCATGAAGTCGGCCGATGCAGACGACGACGGCGGTTGTGCCTGTTCCGGGCATGTCGCGGCCAGCGTCCATTCCGGTGGACATCATGGTGGTGGATGTCCCGGCGCCGCCGTCAGGGACTTCGGCCATTCAGGCATCCAGACCGCCGGCGCGTCTTCCGGTCCCGTCCACTCGCAGCTCAGGCAGTGGCCGGTTCAGCTTCATCTGCTTCCCCCGACGGCTCCGTTCCTCCGGGGGGCCGATCTGGTCCTTGCCGCGGATTGCGCCGCCTTCACGTTCGGGGATTTTCACAACCGCTTCCTGCGCAACAAGGCGCTGGCCATCGCGTGTCCCAAGCTGGACACCGGGCTTGATGTCTATCAGGAAAAGCTGACCAGGATGATCGACGAGGCCGGCCTGAACACCATCACCGTCGTCGTGATGGAGGTCCCATGCTGCAACGGTCTGCTTGCGCTGGCGTCACGGGCGATGCAGGACGCCGAGCGGCCGATTCCGATGAAGATGGTCAGGATCGGGCTTCAGGGTGACATCCTGGAAGAGCGCTGGGTTCATCTGTTGTAAAGACGTCCCGGCGCGTCACAGGCCGGCGTCGCTGTATTTTCTGGACACACGTTTGAATTCGTCCTGCAGGGCCACCAGTGCATCGACCATCTCGGGGTCGAAGTGCGACCCGCTACCCTTCAGTATCTCCTTCAACGCTTCCTCGTGTGAAATCGGTGGTTTGTATGAACGGGCGCTGACCAGCGCATCGTAGACGTCGGCGATGGCCATGGCCCGCGCGCTGATCGGGATCTCTTCACCGCGCAGCCCGTACGGGTAACCTGATCCATCCCAGTTTTCGTGATGCGCCTCGGCGATCTCACGGGCGAACCTGAGAAACGAGTTCGGCCCCAGCAGGTGCTCCGTTCTGCGGATCGCCTCGCCCCCGTAAATCGGATGCCGCTTCATTTCTTCATATTCGTCGGCGGTCAGGTCTGTCGGCTTAAGCAGAATCCTGTCCGGCACACCGACCTTGCCGATGTCGTGCAGGGGCGCCGACTGGCTGATCAGCTCGACAGTGGCGGGGGTCAGTTCGTCCGCGTGCTTTCCACGGGCCTGAAGGTATCTGACCAGCAGGTCGACATAGGCCTTTGTTCGCTGGATGTGACCGCCCGTCTCGTGATCCCGGAACTCGGCCAGGATTGCCATGCTCTGGATCGTCGCCTCTCTGGTGGCCGTCAGGTCGGCCGTCCGCTCGGCGACGACATTCTCAAGGTGAACCCGATACCGGTTCAGTTCAAGGTGCGTGTGGACCCTGGCCTCGACGATTCTGGGGTTGAACGGGCGTGTGATGTAGTCGACCGCGCCCAGATTCAGTCCCCGCTCCTCACTGTCCGCCATGTTCAAGGAAGTCAGGAAAATCACGGGAATGCCTTTTGTATCCGGATCTGCTTTCAGTCGCTCGCACACCTCGTAGCCGTCCATCCCGGGCATCACGACATCCAGAAGAATCAGGTCGGGCTTGATGTCCTTGACGGAGTTCATGACGCGTTCGCCGTCGATGGCTACGCTGATGTCATACTGGTCGCCCAGCGCATCGATCAGGATGTCGATGTTGGCCGGCGTGTCTTCGGCGATCAGGATTGTCTGGCGGCGTCTGCGACTGATCATCTGTACATATCCCCGGCCAGGTCAATCATGGCCTGTTCCAGTTGCTCGATTATGCAAAGCGCCTCGCTGAAGCGGTACTTCATGATGGCGTCCCTGGCGCGGGCGAGTTCCAACGTGATACTGGCCGGCCAGGCGACGTTCGACAGGACCGCGATGAAATGCTGGCTTCTGGAAGGCTGCAGTTTCCTGAGGGCCGCCTTCAGAACCATTATGACGCCAGGCACGTCCACATGCTGCATGTCCCTGCCGACCTGGGTCTCCTCGATGTCCTGAACCTCGGGGCCGAAAAGCTCCGGCAGGGCGCGCAGCGATGCGAACAACTGGGACAACTGCGCCCTGAATGCATCGATCAACCCATGCTGGAAGTAATCCTTGTCGAGGATGGCCCTTTCGAGCGAAGCAGCCTTCTCCTGAAGGGTGATCGCCCCGAGGGTGCCGGCAAGACTCTTCATGGAGTGCACGAAGCGCCGGGCCTCCTGTGGATTGTTGTTGATCTCGGCCGAATCAAGACACGAATCCTTACCCTCGTACTCCTCGACGAATTTTCGCAGCAGCTTCTTGTAAAGCTCTATGTTTCCGCCGACATATCCCAGTCCCTTGCCGACGTTCAGTCCGGGAACGTGCAGATCGTGGCGGAACCTGGGTTCGGACATATCGGTTCTGGTTGTTCGTTCCGTTTTCACGTCCGTCCTGCTGCCGCGAAGCCATTTCGCCATCGTCGCGTACAGTGCCTCGGGTTCAACAGGTTTGGTGATGTGTCCGTTCATGCCCGCGTCCAGCGATTTCTGGATGTGCTGGCCCATGCCGTGTGCCGTCATTGCAATGATCGGCATCGTCGAGGCCCATGGCTGGCCAAGCCTGCGGATCATCCTGGTCGCGTCCAGGCCGTCCATCACGGGCATCTGGATATCCATGAAGACCAGGTCGAAGGGTGCGCTGTCAACCATTCGCAGGGCGTCTCGACCGTTCTCGGCAAGAGTAACGGAAACACCTGTCTTTCTGAGCAGTTCCAACGCGACCTGCTGATTCACACGGTTGTCCTCAACCAGAAGCACGCTGGCGCCATCGAACTTGAACGAATGTCGCACCGCCGATTCAGGCATCTGGGGCGCACCGGTCATCACCCTGCGCACACATGTCGTCAGAGACGTTGGAAGCACCGGTTTGAACAGCAGCCCGTAGAACAGTCTGCCCGCGGCGGTCTGCATGTCATCGTCGAAGAGATAGGCTGTCGTGGTGAGTATCATCGGGGCGCCCGTTCTGCTTCGGTGCGAGATCAATCGCGCGGTCTGCAGGCCGTCGGGAGCCTGAAGCGTCATGTCGATGAAGATCATGTGGTACGGCGCGCCGGCCTTTTCGGCCGCATCGACCAGCGCCACGGCTTCAGCGCCTTCAGACGCCGAGTCCACGGTGAATGACATGCCTGAAAGTCTCTTGACCATGATTCCGCGGTCGATCGGACTGCTGTCAACGACCAGCACCCGAACCCCGGCAGCGGAGTCCATCAGTTCCCGCTCAAGTGCCCCGACGGTGGTCCCGTCGACGACGCTGAGAGGGAGTTCGACCTTGAATGTGCTGCCGAGACCGGGCGTGCTGTCCGCCGATATCGTCCCGCCCATCAGGCGGCAAAGCTGTCTGCTGATGGCCAGTCCCATCCCGGTTCCACCGAATTCCCGGGTTGACGAGGTGTCCACCTGGAAGAACGGATGGAACAGTCTGGAAAGCTGATCCCCGGTCATGCCTATGCCGGTGTCGGATACCTCGAATCGAATCATCGCGGGATGCGATGCGGGGCTACCGGCGTCGGCCACAGCGGCCCGGATTACAATATCCCCGCGTTCCGTGAACTTGATTGCGTTCCCAACCAGATTGTTCAGGATCTGGTTGACACGCAGCGGATCGCCCCGGAGTCTGGCCGGCAGGGACATGTCGATATCGGTGTGAAGGTTCAGACCCTTTTCGCTGGCGCGCAGCTCGTTGACGTCGATGACGTCAGCGATGACATCCTCGGGAGAGAATTCGACGTCGGCGATACGCAGTCCGTTCCCCTCGATGCGCGAGAAATCCAGTATGTCGTCAACGATTCCAAGCAGCGATTTCGAAGCGTTTTCGACCTTGGTCAGATAGTCGATCTGCTTGTCGTTCAGGCGGGTCTGCAGAACAAGTCCGGTCATGCCGATGATAGCGTTCAGAGGAGTCCTGATTTCGTGGCTGATATTGGCCATGAAATCGCTGCGTGCGCGCGCGGCGGCCTCGGCCTGATCCCTGGCCTCGCGCAGCTCGATCTCGTTCTGGTGCTCGTCAGTGATATCGTGAACGATACCGAACAGGCGCTTGGGAATCCCCAGATCGTCGCGTTCGACCTCGGATACGATGTCGACCCACTTCTGGCGGCCGTCCGCAAAGGACAGGGCAACCTGGGAGTAGCGTTTGGCCGGGGTGTCCGGCTCGGTGCTCGCACGCAGCCTGTTGACCATCTGCTCACGGAAGTCTGGCCTGAAGAACGTGACGATGTCCGCCGCGTTGATGCTCGGCAGTGACAAGTCGACCTCGAAGATGCGCTTGCATTCATCGCTTCCCGAGATCCTTCTTGTCGCCATGTCGAATTCCCAGCTTCCGACGTGCGCGATTCGCTGCGCCTCGGCCAGGGATGCACGGCTTGCCGCCAGGGCCGCCTCGTCGCGCTTGCGCCTGGTGATGTCCTCGAGTGTGGCGATTACCTCGGTGTTCCCGGACGGCGTTTCAAGCGGCGAGGCCACGATTCGCAGCCAGATGGGCGCGTCTCCGTTCATCGGAACGAATGCGCCTTCGTGTTCCGCTTGAGCGCCCCCGATCGCGCCCGGAATGACGTCCTTGAGGCCCGACTCGGTGACCTCGTCAAAACAGTTCAGGCCGCGGAGCTGGGTTTCAGTGGTTCCGAACAAGGCAGCCGCGGCATGATTGCAGTCCAGAATCTGACCTTTCGCGTCCGTCCTGATGAGCCCGACCGGCGAATGCCTGGTCATGATTCGGTGACGGAATTCACTCTCGACAAGTTCTGCATGAACCATCTGGCGAAAGGCGGTCTGCCCGATCTGTGTGGCGACCGCATCCAGGATGCGCGGTCCCCGGGACTGCAGAAAGTCCGCCCTGACCGATTCATCGGCACAGTTGCAGCCGATCGATATGGTCCCGAAGAAGTGGCGGTCAAATTCGATGTCGGCTGTCAGAACCTGCGTATCGGGCATGGAGCCCGGCGACTGCCACACGCTGTCGCGAAGCGCTACCTTGACCCGGATGTCGGTTCCATCCGGCCAGGCGCCGGGGACGAGCTCGACGGCTTTTCGGGCGATCGCGTCCAAGTCGGTGTCGATTGTCCGCGAGAACTGCAGCAGGGCAAGAAGGCACTTCGTTTCCAGATTCGACGACTCGTCTGAAAGTCGGGATGGGTCGTTTTCAGAAGTCATATCCGCAACACCCCGCAGCCGCTTCTTCAGCCTCGAAATCCGGTTGCCCATTCGGTCACGCCGATGATTGTAACCTTGATGACGAATGCATAAAAGCCATTGATTGATTACGCTCTTTGTTGTTGAATGCCGCGTCTGTCCAGAGGCTTATCAGCGAAATGTCCAGATTCCTTCCGAGCCTGTTGATTTTGAGTGTCCTGATGGCGCCGTTGACCTCTTTCGCGGCCCCGGTTTCCTTCAAGCCTGTGACGCTGACTCAGCCCGACGGTTCCGATGTGGAACTGTTCGTTTCCGGGGACGAGTTCTATCACTGGGTTCACGACGCCTCCGGTCTTCCAGTGGTCATGGACGAAGACGGCTGGGTCGTTTACGTTTCCGAGCGCGGTGACGAACCGATACCTTCCGGAGTCCCTGCCGGGCATCCCGATCCGTTTCTGGCAGGCATCGATATCGAACCGGGACCGCCGTTGACGGCCGGGGCAATCCGGGACAGGATCGATCGCCGCCGGACCGTGATGTCGGCGCCCAGAACCCTGGAAAAGAGGTTCGGCGGACCCTACCGCGGAACAATCAATCAGCTTGTTATCTTCGCGCGGTTTTCCGACGAACCCGAATTCGTCGATCCGACGGCCGTATTCGACCGGATGTTCAACTCGGACGAGGACGGTGTTCCGTCGCTTGACGGCTATTTCAACGAGGTTTCGTACGGCCGGCTTCGCGTTCAGGGGCATTTTTTCCCCCAGTCTCAGTCGGGTGCGGTGGTTTCATTCCAGGATTCACGGCCGCGTTCTTACTACCAGCCGCGCAGTGATCGCAATCCTGGCGGCTATGAGGACGAGCAGAGCGGTCTGTTGCGCCTCTCCGAGATGCTGGACAGGGCAATCAAGTTCATAAAGCCGCAGGTGCCGGCGGATCTGGATATCGACCTTGATAACGACGGGTTCGCGGAAAACGTCGTGTTCATCGTTTCGGGCGACGCGGACGACTGGGCCAATGCGCTGTGGCCTCATTCGTACATCATGCTTGAAAACAACTACATCAACGGCGCCCGGCTGCTGCCGTACAACCTGCAGTTCCGCGACTGGCTTCTGGAACGGTCGGTCGGGGTGCTGGCGCACGAGTTTTTCCACGCGATCGGTGCTCCGGATCTCTACAGATACGTCAACCGCGAACTGACTCCCGCCGGTTCGTGGGATTTGATGGAGCAGAATAAGGAACCGCCGCAGCACATGACCGCGTGGATGAAGTACCGATACGGAGATTTCATCGGCGAGCCGCCGGTGATAACCGAGCCGGGCCGGTACACCTTGAAGCCGCTTTCCGAACCTGACGGCAACGTGTTTCAGATCCCCGTGCCGGGTCGCAAGTTTCAGAACATCGTGGTCGAGTACAGAAAGCAGGAAGGGACTTACGAATCGTCGGTGCCGGGAAGCGGTCTGCTGGTCTATCGCGTGGATCGGCTTGTGAACGGCAACGCCGACGGACCTCCCGATGAGCTCTACATCGCGAGGCCGGGCGGTCATCCGGATGTGGACGGAGACATCGACAGCGCGAACATGTCCGTTGAGGCCGGTCGTGTCCGGGTCGACGAGTTCAGTGATCCGTACCTGTTCGACCAGGACGGCATGCCCATCCCGATCAGGATTTACGACGTCTCCGAGGCCGGCGACACCATCTCGTTCAACGTTTGTCCGTCGATCCCGGATTGCATCGGCGTGGAGTGCGGCGATGACGGATGCGGTGGTTCCTGCGGGTCATGTGATGACCGGAATCCCTGTACGGACGATCAGTGCGTTGAAGGACGCTGCGTGTTCAATCCTTCCGCGATTGGCACGGCGTGCGACCGGGGGCACGATTGTTCCGGGCAGGGTGAGTGCGATGGCCTCGGTGAATGCGTGCCGGACACACCGGTCGCCTGCGACGATGGAAATGAATGCACACAGGACACGTGTTACGACGGTGGGAAGTGGTTCAGCCTCGGCGAGGATCGGTTCGAGGACATCATGGCTGACGGCGCCAGTGCCGGCGTCGATGGCGACGATGTCGTGTCGGCCGCGATCAACCCGGGGTTCGCGATTCCCTTCATGAACGGCTCCTACACGGATGTCTTCGTGTACGACAACGGTCTGTTGACTCTGGGAGGGGCCTTGGATCCGCTTGCCGTGGTGTACGGCGGCGCCAGACCAGGGCAGTCCGAACTGTCGGTGGGCGTCGTGGCGCCATATTACGATGACCTGGAGTGCAAACTGTCCGATCGCTGCGTCGTTGCCTGGAAAGTTCTGGGGGACGCGCCCGACAGAAGGCTGGTAATCCAGTTCAACAAGGCGGTCATGGTCAGGCAGCCCGGGGTCAGGGTGTTTTTCCAGGTAGTCCTGTTCGAGGATGGCAGGATTGAGTTCAGATATCGTGACATGGCGATTCACGACGGCCTGCGCGCGGCGATAGGCATCTGGAACTCGGATGGTTCCGATGTATTGATGTGGTCGGACTCGACCCGCAGCATTCATTCCGGCATGACCCTGGCCTATTCGCCCGACGAGATGGAGTGCGTGTTCCTGCCCAGTCCCGGTTTCTGCCTGATCGACGGTGAATGCGTGGAGTCCGGAACGATTTCGACGGAAAACGTCTGCGCGGAATGCAGACCATGGCGGAACCATGGCGGCTGGTTTAACGACGACTCGAACTACTGCACCGACTCGAACGCGTGCACGACGGTGGACAGGTGTCGTTCCGGTGTGTGTGAAGGCACGACGCCGGTCGTCTGCAAGCCGATCAATGCTTGTCACACGGCTGGTCAGTGTGATCCGGCGACGGGTGTCTGCGGCGATTTCGTCAAGGCTGACGGCACGCTGTGTAATTTCGATTCGAACGGTTGTACCGTCGGTGACAATTGCCAGGGAGGCGAGTGCAGGGTTGGCACGCCGCCAGACTGTTCCGCCAAAAACAGCGAATGCGCGGTTGGAAAATGCGTGTCCAGGAGTTCCAATTCCTTCAAGTGCGACGCCGACACGGCGGCGATGAAGAACAGACCGTGCGGGGCGCACGAAAGCGACTGCAGCGGTCAGGACACCTGCGACGGACGCGGCAACTGTCTGGCCAACGATTTCGACGCGGGAACGCTCTGCCGCGACGCTGATGGCGAGTGCGATCTGCCGGATTACTGCGACGGTGAAGGCAACTGTGATGAAGACCATGTCGTCGAGGATGGTCAGACCTGCGGCTGGCAGGACGACAAGGTCTGCCAGTCAGGGATGTGTGTTGCTCCCGTTGGCGGAGATACCTGCGCCGACGCCGTGCTTCTTGAAAACAACCAGGCCAGGCGAGGCACTCTTGCGTGGGCGGACGCGTCGGCGGTCACCATCGCCGGTTGTGATGGAGCGGCCGGCGCCGATGTCTACTACAAGGTTGGCCTGTCGGCATCCATCGGGTACATCCTCACGGTGACACCTGTCGGCGAACGGGCGGATTTCGCTTTCAGTCTGGTCGATTCCTGTGACCAGGACGACTGCGGTGAACTGCAGAACAGGCATGGAAGAGGGTTGGCCGAGGAATACGAGTTCTCGGTTCCCACCGATTCCGTCCGGTACGTCCGCGTGACCAGGCTGGACAATTCGGATGATCTGGACTTCGTGATTTCGCTGCGCGTGGCCAGTGACGAGGGCGGGGACCTGGACGGCGCGGACGCCTTGGGCGGCGACGAAGGTGGCGGGAACGATGGTGGAAATGGTGGATGTTCGCAGGCGGGCGGAGCGGCCGGCAGTTCGGGCATGCTGGCCCTGTTCATGCTGCTGCTGATGGTCACGGGCGCTTTCAGACTGGCTGCCAGGGAACGCGTATCAGGGAACAGAGGGTGACGTTTCCACCTTAACCAGACCTGAACCCCATGTATTTCCAAATATCTTTTCCGGCTTATACTTATCCTTGGGCTGCGGCTTGTTGTCCGGCCAGCCTATCGAAATCAGGCTTAGTGGTTCGAAGCCATCTGGAATCCCAAGGGCTTCCCTGACAGCGGCGATCCGTTCGGGCACCGGGTAGACGCCCAGCCAGACCGCGCCAAGACCGACGGCCTCGGCGGCCAGCAGGATGTTCTCGGTCGCGGCCGAGCAGTCCTGAATCCACATCTGTCCGGCCCCGCCCCGCAGTCCTTCTTCCGGCGCGCCGATCACGGCGATTGCCGCCCCGGCCGTCTTCAGCATCCCGCCGTGCGGATGTTCGCCCAGCCGATTCAGCATTTCCTTATCGGTCACCACGACGAAGTACCACGGTTGGCGGTTGCCCGCGGTAGGCGCGGCCATGCCCGCCTTAACCAGCGTCAGCAGCGTCTCATCGGGAATCGGCCGATCGGCGTACTGCCGGACACTGGTCCTTGCGTGGATCACCGAAAGGGCATCCGCCGGGCAGGCAGAGGCCGTGTCCTGTGCCGGGGCCGCAGGTTCCGCCTGGGGTTGGACTGCGGTTTCTTCGGTCGTCCGCGTCCCGCGATCCATCTTCATCTCCTTGTTCATCTTGACCGCCGTGCCCGCTGCTATCGCCGTAGTCAGCGCCAGCACCGCGATCAACACTTTTTCGATCGACAATCCTTTCATCGCTTTGGCTCCGTTAGTCCGGGGTCTATTCTACGGTGGCTTTCGCGGGACGCAACCGCCTTCATGTAGGGGCGAATGTCATTCGCCCCTACACGGGCGTGGCGGGCGGTGCTGGTACCGATCCCCTCTGGCTGCTTGCAGAAGCTTCTGACAGGGGCAGGGTCAGGATCGGGGACAGGATCAGGGTCGGGTTCCGGCGCAGGGGCGAATGACAATTCGCCCTTCTGGGGACCCGGACCGCTGTGTTTGCTGTGCATACCTTGATTGGTTCCGCCCCCGCGAGGCCGTCATTCATTGCTGGATGGCCCGCGGCGCTCTTCGCCATCAAGGGCCTGGCGCTCCGCGCCGGCCGCCTGCGGCGGTCGCCTCGCGACCCTTGACGGCAGAACGCCGCAGGCCGCGGGAGATTGATATCTGACGGCCTCACGGGGGGGCACACCATGGATACAATCACCAACATACAAACCACAACAACGGACGGGCAGGGTCGGCCCCACGGACTTCGCGTCGTCGGCATGGCCGAAGAACTCGCGGTGAGAACCATCCGCATGACGCGAACTATCCGGGGACACCGTGACCTCGTCGACCAACTGACCCGCGCCATCGAATCCGTCGCCCTGAACCTCGCGGAAGGCTCCGGCCGGGCGGGTCGGGATCGAACCTACCACTACACCGTGGCCTGCGGCTCGGCCGGTGAATCCGCCACGGCCATTCGCCTGCTCGCCGCCTACGGCGCGATTTCCGCCGCATGCGCGGATGATTTGATCGCTCGCATTGATGGCGTGCGGGCCATCTGCTGGCGCCTGTCCCGGCGGTGATGGATTTCGGTCGTTGAATATCGTCACTGTTTCTGTCCCTGCCTGACAGGCCGCAGCCTTGGCGGAGGCGGTTCTCTGTCACTGCGCCCGTCCCTGATCCTGTCGCTGTTCAGAAGGGGCGAATGTCATTCGCCCCTACACGGGCGTGGCGGGCGGTGCTGGTACCGATCCCCTCTGGCTGCTTGCAGAAGCTTCTGACAGGGGCAGGGTCAGGATCGGGGACAGGATCAGGGTCGGGTTCCGGCGCAGGGGCGAATCACATCCCTGACACGCCGCAGCCTTTGCGAAGGCGGTTCGCCCACCGGGACGGCTGAATTGTGGTGTCCGGGGATTGATTCAATGTATATTCTCTCTGGGCTGGCAGGAGGCGCGCATGAAGGAAATACTGTCGAAGTGGTTTGACTCCATTCCCTGGGAGAGGCTCCTGTCCAGTTCGGTGCGGATCGTTGTGATTCTGGCCGTGGCCATGCTTCTGTACAAGATTATCAAGCGCGCGCTGCTGCGGATCGAGCGACGGCTGCTTGCCGCGGACGCGGAGACTCCGGATGGGTCGCCCAGCGAAAACGATAAGCGCGTTCAGACGTTGATAAGGCTGACCAGGCAGGTGCTTTCGGTTGTCGTGTGGGTACTGGTCGGACTCATGGTCCTGACCGAACTGGGTCTGGACATCGCGCCGATACTCGCCGGCGCCGGTATCGTCGGATTGGCGGTCGGTTTTGGCGCCCAGAACCTTGTCCGTGACTTCATCTCGGGGTTCTTCATGATCCTTGAGAATCAGGTCAGGGTCGGTGATGTGGCTGTCATCAACGGAACTCCCGGCGTGGTCGAACAGATAAACATGCGCACCATCGTGTTGCGCGACGTGTCCGACGTGGTTCACATCTTTCCCAACGGAACGATCACTACCTTGTCAAACCAGACCAAGCAGGTCTCTGCTTACGTTTTCGACGTGGGCGTGGCCTACAGGGAAGACACAGAACACGTTTCGGCCGTCATTAGCGATGTGCTGCGCGGCCTGAAGGATGACCCGGAATATGGTCCAAAGATTGTTGGAGAACCCGAGGTTTTCGGTGTGAGCCGATTTGGCGAGTCTTCGGTTGAGATAAAGGGCCGAATTCGCACGCTTCCTGGAAGCCAATGGATGGTAGGGCGCGAGTTCCTGAGGCGGGTCAAACACGCGTTTGACGAAAAGGGCATCGAGATTCCGTTCCCGTACCGGAAGCTTGTCATGGACCAGCCGGTCCCGGACCACACAATGGACAAGACCATGCGGAATTAACGGCGCTGGCGTTTAGCAACAACCGACACCGCAGCGTCAGGTGCGCTTCAGAATGTCGGCGGTTGCGCTCACGACCCAGTCCACGTCGCGATCGGTCATGCCTGGATGGTTCGGCAGGTAGAA
>Ga0209606_1001157_pt1 | contig 34540 bp, 26 predicted proteins | sample AD_UKC057_MetaG_FD_184412 | JGI IMG/M metagenome (GOLD analysis project Ga0209606, IMG submission 184412) | Active sludge microbial communities of municipal wastewater-treating anaerobic digesters from USA - AD_UKC057_MetaG (SPAdes) (version 2) | ecosystem: Engineered > Bioreactor > Anaerobic >...
GAAAATCTAAGATTGCAATTATTACCCAAAAATACTTTTGTTAAAAAAAAGTAGCTAGTGAAATATAGGGAGTTAGGTTGCATGCAAAACATCAAGTTTAAGGCAGCGTAACCTACCCTTATTTGCCAACCAATATTCATTTTAATATTTTACATACGGAAAATATTTTTGACGAGTGGAGGAATTTTGTAATTAAATGGTTTTGCCGAATGGTTATATGGCGGTTTGATGATGAAAAGGGGATGCCAAATACTGGCATCCCCTTTGCTATTATTATGGGTTTAAAACCGATAGGAAATTCTGTGCTACTCCACAATTTGCATCTCGTCCACCAGCCTGGTTGCACCGGCATACTTGTCAATTATGAATAGCACGTAGCGGATATCAACCGAAATTGTTCGCTGCAGGTTGTTTTCGAATACGATATCACCGCTCATGGCCTCCCAGTTACCGTCGAATGCCAAACCTATGAGTTCGCCATTACCGTTCATTACAGGGCTTCCGGAGTTTCCACCGGTGATGTCGTTGGTTGAAATGAAGGCGATAGGCATTTTGCCATTTACGCCGTAGCGGCCATAATCCTTAGCCTGGTATAGGTCTTTAAGACGTTGCGGCACTACAAATTCCCAATTGTCCGGATCCTCCTTTTCCATTACGCCATCGAGAGTAGTTTGGTAGTCGTAATGAACGGCATCCATGGGGTAGTAATCCTTTATTTCGCCGTAGGTAAGCCTCATGGTAAAGTTGGCATCGGGGTAGAGCGCCTTGCCCTTATTCATCTCCATAATTCCAGCTATGAAGAGTCGCTGCCCTTTTTGCAGCTTTTGGTTGAAGGGTTCCATTAACCCGTAAAGCTCCATTGCCTTTGCGTTAATTGATTGGGCGGCAATGAATGCGGGATCTTTTTGAAGGGTTTTCAGGTTCGGTTTCGACAGGAAGGCAAATAGCTTTACAGAGTCAACAAACATGGATTTGTCGAACATTTCATCTATAAACCTGTCAAAATCGTTCTTATACTTTGTACGAATAGTGTTGAAGATATCGGGTTGGTACTGTACAGGAACATTTTCGGAAAAAATTTTGAACATAGCCTTGGCCACCTTTCTATCGGTTGGGGCGTTGTAGTCCTTGTAGAACATGGTAGCCCTACTCTTAAGCATAGCTACATTTTTGCTTAGCTCCTCGTTGTTTCCCGATTTTAAGGGTTCAACAATACGTTCGGCTATTCCTGCAATGCTCATCAGCTCGGTTCCACGGCTGAGTGCTTCACCTATGTATTGGGTGGCATGGAGGTAGTCCTTTCGACCGGTAACTCCTTCGTTAATCAGGTTTAGCGCTTCCCCGTACATTTGAACTCTTTCAGGGTTGGCATTTACCCACCGGGTGAATTCGGCCTCACCGGCTTTTTTAACGTCAATCACCTTTAGGCGTTTGAGGGACTTGTTCATGCCGATGGAGTTTTTCCAGTAGTTGGACGAACCGGAGTACTTTGAGGCATACTTGATGTTAACGGCTTTGTCGGCCAGCATGTCTTTCAGAAGAATGTCCTGGCGAATCCCTCTAATGTAGATTCTGTTGGCATTGGAGATGCTCATCATCTCCTCTACTTCCACGGAGGTCATGTAGCGTTCGGTGCTGCCGGGGTAACCCATAATCATGGCAAAATCGCCATTCTGTAATCCTTTAATTGAAACAGGAAGGAATCGCTTGGGTTTCAAGGGTACGTTGTCGGGTGAGTAGTCGGCTGGTTGGTTATCCTTGCCGGCATAAACGCGGAATACTGAGAAATCACCGGTATGGCGTGGCCACATCCAGTTATCGGTGTCGGCACCAAACTTACCTATTGACGAGGGAGGAGCACCTACCATTCTGACGTCGTTGTAAACCTCGTTAACAATCAGAAAGAATTGGTTGCCGCCAAAGAAACTTCTAACGCTGGCCTGGTAGTGCGTACCGGCTGTAGCGCTGGATGCTATTTTTTTGCCTACAGCTTGAATGGCCTGATTGCGTTCTGCCTCGGTCATGCTGGGGTTTAGGGCAGCATTTACCTGGTCGGTAACATCCTCGATACGTACTAAAAATGTTGCGGTTAGCCCCGGGGTGGGAATTTCTTCCTGCAACGACTTTGCCCAAAATCCATCGGCAAGGTAGTCATGCTCAGGGGTGCTATGCTGCTGGATGGCCCCGTAGCCGCAGTGATGGTTGGTAAGAATCAACCCCTGGTCGGATACTATTTCGCCGGTGCAACCTCGACCGAAGATGATTACAGCATCTTTAAGGCTCGACTGGTTAATCTGGTAGATGTCGTCGGCAGAGAGCTTAAGCCCTTTTTGCTGCATGACGTCTATGTTCAGCTGCTTGAGCAGGGGCAGAAGCCACATCCCCTCATCGGCCCTGACCATTGCACCGGTTAAAAGCAACAAACCGGTTAGTAGTGCAAGAAATCTTTTTTTCATGTTGTTTGAGTTTTGGTTGTTAATGGTTAAGTATAGTGTTATGACAGACTAGCTCTTGTTTAGTTTAAAGCTAACATTTTGTCTTGGACTGGGGCAAAAGGGCGAACGTCAGCCGATGGTAGGGCGTTGGCCCTAGTTCTGCAATTGCCCTCCTATGCAGCTTGGTTGGGTAGCCCTTGTTTGTTCTCCAGCCATAACCTGGAAACTGTTCTGAGAGTTCATTCATTAGCTCATCGCGGTATGTTTTAGCAAGTATTGATGCTGCGGCAATTGACTGGTAGGTGTGGTCTCCACCCACTATGCAGGTATGGGGTATTCCTGGAAAATTCTTAAACCTATTGCCATCAACCAGTAAATGCTGGGGAGTTGCCCTGGTAAGAGCCTTTATCGCCATGTGCATTGCCAGAATGGATGCATTAAGAATGTTCAACCTGTCTATTTCCTCGTTCGACACCCTTGCCACAGCCCAATCTAATGCGTAGTGTTGAATTAGCTGCCGGGCGGCAAGCCGTTGCTTTAGGGTTAGCTTTTTTGAATCATCAATGGAGTTATCGTAAAAATCGGGAGGCAAAATTACTGCTGCCGCAAAAACAGGCCCTGCCAGGCAACCCCTTCCGGCCTCATCGCAACCCGCTTCAACGAGTCCCGGCGTGTGTATTGTCCTCAAACATCCCATTCCCATCAACTTTCGATTGTTTTAGCAATGATGTCGTAAAGCCTGCTGGCGGCTTGCTCCCAGCTGAACTTTTGGCGCTGCACCCTTGCGTTGGAGATGAGTCTCTGCCTTAGCTGGGTATCCATCCATATACGCTCCATTGCTTCAGCAATTGATTCATCACTGGTTGGTTCAAAGTATATTGCGGCATTCCCTGCTACCTCGGGCATTGAGGTAGAATTTGATGCGGCAACAGGAACTTCACACAGTATGGCCTCCAGAACAGGTATCCCAAAACCCTCAAAAAGCGACGGAAAAATCAGGGCTTGAGCAGCGCCAACAATACGGCTTAACTCGGGCAACCCTTTTCGGCCGGTAAAAATAATATCATCCTTAAATTTACTTTTATGGTGGGCTGCTTCTATGGAAGAAGCTTTGAACATTGTTTCACCCACCAGAACCAGCTTTGCCTGAATGTTTGTTTTACGCCTAAACATATCGAAAGCGTTAATGAGGCTGCTAATATTTTTTCTTGGGCTGAATGCACCAACGAAAACAAAGTAGGGCCATCCATCGGTAAGCTGGTTGCGCTGATCGGCTCGTTCTATTTCGGTTAGGGGTTTAAAGTTATCACTAGCGCCATTGTAAACTACATCTATTTTTTGCGGATTTACCTTGTAAGCCTCAACAAGCGTATTTTTTGAATACTCACTTACGGTGACAATTCGTTTTGCCTTACCTGCAAATTTTGGGAAATACTTGTTTAGGTACAACGAGGTCAGCCATGGCAGTCCCTTGGGGTAGTAGTAAAAGTTGATGTCGTGAATAACTGCCAGCTGGGGTGTATTGGCTTTAAGCGACAGGTAGCCATCGGGAGAAATGAAAATATCGGGTTTCAGCTTTTTCAAAAACCGATTTACGGAAACCTCAAACCAGATATACCAAAGAATAGGATGCCGTGCAGGCGGACCAAGCACAACGGGGTGAATATTTTTGGCAAAAATAAACTCCCGGTTAAACGGCCGGTCAAAAATGAAGAAAAACTCATCGTTTGGATGGTCTATGGCCATGCGGCTAAAGGTCTCGTAGGTAAACCATCCTATTCCTTCGAGTTTTCCATGAATCAAGAGCCTTGTGTTAACCGCAATGCGCATGTTTTCTTTTTGGCTAAATACACAAAAATTTTATCAATTTGCAAGTTAAGGCAAAGTCATCATAACATTTGAAAACGTTGCTAGTTGCTATGCTGGTGCGCACTTTAAATAGAACTAACCCGATAAAATTCATAAATTCAGCATAATATTTTGAAAGAATGTTAGAAAGCTGTATATTTGCAACAGTTTTTAAGCAGGTGGCAGGGGACAGAGTCCCCTGTTTTATTAGATGTAGCAATAATGATTAGCCGGGAAACAATTGAAGCGATAGTTGCAGAAAAGCTGGAGGAGGAAAACCTTTTTATTGTTGATATCTCCATAAGTCCCAAAAATACCATAACCATCATGCTTGATGGTGAAAAGGGTGTTAGTATTAAATCATGCGTGGCAATCAGCCGTTTGGTCGAGTCGAAGCTCGATAGGAACGTTGAAGATTATGGGTTAGAGGTAACCTCTGCAGGGTTAGGACAGCCGTTTAGGGTTGTCCGGCAGTATAGCATCAATATTGGCAGGGAGGTAGAGGTTTTGCTTTTGGACGGAAACAAGTTCAAAGGCGTTATTGTGGAGGCCGGTAGCGATAATTTTAGCATCGAGTATAGCGAGAAAGTTCTTATGGATGATGGTAAGCACAAACAGGTGGTGCAGCAGCGAAAGTCGTTTCCCTACAATGTGGTAAAGTCAACCAAAGCGGTCATTTCGTTTAAATAGTAAATATGATAAATAATCAGCACAATGGAAAACATTAACCTAGTTGACACATTTGCGGAGTTTAAGGAGTTAAAAAATATTGACAGGCCTACCATGATGAGCGTTCTGGAGGATGTTTTTAGGGCGACGCTTATAAAGCTTTACGGGTCTGACGATAACTTCGATATTATTATCAACATTGATAAGGGCGATTTTGAAATTTGGCACAACCGCGAGGTGGTTGAGGACGGCAAGGTCGAAGATCCCGGAAGGCAGATAGCCCTATCGGAAGCTAGAAAAATTGATGCGGACTTTGAGGTGGGCGAGGAGGTAACCTCCGAGGTGAAGTTTGCAGACTTCGGGCGAAGGGCAATCCTGGCATTGCGCCAAAACCTCACCTCACGAATCATGGAGCTCGAAAAGAACAACCTCTACAATAAGTACAAGGATAGAGTTGGAGACCTTATCACCGGTGAGGTTTACCAGGTCTGGAAGAAAGAAATCATGGTTCTGGACGATGAGGGTAACGAGCTGGTGCTGCCCAAAACAGAGCAGATACCAACCGATTTCTACCACAAGGGTGACTCAATAAGGGCCGTGGTGTACAAGGTGGAGATGAAAAACAACACCCCGCAAATTATCCTTTCCAGAACTGCCAATGCCTTCCTCGAGCGCCTATTCGAGCTGGAGGTTCCTGAAATTTTCGATGGCCTGATTACCATCAAGAAGATTGTTCGTATTCCCGGCGAGCGCGCCAAGGTTGCAGTTGAGTCGTACGACGATAGGGTTGACCCCGTTGGCGCTTGTGTTGGAATGAAGGGAAACCGCATACACGGTATAGTTCGGGAACTTCGCAACGAGAGCATCGACGTTATCAACTACACCAACAATACCCAGCTGTTCATTCAGCGCGCCCTAAGCCCCGCTAAAATCACCTCGATTAAGTTTGACGAAACAACCAAACGAGCCGAGGTTTACCTTAAACCAAGCGAGGTTTCCCTGGCGATTGGTAAGGGCGGGTACAATATTAAGCTCGCCAGCCAGCTCACCGGCTATGAAATTGATGTTTACCGCGAATCGGAAGGAGAGGACGAGGAAGATGTGAATCTCGATGAGTTTGCTGATGAAATTGAGGGGTGGATTATTGACACCCTAAAGGGCATTGGCTGCGACACCGCCAAGAGCGTGATTGAAATTCCCTTTAAGGAGCTGGTGAAACGAACCGATTTGGAAGAGGAAACGGTCAAGGAAATTCTTAAAATATTAAAATCCGAATTTGAATAGTATTGTCTTTCATGTAGCTTTACACGAGCATTTCTAACATAAACAACGGGAACCACCTGTATGACGAACGATAAATCAATACGAATAAGTAAGCTGGCAAGGGAATTTAATGTGGGGGTTTCTACACTTGTGGAATTTCTCAAGAAAAAGGGCTACCACGTTACCCCCGATCCAAACGCTAAGGTTGATGAGGATATTGTTAACCTGCTCACCAAGGAGTTTGGCGCTGAAGTTAATATTAAAAAGGAATCCCAGAAGGTGAGCCTCAAATCGCTTCGCGATGCAAAAGAAACCTTATCTATAGACGAAATAGAAAAAAAGAGGGATGAGGATGAAGGGGATAGCGACTTTTCCAACGATGAGGTAATTATCAAAACTACCGGTTTCGTTCATGAGAAAATTGATGATTTCGGAATGGAGAAACCGAAAATTGATTTAAAAGTTAAGGGGAAAATTGATTTGGATAACCTATCCTCCCAGCCCAGGAGTTCTAAAAAGGAAACCCCCGTTGAGTCAACAACAAGCGAAGTCCCCGTTACTCCCCTTAAACAAGCAACCAAAGAGGTGGCCACAAAAAAAGAGAGTAAGGAAGATGAGGGTGCCAAGCCTGAAAGGACTAAGGTTAAAACACCCAAGGTGGTAGGAAAAATTGACCTGGACAAAACCAGCAAAAAGAAGGCTAAAGAAAAGCCTGAAAAAAATAGTAACCAGAAAACCAAAGAAGAATCAGCTATAGTTGAAAATGAGATGCAACCCATCGTTGAGGAGAAGTTGGAAAAAGTCCCTTCGGTTCAAGAGGTGATTGAGAAACCCATAGAAGTTGAGAGGGAAGAAATATACCGATCAACGGTTGAAAAGTTGGCCGGTCCTACAATAAAGGGGAAAATTGATATTACCGCCTTTGAAACCAAGAAAAAGCAGCCTGTTGCATCTTCTGATGCGGTTAAAAACGATAAGAAAAAACGCCGAAAACGAATAAAGAAAGATGTTGGGAGGGTTCAGCTTCCCGAAGCGGAGCAGCAGGGAACCCCAAGAAGTAACCCCCCATTACTAGTGAAGAAAGCCGATTTGCCTGTTAACAATAAGAAGAGTAATGCTGGTGGTAGTAAGAAGAAACGCCCGGTAAAACAGGAGGTTGACGAGGAAGCTGTTCAGCGTCAAATAAAGGAAACCCTTGCCAAACTTACTACCAAAGGTAAAACCAAGGGTTCAAAGTATCGCAGGGAAAAACGCGAAATTCTGAACGCCCGTCAGCAAGAGGAAAATCAGCGGCTTGAGCTGGAGAAGAAAATTCTGAAAGTTACCGAGTTCGTGTCGGTCAACGAACTAGCCTCCATGATGAGTGTACCGGTTACCGATGTAATTGAAGTGTGCATGAATCTAGGCCTTATTGTTTCCATCAACCAGAGGCTTGATGCCGAAACCATGACTATCGTTGCCGATGAATTTGGATATAAGGTGGAGTTTGTCAGCATTGAACTTCAGGAATCTGTAAAAGACCAGGAGGATGATTCTCCCGAAATGCTTAAACCCCGCCCGCCCATCGTTACCGTTATGGGGCATGTTGACCATGGGAAAACCTCCCTGCTCGACTATATCCGTCATTCAAATGTAATTGCCGGCGAGGCAGGTGGAATAACCCAACATATTGGTGCCTACGGAGTTGAGCTGGAGAACGGCAAAAAAATCACCTTTTTGGACACTCCCGGTCATGAGGCATTTACAGCCATGCGTGCCCGCGGTGCCAGGCTCACTGATGTGGCCATTATAGTTGTAGCTGCCGACGATGCCGTTATGCCCCAAACCATTGAGGCTATCAATCATGCCAGCGCTGCTGGGGTTCCAATAGTTTTTGCCATAAATAAAATTGATAAGCCCACCGCCGACCCCGAAAAGATAAAGGGGGAGCTGGCCAACCTTAACTACCTGGTTGAGGACTGGGGCGGCAAATACCAGTGTCAGGAAATTTCGGCCAAGAAGGGCACCAATGTTGACAAGCTGTTGGAGAAAGTTCTGCTCGAGGCCGAAATGCTCGATCTAAAAGCTAACCCTGACAGAAAGGCCTCGGGAACGGTGATTGAGTCTGCATTGGACAAGGGAAAGGGATATGTAGCTACCGTGCTGGTGGATTCAGGAACCCTGCACCATGGAGACATAATCCTTGCCGGAATATACTACGGCCATGTTAAAGCCATGTTCAACGAACGAGGAGTTAGAATAACCGAGGCCGGCCCATCAACACCCGTTCAGGTGGTTGGACTTAACGGTGCTCCTCAGGCAGGCGACTACTTCCACGTTATGGAGTCCGACAAGGAAGCAAGGGAGCTTGCCAACAAGCGCGAGCAGCTGGTGCGTATGCAGGGGCTAAAGACCAAGAAGCATATAACCCTTGATGAAATTGGCCGCCGTATTGCCATTGGCAACTTCCAGGAGCTGAACATCGTGGTGAAGGGCGACGTGGACGGTTCGGTCGAGGCCCTCTCCGATTCCCTTATCAAACTTTCAACCCCTCAAATTCAGGTCAACGTCATCCACAAGGCTGTAGGCCAAATTTCCGAATCGGATATTCTGCTTGCTGCAGCATCCAACGCCATTGTACTTGGATTCCAGGTTCGTCCTTCGATGGGGGCAAGAAAACTTGCCGAAAAGGAAGAAATTGACATTCGCCTTTACTCCATTATCTACGATGCCATTAATGAAATCAGGGATGCCATGGAGGGCATGCTGTCGCCCGAAATTAAGGAGGAAATTACCGGCACCGCCGAGGTGCTTAATGTTTTTAAGATATCCAAGGTGGGAACCGTGGCCGGCTGTATAGTTCGGGAGGGGAAAATTAGCCGTAGCAACAAGGTAAGGTTAATTCGTGATGGAATTGTGGTTTATACCGGTGATTTAGAGTCTCTTAAACGCTTTAAGGACGATGTCAAAGAGGTTTCGGCAGGTTTTGAATGCGGGTTGAACATCAACAACTTCAACGATATTAAGGTGGGTGATATAGTGGAAGGTTTCCAGGAAGTTGAGGTGAAAAGAAAGTTGTAGCAATACTCACGTATTTAGGGAGATAACTATTTTGGGGTCTCCCTTTTTTTTATTTTGATGTTTTGGGAGTTTTATGGAAGCTGTAAATTTTTTAAGTAGTACTAAAAGAGGTGCAATAGCACACCGATTAACCCAATAGTGCTCTGATTAACGCAGGTTGAATACTTTGTGAGATAGTTTGTTCCGTTCCTTCAGCGTGCCATTAAAACAATTATTATTAGGCTATGTTTAATTGAAAATCATCAATTACATTTGTTTCGTTAACTAATCGCTAATGACTTTACCAACGGGTAGCTATTCACAGGAGGAGCTAAGCTGGTTTCGGGCTATTTTCGACGACTACTATGAAAGTATCCGTAGTTTTGCCTACTATAAAACTGGGAGCGTTGACCTGGCTGATGATGTGGTGCAAGAAGTTTTCCTTAAACTCTGGAACATCCGTTCCTCCGTTCGCAACGATACCGTGAAAACATTGCTTTACACCATTGCCACAAACCTGATTAAAAACCACTTCAAGCACCAGCGGGTAGTGTATAACTTTCAGGTTAGTAAATCCACTCAGGACGAGGCTGAATCTGCAGATGCCAACGTAAGGATGGACGATATGAACCGTCAGCTTCAAGACGCTTTGGCTTCCATTCCCGATGCCGCCAGGGAGGTATTCCTGATGAACCGCATTGACGGGTTTACTTACAGTGAAATTGCCCAGCGCCTTAATTTAAGCGTGAAAACCGTTGAGAAAAGGATGTCAGAAGCAATACGTTTGCTTAGGAATAAATTTGGCTATAAGCTATGACCACTCCAAAAGAACATACTAAGCAGGTGAGCGAAACAGGGCATGAAGAGTTGATGGATGCCATTAAAGCTTTGCAGGTACCCCCGTCCACTCGGTCGAAAGAGGACGCATGGAATATGATTATGCAGTCAATAGCTACGACTGTGCAACCCAAGGAAACCACAAGGATTAATAGCCTGAGGGTATGGCTTACAACCGCAGCTGCAGCTGCGATAGTGGTTGTTTCCTGTTTTAGCTACCTATGGTTCTCAAGGGTTTCGGTTAGCTCTCCCAGAGGAGTAGCTACCGATGTGATTCTACCCGACGGTTCCACGGCTAAGCTTAATGCTGATTCATGGTTGAAGTACCCAAAGTTTTATAGCCTGGTGGGTAGAAAGCTGAAAATTGAAGGCGAGGTTTTCTTTACCGTTACACCAGGTAGAAGTTTTGTTGTGAGTGATGATTTTAAAAGGCAGGTTGAGGTGGTTGGCACGAAGTTCAACATGGCAACCAGGGGCTCCACTTTTAAGGTGGCATGTTTCTCAGGAAGCGTCATGGTGAGTAATCCGGGTTCGGAAAGGGTACAGCTGGGAAAGGGCGAGGTGGCTGAGGCTGCTGGTAAAACTCTGAAGGTTAGCAAGGATGAGCTTCATATAGCTGACAGCCCTGGTTGGACAAATGGAGAGTTTAAATTTGTGGGTGTCCCGCTTTCAGAAGTGCTTACTGAACTTGAACGCCAGTTCAACATAAAAGTTACCGCAATGGATTTTAATCCTAATGGTAGAACTTTTACAGGCTACTTTACTAAATCGAGTCTTGAACAAGCCCTTGAGCTGGTAGCCCAACCAATGTCCCTTCGCTACGAGGTTTCCTCTGATTCAACCGTTGTTAAGATTTATAGCAACAAATAGCCGTAGGGTTTTTATTCATTCGGTTGTATTATTCACAGGGTGAACTTTTTCGTTAGGCTAAGGTTAAATTTATGGTTAACCGGTTTCGAATAGCAGGTGCTGTTGTAGTGTTTTCACTTCTGGCATTAATGGCCATTCCCCATGCGCTTATGGGGCAAGCGCTTATTACCGAGAAATTCAGTAATGCGCCCTTGGTAGAATCACTCAACCTGATTAGCAAGAAGTACGCGGTAAAAGTTGCCTTTGACAACGAGGCTTTATCGGGCTATAACATAAACGCAAGGTTTACTAATGAGCCTGTTGAGAAAGTGATGTCCCGCTTGCTAAAGGACACTAATTTTGAGTACATCGTAATTGACAATGTTTACGTCATTCGGAGAAAAATAGCCGTTACCACCGATACTCCAAAAGTAAATCCCCTGAAATTTAATGGTGTGGTTCGCGATCGAAACAGTGGTGAGTCCCTACCCTACGCTTCCATAAAGGTTGTCAACACCCAGCTGGGAACGGCCGCCAATTCCGATGGTTTTTTCTCGCTGGCGCAAACACAAACCGATTCGCTGGCTAAAGCTGATTCCCTGTATATCAGGGTGAGCTATGTTGGCTATAAGCCAATAGAAATGAAAGTAGCCAGGTTTAGCCACACTAATTCACCCCTGGTGGTGGAACTCGATAGGAATGACCTTGAAATTAAAGAGGTGAAGGTAACCGACGAGTACTCGTCTATAGTTAACCATGGTTTTCGTCCGGGTGAACTGGTGTGGAGTTCGAGACAGGTAGCCCAGGTGCCAACCTTTTCTGGAATTGATGCCATTGCACCTTTAATGCTTTTACCCGGAGTTGACGGAACCACCGAATCCCTGTCTGGCTTAACCGTAAGGCATTCTGCTGCCGATAAAAACCTGGTAACATTCGACGGCTTTACACTCTACAACATAGACCACTTTTTTGGATCATTCTCCAGCCTTAACAGCAAGGTAGTAAAGGATATCCGTATTTTAAGAGGAGGATTTGATGCGCAGTGGGGTGGTAGGGCTTCTTCGGTAATTGAAATAACCGGCAAAACGGGAAATGAGCATAACCTGGTGGTTGATGCAGGCGCCGATGAGTTGTCTGCTGATGTTTCCGTGGAGGGACCTATAGGGAAAAAGTTAAGCTATGTAGTAGCCGCCAGACGTTCGTTTACCGACTACTACAGGTCGCCGCTCTATAACTCCCTGATGGGGGTTACTCGTCCCGATTTTTCTTCAGTTCAGGCTCTGGCCAACACTTCTGATGCAGATGTGGTAAAGCCCACATTTTACTACTATGATGCCAACGCTAAAGTTTCCTTTAAGCCTAACATTCGGGACATTATTTCGGTAAGCGGTTATACATCTGGCGATAAGCTAACCTATAACCAGAATGTGCAAAATCCATACGTTGACGAAAACGCCGATTTGAGCACAACAGGTGTTGGGTTTCGTTGGGCCAGGCAGTGGGGAAGCTCGTTCTACCACAACCTTACAATTGGAGGATCGTCATTTAACCTGAATTACGTGCATCAGGATAGCATTATGAGGTATAGGCAGGCTTCCCAGCGCGATACCGTATTGAAAAACTATGACCTGGAGAATGTTCTAAACGATTTTTCCTTAAACCTGCTCATGCAGTTTAAACCCGACGTGCATAATACCTTTGAGGGCGGGTTGAGTTCTAACCTGGTCAACCTGAACTACTTTGAATCGTATTTCCACAATGTGAATGGGTTAAGCATCATCGATACCACCCATAGTTCTGATAACCTCTCGGCGTTATACTCCGGTTGGCTTCAGAACACCTTTGCTGGCGGCAAGCTAAAAGCTTTAACCATAGGTTTTAGGGCCACTTACCACAACCTCTCGGGTAAATTCTACTTTGAACCCAGACTGCAGGCCATAGTTGCACCCACACCTAATTTAAGCCTTAAGTTGGCCGCAGGCATTTACAATCAGTATGTAAATAGAATTGTGCAAGCCAACTCATCGGGCGTTTACCGGAATTTCTGGATAGTTTCGGATGGTAAATTGTTTCCTGTGGTGAAATCGCAACATTTGATTGCTGGTATGACATGGGAGGACAAAGGATGGCTGGTAGATGTTGAAGGATACCTGAAATACACCGAGGGCATTTCTTTTATACAAAATGTTACCCGGCGGGTGAATGGGAACCAGTTTAAAACAACCTCCTTGCTACTTACACTCGACAGTAGGGCAACGGGAGTTGATTTGCTGGTCAGGAAGGATTGGAGTAAGGGGCAGGTGTGGGCAGCTTACTCGCTCAGCCGTTCCTTCAATGAATCTCCAAAACTGAACGGAGGAGAGGAGTATTATGCTCTGGATGATCACCTGCATGAACTTAAAATTGCCGGAACATTTACTGTCGGCAAGTGGCACCTGTCAGCCAGCTGGATTTATGGATCTCCAAAACCCTGGGACGAAATTCTTCTAACATCCAGCCTGCAGCTTTCGCCCGACTATGTGAAGAATTCTGTTAGGCTAATACCCTACCATAGGCTGGATGCCGGGCTTGCCTTTGTTCAACGAGTTGACAAAGTTGAGGTAACAGCTGGTGTAAAGGCTTTCAACCTCTACGATAGGCAAAACGTAATAGCTAAACCCTTCTCCCTGTCCGATACCCCCGTTCAGGATTACCTGGCAGGAAGGGCATTAATTACGTTTCAGGAAATTATTGGAATGGATTTTACGCCAATGTTCTACCTGAATTTAAAGTTTTAGCTTCTTCAACCTTTTTACTACCCTGATTTTTCAGCTCTCTGACCATCCTTAGCATCACCTTGTTGGGAACCGCTACCAGCCTGTATCGGGAGTTGTACATCACCTTGCCGCTTTGTCCACAGCTAACGTTGGCCGCATAAAACTTTCCGGCCTTTTCCTTTTCAAGCTGAACCCAGTAGTCAACTTGACCTTCAGGTTCCAGAATGGTTGAATTTTCCAGCCTAAATATCTCGAGTGATTGGTATAGCGGCGAAATTCCCTCTGGGTACACCGACTTGTTGAACAACATGGCTATTTCCTTGTCAACATCTGTTACCGGTTTTCTTATCGTGCTTATCAGCATGGGGCTGGCCAACGATACAGAGAAAAGGAAACTTAGTAGAGCGGCATTTGAAAGCCCTAATAGCTTTCGAAATATATGCACTTGCTCCTTGTTATAGGTAATGGGAACGTGCCGGCCCCGCTCCTCCATACCTATTCCATTTGAACGAATATCGGCAAACGACCTGCTGTTGTCGAGCGAAAAACAATCAGCACCGGTTCTGGCAAACAGATACCTCTGCGATTCGCTTATGGGCGAACGCTCAAAACCAAGATCGATAGCTTCGTTAATTCCAACTATGTTGCCGAAGAAAATTCGAAATGTATTAAAATTCAAGGACTCATTCTTTTGTAGAAAGTTGACTATCAGGGAGAAAATATATAAGCCTGGAACAACTATTTCCTTGCCGAGTTCTCGCATGTGCTGCTGGTTGTGAATGGGATTTTCGTCGGCAGTTGACTTACAAAAGTTTTCAACCTGCTCCCCGGTTATAGTAGTAGTGAATTGCATATATTTTTTTCTCAAAACTACCTAAGTTTTACAAGTTAAACAAACGTTTTAACTTTTTTCAACTAAGGAGCCAACATTGTAACGATATTGCCTTTCGGGTAACATCCGAGCCAGGTAGTTTATCGTGTTTATCCATTACTCCGATTTGAAGATGACAGGAAAATTCCGTTTTCAACATTCTCCAATTTTACTAAAAAGTACCAGGCTGCATTTGAGTGGAATATTTTACTGGCTAGTAAAATGACTACCCCCTTGCTCGATGATATTTAGCGTCTCATAATCTGAAATCGTACTCTGAAATGAAAAGCTTGAGGCAATATTTATTTAAAAAGTGGTAGGGTAAAATCTTTTCTGGTTGTATTAATGGCAAAAGCAGATCGGGAAATGAAACGATTTCAAAAAATACCGGATAATAGCTTTGAGAGGAACAAAACTTCTCTCGGGAATGAGCTTTTCCAGTCGTTTCGCGTTCCAGAGGGAATCGGGCACGATGCTTCATGGGAGTCAATTCTAAGAAGCATCAAATCACCCAGCATTTCTGTTTCACCACGCATACCCAACCTGATATTCAAGGTAGCAGCCACTCTAATTGTGTTGATTGGTTTGGGTTCGATGATTTGGCTTTACGGATTGGGTAATGTTGAGGTGTCGGTTCCCTACGGCCAGCTGGCCACCCATGTACTACCCGACAGTAGCCAGGTAACGCTTAATGCAGATACCAGGTTAACCTATAACCGAAATAGATGGTTGCTTCAACGTAGGGTTAGACTTGATGGAGAAGGCCTGTTTAAAGTAATGAAGGGAAGCAGGTTCACCGTTCAAACCGAAACCGCTTCTACCTCTGTGCTTGGTACGGTTTTTAACGTATTTGCCCGTAAGGGCGTTACCCGGGTTAGCTGCCTGGAAGGTAAAGTTAAAGTGGTGGCAAAGGAAAGCAAAAAGGAAGCGTATCTTACTAATGGAATGGAGGCTAAAACTATGGGCTTTGAGCTGAGTAAACCTGACTCCAAAAAGGAGGAATTCAAAACCTCATCATGGACTAAAGGTGAATTTTACTACACCAATACCCCAATAGGGCAGGTGTTTGACGAGCTTGAACGGCAATTTGACGTGGACTTGTTTTTCGATGGTGATACCACCAGAACCTACACCGGATACTTTAAAAAGGACAACCTGAACAGCGCTCTTAGGCTGGTTTGTATCCCAATGGATATGAAGTGGAGCGTTAACGATACTTTAGTTATAATTAATGAAATTAAGTAGCTACTAATCATAACAAAAAACCCAATGTTTAACTTAAATTTTAATGTCATGAAACGATTAAATGTGATTTTTGCAGCAAGCCTCATGATGATGGCCGCAATCAGCTTTACTTCCTGTCAGAAGGATGATGGGGATACAACCGACCCACTTGTAACTACCATGCAGGAAGGCGACGAGGTGGACAGCTACTTCGACGAAACCATGTCCGAGGTGGATGAATTAACCTACGAGAATGACTCCAAATCGCAAATGGATATGGCTGTGATTAACAGCATGGGACAAGGAACCCGCACCAGGAAAACTTCGTGGGAGGGTGATATTAGGATTGACACGGTTACCTATAATAACTTTGTCAATGGCAACGCCAGGTTTGAGCGCGTGAAGAATGGGCAGATTATAATTCGCACCACAGGCCATTATCTTGGCGAAACCTTTATCCGTGAGGTGTCGTTCAACAACTTCACCATTAATGGCAACCTCATCGAAGGGAACAAGCGAATTCAAAAAACTTCCCAGTACACCTACGAGATACAGCTTGAAAACGGGAAGGTAACTTTTTCCGACGGGACTACCCATACAAGAACCATGACCCGCACCAGAACTATGGTAGAAGGCTATGATACTCCCTACTACATTTGGGATGATGTTTACACCATTGAGGGTAGCTCAACCGGAGTTAACAGGCAGGGTAATGCATACACACACCAAATAACCAATGCCCTGGTGGTTAGGATGGATTGCCGTTGGATTGTTTCGGGTACTTTCAATGTAACCGTTAATAACAATAGCATGTCTCTCGACTATGGAAATGGAGTTTGCGATAACCTGGCTATTGCAACCATTAACGGAAGGGCCTACGAGGTTAGGCTGAGAAAGTAATCCAAACAATGTGTAAACCTAAAGGGAGGCAGTAGCCTCCTTTTTTTGTTAAAATATATGAATAAATATGTAAATATATACATACATGTATTAAATTTGCAATGTTAACCATTAAAATTCAAACAAAATGCATGCTGTAGTTGTTAATCAGGAGAAGTGCCCAAGAAATCACCCCTGCCCGGTAGTAAGGATATGCCCAACGGGGGCAATCAGCCAGAAGAGTTGGAACTCGGCACCTGAAATTAGCGCTGATGATTGCCTGGCCTGTGGCAAGTGCGTAACGAGTTGTGGGTATGGTGCCTTCAGGTTTGATAATGCGGGTGCGAAATAGCTACTTTACAGTTCAACTACATAAATTGATTACTCAAATGAAAAAACTATCAGGATACTTCTTGTCAGTTCTACTCGTTGCTGCCATGCTGAGCGCATGCGACGGGAACAACCCTGCAAAGGGTCAGCAGGAGTCAGCTCCAGCAGCGCCTACCAAAACGGGTTCAAAAATTACCGGTACCTACGCGGTTGATATTACCAGGGAGGAATTCCTGACTAAAATTCTGGATTATACTCAGGAGCCTACAAATGTCAAATATCTTGGCAATAAGCCTGCCATTGTTGATTTTTGGGCTAGCTGGTGCGGGCCATGCCGCATAGCATCCCCCATACTCGAGGAGCTCGCAAAGGAGTATCACGGTAAAATTCTGGTTTACAAGGTTGATACCCAGAAGGAGCAGCAAATTTCAGCCGAGCTGGGCATCCAGAGCATCCCCACATTCATTTTCTTCCCAGTGGACGGCAAGCCCTTTGCTACTTCTGGAATTGCCAGCACCCCCGAGGATACCCGCAAAATGTTCGTCGAAATTATTGAAAAGGAACTCCTAGGAAACCGCTAGCCCCATAAGCATAGCTTAAATTGGGAATTACTTACTCTTGGCTACTTTTTACCTCAGCAGTCAGCTGCTTGAGGTAAATTCGCTTTGTTCGGAAGTTAATGGACGAGACGTAACGAACCAAAAAGTCGCACCCCAGCAAACCTGCAATATCCATTCCTGCAACTTTTGAGTAGAGGCTTCGCAGGGCGTCAAGGTCGGTAACCGCAGCCACAAAATCACTAAAAGTAAAGCCTCCTACTCCGATGTATGGAAAAATTGCAAGTTGGATGCTGATTTTATCCGTATTGAAACCAACAGCCAGCGTTTCATCAACTCCCTCAACCCGCAAGCCGCTATCAGAGGATATGTCTATAAGCGAGCGTGATGCTCCGGTGTCAACGATGAGGTGCACCGATTTACCACTCATGGAGGCTTCCACCACCATATGATAGCTGTCGGGCTCCAGCTCCACTATACGAAAGGGGATTGTTTGGCGCATTCAATAGCTTGTATGAAGAATAACTCCTGGTTAACTTCTCTATTCTGCTGCAAAGCTAGCAATCTTTTTATCATTTGGCTTTTCTCGTAATGGTCTGCTTTTGCTCCCCGAGATTTTGAAATCAAAAATTTAGCTAATTTCTATCAATTTTGAACCAATTACTCCCTATGATGTTCTTGTAATTACGCCTGAAAACCGTATTTTTGCCTATCCAAAAGATATGTTTAAACCACGTAAATTTTAATATAAACATTCATATTGGTTTTACGATTTAACAATCAAATAGACAGGCAGGTTGATAGGTCATTTTGCATTTAAAAAATAAGTTAAGTTGAAATACTCACATGGCGCTTTATGATTTTATAGCTTGAGCCGTATGCAATTGCTGGTAAGCTTGTCTAGGTTGAAAAAATAAACTCTTTAGCGATATACCAGAGCATGCAATATTAAAAGAATGAGCTAACCGCTTAGTATCAAGAGTAAAATTGCGCAAAGAGTTTTAAATCTTCATGCCGACCGGTATCTGCCTTGATGCATATTGTAAAGCTAAGCGATAAATTAGCGTTGGAAGTATAGGACTTTCTAGTGGAGCAACCATAGTCTCTGACGTTGTGCAGAGTAAATGGGAGTTGTGCCAACAGGGCGGGAGTATTACAGAGTAATCAAAACCAAATAACTACTAATCAAGCATATAACTAAATTTTATTCTTATGAAAAATTCAAGAAAAGACCTTGTGCGAATAGGAGTTTTTTACGATGGAAACTACTTTTTGCATGTAAGCAACTACTACAACTACTTTCATCCAAGAAAAAAGAGGCTGAACATTGCCGGGTTGCACGAGTTTATAAGGAATTTGGTGGCTTCGGAGGAGGAAGCAGATCCTCGGAACTGCCAGGTGATAGAGGCCCATTTTTTTAGGGGCAGGATAAGCGCCCAGGAGGCAAGCCAACGGGGTAACCAGCTTTATAACGACCGGGTTTTCGACGATATTTTGATGTCCGAGGGCGTTGTAACCCACTACCTGCCAATTAGGCCACGGGGTGGACGCCGTGAGGATAAGGGTATAGATGTTTGGTTGGCACTCGAGGCCTTTGAGCAAACCTTCTACAAGCGTTTTAACGTTTTGGTGCTTATCACCTCCGATGGCGATTATGTTCCATTAATTCGTAAGGTAAACTCTTTGGGAACTAAGGTGATGGTGCTCTCTTGGGATTTTGACTACACCGATGACCAGGGTCGCGAGGTTACCACCCGGACCTCGCAGGAGCTTATTCGCGAGGTTACCTACCCGGTGGCCATGCACGAGCTGATAAACTCGGGGTTGAAAAGTAAGGACAGGTTAACCGAAAACCTCTTCACTGTTCAGGACTTTGGTCAAGCTAAACCAGTGGAAAAGCCCGTTAGCCCCGAAGAGATCAAACAAGCCAGAGTCCTTAGCCTGAATAGCGGCTACGGGTTTATCCAGTATCCTCCCAACAACCTTTTCTTCTACTACCTTGATGTGGTGGACGGCGATTTCGACGAGTTAATTGAGGGGGATATGGTGGAGTTCACCATCTCTAAGAACGACAGGGGCCAGGATGTGGCTAAGAATGTTCGCAAAATTCCTGAGTACAACGCCAATAAATGGTAGTTGGTGGCAAATTAAAATGGCTAGCGTAACGGGTTGGGCGAGAATTCGCTCAACCCTTTTAAGCTGAAATTGTTTTCCTGAGAATTTTATGGAGGGAAAAAACTACCGTATGTATGCCGGACCTAAACATCCAAATCAACAACGGTAATTCCTGCTCCGCCAAACTCCTCCTGTTCATCGGAGAAAGCCTTAACACCCGGTGTAGATTTAAGGTAATCGCGAATCACACTGCGGAGAATGCCGTTACCTTTCCCATGAAGTATTCTTACCCTTCCGAAGCCAAGCATTAAGGCATCGTCAACTAGATTTTGTACTGTTTCAAGAGCCTCATCAGCTCGTGCTCCACGGATGTCAATATCGGATTTGAAGTTGAGGCGGCGCTTGTAGGTATCGAAACCCGTTCCAACCTGAGGCTGGGTTACAGCCTTGTTGGCATTCCTAAACTCCGCTGTGGATATCCTTTGCACCCTTTCCAGGTTTACCATGCTGATAAGGTTACCAACAGCAACCGATACATTTTGACCCGACAGGCCTACAACTTCTCCAAGTAGGTCGCTTCCGATAATTTTTACCCTATCGCCAATTGTCAATGGAGGGGATGCTAAAGGTTCTGTTTTGCTGCTTGCTGCCGGTTCTTTTGCTTTTCTATGCAACGCCCTTTTTTCTTGTTTTTGTTTGATGCGCTCCATCTTTCGCTCTACCTCGTCGTTAAGGTTATGGGCAGCTTCGTCAACCTGCTGCTTAAACTGCTCTAGCTCCTGACGGGCTTTGCGGGTTTCCTCCTTTTGTGCATTCGATTCTTTAATAATCCTTATGGTGTTTTCAATTTTCCTATTGGTCTCAGCTAGCAGCTCCTGTGCATTTTTCTTTGCAGCAGCCAGAATCTCCTTACGCTGGCTGGCTAGCTCTTCGAGTTCCCTGGTCAGCTGTGCTTCTTCTGCTTCCGCTTTTTTGCTGGCCAAACGAATGTTTTCCCTTTTTTTCTCCCAGTACCGCTTATCGCGTGAGATTTCACGTAAATGTTTTTCAAAGGTAACATAGTCATCGCCTACCTTTGCCGTAGCTTCGTTTATAATGCTGTCCGGTAGGCCAATCTTTCGTGCAATTTCAAATGCGTAGCTGCTACCCGGTTTGCCAATTTCCAGCTTAAATAGGGGTTCTATACGGGAGCTGTCAAAAAGCATGGCGCCATTTACAATTCCACGAGTGCTGGCGGCAAAATGCTTCAGGTTGGAGTAGTGGGTGGTAATTACACCGTAGGTTCCGGTATTGGCAAAGCCCTGAAGGATTGCCTCGGCTATTGCTCCTCCTGCCGACGGCTCGGTGCCCGACCCAAACTCATCGATGAGAATGAGTGTTTCAGGTGTGGCATTTTTCAGGAAATACTTCATGTTTAGCAGGTGGGAGCTGTAGGTGCTGAGGTCGTTCTCCAGCGATTGCTCATCGCCAATATCTATGAAGATTTTGCGGTATAAGCCCATTTCTGAATTTTCCAATACGCAGGGCAGAAAACCGCACTGCAGCATGTACTGGAGTAGGCCAACGGTTTTGAGGCATACTGATTTACCGCCCGCATTTGGGCCGGAAATCAGAAGTATTCTCTCTTCGGATTTAAGTTCAATATCCAGCGGGACGATTTCCTTTCCTTCGCGTTTCAAGCTCAGCTGCAGTAGTGGGTGCTTGGCTTGTCGGAGGTAGGTGCCGGTGGTCTCCTTGATTATGGGCTTTGCACCCTGATACTCAATGGCAAATAGGGCTTTAGCTCTAATAAAATCAACCATTCCCATAAAATCGTATGCTCCAAGCAGCTCGGGAAGATAGGGGCGAATACTATCGGAGAACTCAACCAGTATTCGAACAACCTCGCGGCGTTCATCGTACTCCAGCTCCCTTATTTCGTTGTTCAGCTCTACCACCTCAACCGGTTCAATAAAAACCGTTTTGCCTGTTGATGATTCGTCGTGAACTATTCCCTTAAGCTTACGCTTATTAGCCGCTGCAACCGGAATAACCACCCTGCCCTCCCTAACCGAGGGTGAGGCGTCCTGTTCAATAATGCCCTGGTCGCGAGCTGATCTCAGAATGGTTTGCACCAGCTTTGAAACGGATGATTGTTTTGATGTTATAGCCGAGCGAATTTGGGCCAGCTGTGGAGAAGCGTTGTCTTTAATTCTTCCAAACTTGTCGAGTAGGGCGTTTATGCGCTCCACTACGGTGGGGTAATAGGCTACGTTTTTGGCCAGCTCCCAGATGGCGGGATACCTGTCGGTAAATTTTTTAAAGAAGCTAAGAAGCGCCCGAATGGTTTCCAGCGAGGTGCGAAGCTTTAGTAATTCCGACTCATCGAGCCATGCGCCTTGAGCCGCTATTTTCCTTAGCGATGGGGTTAAATCGTAGAAGTGATCCACAGGGAAGCCTTCTTCCATCAGGCAGATGGATTTCATCTCATCAACCTGCGCCAGCCAGGTTGATATCAGGCTGTAGTCTGTTGAAAACTGAACAGATTCAACATGTTGCAAACCAATTGGGCAGAGGCAGCGCCCAGCCACCAGCTCCCTTACCCTGTCAAATCCCACTTTTTGCTCAAAGCTGTCGGGGTAAATGCCCTGCATTACATTATTTTCCTTTTATGTAGAGGTAAAAAACAAGGATTAAAAAACCAACTGTAACCTGCTGCAAAGTTACAAAAATGTTGCAGGCTTAAGGTCAATGGAAAAAGAATGGCCGGTGGGTAAACCGGCCATGAAGATGCAAGGACTGCTTAGTAGTTGTTTGCCTTTTCCTCAAAGTATGCCTGAGGATGCTGACACACCGGGCAGTTCTTGGGTGGCTTTTTCCCCTTATGAACGTACCCGCACTTCCGGCACACCCACTCAATTTCTTCGTCGCGTTCAAAAACTTTGTCTTTTTCAACCTTTTCGAGAAGCCTTTTGTAGCGCTTTTCGTGTTCCACTTCTACCTTTGCAACCATTTTGAAGGCTGTGGCAATTCTCGTAAAACCTTCCTTTTCGGCAATATCTGCAAAATGGGGGTAGAGCTCCGACCATTCCTCATGTTCACCCATGGCTGCTGCCTTAAGGTTTTCGGCGGTTGTTCCAATAACACCAGCAGGGTATGAGGCGGTAATCTCAACCATGCCCCCCTCAAGGAATCTGAAGAATTGCTTGGCGTGCTGCTCCTCTTGTAGGGCTGTAGTCATAAAAATTTCGGCTATCTGCTCAAAGCCTTCCTCCTTGGCAACCTTTGAGAAAAAGGTGTAACGGTTTTTTGCCTGCGATTCTCCTGCAAAGGCCTTCAGGAGATTTTTTTCGGTTTCGGTTCCCTTAACGCTCTTTTCCATTTTGCTTGACTTTTAGTTTTGTTATACTCCCAGCTAAGGTAGCAAAAATAGTTAACAGTCTTTTATGTAAAACTTTAACTTGTTGGAAAACTCTACCTTGATGCTACAAGACTTCCAATAATATTATTGATTCCATAAAACCTATGGCTTAAGTATAATTGTGTGAGTTGATTATTAATTTAAAAAATATCAAAAAAATACAATAAAAAATATCCCGTTGGGCTTTTTTTTACATTAAATTGCTCAAAAACAACCTAACCAATTTAAACCTATTGACTATGAAAAACATTGCACTTCAGGAAAAGGTGAACGCTTTTATGGCAAGCCTTACTGCAAAAAACCCCGGCGAAACGGAATTTCATCAGGCCGTTAGGGAAGTCGTTGAGAGCTTAATGCCTTTTATAGACGAGAATCCGATATACTCGGACGAAAAGATCTTGGAACGCATTACCGAACCCGAAAGGGTGATTATTTTTCGTGTACCCTGGATAGACGACAGGGGTAACCTTCAGATAAACCGAGGCTACAGAATAGAGATGAACAGTGCCATTGGCCCATACAAGGGGGGATTACGCTTTCACCCAACAGTCAACCTGAGTATTCTTAAATTTCTGGCATTCGAGCAGGTGTTTAAGAATAGCCTCACCTCACTACCCATGGGAGGAGGGAAGGGGGGATCTGACTTCGATCCCAAAGGAAAAAGCGATAAGGAGGTTATGCGCTTTTGCCAAAGCTTTATGACGGAACTTTACCGGCATATTGGGCCCAATACCGATGTTCCTGCCGGAGATATAGGAGTTGGGGGCCGGGAGATTGGATACCTGTTTGGGCAGTACAAACGTATAGTAAACGAGTTTACGGGTGTGCTTACAGGCAAGGGGTTGAAGTGGGGAGGGTCGTTAATTCGCCCCGAAGCGACCGGTTATGGCAACGTGTATTTTGCACAGGAGATGCTGAAAACTCGCGGCCAAAGCATTGAGGGTAAAATTGTTACGGTTTCAGGTTCGGGCAATGTGGCTCAATTTACAGTTGAGAAGGCAGTTGAACTAGGAGGGAAAGTGGTAACCCTTTCCGATTCCGATGGATTCATCTATGATTCAGAAGGCATTAACACTGAAAAGTTGGCGTATGTAAAATGGCTTAAAAACGATAAGAGGGGGCGTATCAAGGAGTATGCTGACAAGTATAAATGCGAGTACTACCCCGCCGAACGTCCATGGAGTATAAAGTGCGACATTGCACTACCCTCCGCAACCCAGAACGAAATTAATGGGGAAGAGGCAAAAACGCTGGTTCGAAATGGCTGTATGTGTGTTTCGGAGGGTGCAAATATGCCTTCGACACCAGAGGCTATAGAGGTTTTCCTGAATGCCAAAATTCTTTTTGGCCCTGGCAAAGCTGCCAATGCTGGTGGAGTAGCTACTTCAGGACTCGAAATGTCACAAAATGCACTTCGCCTTTCATGGACCCGTGAAGAGGTTGACAACCGCCTCCGCCTTATCATGTCCAACATTCACGAGACCTGTATGAAATACGGTAAAGCAGATGATGGTTTTATTAACTATGTGAATGGCGCCAATATTGGCGGATTTGTGAAGGTAGCCGATTCTATGATAGCCCAAGGTGCTGTGTAGAAAGTTTTTCACCCATTTGGTTAAAATCGCATCTTTTGGCGATAGCGTGCCTAAACTTGATATTCAGGAGAGTGGGGTTAATCTTTCTTTACCATTTTGATGCAACTTGCTAGCTTATGTCATATTCCTTTTCAAAATTACCACTTACATTTGGCAGAAAAATGCACTCATCAAATTTTTAAACCCGAAGTGCCAACTTGTAATTATTCTTTATTTATGGAGATAGTTAAGTTGAGCAGATCATTTAGTTGATCTTCCTACGGTTGCTAATGGTTAGGAAAACAGATAAATGATGGGTGGCAGGTTGCAAAAGCAATGTGTTAACGGGAGTAATATGAAACATGAAGCTTAATGCGAACATTATGTCCCGTTAAATTCTTTTAAAATACAGTAAATAGATGATGTTTGTAGAGACCGACATTAAATTTTACAAGATATGAATGTAGGAATTCCTAAAGAATTACTTCAACATGAGCTAAGGGTTGCCGCTACTCCCAAAACCGTGGTTAGATTGAAAAAGCAGGGTTTTGAGGTGTTAGTAGAGTCCGGATGTGGTGTCCGGGCCAAGTTCTCGGACGAGGAGTATGTAGCGACGGGTGCTGAGGTTGTCTCTTCGGCTCAAGAGTTGTACTCATCCTCGGATATAATACTAAAGGTTCAACCGCCTACCGAAGCCGAGGTTGGTTTGATGAAGCGTGGCACATTGCTATTAAGCTACCTGTTTCCCGCTCAAAATTTGCCCCTACTGGGCAAGCTTGCCGAGGCAGGTATTAATGCTATAGCCATGGATGCCATCCCTAGAATTTCGAGGGCACAGAAAATGGATGTGCTATCGTCTATGGCCAACATTTCGGGATACAGAGCTGTAGTTGAAGCCGCTAACTATTTTGGACGGTTTTTAAACGGCCAGATTACCGCTGCAGGGAAGGTTGAGCCTGCCAAAGTGCTGGTTATCGGAACTGGAGTTGCAGGCCTGGCAGCTATTGGCACGGCAAAATCGCTTGGAGCAATTGTTAGGGCATTCGATACGCGTAAGGAGGCCAGAGAGCAAATTCAGTCCATGGGAGCACAATTCATAACGGTTGAGATTGACGAGGATGGCTCCACTGCTTCGGGCTATAGCAAGGAGATGAGCCAGGCTTATATTGATGCCGAAATGGCGCTGTTTAAGAGGCAAGCTGCTGAAGTTGATATCATCATCACTACTGCGCAAATACCAGGGAAGGCCGCTCCAAAGCTGCTGCTTGAGGAACATGTTATGGCTATGAAGCCGGGCTCGGTTATTATTGATCTGGCGGCTCCTACAGGTGGTAACTGCGTGCTAACCAAAAAGGATGAGGTTTACACAACTCCAAACGGTGTGGTGATTGCCGGAAGGGTTGATACCCTTCCCACCCAGGCCAGCTTCCTATATGGCAACAACCTGTGTAACCTGCTCGACGATATGGGAAAAGCGGAAAATTTCAGGATAGACATGAACGACGACGTCATCAAGCGGGCAATGGTTACTTACAATGGCAAGGTAAACTGGCCTCCTGAGCCGCTGGCGGTTAGCGCACAAGCCAAAAAGACCGAAGCTGGTAAGCCTTCCCCTGAGGAGGAAGCTGCCAAAAAGGCCGGAAAAGTTAAAAAAGCGCTGATTTCCAACGTCATATGGCTTGCCGTTGTCGGAGCCTTATTATTCCTCCTGGGAAAAGTTGCACCTGCTGATTTCATGGGGCATATCACCGCTTTTGTTCTGGCTGTTTTTGTTGGCTGGAATGTTATATGGAACGTTACCCATGCCCTGCATACCCCGTTGATGTCGGTTACCAACGCCATTAGTGGTATCATTATCATAGGCGGTTTGCTGCAAATACAGAACGATTTTTCTGACCCTAGAACCATTATGGCATTCATAGCCATACTGATTGCCTTCATCAACATTGTTGGCGGTTTTACGGTTACCTATAGGATGTTGAAAATGTTTAAAAAGTAAACGGAGTATGATTTCAACCAATATTCAAATAGCAGCCTACCTTTTCGCCTCAATTCTTTTCATTCTAAGCTTGTCGGGGTTATCGTCACAGGAATCGGCCAAAAAGGGTGTAATTTATGGCATTGTGGGCATGGCAATTGCCCTGTGTGCCACCCTGTTCGGCGGTAATATTCAAGGCTACGTTTACATTATTGTTGCCATGGTAGTTGCTTCGGTTATTGGCGTTATTGTTGCCCGCAAGGTGCAGATGACGGCCATGCCCCAGCTGATTGCCCTTTTGCATAGTTTTGTTGGACTAGCTGCCGTTCTGGTGGGTTTTAGCTCATTCATAGACCCCAAAACCGTTAGCATGGCTGGCGCCGAGAGGGCTATCCACATGGTGGAAATTTTTGTGGGAATATTTATCGGGGCCATCACCTTCACCGGTTCAATTATTGCCTGGGGGAAGTTAACGGAAAATATTACCAGTAAACCTCTTGTATTTAAAGGAAAGGATGTGGTTAATGTAGTTCTTTTGTTGGCTTCAGTAGTCTTGGGCGTTATGTTTGTTGGCCAGGGTGGCACTCATGGTATGCCGTTCCTTATTGCCATGACCGTTATTGCAGCATTTTTTGGAGTAATGCTGGTTATGGCAATTGGAGGTGCTGACATGCCGGTAGTAATTTCTATGCTCAACTCGCTTTCGGGATGGACCGCTGCTGCTTCGGGTTTTATGCTGGGCAACGATTTGCTGATAGTTACAGGGGCGCTGGTGGGCAGCTCGGGGGCTATCCTTTCCATTATCATGTGCAGGGCCATGAACAGGTCGTTTTTTGCGGTTATTTCCGGAGGCTTTGGCCAGGAGGTAAAAACCGGTAGAAAGCTGGAGGGTAAGGTTAACTCGATGACGCACGATGAGGCGGCAGAGTGGCTAAAAGAGGCTCAATCTGTTGTAATTGTTCCCGGATACGGCATGGCTGTGGCAAAGGCACAATATCCTATACACGACATGGTGGAAAAACTTCGAAGTCAGGGCAAATCGGTTAAATTTGGCATTCACCCGGTTGCCGGAAGGCTTCCGGGTCACATGAACGTTCTTCTTGCCGAGGCCAACGTGCCCTACGATATCGTGCTGGAGATGGACGAGGTTAACCCGGAACTTCCCGAAACAGATGTAGCCATGGTGGTTGGAGCTAACGATACGGTGAACCCCGGAGCTCAGGAAGACCCATCAAGCCCGATTTACGGAATGCCCGTGGTGGAGGTTTGGAAAGCCAAAAGAGTGATTGTTATGAAGCGTTCCATGGCTGTTGGGTATGCCGGGGTGGAAAACCCACTTTTCTACAAGGAAAACGTGAGCATGCTTTACGGCGATGCAAAGGATAGCGTTGATAAAATCAATGCAAAACTTGGCTAGTTCGGACCAGCAAGTAAAAATCCCGGGAAACCGGGATTTTTTGTATCTATTTTGCAGATGTGAGAAGGATAAAGAATTCAAAATTCAAAGACCTGTCCGCCTACCGGCGGAACTTGTCAGGCTCCTGAAGGAACTTGTCCGCCTACTGGCGGATTCCAGAACTTGTCCGCCTGCTGGCGGATTTCGGAACTTGCTCGACTACCAGCGGAACTTGTCAGGTGGTTTAAGCCCCGAAGGGGCGTAATAAGTAGCTAGGGGCGCAGTCCCTTGTATGGTGCGAACGATTTTTTTTACAAGCCCTGAAGGGGCGGAATAGTTTTGAAACGAAGAGCCTGGAGAGGGTGTGTTGGCGATGCAAGTAGTAGCTTTCCCAAAGAGCTGTTCAGAACCGTTGCATCGCCTTGGCAGAATTTTGGTAAAGAGCATGTTAAGTGTTCTTTCTTGTCTTGATACAAGAAAGAACCAAAGAAAATCAAGGCTGAAAAGCCTTACCCGATGGGCCCGGGGGCGGAACTGCCACGCGGCACAACTCGCCCCGCCTGCGGCGTGGCTCAAACAGTGCCGCTTGGGCATTCCCGCGCTACGTTCCGCCCCCGACCCATTTGCGGGTCAGGCTTTTATGCCGTTTTTCTAATACCCGCAACGTTCAACGTTTCCTGCCTTTACGAGCACCGCGGAGAATACCTTTTCCCTGTTGGGGCAGAAGACAAGGATAAGATAATTCAAGATTCAAAATTCAAAATTCAAGAACTTGTCCGACTACAGGCAGATTCACCCTTCGACAGGCTCAGGGTTCAAACCTGTCCGCCTACCGGCGGATTTGTGTGCGTCTGCACGCTGCCCTTGCTTATGGCTTCTCCTAGATTTGCAGCCACCAGTAACACCCCTGCCATTCGCTACCACTTCATCACAACCCGGCGTGTGCAAGAACTTGCATCTTGCCGGTAGTGTAGTAGTGTTTGTCCGACATCCCAAATAAGGGCCAGGCCAAAAAGACCGGCGCAAAAGCATGGTGTAATTCAACCTTTACTTTAGCTTAGGAGGTAATTGTTTTGAAAAGTGAACTGAAAATTTACCTGTCGAATGGAAGATTTATGCGGCAATAAACTACATTTCGAGGAAACAGGGACAATCTAAAACATCATTGAAAGTATGATGGTTTAGCACCAGATTAATAAGAAGATTCAGGAAAAATATTGCTCAGCAATGTAGCCGGCTGCTACACGTTAAACCTTATATGCAGAATGTCGCCATCCTCCACAACGTAGTTCTTGCCCTCAACAAAAAGTTTACCCTTCTCCTTGCAGGCCTGCTCGGAACCGAGGGTTATGAAATCGTTATACTTCATAACCTCAGCACGAATGAACCCGCGCTCCAGGTCGGAATGAATTACCCCTGCAGCCTGAGGAGCCGTCATTCCCTTCTTGATGGTCCATGCACGAATTTCCTTTGGTCCAACGGTAAAGAATGTCTCCATGTTGAGCAGGGAGTACGCGGCCCTGATAAGCTTGTTTACCCCGGGTTCGGTAAGTCCCACATCGGAAAGGAAGGCCAACCGATCATCCTCATTCTCGAGTTCGGCAATTTCAGCTTCCAGCTTTCCGGCTATAACCAGTATTTCGGTTTGCTCGTTTTTAAGGAATTCCCTCACCTTGTCAACATAGTGGTTACCTGTTACTGCCGATTGGTCATCTACGTTGCAAACGTATATGACAGGTTTAGTTGACAGCAAGAAAAGGTCTTCAACATACTTTTTGTCCTGTTCGTCAACAGGCGCCGTAGCAGCATTCTGGAATGATTCCAGGTGGTTCTTGTACACGCCAAGCACGGCAGCAGCCTGTTTGGCCTCCTTATCGCCAACCTTGGCAGCCTTTTCGAGGCGCTGAAGCTTCTTCTCAATTGACTCCAGATCGCGCACCTGCAGCTCAAAGTTCACCGTTTCAATATCCCTAACTGGGTCAACCGACCCATCAACGTGGGGCAGGTTGGGGTCGTCGAAGCAACGTAGAACATGTATGAGGGCATCACAGTTGCGAATATCGGCCAGGAACTTGTTGCCAACTCCTTCGCCCTTGTTGGACCCCTTGGCTAACCCGGGTATATCAACAATCTCAACTGTAGTGTGAACAATGCGCTCGGTGGGCTGAAACTTTTCCAGCTCGTAGAGCCGGCTATCGGGAACATTAATGATGCTTATGTTCGACTTGCTGGCACTAAAGGCAAAACTGCTGGCAGCCGCCTTGGTGCTCGACATGCAGTTGAAAATGGTGGTTTTCCCCACATTGGTTATCCCAATAATTCCACACTGTAAACCCATAAACGGTGATTTAATGGGTACAAATTTATGGCAATTGCCCGATTATGCAAAAACAGGCCGAAAAACCTCCTATAACCTCAGGGTTGAACGGAGTGTAGGCAACTTCTGTCTAGTTGGCCTCGAGTAGCTTTAATATTTCATCCATTTTTGGTGTAAGGATGATTTCAGTTCGGCGGTTTTTCTGCCTGGCCTCAGGAGTTTTAGCCCTATCAACAGGTAAAAAATGGCTACGTCCGGCAGCGGTTACGCGAACAGGATCAATTTTGCTTCCATTGAGCAGCAACCTAACAATGGTTGTAGCGCGTTTAACGCTCAAATCCCAGTTATCCATCAGGTCGCCCGTTCCCCGGTAGGGAACATCGTCGGTATGACCTTCAACCATAATGTTGATATCCGGGTTCTGCTCGAGCACCGGCACCAGCTGTTTTATGGCAGCAGCCCCCTTGGCATCTATCTCGTAACGCCCCGATTTGAACATCAGCTTCTCATCCAGCGAAACGTAAACCTTGCCGTTTTGAATGGAAACAGTTAGCCCCTTGCCTTCAAACCCAAAAAGCGCATCGGCAACCTTTTTCCTAAGAGCGTTCATTAGGGAGTCCTTGCTGTTAAGCATTCGTTCGAGCTCGACCAGACGGGCGTTTCTTTCCTCAAGGTCCTTGCTCATCTTGTCGAGATTTGCCTGAACCTGGTCGAGACCAAGCTTGCGCTGGTAAAGCTTTCGCTCGAGCTCCTTCAGGGCATCCTCCTTCTGCTGAAGCTCCTCCTGGTTCTTCTGAATTTGAGCCAGCAGCTTTCTTGTTTCATCCTTACTTCCGGAGATTACCCCATCCTGAATACTCTGCAGGTCGGCGTAGCGCTCGTTAAGGGTTGCCAGCTGCTCCCTTGTTTTGCTCAGCTCAACGGCGCATATTGCGCTATCGGAGGCCAGCGTGCTTACCTTTGCCTCCAGCAAAATATTCTTTGCCTGAAGTTCGGCCGATCGGGAGCTTAAATCCTCGTTTTCGGTACTCAGCTTTTCGCGCTCCTCCTCACACTTGGCATTCTTATCCTGTAGCGCTTGAAATTCCTTGGCAGGCACACATGCAGCTAGGATAGCCAAGCTAAAAAATAAAGCACTTGTTAACGATGAAATTCTAAACATCTGGTAAGGGGTTAATTTGAAAGCAAATGTACATAAATTTTATACATGTAAACGGACCTATAAAATTAAGGTTTTCACCTCAATTCACTTCGTTTGGTTCGGTGTGTGAATTAAAAAATACACGCCTTTGCTGCCGCATGGTTGCCTTTGCCAAGCTCTCCGCCGGCGGGCGAATCGGTTCTACCATTCGGCGACCTTTCAAATACACTTTAACAGCAGGTAAAGCACCAATAGGCTATTCCTTCCACACTTTACCATTATTTCTTATCTACCTCACGAGGGGGCTCGCAGGGTAGCGGGGGAAATCTAACTTATACCATGGATTTGAAGCCATAGGGTGCCGTGTTTTTATTCACATTATCCTTAGCGGCGGGGTCGTCCTGAAATGACCGCACAACGGTTGCGTGTATGAAACGTTGGGGATTGCGGGCTTCTTCACTGTCAAACCGCTACGCAGTTTGAGCGGGTTACAACCTTTGATACTTGATACAACTCCTGCCATTACTTATACAAAATGTTGGCATTTCGTTGTTTTTCTATTTTCTCATTATGACAGACTAATACGTTTTTCTTATCTCCATGCCAGTTATGAAATCCATTTCCCTGGCAATCTTTAAAATCTTTGCACAATTCACATTGACCGATTCTTGTCCATTCTCTGTTTCGAAATGGTTGAAATTGGTTTTCCCAAACCTTATAAAAATTGTCCGTGTAAATATTTCCTTGCGAAAAAGACCTGTCAATATTGGGACAGGCTGAAATTGAACCGTCAATAAGAATCGAGCCAATATTAATTCCTGCTCTGCAAAAGAAGTGCGAATCCCTTACTAATAATTCGTATTTTCCAACATAGCCTTCACAACTAAACTTAACGTCAATTCCTTTGGATTTTCGAGTTTCTGAAATAAAATCCATTAATTGGACAAACTGATTGTCAGCTAACGACAAATCGGGATTATGAGCCGCTCTACCGATAGGAATAATTGTAAATAATCTCCATGCCTTAACATTTTTCGAAATCAATAATTCCCTGATTTGTTCAAGTTCATTGATATTCTTTTGGTTAACACAAGTAACAATATCGAAGTTGATACGATTGGAAGATGATGCCAATTCAATTGCATTTATTACTTTATCGAAACTCTTTTCATTATTTCTCAACCAATTATGAGATTCCTTAAGCCCGTCTAAACTAATTGTCAATGCACCTATTCCAGCATTTAGTAATGAAATGTGTCTTTGTTTATCGTATAAATGTCCATTTGAAACTATCGACCATTTAAAACCTCGTTTTCGTAGTTCTTTTCCACAAAGTTCTATGTCCTTTCGTAAAAGAGGTTCACCGCCTGTAAATACAACCGTAAAGTTTTGTGGTATATTTTCAATTGTGTCAATTGCCTGAAAGAAATCCTCAGCAGGCATATCTCGATGCAAACTATCTTTTGAGCAATCACTTCCACAATGCAGGCAATTTAAATTACATCGTGTAGTGCACTCCCAAAACAAATAATTCAGTTCGTGCCGTTTTGTCTCTGAATCTCTAAATTTTCTGAAACTGTATTTTTTGATTGATGAAAGCATTTATTTTTCTTCCAAAGCTATATCTAAGTAAATATTCTCTTTTAAATCTGTCAATACAGTATCCTTATCAATATAAAGTCCGTTTTGAGTGGAATCAATATCTTGAAAATGTAGTGTTAATCCTTCAAGAATTTCTGTATAAAATGAAAACTTGCCTTCTTCATCAGTCACCTCATATTGTACATTGTCGGCAACTGAAACTTTTATTCCTTTAATTGGCAAACCAGATGTCTTTGATTTTACTTGACCTTCAATTAATATATCCAGCCCAAAATCCTGAGGTGTACCATAGCATGCTTGAAATACAAACATTGCAGATGTCAAACTTAATCCACCAATTATTTTCCTAGTTACATTTCGTTTCATGTTAATCATTTTAATCTATGATGATTTTTATAATTAGCAGGTTACTTTTACAATGAATGTCAACAGTTGACGGTATGGGTCGTGGCGACTAAAAGACATTTTCCTGTCGTGGTATACAAAGTTTAATTTCGTTTACAAAGCTCCAGTGGTTACAAAAGATAGCCATGACCTATACCGTTTGTTAGCAGCTGGCAATCATTTAGTTGTCCAGAAATATCCTTCAAAAATTTTCTTATATTGATTTGTCAAGACTTCTTGATCTAGTGGTTCAAGATCTTGCTTAAATGACTTTCTATAAAATGCAACGTTATCTTCTTTTGAATCGACAATCATAGCATATATAGTCGAATAGGCTTTTATTGGAGTTTGATAATACATCCCTAAAGTTAATATACCTAGTGCAGCCCCTTTTGCAATTTCTTTACCATAGTTTCCTTTTAGTCTGGTAAAGCCTGTGCAGATAATAATCAAACCAAATCTTGTGTCATTTGCCTCTAGTATTTTATCAAGAGTAGGCGTTATTTTAAGATTTGAAATACTCTTGTTTCTTTCAGCAGTCAGAATTAAATTTTCGCATTCTTTCTCCAGATCTTTGTTAATTGTAGAGTCAATCAGGATAATATCCCCTGTAATTGGAATCTGTCCATTGAAACTTTTCAAAACATTGATATTTAGTTGTTTTGAAATTGATGATATACTGTCATCTAATTGTCCCCTATTACCCTTTTTTATCATCGAAATATAGGAATAAGGTTCAAGGAGTTTAAGATTAGTAACTTCAGTAGGTTGGACATTTGATGTTAAAAGTTTGGTTGCTGTGCAGGATGATAAAATAATGCAACTCAAAATCAGAAAGATGGTCTGGTGTTTCATTTTTTATATTTTGTTTGATTTATTAAGTGGAGTATGATGTAACTATCTATCTTATTGTGTAGTATGCTTCTACTTGCTGCCAACGGTTGATGGTTTGAAATGTTGGGGATTTCGGAGCACTTCACTGTCAACCAAGCAGAAACTTTGATAGAAGCACAAAGCTTGATTTAACCACTGAACCGCCACTTTTGGGTAGGTGCTGTTACCTGCTGTGTTTCTTG
>Ga0209606_1001160_pt1 | contig 34519 bp, 21 predicted proteins | sample AD_UKC057_MetaG_FD_184412 | JGI IMG/M metagenome (GOLD analysis project Ga0209606, IMG submission 184412) | Active sludge microbial communities of municipal wastewater-treating anaerobic digesters from USA - AD_UKC057_MetaG (SPAdes) (version 2) | ecosystem: Engineered > Bioreactor > Anaerobic >...
TGCTCCGAAAAAGTGACGGATGACACCGGCCTTCAGGCCATTCTTACCATATTTTGGGTGGTAATGCTCCGAAAAACAGAGCGGATTTTCAAACGAAATATTGGGTGCCTATGCTCCGAAATAATCAAATGAACGTGTTTTACGCGAAAAGATTGAAAATGTAGGGTTGCAACATGGTGATGTTTGTAAACTTTCATTTGAAAATGAGCGTTTTGATGCGGTACTTTCTATGAATGGTTTTCATGCTTTTCCCGCGGCAAAACACAAATCGTTTTGTGAAATCTACCGTGTACTTAAACGAGGCGGTATTTTCTTGGGCTGCTTCTATGTTAGGGGGGAACGCCGCATCGCCGATTGGATTGTTCGCTATGTATTAGATAAGAAAGGATTTTTCACTCCGCCCCATTTTACAAAAAAGGAAGCGATAGAATTGCTGAAATCATTTTACGGAGAAAAAGTAGAGGTAAAAAATCATCGCTCAATATTGATTTTTAAGTGTGTGAAGTGAAAAACAAAAGTGGCCGTCTCAAAACATATATTCAACTAAAAAACAGCAAGGTGTTTTAGAAGTGTCCAAGTGCAAGGCGCTGAGATTGTGGGTGGTAGGGGCAGACACGCAGGTCTGCCCTCGGTGACTTTCGGGGTTACATCATCATTATGGTGTGAAATTGTTTTTAGAAACTCATTTTCACTCCTGCGAAAAAGCTTCTTGGTGCCGTAGGACCATACGTGTAGGCGGAATCCCTGCCCGCTCCCGTGTCGAAATCGTCCTGAAAAGCATTAAACATATTTTGAACCCCACCATTAAGTTGCAATTCTACCTCTTTACTCAATTTAAAAGTATAGGCTAATCTGAGGTTTGTTTCAAAAAATGATGGGCTCTTTTCGGTAATATTGATTTTTGAGAACTTATCCACACCTTCGACCCCGTCTCCTGCGCTGTGGGGAACAAGCATAGAGCCTGTGTAATTTCCCGAAAGCGTTACTGTAATCGGCTTTATGGGTGTCCAGGTAGCGACGGCATATGCATATGCATCGGGGGTACGCATCATTCTTTTTACAGCCTCCACCCCATCAAGCTCCTTCTCCTCTTCCGAGGAGGGCTCCCACCATTTGCGCGGATTGTCGTACAGACTTCTTTGAAGTGTAATGCCCGATTGTATTTGGAGCTTGCTGCCCAAAGCCAGACGCCCCTCTAAGTTAGTACCATACACAGTGGCTCCATCGTCGGCATTTTGCACGATAACATCGCGTCCCTTGGTAATTGACTCAAACGGGTCAATCAGTCGGGTGTAAAAACCCTCAAACATCAAGTTTAATTGCATAAAAGTACCGAAAGAGTGATAAAAATCAACGGAACTGCTTACACTCCTCGATCGTTCTTCTTTCAATCCTTCTGCCAGGTGGCGTACAAGCTGCTCACCTCCTGCGATATCTACATGTAGGTCTTCATCAAAATATTGTGGCGCACGAAATCCTTCACTATACGAAACCCTTAAATTGGTGTTATTCGTCGGATTGTACCGCATGTTAACGCGTGGACTGAATATAAGTCCTTCAACCAGATTGTGCTTGTCGAGCCTGCCACCCAATAAAAAGCCCCATTTTTTATTTTTCCACTCGTTTTGCAAAAATGCACTTCCATTACGGGTAATCTGATCTATACCCTCATGGCGGTAGCCGCTTGCGTCTTTCAGATTATCTTGCAGATATTCCAAACCGCCCGTCATCTCTGCCGGCATGAATAGCAGCCGATTAAACCGATGCATATATTGTGTGCCCGCTTGAAATGTAAGCTCGGTAGAGCGACCAAACGAGGTTAATCGAGAGTTATTGTTATCGAAAGCATCCCTCACTTCGTCATCGGGAGCCTCGCTTACCACCGGGTCACCACCACCGTAATAGTTCAAACGCAACACATGTTGAGCGGAAGCGTAAATGCTTAAAGCGTTGTTACCATCGGAGTCGGTTCTGCTGAAGTTCAGTCCTCCCCCGTTGATGTAGTGCTCCAACTGCTCAGCTATATAGGCTTCGAACGGTTGAAGTTTTAAATTGTCACCTCCACGGCGATGTTCGTGCATATTGCGAAAATCGAACGTGAGTTTAGAATAGAGACCGGTTTTCAGAAAAGAGTGAAATCCCAGGGTTCCGTTTTTCAACTCCGCAATTTCAGAAAAACCATCGCTATCGTAATCAAACGCATCTCTTACCCTGTTCTGTCCGAACACGGTGACACCTGCCTTACGACTATCAGTGAGTATGGAGGCATTAAACGCGGTACTTTGCTGCCAATTACTTGTACCATTGTAGTTGAGTGCACTATGACTCACTTCGCCTGAGTTGCGAATTGGTTCGCGGGTTATGATGTTGATGACCCCACCTATGGCGGAAGAGCCAAACAGTGCCGAGCCTCCGCCTCTCATCACTTCTACACGCTCTATCATATTGGCAGGGATCTGCTCCAATCCGTAAACAGCGGCCAGTGAACCCACTACAGGGCGAGAGTTTATAAGTATCTGTGAGTAGGGGCCCTCAAGTCCGTTAATACGAACTTGCGTGAACCCGCAGTTTTGACAATTATTCTCTACCCGTAGTCCCGGCTGGAATTTCAGCCCTTGTGACAGGTCGCAGGAGTTTGTAAATTCCAATGTTTTCATATCCAGAATGGTAACCAGTGAGGGAGCCATTTTCCTGGAAGTCTCATTCCGATTGGCGGAAACTACTACCTCGTCTAGCGATAGCAGTGCCGGTTTTAGCTCGAAGTTCAGTTCAATCGTCTTATGTTCTTCCAGTATTACCTCCTTCTCTAAAGTTTCATATCCCATATATTGGGCAAGAATTGTAAATTGCCCTATCGGGAGGTTTTTTATAAAATAGTGTCCCGATGCATCGGTTGTGGTTCCCTCGGTTGTACCTTTCAGTTGAATAGTAACATATGGCAAATGCTCTTTTGTATTAGCATCAAGTACATGTCCAAAAACATTAGCATCTGTTTCGCCTCTTGTGCCTATTATGCGATCACTTTCGTTATACACGTTTTTTGAGGAAAGTACTCTTGGGTTACCGTTTGCCGCATTACCAAACAGGCAGCTTGCGGATAGAACAATGAGTAACCTCATTGCATGTAATGATCTTTTTGAATATGATAGTCTTTTCATTGTGAATTGTAAAATTATTTTGCGAAAGTAGTATAAGATATAATAGGGAACAATCCCCGAAAATGATGAATTATTGAACCACAAAATTCCATGATTTGGGGATTGATATTTTTTTATTTATTGTGAAATTTGTGTTTCGAAAATTATAATTAACAAGTTGGTGTCAGCTTGATGAACAACAAATAATAAAAAATCATATGTTTGCAGGTCGCAGTTTTTACAGTTTTGATAGTTTGGTTTGTTTGATTTTAAATAATTTATGATAGAATTTCATTTCTCGGGCATCATTGTGGGCATATGCTCGTTTCTCATTATCGGGTTGTTTCACCCCCTTGTAATTAAGGCTGAGTACTATTTTGGCGTGAGATTTTGGTGGGTATTTCTTGTACTGGGTCTGGTAGGTTTGGCAGGTTCTTTGCTTGTAGCTCATCAGATTTTGTCGATAATATTGGGCGTGTTTGCTTTTTCTTCGTTTTGGGGGATTTACGAAATGTTCGAACAGCGTGAGCGGGTACGCAAGGGCTGGTATCCCAAACGTGATAATAAGTCGAGAGACCGAAGACGAAAGTCAGAAGAAAGTGCAACCGAAATTTGAAAACAGTCGTTTCGATGCCGTGCTTTCGATGAACGGTATTCACGTTTTTGCTGCGGCAAAATACAGGTCGTTTTGCGAAATCCAACGTGTGCTTAAAAAGGGCGGGATTTTCTTGGGCTGTTTTTATATTAGGGGCGAACGCCGCATAGCCGGTCGGATCGTTCGGTTTTGATTTTTAAGTGTGTGAAGTAAATATTAGTTGGTGAGTTAGGCATTCTCTTAATTAAATTTAACTTGTTCATAATCCAACTTTAGTGCTAATCCTTGAATATTGACTGGGAGCTTATAGTGAGAGCCAGATGGTATTGGCCGCCAAAGAGCTCAAAGGCGGCTTGTCAGCAGCAAGCTACGGGAACAGACAGAAATCCGGAGAATCTATTACAACGAGCAGCTACCTCACAAACTGCCAGATGAGATGACACCTATGGAATGCAGGGTAAACAAGACTACATAATACAAGGCTGAAATCGTTACTATGGCTCATCCAAGCTGCTAAGAGCACCTTTTCGGCCCTGACAAAATTCGTCAGCAACTGTTAATAGAGCATTTATGAAATAAATTTTAAAAATATTTTGTGATACAAGTAGAAATTATTTAGGTTTACAACTCAAATCAAAACTATCCTAAATAAAGATGGTTTACAGTATTCCTTAAATTTAAAAGCTTATGAAACAACAACTAAAAAGAGCCTTGACGGCTCTGCTTATGTCTGTAATCTGTTTTTTAGCTTTTGCACAAAAAACAGTTACCGGATCAGTGAAAGACACCAATGGTGAACCCATGATCGGTGTTAGTGTTTTGGTCGATGGGACTAACAAAGGTACCGTGACTGACCTTGACGGTAATTATACCATCAGCGAAGTGTCCGAAAACGGGGCGCTTAAGTTTTCTTATATCGGCTATGCAGAGCAGTTGATATCTGTAGCCGGTGAGAATAGTATTAATGTAGTTATGAAAGACGACAATGAACTACTCGATGAAGTAGTTGTTATCGGTTATGGTGTAGTAAGGAAACGCGACCTTACCGGTGCTGTTTCCTCCGTGAAATCAGCCGAAATTCAAAAGGTTGCGGTCAGCAACGCTATGCAGGCTATGCAAGCAAAAGTGCCGGGACTTGATATTCAGCAGAGTTCAGGTCAAGCCGGATCCGGATTAAGTATGACACTCCGCGGTACTCGCTCTATCAATGCCAGCAATTCTCCACTAATTCTCGTCGATGGTGTGGAATACGGATCAACTATTGATCTTAACCCATCCGACATTGAGTCTATAGAGGTGCTTAAAGATGCTTCTTCTACTGCCATCTATGGAACACGAGGTGCTAATGGCGTAATTATTATCACTACTAAGAAAGGTAAGGCTGGAGCCACAAAAGTAAACTTCAATACATATTTGTCGTTCAACACCCCTACTAATATCGCTAAGATGATGTATGGTGATCGCGAGGTACAGCGACTGGTGGATATGACAAATTATCGCAAGGATGCCTTATCGGGCGATTGGGGCAGCAGCAAATTAACAGCGGACGATGTCTTGGGTACAGCTCCTAACTTCGGCTTGCCCTATTCTGAAAAAGAGATATACGATTCAAAGGCATATACAAACTGGACGGATCTTTTGTTACAGACAGGTCTAACTCAGAACTACGAGCTCTCTATAAGTGGTGGTAACGAAAAAACCAACTTCAATATTTCGCTCGGTACAATGAATGAAGAAGGACTCCTGAAAGACGATAAACTAGATCGGTATAACGGCAAAGTGGCTATAGAACATCAAGCCAATAACTGGTTGAAAATTGGTGCTGACATGTTCTATACCCACAAAAATCACGACAAGCGCAGTGGTAATGTGTTTGGCCGTGCATTGTACATGTCATCTGTTTCTCGTCCATACGATGATAATGGTGATATCATTCTAAAACCATCGCCTTACTATGAGGCCCACGCTAACCCATTGCTTGATGATGTGGAAGGTGCATACCAAAATAATCGCGAGTCTGATCGTATTTTTTCTACCGGTTATTTGCAGATTAATCCACTTAATGGTTTAGTGTTTAAATCACTCTTTAACGTGGACTATGACAACTATACCGAAGGACTTTATGAGGATTTCCAGAGCGTAAATCAATTACAGGCAGCTAAGGGTAGCTATATTTCTTGGAATGAGCGGAACAACATTGCCTACACATGGGATAATACGTTGAATTACAATACGGATTTTAATGGCAGCAAACATAATATGACAGCATTGCTGGGTAGTTCAACTAAACAAAGTGTAATTAAGGGGCACTCAGTGGGTGGCAATACTCCTGCCGAGCACTACTATACTAGTGCCTATTACGACTTAACCCTCATCACTACTCCTGTGAACAGAAGTTCATATACCAAGACCAACATGCAATCATTCTTTGGTCGCATAAATTACAGCTACGAATCTCGTTACATTTTTACTTTCTCACTTCGTACTGATGGTTCATCTGTATTGGCCGAGGGTAAGAAATGGGGTTATTTCCCGTCTGCAGCCCTTGCTTGGCGTATCTCAGACGAACAGTTTATGCAGAGCACCAGGTCATGGCTTGATGATATGAAGCTTAGAGTGGCTTGGGGTAAGACAGGTAATGCTGCTATCAGCGCTTACCAGACATTGGCGGTTGTTAATGCTGAAAATCAGTTGTATCAAGAGTTTGGTTCAGGCCTAGTGGTAGGACGTATCCCTACTGAAGTAGGCAATGAGGAACTTACCTGGGAGAAAACTTCCTCATTCGACTTCGGACTCGACTTTTCGTTAATGAGTGGTCGTCTCTATGGCAACATAGACTACTATCTCACAAAAACTCACGACCTGCTCTATGCACAAAGCCTGCCCCCATCATCAGTTTATGCCAGTGTACTATCTAACGTAGGTAAGACCAAAGGCCACGGATTGGAAGTGTTGATTGGCGCACTGCCTGTGAAAACCAAAAACTTTGTATGGGACAGCAACTTATCATTCTCGACTTCGCGTGATGAAATCGTAGAACTCTCTAATGGACTTGACAAAAACATCAGCGGACGCTCAGGACAAATTGTAGGTGAACCGGTGAATATATTCTATTATTATGAGTCAGACGGTTGTTGGGGTATAGGTGAATACGATAAATACAAAGCTGAATGGGAAGCACGCCATCCCGGTGAAACTCTGCAGTTTAATGGTATTACCGGTGATCTAAAAATCATCGATCGCAACGACGACGGTGTGCTTGACGACAATGACAAGAAAGTATACGAGCGTTCCCCTAAGGCTATCTTTGGCTGGAACAACAATATTTCGTACAAAGATTTCGCCCTTTCATTCCAGCTCTATGCACGTGTTGGCGGATATATCCAGTATGATTTCAACGGACAGTTCAGATACGATAATGCTAATTGGGCAGATCTAGACTACTGGACTCCGGATAACCAAGGCGCACGCTTTCCAACACCAGGACTCACAGCTGCTAACAGCTACGCCGGTGCTGTGCTCTATGAAAATGCTTCGTACCTGAAGCTCAAAGATATCTCGTTGAGTTACAGTCTGCCCAAACAACTTATCGGAAAGATTGGATTAAGCAAATTGCGCGCATACTGCTCACTGAAAAATTACTTTACCTGGAGCCATATCGACAACTATGACCCGGAACGCGGAGGTTCGATTTCATTCCCACTGGCAAAACAAGCAGTAATAGGACTTAATGTGGAATTTTGATAAAAAGAAAATGTCATGATAAGAAATAAAAAAAACAAATTAATAAGTGTTATACTCGCTGTTGCAATGCTTATGGGCAGTGCATCATGCTCAGACTATCTGGAAGAGGATAACAAAACAGGTGCCACTGCCGATTTGGAATATGCCACTCAAAGTGGCATAGACGGCTTGGTGGGTGCATGCTATACCTTCCTGCGTCTTTGGGGAGGCCAGGCAGCCGGTATCGGCATAGGTGACTCAGGCAGCGATATGCTGTACTATGGTGGTGACTGTGGACTAAAACCATTGGGCGATTACACTTTTACAGCAGAAACCGATGCCCGAACTTGTTTTGAGGAGTATTGGGAAGCTTTCTATAGTGCTGTAGATGTTTGTAATAACGCCCTTGTTTTCGTTCCTAAGAATAAAGTCATCACAGAAAGTAAGAAGAACTCTTATTTAGGAGAAGTTCACTTCCTCAGAGCCTACTATTACTTCCTGATGGTCAACATTTGGGGACCTGTCCCTTACAATGATGAACCCATTAAAAACCTCAGCTCAGAGGCTATTCGAGTGCCGGAAGAGGTAATTTACAGCAATATCCTCGACGACTTGGATAAGGCTATTGAATATTTGTCGACAAACGACAACGACAAAAATTCGATGCGTGTGTCGTCAGTAGCCTGTCATGCCTTCAAATCGCGCGTATTGCTTTATGCGGCCTCTTGGCTGGGAGAAAAGAGCATCACTACTAACGTCAACTACAGTGGTAAAAATCTTTACGAACTGGCTAAAACAGAGGCTGATGCTGTAATCACAAGCAATTTTGCTTCATTTTATGAGAACACCTCAGATCTATGGTTGATGACCAATGAAGATCTTAATAAAAATAAAGAATCTATCTTTGGCATTCACTTTTCCTCAGATGTTAAAACTCCCGTTAACGCCGCTCCAATCCGCTATTCTACAGGCGGTTCTTACAATAAGCAGATGTCACGTGGAGGCACCGGACGTGGTGGTACCATGAACCATCTCACCTTCGTAGGATTGTGGAATAACTCCGGTTCCGACCTTAAGGACGTATTTGTACGCACCACCAAACTCGGCACACAGATGCAAGGAGTGGTGGTGAATGAGTACTATTCTCGTTACAGTCGTGGATTCCGTAATTACATGCCTACTCTCTATGCTTGGAATGTCTTCTGTAAGGTTAAGGATACCGACCAGCGTTATGCTGCTCAGATACGCGATGTTTATACCATCGCTCCCGGACTGACTTCACAGATGTATACCAGCATGAAGGATACTGCTATCTATTTCCTTAATGAGGATGCCGGCAGTGCAGCCGGTGCAGCAGCCATTGCTTATGCCAAGGATCGATACAGAATTTATACGCGTACGGGTGGAGATTTGCCGCTCTACACATCAAATGACGAAAGTCAAGCCCTGCCGACAACAGGTATTCAGACTCCCGTATCTGCAGTATATGGCGATGATCGTTACAACACCTCCCAAATGGCCGGTGACTGCGTATTTGTGGGTCTGTGTAAATTTGAAATGAATGTGCCATCTTATTCTGAGAACTCGCTTATTACAGCAGATATGTCAGAGCGTGATTTCATGTTGATTCGTTTGGCCGAGATGTATCTTATTAAGGCAGAATGTCAGATGAAACTAAATGACAACGACGGAGCACTGAAGACTTTGAACTATTTGCGTCAGGTACGTGCCATACCGGGCAAGGATAACAGTATCACAGGCACAGTTACCATGGATGTAATTATGGACGAGCGCTGTCTTGAGTTTATCGGTGAACAGCAAAGATGGTTTGACCTGAAGCGCACGCATACTTTGATTGATCGCGTTACTAGATTTAACAAACAGGCCTCGGTGAATATCAAAGATCATCATATTTACCGTCCCATTCCATCTTCGCAGATGGATGCGGTAAGTAATTATTCGGACGTACCGGGTGAGGGCTTTTGGCAGAACCCTGGTTATTAACTAGTAAATCACGTAAATTTGATGTGTAAAAGGTATATTTAGCACTCTGCTTCGTATTTGGTTTCTGTTTTTCTATCTACGGATTATCAAATACGAAGCAGAAAGTATTTGTTCAACAGATATTGAAAAAGAACCGGAGGACGCTATGTCTCCGGTTCGTTTTTTTGATCTAAGCTAATTAGTGGGATGTAGAGAGCCTTCGTGCCCAGAGCCGGGATCGAACCGGCATGGAAGTGAATCCACTGGTGTTTGAGACCAGCGCGTCTACCAATTCCGCCATCTGGGCATTAGCGGCTGCAAAAGTATGTGTTTTTTTTGAATTGACAAGCGGGGTTGCTTTTTTTTGTTTGTTCGAAAATGCGAATGCCTTAAAAATGTATAAAATACCAGACAAAAAGACTTCTGCGCTTGTCAATATGTAAAGCATGCTTTACATTCGTAGCCTTAACCATTAAATTCTATTCTTATGAAACAAACCTATTTGTTCCCTCCGGTGTTTAAGAGGATAGGCTGGATTATTTTTCCCCTATTTCTCATTATGGGTGTGGCTTTTCTTTTTTCTGAATACAGCTTTTTCGAATTGGAATGCAAGGTGTTGGCTATTATTAATGACGACAGTTATTTCGAAGTGATGCAGGATGATATTTACGAGGAAATTATGATTGTTGGCTTGATTGTGTCGATGATTTTTATTGTCTTTTCCAAAGAAAAAGACGAAGACGAGTACATTGCTCAAATTCGCATGTATTCCCTGGTTTGGTCTATTTTGATTGGCTCGGCATTGTTGTTGCTCGCCACTGTTTTTGTGTATGGATTATACTATATGACAGTGGCTTTTTTGAATATGTTTTTGATTTTGTTTTTGTTTGTCATTAAGTTTAATATCGAACTGTATAAATTCAGGAGGACAGGCCGTGACCAATAATTTAAGGGTGGAGCGTGCCATAAAAAACATAACGCAACAACAACTGGCCGATGAGTTGAAAGTAAGCCGTCAGACCATCAATGCCATTGAATTGGGTAAATATGTGCCTTCGACCCTCCTGGCTCTTAAAATTGCCCGTTATTTCCAGAAGCCGCTGGAAGAGATATTCAGCCTTGGTCCGGAGGACTAAAGCGCTCCGATGGTACAAGCTAAGTTATCGGGCCCGAAACAAAGGATTTGTCACCGGACAGATTGTGGAGTTTTATTTCTTCGGCTCGCCCTTTATCCAGGTGGTTGTCCTGCCCAGACCCATCCACGCTTTGCCTACGTATCCGCGGAGGTTGAGTTTGGTGTCGTCGTTGCTGTCGAATCTTATAAAGCAATTGTAGGTTTTGCCGTTGTCGGGGGCATAGATACTGCCATTGACCCATTCTTGCGATTTGGGATCGTATTTAAGGCCTGTGATTAGTTCCAGCCCTATAATCGGTTCATTTCTCAGGGCCTTGTTGGGATTTTTGCTGTCCAGTAGGGGTTTGCCGTTTTCAAGGGGCTCTTTGAGCCAGACAATTTTGCCGTGGTATTTGTCGTCGTCGGTTTTGAAAATTTGTATTTGTGAACTTTCTTCGCCATTGTCGTCGTAGGTGGTATAGAAACCGACAATTTTGTCGGCTATGTTTTGTGCTTGCAGGCTGCCGGCCGTCAGACTCAATATAAAGAGGCAGGCAAAAAGGGAAACAATCTTTTTCATAAGTCTGGTTTTTATAATCAATTGATAAACAAGAATATGTTGCGTTTCAACCAGGAAAACACCCTTGTTCTCCAGGTTTTCGTGCCTTTACAAAAATAAGCCTTTTTTGATAAGAGCAATAAAAGTCGAAAAAAGTTTTTACTTTTGATGGTTCAAAATCAGTCGCGTAATGGACGAAAAGTACCCGGGAAAAGCACAACCTGTGCTTGTTCAAAAAGCTTCGGGAGAGTTACAACCCTTTGATAGTAAGAAACTGGAACTTTCCCTGCGAAATGCGGGGGCCAAACAAGCAACCATTCAAATGATTCTCGACGACATCCAATCCTGGGTGTATAATGGGGTCACTACCAAGAAAATTTACGCCCGGGCATTCAAAATGCTCAGAGGCGAACGAACCGCTGCGGCCTTGCGCTATAAACTCAAGCAGGCCATAATGGAAATGGGCCCCACCGGTTATCCTTTTGAGCAATTCATCGGCCAGATTTTTCAAAAACAGGGTTACGAAATTCAGGTAGGTGTCGTTGTCGAGGGTTATAGCGTAACGCACGAAATGGACGTGATCGCCACCAAAAACGGACTGCAGCTCCTACTCGAATGTAAATACAGTCTGGACCAGGGACGGCATGTCAGCGTGCAGGTGCCGCTCTATGTGCGCGCCAGAGTGGACGACATTGTTCGCAAACGCAAAGAGCATCCTCTGTACAAAGACCTGCGGTTTGAAGGGGGCGTGGTGACCAATACCCGTTTTTCGGCCGATTCCATACAATATGGTCGGTCTGCCGGTTTGCACTTGCTGGCCTGGGATTATCCCAGGGGAAAAGGCCTCAAAGATCTGATCGAAAAATATAAAGTATATCCGCTCACAGTTTTGACCACGCTCACAAGAAAAGAGAAAAACTATTTAATGGAGCATTTGGTGGTGAGTTGCAGTCAGTTGAAGCAACAACCCGAATGGCTGCAGGAGTTGGACCTGAATCCCAAAAAGAGCCGGGCAGTTCAGCGAGAGCTCGACGAAATTTGTTCATAAAGCGTAATAAAAAACCATTTCCGATGAACAGTGAACATTCCTTTCTGAACCGAAAAAAGACCGACCCCACCAGCTATGTGTTTACCGGTAGAGTGTTGGACGAAAAGACAGGCATTCAGTTGTTTCGTTACAACAAAGATGAATGCAGCGAGTGCGATGTCGAGGGGCCCGATAGGTTGGAAAAATTTGAAGAAGGCTACCAATACTGGCTGAACGTTCACGGACTAAGCAGACCCGCCCAAATTGCAAGCATTTGTCAGAAGTTCGATATTCACAGCTTGGCTATTCAGGATATTCTGGACGTTAACCAGCGCCCCAAATACCAGGAATTTGAATCTTTCAGTTTTCTCACCATCAAAACCACGGTACCCGACAAGGAAGAACGCAACACCGAACAAATCAGTTTTGTGTTGGGTCCCAATTATTTGATTTCGTTTCAGGAACGCAAAGCCGATTATTTTGAACATCTACGCTACCGCCTCCGTGAAAAAGTGGGTCTGTTGCGCGAGCGCACGCCCGATTACTTGCTCTACACCCTGCTGGAATCCATACTGGACAATTATTTTAAAACCTTAGACAAACTGGACGAGCAAACTCAGGCTTTCGACTTCTCCAACCCGGATTCGGATCCGGCTCCCTCGGTGCTGGCGCAAATTGAACAGTACAAACGCTACGTGCAGTTTATCAAAAAAGCCATTGTTCCCATCAAGGAATTTACCTTCAGCATAGAACGCAATAAAAGCCCCTACATTCAACAACGGCACATGAAATATTTTCTGGAAATTCGCGATCTCTGCCTTACTTTGATAGATCAATGTGACAGTATTTTATCTTCGCTCGAGAGTAGTAACAACCTGTTTTTCTCGGTGCAGGGGCAACGCATGAACCAGGTGATGAAAACCCTTACCATTGTTTCCACTATTTTTATTCCGGCCACTTTTGTCGCTGGCATTTACGGGATGAACTTTATCAATATCCCCGAGCTGCGCTGGCATTACGGTTATTTTGCCGTCTGGTTTCTGATTCTTCTGATAATAGTGGGGATGCTGATTTATTTCAAAAAGAAGAAGTGGTTTTAGGGCAATAAGCTCTTTCGGAGTATCTCCAGGATTTCTGCCGGAGTATCAACTACATAATCCGCTCTGTTGTCGAGGAGTTCCTGCCGGCTGCGAAAGCCCCATGTGACGCCCACAGCCGTCATTCCTGCTTTTTTGGCGGTTTGCATATCTACGCCGCTGTCGCCGATGTAGAGCATTTCGGCGGGTTGGCAGCCTAACTGTTCGGCTATATACAGGCTCGACTGAATATCGGGTTTGCGGGGAAAACGGGGCGTGGCGCCCAGGATCAGGTCGAAATAAGCGGTCAGCCCCAGTTGCCGGGCTATGAGTTGGGTAATTTCGTCGGCTTTGTTCGAGAGAACGGCCAGCGGGAAAAGCCTGCCGCCCCCGGCAGTATGAGCCTTCTGTTGCCCGGCGTATTTGAGTGAAATCTGCTCCAGCAGCTCACGAATGCCCGGATAGAGATGGGTTTTTACTACATAATGTTCGCGGTAGTCACGTATCAGTTCGTTATAACAGGCTTCCAGTATTTCGGGATTCAGCAGCTTGGCAGGCAGACATCGTTCAACCAGATTTTTCAGGCCCCGGCCGACGAATTCTTTGTAATCGGCGTAAGAATGAGGGGGCAGCTTACGGGCTGTCAATACACGATTCATGGCATCTGCAATATCTTGCAGGGAATCTATCAAGGTGCCGTCCAAGTCAAAAATAAGGGCTTTAAAAGCAATCATAGGCAACGATCGTAGAATTTGTTTCAGGCCTCAGTGGCTGAGTTTGCAAAGATAGATATAAATATTTGCCCTTTCTACTCGCTGTGGTACAATCAAATTTAGTACTTTTGTGCTGATTTCGTCCGGAACGGGAATAGGCTTTCGTGATTTCTGCGCGTCGAGCTCTTTCGGAAATCCGGACTCAACAGATAAACTAAGCTTATGAACAAGATTGTCAGCAGGACCGAATTGTCCGACTTAGTGGTAAGGTTGGAGGTGGAGGCACCCATGATAGCCAAAGCCAGGAAACCGGGCCACTTTGTTATTTTAAAACTGGGAGCCAAAGGTGAGCGAATTCCCCTGACCATTTCGTCGGCCGATACCCAAAAAGGCACCATTACCTTAGTGGTGCAACGAGTGGGTTTGACGTCGAACAAACTGTACAACATGCAGGTGGGCGAAGAAATCACCGATTTACTGGGGCCTTTGGGCAGGGCTACTCATATAGAAAATTTCGGCACGGTGCTCTGTGCCGGCGGAGGAGTAGGGATTGCCCCCTTGCTGCCCATAGTCGAAGGTATGAAAAAAGCCGGCAACAAAGTAATCTCGGTGCTGGCGGCCCGTTCCAAAAACCTGATTATGCTTGAAGACGAGATTCGCCGGCATTCCGACGAAGTCGTCATCATGACCGACGACGGTTCTTACGGAGAAAAGGGCTTGATTACGGTTGGGGTAGAAAAGATTATTCAACGCGAAAAGGTAGATCTTTGTGTAACCATCGGTCCTGCCGTGATGATGAAGTATGTGTCGCTGCTGACCAAGAAATACGAGGTGCCCACCGTTGCTTCGCTCAACACTATTATGGTAGACGGCACCGGCATGTGCGGAGGTTGCCGTGTGAGCGTGGGCGGAAAAACCAAATTTGTTTGTGTGGACGGCCCCGAATTTGACGCTCATCAGGTGAATTTTGACGAAATGATTATGCGCCTGGGTACTTATAAAGAAGAAGAACAGGAAGAAATGAAAAAACTTCATCAGAAATAACAAGGGAAGAATCAGCAATGACAAAAGAAGAACAAATCGCGGCTCTGCGCGCTCAAACCTGGCGCGAGGACTTACGTAAAAGCCGTAAAACCAAGGAAAGAACCGATATCCCCCGGGTAGAAATGAACGAGCAGGACGCAGAGGTCCGCAGCCACAATCATCTGGAAGTCAATCTGGGTTTAACAGCCGAACAAGCCAGACAGGAGGCTGCCCGCTGTCTGGATTGCGCCAATCCCACTTGTATTTTGGGTTGTCCGGTGGAAATTCAGATTCCAAGCTTTGTAAAAAACATCGAACGCGGCGATTTTCTCGAAGCGGCACGGGTGCTGAAAGAAACCAGTGCGCTGCCGGCAGTTTGCGGGCGGGTCTGCCCCCAGGAAAAACAATGCGAAGCCCAGTGCATTTACACGCTCAAGCTGGGTAAGCCCTCGGTGGCTATAGGTCATCTGGAGCGTTTTGCCGCCGATTACGAACGCGAGAGTGGCCGTATTTCGGTGCCGGAACTGGCGCCCAAAAACGGTAAAAAAGTGGCTGTGGTGGGTTCGGGACCTGCCGGGCTTTCTTTTGCCGGCGACATGGCCAAATACGGTTATGAAGTAATGGTGTTCGAAGCCCTGCACGAAATAGGCGGGGTGCTCAAATACGGTATTCCCGAATTTCGTCTGCCCAATTCCGTGGTGGATGTGGAAATCGATAATCTGCGTCAGATGGGCGTGCAATTCATGACCAACTGCATCGTAGGCAGGACTATCACCATAGACGAACTCAAAGAACAGGGTTATTGCGGTATTTTCGTAGGAAGCGGAGCCGGTTTACCCAATTTTATGAATATTCCCGGGGAGAATCTTATTCATATTCTCTCGTCCAACGAATACCTTACCCGGGTCAATCTGATGGATGCTGCCAATCCCGAATCCGATACGCCGGTGGCTATGGGCAAGTGCGTTGCCGTGATAGGCGGTGGTAATACCGCCATGGACTCCGTGCGTACGGCCAAGCGTCTGGGAGCGGAGCGGGCTATTATAGTGTACCGCCGTTCCGAAGAAGAAATGCCCGCCCGTGTCGAGGAAGTGAAACATGCCAAAGAAGAGGGCATAGAGTTCCTTACCTTGCACAATCCTCTGGAATACTACGGCGACGAAAGAGGCCGGGTAAAACAGATGCGTCTGCAAAAAATGGAACTGGGTCAGCCTGACGATTCGGGGCGGCGACGCCCAGTGCCCATTCCGGGTGCCGAAGTAGTGATCGATGTCGATCAGGTCATTGTCAGCGTGGGTGTTTCACCTAATCCTTTGATCCCTAGCTCGGTAGAAGGCCTGGAAATAAGCCGCTGGGGCACCATAGTGGTAGACGACAACATGCGTTCGTCTATTCCTGCCATCTACGCCGGGGGTGATATCGTGCGCGGCGGAGCCACGGTGATTCTGGCCATGGGCGACGGCCGCAAGGCTGCAGCCTCGATGCACGCACAGCTTTCCGGAAAGGAATAGCTCCTGAAGGAATAGCCTCTTACAGCGAACCTCGGATAGCGGGCGTTACAGTTGCTTCCGGATTCTGATTGTTAAATAATCCAGGGGAAGCGAAAACAATTTTCGTCGTAGAGTGAGTAATCGGCTTTGCCATTCACGGCAAAGCTTTTTACTTTGGCGGCTCCGGCTTCGTTAAGCAATTGTTTGGCAAAATTCAGGGTACTGCCCGTCTTTACCCGGTCTTCGACCAGAAGGATGCGTTTGTCTTTACAATCAAAGTCGATTTCGGCCAGTAACTTGGGTTGGTCGTAAAGAGGTCGTTGCTGTTTGTCTCTGAGGTTGATCTTGAGCAGAAACACTTCCAGTTCGAGCTTTTGAGCCAGAATAGCAGCGGGAATAATGCCCCCGTTGGCGATGGCCACTATTTGGTCAAATTCTTCATCAATAATCTGTTGGCGGAATTTGTCCAATACTTCAGTAAAGCCTTTTTGTTCCATGATGTATTACAAAGTACCGTGCGATTTCTTGAACAACCACTTATTCATGGAAATCAACAGCAGGCCGAGCATAACCGATATGGCCGCGATGGTGATAAAGATACTCATCGCACCCATCCTCGAAGCGTACGAAGCGACGAAACCTCCTATAATATTAGCTACGAAACTGCTCAGGAACCAAACACCCATCAGCAGCGAGGCTAGCTTCACCGGAGCCAGTCTGGTTACCATAGAGAGCCCGATGGGCGACAGGAGCAATTCACCAAAAGTGTGGAACAAGTAGGTTCCAACCAAAAAAAGCAGATTGGCTTTGACAGTTTCGTCGGGATTGTCGCCGCCGCGTTGCAGGCAGGCCATAACCATCAGCAGAAAGCCGACGCCGAGCATAATCATGCCAAGGCCCATTTTCAGAGGAACTCCGGGCTCCTTGTTACGAGTGGCCAAAAAGGTCCAGAGCATCGAAAAAACAGGGGCGAGCAATACAATAAAGAAAGAATTCACCGACTGGAACCAGGCTGTGGGAATCTCGAATCCGAACACATTGCGGTTGATGTATTTCTCGGTGTACAAAGTCAGGGAACTACCGGCCTGTTCAAAGCCGGCCCAGAAGAACACGCAAAACAGTACGATAATGATAATCACCCAGGTGCGGTCTTTTTCTTCTTTGGTCAGAGGATGATTCTGGGCATTGGGATGGTTTTTGTTACCTACGGCGACACTACCTAAATTACCCAGGTATTTGGGGCCGATAAGGTTAAAAATCAATTGCCCTATAAGCATACCGATACCGGCAGCCAGAAAACCTGCTCTGTAACCGTATAGCATTCCCAGCCAGCCGCAAACCAAAGGCGAAAGCCCGGCGCCGATGTTGATACCCATATAGAAAATGGTAAAGGCCGAATCTCTTCGTTTGTCGCCCGGTTCATAAAGATCGCCTACCAGCACCGATATATTGGGTTTGAAAAAGCCGTTTCCTATAATCAACAGAAACAAACCCAGGTAAAGCATGGTTACACTATTGGTAGAGGCCAGACAAAATTGTCCCAACATCATGGTAATACCGCCTATGGTTATGGCACGGCGTTGTCCCAGGTATCTGTCGGCCAGCCAGCCCCCTATGATAGGGGTCATGTAGACCAGGCCGGTAAAAAAGCCGTAGAGCAGAGTGGCGTTTTCTTCGGAAAAACCCATACCTCCTTCAAGCACAGACTGGGTTAAATACAATACGAGCAGAGCTCGCATACCATAATAACTGAAACGTTCCCACATTTCAGTCATAAAAAGCAGATATAAACCTTTGGGGTGTTTAAGTGATTTAGCCATTAATAATGCAGAATTAGACGTCCGGACAGGCCTGGGGCTTATCAAACGGAGGTCTTAAGTTTCAATAAGCCGCAAAAATAAATTAATTGGACGAAATAAACGGTTTTTTTTTGTTTTTGTTTCTAAATAATCTATATTTGCGCACTCAAAAGGGCTTGCAGCCCCAGTTCGAAAGAAATGATGTTTTGGCAACTACATATAACCACCACTACTACCACAACCCCTGCGGGGGTCTGATTATCTTTCGCATTCCAATCGCGAAGGCCGGGGGCCTTTTCGATTTTCCAACAAACAACAATTATTTTTTTAGGGTTCTAATTTTTAAAAATTCATGCATAGTTTATATGGCATGATTTAAGGTAATCGTATGTGTCACAATATCAATATAGAGCAAAATGAAAGTTATTAAATTCGGGGGAACCTCTGTGGGTTCCGTCCAGGCGCTGCTTCAGTTGAAGCGTATTGTAGAGAAACAAGCCGAAAAGCCGGTAGTAATAGTAGTATCCGCCGTAGCCGGAATGACCGATTTCCTGATTAAAACAGCCCGAACTGCGGCCGAAGGAGACAGTAACTACCTGAACTATCTGGCCGAGATGAAAAAAAAGCATTTCTCTCTGGTCGAAGGCGCTTTTGCTCCGGAGCAGCAAAAAAAGCTTACGGAAGAACTTTCGGGTATATTCGATGAATTAGGCAACATTTTTCAAGGAGTAGCTCTGATACGCGAACTTTCGGACAAGTCGGAAGATGTGATTGTGAGTTACGGCGAGAGGCTTTCCTCGCTCATGGTAAGCCGTCTGTTGGATATTCCGCTTTACGACGCCCGCAAGCTGATCAAAACCAATCATAAATTTGGCAAGCATGTGGTTAACTTTGAAGAGACCTCGGCGGCCATTAAGACGCAACTGAACCGGCTTCCCGAGCTTTCGGTGATAGGCGGTTTTATTTCGAGCGACGCCGAAAGCGGCGAAATCACCAATATAGGACGGGGCGGTTCCGATTATACGGCGGCGATTCTGGCCTCGGAACTCAATGCTTCTATCCTGGAAATCTGGACCGACGTGGACGGTTTTATGACGGCCGACCCCAAAGTGATCAACAACGCATATGTCATCGAAAATCTAAGCTTCGTAGAAGCTATGGAGCTTAGTAATTTCGGAGCGAAAGTGATTTATCCGCCTACCATTTTTCCCGTTTACCACAAAAACGTACCCATTCGCATCAAGAATACCTTCAATCCTGAAGCTCCGGGTACTTATATTTCGCGCGAAAAGGTATTGGGCGAAAACAAGGCCATCAAGGGTATTTCTTCCATTCCCGATACCAGTCTGATTACCATACAGGGCTTGGGCATGGTGGGAGTGATAGGCGTGAATTACCGGATTTTTAAAACTTTGGCTAAGGCCGGTATTTCCGTTTTCCTGGTTTCGCAGGCTTCGTCGGAAAACACCACATCGATAGGCGTACGCAATTCAGACGCCGAAATAACGGTCAGGGTGCTCAGAGAAGAATTCGACCACGAAATTGAAATGGGTGAAATCAACGATATTTTTGCCGAAAGCAATCTGGCTACGGTAGCCATCGTAGGTGAAGGGATGAAACGCACGCCGGGTATCGCCGGCAAATTGTTTACGACCCTGGGACGTAACGGTATTAACGTGATTGCCTGTGCGCAGGGAGCTTCCGAAACCAATATTTCTTTTGTGATTAAGCTCGATCATCTGCGTAAGAGCCTCAACGTGATTCACGATTCTTTTTTCCTGAGCGAATACCAGGTGCTGAATCTTTTTGTGATCGGCATCGGTACTGTGGGCGGCAGCCTGCTGGAACAAATCAAGCGTCAGCAACCCAAACTGATGGCCGAAAACGGCTTAAAACTCAATGTGGTGGGTATAGCCGATATTGAGAAAGCTGTGTTTTCGAGAGAAGGCATAGATCTGGAACATTACAAGGAGTTATTAAAACGCGAAGGTAAAACCAGTAGTCCGGAGTTGCTTAGGAACGAAATTCTGGGTATGAACATCTTTAATTCCGTTTTTGTGGATTGTACGGCCAGCTCCGAAATATCAGCTCTTTACGCGGATTTGTTGTCACACAACGTGTCTGTGGTAGCAGCCAACAAAATAGCGGCATCGTCCGATTACGACAATTACGCACGACTCAAGGAATTGGCCCGTCGCAAGGGTGTGAAATACCTCTTCGAAACCAATGTGGGAGCCGGTCTGCCCATTATAAATACGATGAATAGCTTGATTCACAGCGGAGACAGAATTTTAAAAATGGAAGCCGTTTTGTCGGGCACGTTGAATTTTATTTTCAACACCATCAGTGCCGAAAATCCCCTGAGCAAAACCATAAAAATGGCTCAGGAGAAACGTTTTTCGGAGCCCGATCCCCGCATCGACCTGAGCGGAACCGACGTCATCCGAAAATTGGTGATTCTGGCACGCGAAGCCGGTTATAGAGTGGAACAAGAAGATGTGGTGAAGAATCTCTTTATTCCCGACAAATACTTCAAAGGCAGTCTGGAAGATTTTTGGAAAAACATTCCCGAACTGGATGCCGATTTCGAAGAAAAACGCAAGTTGCTCGAGAAAGATTCTCTGCGCTGGCGCTTTGTGGCCAAAATGGAAAACGGAGCCTGTTCGGTCGGCCTTCATGAAGTCGGTCCATCGCATCCCTTTTACGACCTGGAAGGCAGCAACAACATCATTCTGATACAGACCGAGCGCTATTTTCAGGATCCTATGGTTATCAAAGGCTACGGAGCCGGAGCCGGTGTAACGGCTGCCGGGGTGTTTGGCGACATAATCTCCATCGCGAACATTCGTTAAGATGAAATACCTGATTGTTCTGGGAGACGGCATGGCCGACGAAGCCATGGAGGCCTTGGGCGGAAAGTCACCCATGCAGGTTGCCTTTACTCCCTGTATGGACCGGCTAGCCAGGGAGGGTCGTTGCGGCCGGCTCATTACGGTGCCCGAAGGTTTTCCTCCCGGCAGTGAAATTGCCAATCTGAGCTTACTGGGATACGATGTAAGCAAGCAATTCGAAGGCAGGGGTTCGCTCGAAGCCGCCAGTATGGGAATCGATGTCTCCGAAGGCTATATGGCGGCCCGTTGCAACCTTATCTGCATACAGGACGCTAAGATTAAAAATCATTCTGCCGGCCATATTTCTACTTCCGAAGCCGGGGAATTGATAGATTTTCTGAATAAGGAGTTAGGCAGCGAGGACTTGGTTTTTCATACGGGTGTTTCCTATCGTCATCTCTTGCTGCTCAAGGGTGGCAACAAAGAATTGGATTGTACTCCGCCTCACGATGTGTCGGGTACCGCCTTTGCCGAAGTGTTGCCACGGGCCGTGCATCCCCGGGCAGAACAAACAGCCCGTTTACTTCGCGAATTGATTTTGCGATCGCAGGAGATTTTGCCGGCTCATCCGGTCAATTTGGCCCGCAAGGCCAGAGGCCTGGATATGGCTAATTCCATTTGGCCCTGGTCGCCGGGCTACCGTCCCGCTATGCTGCCGTTGAGGGAAAAGTATCCGATACGAAGCGGTTCGGTGATTTCGGCTGTGGATTTGATCAAGGGCACAGGCGTTTATGCAGGCCTGGAACCCATCGAAGTGCCCGGAGCCACCGGTTTGTACGACACCAATTACGAAGGCAAGGCTCAGGCGGCCATCGACGAACTCAAGAAAAAAGATTTTGTGTTTTTGCATGTGGAAGCTTCTGACGAAGCCAGTCACGAGGGGAACGTCGATTTAAAGATCCGCACCATAGAGTACCTCGATCAACGCCTGATTCGCCCCATACTGGAGGAGATTTCCACTTGGGACGAGGCCGTCACCATAGCTGTTTTGCCCGACCATCCCACCTACTGCCGGACCAAAACCCATGCGGCAGAGGCGGTTCCCTTTTTGATTTATCGCAGCGATGCAGGTTCTGCGCAAGCCCGGCCCACCAAAGGCCCGGACAGCTTTTTTAGCCCGGGGCCCGATATTTTGGAGCCCTCCGGCAAGCTTTTTGTTCCCGACGCTGTACAAGTCTTCGATGAATTCTCGGTGCGGGAGGGCTTTTACGGTACGCTGCAGGGAGAGGAATTTATCCGTGCCTTTTTCGGCCTGAGTACGAAAGCAGACCCTTAATTACGAAGAAGGAAGGGTTTAGATGTTGAATTAACACAGTCAGACATTTTTTTCGATCAACAAATAATGAACTACTACAGCACCAACAAACAAGCTCCGCCGGTCTCTTTACAAGAAGCCGTGGTCAGGGGGCTGGCTCCCGACCGGGGTTTGTACATGCCCGAGCGCATCAACACTTTGCCGGCTTCGTTTTTTGAAGAGCTTCCGGGCCTGAGCTTTCAGGAAATGTCTTACCGGGTGGCCATGGCCTTTTTTGGAGAAGATCTTCCCGAAGATACGCTCCGGGAGTTGGTTTACGACACATTGAGTTTTGATACGCCTTTGGTTAGGGTTGACGAGCGTATCTACAGTTTGGAGTTGTTTCACGGCCCAACCCTGGCGTTCAAAGACGTAGGCGCCCGTTTTATGGCCCGGTTGCTGGCCTATTTTATTCGCCGGCAGGGGCAGGAGAAAGTCCATGTGTTGGTAGCCACCTCAGGCGATACCGGCAGTGCCGTGGCCAATGGCTTTTTGGGAGTGGAAGGCATTCAGGTGCATGTTTTGTATCCCAAAGGCCTGGTCAGCGAAATTCAGGAAAAGCAGTTTACCACCTTGGGGCAAAACATCACTGCTCTTGAGATAGAGGGCAACTTCGACGATTGCCAGCGCCTGGTCAAGCAGGCCTTTATGGATACGGAGCTTAACCGGCGCTTTCATCTGACTTCGGCCAATTCCATCAATGTGGCTCGTTTTCTGCCTCAGGCTTTCTATTATTTCAATGCCTATGCTCAATGGAAGCGTTATAACGATCCTTCGAAGCTGGTTTTTTGCGTCCCCAGCGGGAATTTCGGTAATATCACGGCCGGCTTTTTTGCCTGGCGTATGGGATTGCCCGTCGAACGTTTTATTGCTTCCAACAACCGCAACGATGTTTTTTATGAATACCTGCAAAGCGGGCATTACCGGCCACGGGCCTCGGTAGCCACTTTGGCCAACGCAATGGACGTGGGCGACCCCAGCAATTTTGCCCGCATCCTCGATTTGTACGGGCACTCCCATGAGGCCATTACTGCCGAAATAGCCGGAGCTCGCTACGACGATCAGGAAATCCGGGATACGGTTTACCGTACTTTTAAAGAAAAGAACTACCTGCTCGATCCCCACGGTGCCTGCGGCTACAGAGCCCTGGAAGAGGGTCTGAAACCGGGCGAAAGCGGCATCTTTCTCGAAACGGCTCATCCGGCCAAATTCAAAGATACGGTCGAGGACATACTGGGCGAGGCTATAGTTGTGCCAAAACGCCTGCAGGCCTTTATGCAGGCAAAGAAACAGAGTATTCCCCTAAGCCCTGCCTTCGACGACTTTAAAGCTTATTTGATGCAACAAAAAGGCTTTAATAAATAAAAAATGCTACATTAGCGGCGCTGAATTTTAAATACTATGGAACAATCTTCAATGTATCGCCCTGAGACTTCGAGTCAGGGACTCAGAGAATTTACGCTAAGAGCCTTGCTTATAGGGCTGGTTCTGGCGGTAGTGCTGGGAGCAGCCAACGCTTACTTAGGGCTCAAGGCAGGTATGACCATTGCTGCCACTTATCCGGCAGCCGTAATCAGTATGGCTGTATTACGTTTTTTTAAAGGCAGCCTGCTGGAAGAAAATTTTGCCCGTACGGTAGGATCCATCGGTGAATCGGTGGCTGCCGGGGCTATTTTTACTCTGCCGGCCTTTTTTATTGCCGGTGTATGGGGCGGGGAGGAATTTTCTTCCTGGAGCAGTTATATGACGGCTTCGCTCATCCTGGTTACCGGCGGTGTGCTGGGAGTGCTTTTTGTGGCTCTTTTGCGCAGAGTAATGGTCGAAGACAAGGAATTACCTTTTCCAGAAAGTACCGCAGCAGCCGAAATTCACAAAAGCGGACGCAGCAGTACGGGCGATTCCAAATACCTGGTCTGGGCTATGGTGGGCGGAGCTTTGGTAACGCTAGGCTCTGCTTTGAAGCTTTTTGCTTCGAGTGCCAAGGCTTTTTTCAAGGTGGCCATAGCTAAATTAACCAGCGGACACACCATCGAAGGAGGTTTTTACGCCGCCGCTCCCAATGTCAGCCCGGCCTTTTTGGGCGTGGGTTACATTATAGGACCAAGACTGGCCTCGCTGAATTTCAGCGGCTCGGTAATGGCCTGGGGTTTGATGGTCCCACTCTTACTGGCTGTATTTGGTCGCGATTTTGTGAACGGTTTTGCCGTGGACGGTGTTGCCCCCAATTCTCAGGAGGCCTGGATGCTGGCCGCCAATACGGTATGGCAGTCGGTGGTGAGAATAGTGGCCATAGGCGGAATGTTGCTGGCAGCTATTTTTACGCTTTATCGCATGCGTTCCAGCCTGACTACCGGCTTGAAACGTTCGGTGAAAGACTTGAGAAAAGCGGCTTCCGAAAGCGGAGAGGAAGTGGTAAGAACCGAAAAAGACCTGAAAACTTCCTGGGTATTGGCAGGCATAGTGTTGGCCGCCATTGCTACTTTTTGCATCACCTATTTTATTTTCAAAACCACCGTTCTGGTGGCGGCGGTTGCTGCTACCATTATGATAGTGCTGGCCTTTTTCTTTTCGGCCGTTTCGGGCTATTTGGTGGGTTTGATCGGTTCGAGCAATAATCCCATAAGCGGCCTGACCATCACTGCCCTGGTGATTACCGCCCTGATTTTGGTGCTTTGCGGGGTAGACGAAAACACGGGAGGCGTAGCTGCCGTGCTGGGCGTGGCCGCCATTGTTTGTGTGGCTGCCGCCGTGGCCGGCGAAATGTTTCAGGACCTCAAGGCCGGGCATATCCTGGGTGGAACACCCTGGAAAATGCAGCTGGGCGACATCATAGGTGTGGTGCTCTCCGGTTTTGTGATGTTCGGTGTGCTGATCATTCTCAATAATGCAGATATTGCCATGGGAGGTATGCAAGGTTACGCAGGAGGTTTTGGCAGCGAAGCCCTGCCGGCTCCCCAGGCCAGCCTGATGGCCATACTTTCCAATGCCGTGGTGGCCGGTTCCATGACCTGGATTTTGATTATTGCCGGTATGCTGCTTTGCGTAGCTTTGATTTTGATGGGTGTAAAGAGCCCCATGCTGGTCTTTGTGGGTATGTACCTGCCGTTCCAGACAGTATCTGCTATTTTTGTGGGAGGCCTTATCAAGGGCTTGCTCGATATGCGTACAGCCAAAATGAATTATTCACCGGTACAACTGGCCAAAGTCGAAAACACCGGCATTTTGCTCGCTTCGGGTATGATAGCCGGCGAAGCCTTGATGGGATTGATTATTGCCATTTTCGCTCTCTTCAATGTTTTCTTCTCGGAGATGTTGCCCATAGAGCAACCCAGTTATTGGATCGGCTTGGTGCTGATGTTCGCGATGGCCTATCTGATGATAGTATTGCCTCTGAAAAAAGCCGCCAAAACCAATGGCCAAAAATAAACCCCAAAATTTATTCGACCTGATACCCTCTGTAAACGAGAGGATACGCATAGAAACAGGGGAAGACAAGCTTTTGCAGCTGGTCTTCCCCCGTTTCAGATCAGCCTGGTTGAATCATCGTCTCACTCCTAAGGGAAGATCGCCCTATATTCACATTAAGCTCGAAGAGCACGGATCGGCCGTTGTGCAATTGATAGACGGCCAACGTAGCGTCAGAGAGATCGCCCTGGCTCTGGCAGAGCATTTCGAACAGGAACCGGGCTACGAGCACCGGATAGCCGTTTTTATTGAGCATTTACGTAGAGATAACTACATCAGCCTCAGGCAGCCGGAGGTTCTTTAGTTTTGCCTGTTGCCAGGGAAAAAGAGTCCTTTTATTGTCCTTTTTTGAACCGATAGTCTGCTTTTGCTTAACTTAGGATATTACTTGCGTCTGCAAATAGTATTGAAATCACAATGCTCGCATGTTTCGAGTACGGAGGTTTGATCGAAGCTTTCTGCGGGATCGAACAGTTCGCCGACGACGTTTTGCAGTTCGGTTTCGAAAGTTTCCTTGAATTCTCCGAAATCATTCACCACATTGCTGCCGTTGGTTTTAGCCCCGGATTTTCCGGATTTTTTTACAACTATATCTGAGCTGTAATCGGGCTTGCCGGCCTGATGAATATATACGAGTTCGGGTTTAACCATCGAAGCGGGATATTGATCCTTAACGATGCCGGCGTAAAGAAAGGTCTGAAAGACGTGCCTGTTGCGTTTTTGGTCGGATTTGAACAAGCCCTTGTCGAAGGAAGCGCTTTCGGCTTTGCCGCCGGTTTTGTAATCGCAGATGCGGATAGTCTCGTCTTTTTTATCCATGCGGTCGATGATGCCTCCCACTCGCAGTTTTAGTTTCCTGCCGGGGTTGGGGTGGAGTTCCATGTGTTTTTCTACGAAAGTTTCCAGGCCTAACAATTCGAAGGGTGCGTAGTTTTGATCCAGTTTGAGTAAGAATTTCAGGAACTGAACCAGCAATCTACGTTGAATAAGTTGTTCGCCATTTAGTGCCGGCAGGCTTTGTCCGTCTTTGAGACGGAAAAACTCTTTGGCCATAAAATAATCCACTGCACGTTCCAGGCAGGCTTTGTCGGTGTATAAGGCTTGCAGGTCGGCGGCTTCGATTCTTCCATTGAGCTGTTCACCGGTGTCGATTCTTTCCTTGAACTGTTTATCTGTCTCGATTTTCTCATTGAGCCGCTCACCGGTCGCTGCATTGCGGTTTAAAAACCCGGCCGGGGAATCCGGCGCTTTCAAAGCGAGATTGAAAGCCCGGATATCTTCCATGCTTGCCAAAATGTTTTCGTGGCTGTGCTTACGTCCGTTTTTTTGTAGAATCAGTTTTACATAGAGGTATTGAGCGGCCGCATGAAAAATAGTACCGAAACACAGGGGATCCATTTGTTCGCTGATCTCTTCTTCTTTTTTCAGCCCCCGCAGGTATTGGAAGTAGTATTTTAAACGGCAATCTAGGTAGGTATTCAACATGCTTGGGGAGAGGTAGCGCTTTTGACTGTTTGTGTTTGCTGCGGCCTGGTCGTACATATCGTAAAGCTGCTGCATAAGGGCTGGGGTCTTGGGGACCAGAATGGAAGAGCCCGGGAGGGTTTTGATTTCCGAACTCAAATGCAGGATTTCGATGGGCAACTTGCTTTCTATTGCCAATTGCAGCATAAAGCGGCTCATTTCGCCCCGGTTCAGGCCTTCGGTGGAGCTGTTATACACCAGCGTTATGTTTTCGGCCCTTTGCAGCGCTCTGAAAAAATAATAGGCAGAAATGGCGTCCTGATGCTCCGGGCCGCTCAGATTGAACGCCCTGCGCAGATTGTAGGGAATAAACGAATTCTCGGCTCTGTTTTTGGGCATTTGCCCTTCGTTTACCGAGAGCATCAGTATGTTTTTGAAATCGAGACAACGGGTTTCGAGCATTCCCATAATTTGCAGTCCGTTGAGCGGTTCACCCGAAAAAGGCACACTCAGGTCAAGTACCTGAAGCAAGAGGTTTTTATAGGTTTGCAGGTTGATTTCGAGCAGGTCTTTTTTCAGGAGAGCGTTTAGGCGCTGCACTTGGGTGTAGCTTTTGAATAGAGCTTCCTGAAACAAAGGCAGGTAGATTTCGTTGGTTTTGTTGTCTGTTTGGTCGGTTTCCGTATTTGTTTCGTCGTCGTTGTCGATGGTTTGACTCAGGAGGCTGAACAGCTTGAGCAGCAGTTCTCCCAGCTCGTAGGCCGTTTTTACCGGGCTGAATAGGAGGCTCAACAAATCATCTTGTTGTAATTCGTCGTATTCCGGATAGAGGCGGTTTTTAATGCGCAGTTCTTTTTCGAGAGCTGCAGCTTCGGGGCTGCATTTCCGGATATAGGGATTTTGCAGCAAAGGCAATACATAGCGGGAGCGAAAGGTTTTTTTACCCCGGTTGTCGCAGTGTAAAAACAACACCTGCCTGATCAGGTGGTAGACGGATGTTTGTTTGACCGGATAACCCATGGTGACATTTAATTCCTCTATCTGTGAAGGCACGCACTGAAGCAGGCCGGGCAGGAGATTTTCGTTGCAAAGGACGATGGCTGTATCCTGGGAGGTAGACAAGGATGCTTCTTTTGCCTTGCTTGCGTTTTGTTCCATCCAGATACCGGCGTAATGAACCTGGGCATGTTCGGTGGAAGAATCTATGAACCGGATTTTTTTTGCTGTTTGTTTCCAGTTATCAAAACAACTTTCGTTCAGCTCATTGGGAAAAAGCTTCAGGTTTTCACGGATAAAATGCCCCGCTTCGTGTCCGGGATTGTTTAGATAATAGCGATCGTAGTCCCAATAGAAACGTGCTTTACCGGCTTTCTGCAGCTTGCCGAACAGAAACTTTTCGCAGCCGCTCAAGGCGTTGAAGCCGACAAAAAGATAGGAGTTGGCTTCGAAATCTTGTTTATCGTCGAAATGTTCAACCACCCAACGTTGCAACATACCTTCATAGGCTATATTCCGGGCTGTCAACTCCTCTTTGAACTGAGTATAGATGTTGAATAATTCATTCCAAAGCCGAATAAAGCGTTTTTTCAATTCGCTGCGATCTGTTTCGAAATGAGCAAAGAAACGCTGAATGGCCGCAATCTGTTCGGGCGATAAATACTCAAAGTCATCGCTGTAGGCTGCCAGTTCGCTGATGTTGCGAAACAATTGCCCGGCGTCGGCCAGGTTTTTGTCGATGTTATCAAAATCCTTGAGCAGCAGATTTCCCCAGGGATAAAAATCGTCGAAACTTTCTTTGTCGAGTCCCTGTTTTTGATACACCTTAAACAGAAGGCTGTTGAGTAAAATAGGATCGCCAAGTTCCAGCGGGCAGCGGAGACCGAAAAGTTCGCTTATACTGCTGAATTCCGGTGCCCAGATGGCTTTCCCGGCTTGTTTGTAGAGGGCCTCTACAAAAAACAGCCTGGCCCTGTTGTTGGGGAACACGATGCAAAGTTCATTCAGGCTGTCGGCATATTTGTTGTAGATGTCCTCGGCGCAATATTGGAGAAATGTTTTCATAGTTCTACCTCCCCGGCTTCTACTTGTTCCACCTGTTGTTCGTCGACATACCATAGATAGCCTTCCACCTGTTTATGCCCCATCCGGCGAAGCAGTTCCATATACCGGGCCACTTGCCTGCGGTATTTCGGCAGGGCTTTGCCGAACTTGAAATCGATCACCACCATTTTGTCTTCTTGTCGAATAACTCTGTCGGGACGCTTTTCACGCAACTTGTGCTGAGCGTCTTGGTATAAAATAACGCATTCATTGTACAGGCGGTAATTGCCCGAATACCATTCTTTTGCCCGGGGATGTTCCAGGGCCGTTTGAGTATATTGCAGCAGCTTGTCCTGCTCTTCTTCGTCAATCAAACCCTCGTTCAGCAGCGAACGTACGGCGGCCGGAGCATCCGACTGCTTTTTGATGCGTGAAAACAATTTATGCAGCAGTTTGCCACGGTCTATGTAGCTGTTGTGAAATTCGCCTTTGCCGCCTTCCGACACAAAATCGCGCGAAGGATTGGATTGCCGGAATCCGGTTTGACGGGGAAAACTTCTGTATTCAATGGCAAGGTCCTGTTCAGTCCTCACTTCTTCGTTCCCGCTTGAATCGGTACAGATCTTGCCGTATTCAAAACCGGCGAATTGGGTGTTTTCCACCGGATCGTCTGTTGTATCTGCGATTTCTTCTTCTTTTCTTCTTCTTCTTCCACCTCTTTCTAAAATAGCTTCATCCTCCTCATCGTTTTCGACTTTAAAGTGCGACGAAAACAGGGGATGAGCCGGGTCGGACAGTATTTTATAAATTAATTCGGCCACCGATTTTATCTCCTGATTCTTTTCCGTGTTTTTTTTGCCTTGCCCGGGGGCTTTGCTGCAGATGATTAAATTTTTTTCGGCCCGCGTAAAAGCTACGTACAGCAAGTTGAGGTTATCAACGAATTGTTGTACGCATTCTTCCCGGTAATCTTCCTTGAATATGGTCACATTCATAAGTTGTTGGAAATTTACAGGAATCAAAGGCAAAGCGGCGAAAGGTTGCAGGTCTGTATGACACCAAAGCAGGTTACGGTGATTTCCTATGGTGGACCAATCGCAGAAAGCGACAATAAGGCTGTGGAATTGCAGGCCCTTGGCTTTGTGGATGCTCATGACGCGAATTCCGCTCATACTCGAGGCCCGGGGTAAGGTGGTGCTACTGAGATGATCTTCCCAATAACGTAGGAAGCTGCTCAGGTCGGAGGTGTTTTTTTCGAGAAATTCCTGCAGCTTGTCCATAAAGCTGAAAAGATAACTTTCCTGAGCCGGTATTTTGCCGAGATCAAAAAGGCGTATCAGCAGGTCGGCCAGTTCAAACAAGGGAATGTGGATCAATTCGTTCAACTGTGACTCAAAGTCTGCCGGTAAGTCTTCCTGAAAGGTGTCCGGCTCTTCGCCGTAGGTTTTTAAAAGCCTTGTCAGGCATTGTTCGAGTTCTTCCCTGGCCAGCTTGTCGTCGGGATTGGCCAACATTTTGAGAGCGGCAATCAGTATTTGCACAGCCGGGGAGGCGTCGAGACGAAAAGCCTCGTCCGATACTATGGTATAGCAAAAGGGGCTGTCGGGATGATCTGACTGATATTGCGCAAAGTAGGCGGCAATTTCGGGTATGTGTTTTTTATAACGTATCAATATGCAAATTTGATCCGGTGTAATTCCCTGTTCCTGAAGATATTCTACTTGCTTGACCACTTGCTCGAGGCTGTGCCGGTAATAATTGTTGTCGTCTCGCACAAAGACCGCTTTTACCCAGCCTTTTTCGTCTTTCCGGGAGCATTGTTGCTCCATTTCTTTGTAGGCCAGGGCAAGATCTGGGCAGTCTATTCCGAGTTTGTTTTCCAACGAAGCTGTGGAGAGTAGGCTGGCCTGTTTAAAAAGAGCATTGTTGAATTGAACTATGCGTTGTTCGCTGCGAAAATTGCTGTTAAGTGTATTGAATTGCAGCTCCGTTCCGGCCAGTTCCTTTTCTAAATTACCCAGGATTCGCCAGTCGCTGTTGCGCCAGCGATAAATGGCTTGTTTTTCGTCCCCCACCAGCAGGCTGTCGTAATTTTTGGAAAGGCCTTCAAAAATCAGGGGTTTGAAGTTGGACCATTGGACGCGCGAAGTGTCCTGAAATTCGTCTATCATAATGTGTTGCAGCTCCGTGCCCGCTTTTTCGTAAACAAAGGAAGTGTCGCTGTCGCTTATGAGGGTTTTCAGCAAGACGGCCGTGTCTGAAAGCAGAAAACGGTTTTGTTCCCGGTTGATGGCCCTGACTTCGAGGGAAATGTCGGTGAGCAGGCCGATTTTGTAAATGTGTTTCAGGCTGAGGTCGCAGGAATGATAGATGGAATAGAGTTTGGGCCGCTCAGCTTCGCATTCTTGCAAAAATGGTATCAGCGTACTTTCGGCTATCTCTATTATTTCGGCTCGCCGGGGGTGTTGGGCTGTGGCCCATTTTTCGGGATCTGTAAGGGCTTTTTGAGCGGTGGTATTAAAAATATCTATTTTGTATTCTTCGTTGAGCAGTTTTAAAAAATAGCCGGCTACCCCCCTGTTTTTATTGGATAAATCATCTATTTCAAGCCCCTGTTGCGCGATAAGCTCAAAGAAACGCTGCCCCATTCCTTTCAGCCTTTCGTTGGCCTGGGCTTTGAGTTTAAAGAGTTCCTCGCGATAATCGTTTAGAAAGGATTTATCGGAGAGCACCCGATAGAGTTCTTTTTCTCTGGACTGAAAAGATTCCGAAAATATAGTTTCGCCGAATTTTTTGAGGGCGGGAGCTATTTTGCGATTGCGTCCTTCGAACAGATTTTCTTCGATGTAATCTTGTAACCATTTGAGTAGTTCCTTGTTTTCCCCCGCTTTTTCTATCATCAAGTCCACGGCCTCTTCCAGGATTTCGTCTTCTTCCAATTCAATGTTCATAGAGCTGCCCAAGCCCAGTTCCTTGGCCAGGTTGCGCAGGATACTCTGAAAAAAACTGTCGATGGTTTCTACCCTGAAGCGGCTGTAATCGTGTAACAAAAGGCTTAAGGCTTGTTCTGCCCGGGCGGCGATGGTCTGCCGGGACAAGCCGGTCTCTTTTTCGAGGGTCTTCAGCACCGGGCTCTCGCTTCCGGTACGAGGGTTTGAAAGCAGCTGCAGGTAATGGAGAATACGCTCTTTCATTTCGGTGGTGGCTTTGTTGGTAAAAGTCACCGCCAAGATGTGCCGGTAGGATTCGGGGTTTTTAATCAACAGTTTGATGTATTCCACCGACAGACGCCAGGTTTTTCCCGAGCCGGCAGAGGCTTTGTAAATATTGATCCGGGCCATTTGCTGTTTTCAATGCTAATTTCCCCTCAGAGACAGAAAATCGGAGAAGAATTCTTATGTGCCAAAGATAGAAAATTCTTACCTTTGCCTCTCATTCTACAAGGATAAAAATTGATTCATTCTGCATCCATGAAAGCCGTATTTTACCATTTATGTTTGGTTCTGCTGTTCGTAAACATCAACGGCGGACTTTATGCCGCCGGCGAGCTGTCGGGGCAGGAAGAAAGAAAGATTCGCTCTCTTATCTCCAAAATGAGCCTCGAAGAAAAAGCCGGTTTGTTGCACGGTAATTCTAAATTTTACGTTGGGGCCATCCCCCGGCTGGGTATTCCCGAATTGGCCCTTTCGGACGGTCCTCACGGAGTAAGAGCGGAAATCAATCGCGACAATTGGAGTTACGCAGGCTGGACCAACGATTCCTCTACTTATTTCCCCACCGGAACCGCGCTTGCTGCCACCTGGAATCCCGATCTGGCCCGTTTGCGCGGCGAAGTTCTGGGCGAAGAGGCCCGTTTCAGGGGCAAAGATATTTTGCTGGGTCCCGGAGTGAACATTATTCGTTCTCCGCTTTGCGGCAGAAACTTCGAATACATGAGCGAAGACCCTTATCTGACGGCACAAATGACAACGGCCTACATCAGGGGTTTGCAGAGCCGCGATGTGGCAGCCTGCGTCAAGCATTACCTGGCCAACAACCAGGAGACCGACAGAGGCTCGGTAGATGTGTACATGAGCGACCGGGCTTTGCATGAGATATATTTACCGGCGTTTAAAGCCGCTGTGCAGGAGGCGGGCACCTATTCCATCATGACGGCTTACAATAAGTTTCGGGGACTCTGGTGTGCCGAGCATCCTTATTTGCTCGACAGTCTTATGCGACAGGAGCTTGGTTTCGACGGGATTTTTGTCAGCGACTGGAACGGCACCCATTCTACTTTGGCTTCTGCCAAAGCGGGTTTGGACCTGGAGATGGGCACCGATAAACCGTATAGCGAATACTACTTTGCGCAACCTCTGATCGATGCCGTTCGCAAAGGTGAGCTGCCCGAATCCCTGGTCGACCGGAAAGTGGCCGGGATTTTGAGCCTGATGATGAAACTCAAAATTTTCGATCCTGCCAAACGCTTCGAAGGTAGTTTCAATACCCCCGAACACCAGCAGGCTACTTATCGCTCGGCGGCTGAATCCATCGTGTTGCTTAAGAACGATAAGGGTGTTTTACCTCTCGATGCGACTAAAATAAAATCCCTGGCTGTGATTGGTGATAACGCCACCCGCAAACAATCTTTCGGCGGGCAGAGTTCCGAAATCAAAGCCTTGTACGAAGTGACTCCTTTGGAAGGATTGAAAAACAGGGCCAAAGGCCGGTTTGAGATTCGTTTTGCCCAAGGTTACGAAAAAAGCCAGCGTCCTTCGAACAGGCCCGATTGGGCATTGATTGACGAGGCAGCCGCCCTGGCGGCCCAATGCGATGCGGCTGTTGTAATGGCCGGCCTCAATCACGACTACGATACCGAGTCGCGCGACAAGCCCGATATGGCATTGCCATACGGTCAATTGGAGTTAATCAGGGCAGTGGTCAAAGCCAATCCCAATACCGTTGTGGTGATTATTGCCGGCTCGGCGGTCGATATGGCCGGTTTCAATTACCGGGTTCCCGGTCTGCTGTGGGCCTGGTACAACGGAATGGAAGGCGGTAATGCCCTGGCCGACGTTCTGCTGGGAGAGGTCAACCCCTCGGGCAAGATGCCCTTTAGTTTGCCGTTTTGCCTGGATCAGTCCAAC
>Ga0209606_1001172_pt1 | contig 34302 bp, 24 predicted proteins | sample AD_UKC057_MetaG_FD_184412 | JGI IMG/M metagenome (GOLD analysis project Ga0209606, IMG submission 184412) | Active sludge microbial communities of municipal wastewater-treating anaerobic digesters from USA - AD_UKC057_MetaG (SPAdes) (version 2) | ecosystem: Engineered > Bioreactor > Anaerobic >...
CTGGCCGGGGCGGCGGGGCTGTGGCTCGGGCTGGACAAGATTGCGGATTCACAGGAGCAGACGCAAGGCAGGCCGGCAGAAGCGGGCAGGTCCGCAGGCTCTCCGGAACGCGCGACGACTGCCAACATGCTCGGGCGTCTCCTGCGGTTCGGACTGGTCGCCCTGGCGGCCAACACGCTGTGGGGGATGGCCTCGTACGCGAGCCTGTGGCTGACCAACCGCCACCTCAGCAAATCCGACGCGGGGGTCTTCGCGGCGATGCTGCTGATCGGTCAGCCGGTGCTGTTCCTGGCCGACGCCGCCTGGGCGGTGGTGTTCAGCCACGTGGCCAGGCGATGGGAGTCGCACGACCGGTCCGGGGCGATGTTCGCGCTGGAGGCGGCCTACAAGGCGGTGACGCTGTCGCTGATGACGCTGGCGGTGGGCATGTACGTGACCGCTCCCCTGTGGATTCGAGTGCTGCCGGCGGGCTATCGCTCGGGCCTGCCGCTGTTGGGCGGACTGCTGCTGTACTTCCAGACCGTCATCCACCTGGCCCTGCTGACGATCGTGGCCAAGCTGCACGAGAGGCCGTGGGTCATCGCGGTGGCGGCGGCGGCTGCCATCGGCGGCAACCTGTCGCTGGGCCTGACCTGGGTGCCGACGTGGGGCATGGAGGGGGCGAGTTGGGCGGCCGGCGTGGGCTGCCTGGGCGGGTCGCTGGCGGTCTCGGCGATTTACCTGCTGGGCAGTCGCGCTCGGCTGACCGCGGGTAGCTGGATCGTCCTGGCCGTGCCGGCGCTGCTGCTGCTGCCGGCCTGGGCGGCGGCCGCCGCCTGGGCGGGCCTGCTGGCGGCGGCGCTGACGACGCGCCTGGTGCTCACCCCGAGAGAGAAGACCCTCCTGGCGGGCAAGATCGCAGCCGGGTGGCGGCGGGTGCGGTCATGGCGGTGACGGTCTCGGTCATCCTGGTCACGCACGACCGCCCGGCGAGCCTGTCGCGGGCCGTACGGTCGGTGTTGGCGCAGAGCCGCCCGGCCGCCCAGGTGGTCATCGTCAACGACGGCGACCACGAGGTCTCGCCGGACCTGCTGGACGAGATCGAGCGGTCGCCCTCCGCCCTGCGAACCGTGCACCAGGACCGCCCCTGCCTGCCGGCGGCCCGCAACGCGGGGCTGGCAGCCGCCGAGGCGGACGTGCTGCTGCTCCTGGACGACGACCACGAGTTGCCGCGCGATTACCTGGCGCGGCTGGCTGGCCTTTACGAGGCCGATCCCGAGGGGGCGGTGGACGCGATCAGCGGGCTGGTGGTCGAGCCGGGGCGGGCCAGGCCCTCGCGCCTGTGGCGGACGATGATGCGGGCGGCGGGGCATCTGCGGTGGCGGCCCAGGCGGTGCGTGGCCCGCTCGCGGCCCCTGCCGGAGGCGCTGCAGGGGCGGCTCGTCGCGACCCGTTACCTCACGGGCGGGGCAACGAGCATGAGGCGGGCGATGGCGCGCTCGATCGGCTACGACGAGGGGCTGGGCGGCTACGCCTTGGGCGAGGACCGCGAGTTCAGCTACCGCGCGACGCGGCGTTTCGCCATCTACCAGGCGCCCGGCCTGCTGATGGTGCATCACGGCGAGCCGTCGCAGCGGCCCGACGACCGCACCTACGGGCGCATGATCGTGCGCAACTACCTGCGCCTCGCCTCGCGCGCGATCGAAGAGGGCTGCGGCAAGTGGGTGGCGGTGGGGTGGAACCTGGCCGGCCTGGCGCTGGCGCACGCGGCATTCGCGATCGGCGGACGAAGACGCCGTTACCACTGGGACGTGCTGTGCGGCATGGCCGCCCAGGCGATTGCGGAATGCGGATTGCGGATTGCGGAATTCGGTTGGCGCGTGGCGGACTTGCGGGCGTCGTTCAATCCGCAATCCGCATTCCGCCATACGCAATCCCCCCGCGTGCTCCTGCTGCTGTCTCGGTTTGATTCCGGCGGGGCGGAGCGGATCGCGCTGGACCTGATGGGGCGGCTGGGCGAGCGGGGCGCGGCGGTGGGGGCGGCCGCGATGTACGGCGGGGGGCAATGGTCGGATCGCTTCGCGCGCGCGGCGGCCTTCTGTTGCGACGGCCTGGCCCGCGGGCGATGGGACGCGTGGTCGATCGCGCGAACGGCCCGCCTGATTCACCGCGAGCGGGTGGACGCGGTGGTGATCGTGGACGCGGTGAAGAACGCGATGCTGGCGGGGATGTGGGGCGCCGCGCTGTCGGGGCGGGCGGTGCGGCTGCTGCTGTGGTGCCACGCCTGCCCGGGCCATCAGCTTAGCGGCAGGATGGGCGGCTTCGTGGGGCGGCTCAGGCGGACGGCCGGCCGGCTGGACCGGATCGTCTGCGTGGCCGCCTGGCAGCGGCGCGAGCTGGAGCGCCTGGGCGTGGCGGGCGAGAAGATGACCGTGATCTCCAACGGAGTGGACCTGGAGCGTTTCGGCCGAAGACACGACGAAGATGCCCGTACGGGCGCACTACGAACGCGCCGCGAGCTGGGCCTGCCGCAGGAGGCGTTCGTGCTGGTGCAGGTGGCGAACTACTGGCCGGAGAAGGACCCCGCCTGGCTGCTCGACGCGATGGCGATGGTGACAGGCGGCGGTGAAGTTTGTAGTGCCGCCGTCGGGCGGCCGCAAACGGCAAACGATCAGGAGGCGGCAGACGCTTCCGCAGGCAAAGCCCACGGAAAGCCTTCCGTGGGCTTTCAACACGGAACGCACCTTCACTTGGCGCTGGTGGGGCGGGGGATGGACTCGCCGGCAGTCAAGCAGGCCATCGCGGCGCGGGGGCTGGAGGATGCGGTGACGCCGGCCGGCTACCGCGACGACGTGCCTGCCTGGCTGGGCGCAGCCGACGCGTTCGTGCTGGCCTCGGCCCACGAGACGCAGTCGCTGGCCGCGATGGAGGCGATGGCGGCCGGCCTGCCCGTGATCGTGGCCGACATCCCCGGCTTCGGCGACCTGGTCGAACACGAGCGTACCGGTCTCAAGTGCCGCCCCGGCGACGCGGACGATCTGGCCGACTGCATCCGCCGGCTGGCCGGCGACCGACAACTGTGCGGGCGCCTGGCGGCGGCGGCCCGGGACGTTGCCCAGGACTGGGACGTCCGCCTTGCGGCCGACCGCTGGCTGGCCGTGCTGGGCGACGCAGGCATTCCTGCCCGCGACTGAGAACCCGCCGCCGGGTCTTTGTCGCGGGTCACAAACCGCCTTCGCCTGCTTACCTGGCGGCCCATTTCTGCCGATGCAATACCTGGAGATATCGCCCCCGCGAGCAGGTTCTGCGCGCGGGGACGGCGAACCTGGAGGCGCAGATCATGGCCCACTCCGACAACGTGCCTGTGCATCCGCCGCGCGACGCGGTGGTGGCGGTGACCAGCCGGTGCAACGCCCATTGCGTGATGTGCAGCGTGTGGAAGCACCCGCAGAGCGACGCGCTCCAGCCGGAGCACATGCGCAAGCTGCCGCCCTCGCTGGCCAGCGTGAACCTCAGCGGCGGCGAGCCCTTCCTCCGCGACGACCTGGAACAGTTCGTGCGCCAGGTCCGCCAGCGATGCCGGCGGGCCCGCATCACCATCTCGACCAACGGCTACCTGGCCGACCGCATCGCCGACCGGGTCGAATCCATGCTGGAGATCGACCCCGCCCTGCGCCTGGCCGTGAGCCTGGACGGCCTGGGCGCCGTCCACGACGCCGTCCGCGGCGACGCCGGGGCCTACGAGCGGGTCATCCGACTGCTCGACCTGCTCCAGGGCCGCGGCTTCCGCGGCCTGAGGCTCAGCATGACCCTGGGGCACGTCAACGCCCGCCAACTGCCCGCGGTGGCCGAGCTGGCCCGCACGCGGGGGCTGGAGCTGGGCGTCGTCGCCGCCCACCGCTGCCGCACCCACATGCGGAGCGATCAGCAGCCGGACCCCTCCGCCGACCAACACGTGCGGGAGGACTTCCAGCAGGTGCTCGCCCAGTGGCTGCGATCGTGGAGACCCAGGCAGTGGCTGAGGGCGCACTTCGCGGCCGGGACGTACCGCTACATGGCCCGCCAAAGCCAGAGCCTGCACTGCGGAGCGGGCGGGAACTTCTTCTTCCTCCAGGCCGACGGCACGGTCTACTCCTGCGGCAGCGACGGGCGAGCCATGGGCAACCTGATCGAGCAGGAGTGGGACGGGCTGTGGAACTCGCCCGCCGCCCGCCAGGCGCGGGCCCTCTCGCACGCCTGCGGACGCAACTGCTGGATGGTCTGCACCGTCCGTTCCTGGTACCGGCGCAACCTCTGGTCGGTCGTCGGCTGGGCGCTGGGGTCCAAGCTCCTGGCCCACCTGCGGCTGTTCCGGCTGGGCGGCCCGGCGAAGGCCCAGGCCGGGCACGCGCCCGGCCAGACGCAGGACGAGCAAGCTTCTATCGAGGCCCCGGTCCGTGCGGATCCTTCACATTGAAAAGACGCCCCGCCGCGGCGGGGTGGGCAGCTTCCTGAACGTGCTGACGGCAGCCCAGAGGCGGCGCGGGCACGAGGTGGAGGTGTTCGGCTGCGCCGAGGGCGAGGCGCCCTCGCGGCAGGCCGGCGGGGCGGATGGGCGCCGTCCGGCGTTCGTGGACTTCACGGGCGCCCCGCTGTGGCGCTGGCCTCGCATGGTCCACAATCCGCAGGCGGCCAACGACCTGGCGGCCTTCCTGCACGCCCGGTCGTTCGACGTCGCACACCTGCACAACATCTACCACCACCTTACGCCGTCGATCCTGCCGGTGCTGGCGCGGCGGCGGATACCTGTCGTCATGACGATGCACGACTACCGCCTGGCCTGCCCGGCCAAGCACTTCGTCTCCGGGCGGGGGCTGTGCACGCGGTGCGTGGGCGGGCGGTTCTACCGCGCCGCGTCGAGCGACTGCGGGCGGCTGCGAGGGGCGGGCCTGGCGGCGGAGAGCTACGTGCAGGCCTGGTCGCGACGGTACGCCGCCGCCGTGGACCTGTTCCTGTGCCCCACGCGCTACATGCGGGAGGTGCTCGCGCAGACCCGCCTGCCGGCGGGCAAGCTGCGGGTGGTGCCCAACCCGGTCGAGTTGGACGGCGCCCACGCCGACGCCGCGGGCGACGAATACGACTTCCTGTTCCTGGGCCGGCTCAGCCGGGAGAAGGCCCCCGAGCTGATGCTGGAGCTGGCCCGCTCGCTGCCGACGGCCCGGGTGGCCCTCGCGGGCGACGGGCCCGAGACGCTGCCGCTGCGAAGGCGGGCGGGCGAGCTGCGGCTGGCGAACGTGACGTTCCTGGGCCTGCTCGACCGGCCGGCCGTCGGGCGGCTTCTGAGCCGATCGGCCTGCCTGGTGCTGACCAGCCGCTGCATGGAGAACAGCCCGCAGGCGATGCTGGAGGCGATGGCGGCGGGGCGGTGCGTGCTCGTGCCGGACCAGCCGCCGCTTCGCGAGTGGGTGCGGGACGGCGTGACGGGGCGGACCTACGCGGCGTCCGACGCGGTCGCGTTGGCGGCGGCGGCAGCCGAAGTGGCGTCCGACGCGTCCTGGCGCCGGCGGATGGGCGAGCGGGCGCGGCGGATGGTGGCGGGGCGTCACGCCGCGTCGGCGGTGGCTGAGGCGGTGGACGAGGCGTACGACGAGGCGAGACGACGATGCGCATTGCGATGGTAGGCACGCGCGGCATCCCCGCCCGGCTGGGCGGCGCGGAGCGAGTAGTGGAGGAACTCGCCCGCCACCTGGTGCTGCGCGGGCACGAGGTCCTGGTGTACTGCCGTCGCGGGCACGTGGGGGCCAACGGAAACGGGCGATGCGGAAGCGGGCCGTTGAGGCTGTTCACGCCGCACTGCGAGGGCAAGCACCTGGAGGCGTTCACAGCCACCGCGTCGGCGCTGTGGGACCTGCTGCGCCGCGACGTGGACGTGGTGCACGTGCACTCGCCCGGGCCGGCCATGCTGAGCTGGTTGCCGGCGGCGGCGGGCAGGCCCGTGGTCTTCACCGTGCACGCGCCGGACTGGCGCCGCGACAAGTGGTCGCCCGCCGCTCGGGCAATGCTGCGCGGGGGGCTGTGGTGCGGCATGAAGTGCGCCGCGAAGGTGACGGCCGTGTCCGCCTCGCTGGCCGAGGAACTGGAGAATCGCTATCACCGGCCGGTCCTTTACGTCCCCAACGCCGCGCCCGCCTGCGAGACGGTCGGCGTGCGATGCCTGCCGGCCTGGGGCCTGACGCCCGAACGATACCTGCTGCACGTGGGACGGATCGTGCCCGAGAAACGTCTCGACCTGCTGCTGCAAGGGTGGACGACGGCGACGACCGACGCCCCGAGGCGTCCGGGCGAAAACGCGTGGAAACTGGCGGTGGCCGGGGCGTGGAACGACAGCCCCTACGGGCGGGCGTGTCGCGCCGCCGCCGGGCCGGACGTGGTCTTCCTGGGCCCGCGCCACGGACGCGAGTTGAGCGAGCTGTATTCGCACGCGGCCGCCGTGGTCCAGCCGAGCGTGCTGGAGGGCATGTCGCTGGTGCTGCTGGAGGCCGCCGCCTACGGGCGCTGCCTGCTGGCGGCGGAGATCCCGGCCAATCGCGAGGTCCTGGGCGAGGCGGCCCTGTACGTCCAGCCGGACGACGCTGCTGCATTGGCGGCCGCGTTGGGCCGATGTATGAAATGCGAGGATGAGCGCGCCCGCCTGGGCGAATCGGCCCGGCGCCGACTGGCCGAGCTGCCCACGTGGGCCGACGTCGCTCAGACTATGGAGCGGGTGTACCAAGCCGCTCGCGCGGAGGCCCAATGACGCACCTGACCATTCTGACTGCTGCCAGAGACGAGATGCTGGAGACCCCGGCTGCTCCCGCGAGGTCCATCGTGCCCGCGGGCGGTACAGTCTACCAGGCGGCCAAGCGCGCCCTGGACGCGGCGGTGGCGGCCGGGATGCTGCTGGTGCTCAGCCCGCTGATGCTGCTGGTGGCGGCGGCGGTGAAGCTGACCAGCCGGGGCCCGGTGCTGTTTCGCCAGGTGCGGGCGGGGCTCAACGAGCTGCCGTTCACCATGTTCAAGTTCCGCACGATGCGCCTGGGGGCCGAGGACGACCGCGAACTGCTGGCCCACCTCAACGAGCAGAGCGGTCCGGTGTTCAAGATCCCCGAAGACCCCCGCCTGACGCCGGTGGGACGGTTCCTCCGTCGCAGCAGCCTGGACGAACTGCCGCAACTGTTCAACGTCCTGCGGGGGGAGATGTCTCTGGTGGGTCCGCGCCCGCTGTGGATGGTCGAGGCCCGACAGGCCCGCGGCGCCGCGCGCCTCCGCACGCTGGTCAAGCCCGGGCTCACCTGCCTGTGGCAGATCTCCGGACGCAGCGAGCTGGACTACGACACCTGGGTCGAGATGGACCTGTTCTACATCCGCCGGCGGAGCTTCCTGCTGGATCTGCTGATCACGATCCAGACCGTCCCCGCCGTCCTCTCGGGGCGAGGGGCCTACTGACCCCTCCGGCCACGCCCTTCGCCGAGGCCAACGTCCCGTTTTCCCGGAAAATCGCGCAGCGATCCCCGTCCGCTCGTACGGTCACAACCTGTTCTAGGACAGTGAGTTATGCCGCAACAAACAAAACAATAAAAATAGGAATAGCCTGAATAATTAGAGTCAAAACAGGACATTCCAGCCCCAAATGGGACATTGGAAGTCCCGCCCGCCCGCGTTCAGGACGTAAGTGATTCAGGGAGAAATGGTTGTGCCGGTTCTCGAAAGGGCCCCGCCGGCGGAAGGCGCCCGCGCCGGCCAGGCCGGGTTTGAGGGGGTCTCCGCGCGTCGACTCAGGCCTTGTCCTTGTCGTCCTCGTCCTTGGCCGGCTTGTCGCCCTTGCCTTCCGACTTGCCGTCCAGTTCTTCCTTGAACCCCCGCAGGCCCTTGCCCAGGCCGCGGGCCAGCTCGGGCAGCTTCTTGCCCCCGAACAGCAGCAGCAGGGCGATGACGATGATGACGAACCCCGGGACGCCGATGTTCTGGATGAACGCCAGGTGGAGCATGGTCGCCTTTCTTCGGACGCTTGCCAAGGCCCAGCCGGGCGCGCCCGATGCCTGATCCCAAGGGAGCGCCGCGCCGGCGTCTCCCGTCTGATTGTACGCCCCGCCGGGCCGGGCGGTTTGGCCGAATGTCGCCTCGGCGCAGAAGCGGGGCTTGCCGCCCGGCCCAAGCCGGCAGACAAGCCCCGAGTGTTCGCGGCGCATCGGCGCCCAGGCGGCGCGGCGCCCCGCGCGACGGAGGCGGCTTATGCCTTCTTCACGTCGTCCTTGTCGTCCTTGGGCTCTTCCTCGATCTGCTTCTGGATGCCGTTCAGCTCTTCCTTGAAGCCCCGCAGGCCCTTGCCCAGCCCGCGGGCCAGCTCGGGCAGCTTCTTGCCCCCGAACAGCAGCAGCATCGCTATCAGAATGATGACGAACCCCGGCACGCCGATGTTCTGTATGAACGCCAGGGCCGCACCCGTTTCCACTGTCAGCATAGATCCTACCTCTTGTTTCTCCGCCCGCCCAGCGACGTCGGCTGGAGCGGGCGCGTTGGTCCTAGGCCAGCACGCTGGCCGCCTCGTGCATCCGCGCGGCGATGGCCACGCCCTGCGGGCATGACCGCTCCGCCGCGGTGTAGTCCATCCGCCTCAGGCGATCGTGGACGTCCGCGCCCAACGCGGCGAACAGCCGCCTGGCCCGCTCACGCTCGCCATACGCGTTATGATACGTCAACATCCGCAAAATGTCACGCACCGGAACCTGGCCGCCCACCGCCGACGAGCAGATCCGCTCGCACCCGGCGCAGTATCCCTCGCACGTCGCGCGGGCGTACCGCCCCCACGCCGCACGGTCCGCCGACGTCAGCTTCGTCTTGTCCACAGCCGCCGCCGCGTTCTCGTTGAGCTGGGGCAGGTTCTTCATCAGGCAGCAGGCCGAGTGAACGTCCGCCTCCTCCCACAGCAGCTTCAGCCTCGCCTGCCACTCGGAATAGCCCTTGTCGGTCAGGCCCGCCATGTCGGCGGTTTCCTTGTCCGTCAGCGGCCGGCCCGACAGGCCCAGGGCCTGCACCTTGATGGCGATCGTCCCCAGCTTGGCCGCCTTGATCGCCGCCATCCCCTTGCGGAACTTGCTCAGGCCCAGCACCCGGAAGTTGCACAGGAACATGGCCACGTCCATCCAGGCGAACTGCGAGACCGCCAGCATGTTCTCCATGACGTTGTCGTGGAAGCTGACGCCGAAGAACCGGATCTTGCCCGCCTTCTTGGTCTTCTCCGCCCACTGCTTCCACTGGTCGCCCCAGTCGCCCAGCTCGTTGGGGTTCTGGAGGCGGTGGACGAAGTACAGGTCCACGTGGTCGGTCTTCAGGGCTGCCAGCGAGGCGTGCAGCTCGCGCGTCATGCCCTCGGGGTCGCGCTTGAGCGTCTTGGTCGACAGGACGACGTCCTTGCGGAGGGCCGGGTTCTTGGCGAAGAACTCGCCGTAGCCCTTCTCGCTGTCGACGTACTCCTGGGCGGTGTCCCAGAACCGCACGCCCAACTGGTGGGCCTGCTTGAGCAGGACCTGGTTGCGGACCGTGTCGAACTCCCCGCCCACGCCCAGGATCGGGATCTTCAGACCCGTCTTGCCCAGCACGCGGGTGGGGGTAAGCCCGCCCGCCGCCGCGTCGGCCGCCGTCGCCGGACCGGCCGCCGCCCCCCCAGCCAGCGCCGCCGCCCCCGCCGCGCACGCGCCGTGCAGAAAATCGCGCCGGGTCAGATTGTCGCGCAGGTTGGCCATGTGCATTCTCCCGCCGGGGTCAAACAGGCATTTTACCATACCCCAGCCGGCAGGGTTCAAGTGTTTAACGAAGCTCGCCCGCGAATTAGCGCAACAGAAGAAAGGAACAGCCCCCGCACCCCAAGCCCAAGAACGCCGCAAGCCGACGCGCTGGAATGCGAAGAACCGCTCCGGGACCAAGAATACCGCGCCGGCAGCGAGCCAGACCGCATTTGGCACCCCGCGCGACCGCATTTGACCCGCGGCTGACCGCGTTTCACCCCGGCCGACCGCATTCCACCCCCGGCCGGACACGAAAAGCACCCTCTCCGCGACGCTGTCTCTCGCCCCCTTTTGACATGCCAATGTATCCTTCGGCGCCCCGGCTGCTCCGGAAGGATGGGCGGGCGCGCGTCCGGGATCGCGCCCGCCCCCAGGCGCCTCCAGGGCCGAAGGCCCGCGATGGACCAGCCCAGGCCGCAGCGTAGCGCAGGCCTGGGTGCCGACCCCGCAAGCCGCACAGCCCCAACGGGGCGGGGTAAGCCGTGGAACACCGACGAGACAATGACCCCCGCGCCCCGTCATACCGCCCTTTCGACGGCCGCTCGCACCTCGTCATATCGCCCTTTCAGGGCTCGATTCTCACCCCGCCGCCACCCTGGCCTGCGCTTCGCTTCGGCCTGCCTGCCGTAGGCAGGCCAGGGCTGGTATATGTCGGCCCGTTGGGCCTGGTCTTGCCCCAGCCGGCATGCCGGGGCGTTGGGCCTGCGCCGCGCCGACACCCAAGCGCCCCCGCGCTACTTGCCCCCGCCCCACGCGGACGCGTAATTCCCATCCAACTCCTCGCCCACCATCAGGATGGCGGCGATGCGGCGGGCCATTTCGGTGGCGTAGCGGGCCTCGTCGGTGCGGAGGGGCCGACCCAGGAGCTTGCGCTCGCGGTAGCTCAGCCACTTCTTGATGACCTGGTAGCCGCCGAGGATGTACTCCCGGGCGCTCTGCGGGGTGTTGTGCCGGGAGAAGGAAGTCTGGCCTGCGCCGGCCCCCGAAGCGTGAATGTCCCGCAGTTCGCGAAAGTACGTTTCAACCGGGTCCATGCGAGAATGTGTATCCGAATTGTCCGGTGGCCGCAAGGGCAAACGCGGAGCCGCCCTCGGGAAGGACCCCATCGGCCTGGGCCGATTCACTTCACCCCCGGCCACCTTCCTCCGGCCCTGCGGGCCTGAACTCGCCACGCTCAAACGCTCGCGCAGATAGTCCCGAAGGGACGTCAGCATGTAGCCGGGGGCGCAAGCCCCCGGAAGGCGAGTGAGAATGCAGGCAGAGCCCCAACGGGGCGAAAGAGCGATGCGTGCGTGTGTCCAGGACCGATGGGCCCGCGCCCGTGCGGCTACCCGCACCCGAGCCCGCCCGGGAAGTCCCGAAGGGACGCAGGAGGGTAGCCGGAGGGGAGGCCTTCAGGCCGAGCCCCCGGTTGACGGGTCAAGACACCCAGAGCCCCGGCGGGGCGAAAGAGAGCGTTCCTGCGTCCCCAGCCGCTTGTGCCGCCAGCCATGCGCTGTCGTCCTTTCAGGACTTGTTTCCGGAGCGCGCGGGTTCCGGGGGCTTACGCCCCCGGCTACTTGCTTTCGACCCTTCGGGTCTTCTCTGCGGAACGCTCGAGTTCCGGGGGCTTACGCCCCCGGCTACTTGCTTTCGACCCTTCGGGTCTTCTCTGCGGAGCGCGCGAGTTCCGGCGGCTTGCGCCGCCGGCTACTTGCTTTCGACCCTTTGGGTCTTCTCTGCGGAACGCTCGCCTTCCGGCGGCTTACGCTGCCGGCTACTTGCTTTCGACCCTTCGGGTCTTCTCTGCGGAACGCGCGAGTTCCGGCGGCTTGCGCCGCCGGCTACTTGCTTTCGGCCCTGCGGGCCTGAGGTTGCTGTCGGGGGAGGCCGAGCGCGCCGGTCGCCGTATTTCGCCGTTCGCTGTCCAGGGCCGAAGGCCCGTAAGAAACCAGCCCAGGCCTGCCTACGGCAGGCAGGCCGGAGCGCAGCGCAGGCCAGGGTACGCGTCACCGGGAAACGTGAGCCCTGAAAGGGCGATATACACGCGCGCCGATCGAGCCTCCGTGTCCGTTGTCCTTGCGTCGCGTGGTTCCCCGGCGGGCCGACGCCGCTACGTATTGGTCGCCCCGTCCGGCAGCAGCGTTGGTATGTCGCCCTTTCAGGGCTTCCTCTTCCGGCCGCCGTGGTCCCAGGCCTTCGGCCTGGGCTGGTAAACCGCGGACCTTCGGTCCTGGCCATGCGTTCAAGCCGGTTACGCTGTGCGGCGCTATCCGGAGATGTGGGCCGGGAGGCGGGACGGTGATCCTGTGGCCGAAAGACAGACGCCGGGGGCAAGTCTGGACGCCCGCCCCGTCCCGGCCATACAATAGGAGCACGGGAGAGGCCTCTTCATGGTCCGACCAGTCGACAGTCTGCCCCCCACGACGCCGCATCGCCCGCACCAGCCTCCCGTTGCCGCTTCTCCCAGAATAGGTGCGGTGACCTCCGATTGTTGCGATTATGTGCGAGTCTCGAAATACCTCCCGTGTGGACTCTGGTATCTTCTGTGCTGGCTAAGCGGCTGCGGTCCTTCACCGGTTCAGGGTTCCTTCGGCTTGTCGGAGTCGGCCCAAGAAGGCGTCGTACTGCTTGCCCGCGAGACCACCGTAGCGGATATACAGAAGCTCTGCGACACAATTGAATTGCGATCCGGCGTACAGCCAGTCTATTCGGAAAGCTCTGCGACCGGCGGATGGCTGAGATATGAAGCGGCGTCTGCCTGCGAACTCCCGAAGTTGCGCAAATACCTGCTCTTGCTCCGTGATGAACTGGGCAAATACCCCAGCGACCTCCTATGGAGGATAAGAGTCCAGAAGGTATTGATAGTCAGAAATCTCGCACAACTCGAAATCAGAGTTGCTGTGGCATATGATCCTGATCGATGGGCTCTCATTGTCGACAGCATGGCTGGCGCGCACGATCCTGATTACCAGCGGCGGAACATCCACCACGAGCTATACCACCTCATAGAGACTCAAATCATAGTTGGTTCGAAAGACAAGAGATTGGACGATGACTGGGATAGCCTAAACGGAGGTCTGGCTCGATACAGGGGTGGGGGAGTACGTGTTCGCGACCCCGGCGCTGCCGCATGTACGCATCCGTCTCCCGGCTTTGTGACTGGTTATGCGATGGCGTCTCCTGCAGAGGATCGTGCGGAATTGTACTCTACGCTGCTGGTGGTACCGCTGTCAGTTCGGGTGTACAAGTGGGCCCAAAGCGACATGTTCTTGTCTCACAAGATACAGTACCTTAAGAAGATGCTAGCCAGGTATGACACGCTTTTTGGCAGACAGTTCTGGGACCTCTTGCCCGATTACTGGTTGGCCGGCCAACTGTGTGAAAGACCGCAATGCTGCTGTAGCGTTTGCCGTCGCGACTAGCCCCCAACGGGGCGGCATATACCAGCCCAGGCCGGAGCTCAGCGCAGGCCTGGGTACGCGTCACCGGGAAACGTGAGCCCTGAAAGGGCGATATACACGCGCGCCGATCGAGCCTCCGTGTCCGTTGTCCTTGCGTCGCGTGGTTCCCCGGCGGGCCGACGCCGCAACGTATTGGTCGCCCCGTCCGGCAGCAGCGTTGGTATGTCGCCCTTTCAGGGCTTCCTCTTCCCGCCGCCGTGGTCCCAGGCCTTCGGCCTGGGCTGGTAAACCGCGGACCTTCGGTCCTGGCCACGCGTTCGAGCCGGTTGCGCTGTGCGGCGGAACGCCAATCTTCGGGCGCCCAGCATGCACCTTGTCCAACAAATCCTGTGACGCGGAAATCACGAGCGGAAGATGGCCCACAACGCGACCGGCTTTACGCGTTCAATCGGGACTTGACAGCCAGGTCTGTTCTGCCGACGATGGAGCCAAAGGGAAGGAGCCGGCAATGGCTCAATCATTGGTGAAGATTCTCGTCCACGTGATCTTCAGCACCAAGCAACGTCGTCCGTTTCTGACGCCCGGTGTTGCATCGGAGATGGAGGCCTATCTGGCGGGAACGCTTCGGGAGATCGGTAGCCCGGCCATCCAGGTCAAGTGCGTGAGCGATCACGCGCACATCTTGTGCTCGCTCGGGCGCCGCGTGGATATCGCCGAGCTGGTTGAAAAGGTGAAGACCAGCTCCTCGAAGTGGGTGAAGACCAAATCCGCGGACCTCGTGGAGTTCTATTGGCAGGGCGGGTACGGCGCGTTCTCCGTCAGTGCGTCCAACGTGGACGAAGTGCGAGCCTATATCCTCCGGCAGGAAGAACACCACCGCCAACGGACGTTTCAGGAAGAGTTCCTCCTGTTCCTGAAGAAACACAATGTGGAATACGATGAGCGATACGTCTGGGAATAGCGGTCGTTGTCAATGGAGTTCCGAACGGGGCGGCGGATGCCATCGCGATTAGCCCCGAATGGGGCGGCACGGAACAGCCCAGGCCGGAGCGCAGCGAAGGCCTGGGTCATCGTCGGCGCACAGAGCGAGCCCTGAAAGGGCGATATAGACACGCGCCAATCGATCCTCCGTGTCACTTGTTCTCGCGTCGCGTTGTTTCCCGGCGGGCCGGCGGACTCAGGGCCTCACCACTATCGCCGCGCCGCCGTTGGCCACGAGCTTCAGCTTCAGCACGGTGGCGGAGTCCACCTCGACGCGATCCAGCTTGACCTTGGTGGGCGTGGCCGCCGCGGGGTCGTCGCTGTAGATGGTGGCGTGGCGCTTCTCGCCCTTGGGCAGGAAGTCCAGCGGGACTTCGATCGGTCGCTCCGCCCCGGCGCTCATGCAGCCGACGAACCACTGTTCTCCGCTGCGGCGGGCGATGACGGCGAGCCGGCCCATCTCGGCCTGGAGCACGCGCGTCTCGTCCCACGTGCAGGGCACGGCGGCGAAGAACTCAAGCTCGGGCACGTTCTCGATCCCCGCCGGCCGGTCGTACCAGAACAGGAATTGCCACGGGCTAAACAGGCAGACGGTCTTGGCGAGCTGGTAGGCGTGGCTGCCCATCTTCGTGCCGATCCGCTCGTTGAAGTAGCAGTTGGTCTGGTCGCCCGGCCCGGCCAGCAGGCGGCTGAACAGCGTCACGATCGTGTGATCGTTGGGGGGCGAGGCCTCGTCGCCGCGGATGCCCTCCTGCGTCATCAGGTTGGGGTAGGTGCGGCTGTAGCCGGTGGGGCGGTACTCGTCGTGCACGTCCACCATGAGCCGGTGCTCGGCTGCCTTGCGGACGGCCTGGTGCAGCCAGCTCGTCCAGCGCTGGCTGTTGACCTGGACGAAGCCGTACTTGACGCCCTTGACGCCCCACGACTTGTAGAGCGGCAGGATCGCGTCGAGCTGGCGCTCCAGTGCCCGGCGATTGACGTAGAGGATCACGCCGACGCCCTTGGAGTCGGCATAGCGGATGGCCTCGCGGAGGTTCAGCGGGCCTTTCGATCGTTTGGGGTCCACCGTCACGGTCGTCGCGTCGGAGGCGTCGGAGTACTCGTGGCCGTACCAGCCGGCGTCGAACTCGATGTACTGCAGGCCGCGGGCGGCGCAGAAGTCCACGCAGGCGCGGGCGCCGGCGTCGGTGAGCGTGACCTCGCGGATGATCTTGCCCGGCTTGATCCACGAGGTGTCGGCGATCGCGCAGGGCTCGTTGAGGTTCAGGAAGATATCGTCGCCGGCCATCAGCCTGCCGACCGAGTCCGCCGCCATCACCACGCGCCACGGCGTGCTCAGGGGCGTCGGCGCCTGCACCTTGCCGGACAGGTGGCTGACCACGCCCTGGCCGATCGAGCGGAGCATCATGGCGGCGTGGTCCACCAGGGCCGCCTCGCCCACCGCGACCCAGAGCTTGTCGCCCGCGCGGACGGTCAGCGGGCGCTGGCAGCCGGGCTTGACCTGCGAGAGCTTCGCCTGCCTGTACTCGCCCTGGGCGGAGTAGGTGACCCAGCAGGGCCAGTCGCCGGCGAAGCGGAACTCGCTGTCCTCGGCGTCGATGGTGATCTTGTCCAGCCCGCCCTGCCTGGGGATCGTGTAGCGGAAGGCGATGCCGGCGTCGTACGCGCGGAAGGTGACCTCGAACGCCGGCCCGCCGCCCGCCTGGAGCGGCTCGAACCGCACGACGAGCTGGCGGTAGCGGTCGCGGATCTCGCTCCGCTCGCCCCAGACGGTCTTCCAGGTGCTGTCGTGCTCGCTTGCCGCAGCCGAGGCGATCCGCACGCCCTGGCCCAGCGGGGCGGGCAGGCCCGCGAGCTTCATGCCCAGCCGGCTGGGCAGCAGCAGGGGCGCGCCGTCCCGCGCGAGCGAGTAGACGCCGCATGCCTTGTCCGCGCCGACGTCCGCGACGGCCATCGTGAGCTTGAGCCGCCCGTCGGGAGAACTCAGTTGCAGCGGGCCTGTTTCGGCGGCCGAGGCCGGGGGCGCGAATACGAACAACGACAGCACGGCCGAGATCGCGAGATTCCTCAACGCTGTCGCTTCCTTTTCAATCGTCAATCGACAATCGGCAATCGGCAATCGGGTCATGGTTTCCACCACGCGTCGAGTTTGGCGGTCAGGTCCTTGACCACCTCGGCGTTCTCCGCCGCCAGGTCCTTGGTCTCCTTGGGGTCGGCGAGGATGTCGTACAGTTCCGGTTGCTTCGGGGCGATCGGGCCGCGGTCCATCCCCAGGCGGGTCGGGACGATCAGCTTCCACTTGCCCTCGACGATCCATCGCGTCACGAGGTTCTTGGCCGGGTCGTCCAGGTCGCGGGCGGTGTGGATGTAGCTCCCGCCGCAGACGCGCTTTCGCCCGGCCGTCGCCTTGTCGTCCATCAGGTTCACGCCCTGCATGGCGGCGGGGGGCTTCTGCCCCACAGCCGCCAGGATCGTCGGCGCCAGGTCGATCGAGGTGGCCAGCTCGTCGGACATCTTCGGGGCGACCTTGCCCGGCCAGCGGACCATGATCGGTGTGCGGACGCCCGCGTCGTAGGGCGTGAGCTTGGAGCGGAGCGGCCCGCGCGACTCGGGGTTCTGCGTCCAGCCGTTGTCGGCCAGGTAGAGCACGATCGTGTCGTCGGCGAGCTTGTTCTTGTCGAGGTGGTCGAGGATCTGCCCGCAGGTCTGGTCGAACCACTCGACCATGGCCCAGTAGCGGGCCTGGTGGATGGAGTCGGTCTTGGCCTTGTACTTCTCCAGCAGCTCCGCCGGCGGGGTGTGCGGGTCGTGGGGCATCATGGGGGCGTACCAGACAAAGAACGGCTTGTCGTCCTTTTGGGCCTGGTCGATGAAGTCGAAGACGGGCTTCATGGTCTTTCGCCCGATGTCGAGTCCCTTGTCGCCGTGTCGCTGGCCCTGGGTCATGCCCTGGGTGAACCCGCCGCGGCTGAAATGCCCCTGCCACCACTTGCCCGTCTGGAGGCTGACGTAGCCCAGCTTGCCCAGCAGGCGGGGGAGGGTGTCGACGGCTTCGAGGTGTTTGGTCATGACCTCCCGGCCGTCGGCGAAGGCCTTCTTGTTGCCCGGGTTGGGCGGGTCGTTGCAGGTGATCTTGTGCTGGTGGGGGTAGAGGCCGGTGACCATCGAGGCCAGGCTCGGGCAGCACAAGGGCGAGGGCACGTAGCCTCGGCGAAAGACCAGGCTCTCGGTCGCCAGCTTGTCCAGGCGCGGCGTCCGGACGGTGGGGTGGCCCATGAAGCCGTAGTCGGTCCAGCCGTGATCGTCGGAGATGATCAGGACGACGTTGGGCGGCTTCTTGCCGGCCGGGGCGGCGCGGAGCAGATCGGACAGCATGGCCGCTGCGGCGGCTGACGAGGCGGTGCGTAGAAACGTGCGGCGCGATGTGGTCATGGGCAGACTCTCCTGGTTCTGGGACTCTGGACTATCCGCAAAACGGTTCGGCTAACGGTGGATTGCCGGCCCCTTTTTCGGTCATCGCCCGGCCTGCGGCGGGGGCGGCCAGGGCGTCTCGATCCGCTTGCCGTCGGCGGTGAAGCGAACCGGCGGGATGATGGCGCCGTTGGCGTCGCGGGGCAGGCGGCTTTCGAGGCTGGGGAACTCATCCTGGCGGTAGGCCCGGTAGACGATCGGGGCGGTCCGCATCCGCGGGCGGTAGGGCGATTGGGCGTACACGTCCTGGACCGTCTCGCGGTCTGAGGGCGGGTAGTTCGACCGGGCGAACAGCGGGTGCTTCGGATCCGGGTCGTCCATCTCGCGGACCTCGCGCTCGCCGCGGTAGGGGCACAGCGTGTCCACCCAGAGGATCAGCGTGAGCAGATCGTCGGGAGGCAGCTTCACGTCGTTGTGCTTGCCGCCGGAGGCGATCCGGATCAACCGGCTGACGCCCGACAGCCTGCTCAGCGGGCGCAGCGTGGCGTAGTCGACCGGGCGCCAGGGGTGGGCCTCGGCGAGGATGGTGTCGGCGATGCCGCCCTCACAGGGCCCGGGGAAGTCGCCCGCCAGGCTCCGCTTCCGGCCCAGCGTCAGCGTGACGTAGGGCTCGGGGAACGTGCCCCAGCGGTCGCTGGGGCGGAGCGTCAGGTCGAGCTTGGAGCGGCCCTTGCCTTGGCCCTGATGGCAGCGACCGCAATGCCTGTCGAGGATGGGCTGGATGTCGCGCTCGTAGCCCAGGCTGCGGTCCGGCCCGCCGGCGTACGGCTCGATCCGGCTGGGCGGGCTCTGGAGGGCCAGACTGCGCCGGCTGGCCGGGGCGGTCGAGTGGAGTTCGTGGCAGCCGACGCAGCCGCGCCGCTCGCCGGGCATGAGGTTGGCGAACGACCGCATGGTGTGCAGGCAGCGGTGATTCTCGTCCAGGAGCTGGAAGTGCAGCGAGACGCACGGCGGGGCCTCGAAGTACACCGACCCGTCCTCGCGGATGGGCACCGTGCCCAGCACCCGCTTGATGCCGTCGTTGCACGTGACCGACATGACCGGCCCGACGTGCATGTGCGGGTGCCCGCCCGGGTGGGCGGCGTCCTGGAGCTTCTTGCCCAGCGTGAAGGTGGTGAAGTCGAGCTGGAGCACGCGGAGATACCTGGCCCGGTCGCGGAGGTCGCCGGGGGCGCCGTCGAAGACGTCGTTGCTGTAGAACGTGCCCGGCTGGACGGGTTTGTACAGGTGCTGCGGCCCGGCCCAGGCGACCTGGTCGGGGATGACCGGCGGAACGGGGCGGCGCCGCACCGGCGTCGGGTACAGCGTGCCGAACGCCCCGCGATAGATCAGCTCGCGGTTGCCGCAGACGTCCATCAGGTACACCGCGTGGGCGTTGGGCATGGTCGCCGGCTTGGCCGAGACCAGGAAGAGCTTGTCGCTCAACGGGTAGGGCGACTTGTAGCCGACGAACGGGCCGGCCGAGTGGTACGCGGGCTCCTCCATCCGGTCGGCCGGGCCGTTGCCCACCTCCGGCCAGGGGGTGTCCCACGTGACGCGGGTGATGCCCTCGGGATAGTTGAACCCGCGGGCGGTGTCGACGATCCCCACCGTGCCGCGGTACACCTGGTGGTGCCCGTGGGCGCCGAAGAGGATCCGCTTGCCGCCGGGGATCTCGCGGGCCTCCATCAACATGTCCGGCCAGTAGCTCTGGTTGCCGTAGACGTGGCTGACGGCCGTGCCGTCCGGGTTGACCGACCACAGGCTCTGGATCCGCATCAGCTCCTTGTCGTGGTACTCCCAGCGGGTGTAGAGGATCCGCCCGTCGCTGGTAAGCGAGGGCGTGTACTCCGGCTCGCCCCCGCCGCTGAGGATGTAGATGTTCCGCCCGTCGGCGTCGCAGCGGGTCAGCAGCGGGCTGGGATGGCCCACCGTGCAGCGGGCGTTGCTGTTGCCCCGGTTGGACATGAACGCGATCCGCCCGTCGCTCAGGTAGATCGGGTCCAGGTCGTCGTATTGCCCGCGCGTGATCTGGCGCAGGCCGCCGCCGTCCACGCCGATCTCGTAGAGGTGGAACGTCCGCTCCGCCGCCGGGCGGAAGCAGAAGAGCACCCGCTTGCCGTCGAACGAGACCTCGGGCCGCCAGTACCACCCGCCGCCCTCGTCGGCCTGCTGCCGGGCCAGGCGCCGCACCCGCCCGCCGGGGTGCAGGCCGTCCAGCACGAGCAGCCGTACGCAGTTGAGCTGGGCCTGCGGATAGACGCGATGCATCGACTCGTGCGGGTACCGCTCCGGGGCGTCGATGAAGACGATTTGCGTGAAGTCGACGGCCGGGTCCTTCAGCATGATCTGACGCTTGACGCGGCGGACGTCCAGGTAGACGCCGCGGGCGGCCTCCTCGTTGCCGGGCGCCAGCGACTGGGCCGCCTTGGCCAACTCGTCCAGGCGGGCCAACTCGGCCCGCAGGTCCGGCGGGGCGGCGGCGCGGGCGAGGCGGGCGGCGATCTCGCGGGCCCAGGCGATCTCCTGAACGGCCCGCGCGCCCAGCGGCTTGCCCTCGGCCTGGTACAGCCAGTCCGCCTCCAGCATCGCCTGGGCCTCTTCCGGCGCCAGCGTCTCGGTGGGCGGTTCCCTAAGGACGGACGCCGTCGGCTCCGCGCCGCTGCCGCCCAGGAAGAAGCCCCACGGGGCCGTGCCCACCGGCCCGATCACGTCGACTGGCTTCCAGGCCGAGTCGTCAAAGTCGGCCGCCGCGAACCCAGCCGGCGGATTGGCGCACTTGCGCCAGGTCTTGTCGGTCAGCAGGACGACGGGCCTGGCCTGGCCCTCGAGCTGGATGCTCACCGCCGCCAGGACGGCGCCCGGCCCGGCGTAATTCACCCCGCGGACGACCACGGCGTTTCGCCCCGGACGCAGGAACCTGGCAATGTCGTGGGCCTTGACCTTGTTCCAGTGGGCGTCCTCGCGGTCGATGTCGTTGCCCAGGCTCGTGCCGTTGACCAGCAGTTCGTAGTAGTTGTCCGCCGTCACGAGTGCCCTGGCGCCCCGGACCTCGCCGTCGAGCGTGAAGGTCTTTCGCACGGCGCAGGTGAAGCGGGTCTTGCCGTCGTCGGCCTTGTCCCACACCCACTGGGCGCGGCCCAGCGGCGGCTCGGCGGGCGAGCCAGCCAGGAGCGGGCGCGCCGGGGCCCCCGCGAGAACCGCTCCGAGCACGATCACTGACGAGAGGATGTGTGATCTCATGACGTCTCCTCGGCGGATATTGTACGCGACCGGCGAGCCGGCGAACAGGCATCTTGTTCCGGACGGCTGCGATGCGATCTGGTGGGGATCGCCAAGGGGGACCGCCAGCCGCTTGACACAGCCGGCGGCGCCCCCGTAGCATTCCCGGCGTCGGTAGCCGTACAGCTCTTGTGGCAGGCGGCGGGGACGGGCTCCTGTCGCCCAATAGATGGGTGGGCATTATGAAACCGGCATTGTATGGCGATCCCGCGGTCGCTGAAGTTCCCTCCTCTCCCCCGGCCGCTCCAGGTGTCGACACCGAGCTGCGCCGGACCCTGCTGGATGGACTCGGGCACGAGCTGAAGCTGCCGATGGTCCCGCTGGGTCTTCGCGTGTCGGCCTGGTTCTCGGCGGTCGCGATGATCGTCCTTCTGCTGTGTTACGGGCTGCTGATGCTGGCGACGGTATGGTTCGCCCTGGATTATCTCCTGGGCCACGTGCGGCTGATCCTCGACGGGGCGCCGGTCTCCTCCACGATCGTCTACCTGTTCCTGGGCCTGCTGACGCTGATCGTGGCGGTGCTGCTGGTCAAGCCCGCGCTGTACTGGTCGCCGGACAAGGACGTTCGCTCCGAGGTCACCCGGGCCGACCAGCCTCTGCTGTGGGAGTACGTGGAGAGGCTGTGCACGGTCCTGAACACGCCCGTGCCGGCCAGGATATCCGTCGTGACCTACCCCACAGCCGCCGCGTACCTGGGCGGGTTCTGGCACACGAAGAAGGACAAGCTGGAGCTGCGCCTCGGCCTGCCCTTTGTGGCGGGCATGACCGTGCGGGAGCTGACGGCGATCCTGGCCCACGAGCTGGGGCACTTCACGCGGCTGGGCGCGTCTCGCCTGCTGGGGTTTGTCGGCTTGGCCAACTTCTGGTTCGTCCGCGGCGCGTATGAGCGAGACCGTTTCGACCTGTGGCTGGTCCGCATGTGCGCCCGCCTGCCGCTGCTGCTGAGTTGGCCCCTGTGGTCCATCCGCGCGGTGCTCTGGACCGGAAGGCTGATCCTGCGGATCTTCTGGACGATCGGCTGTTTCGGCGTCTCGGGGCTGTCCAGGCAGAAGGAGTACCAGTGCGACCAGTACTCGGCCACGGTCGCCGGATCCGCCGTCGCCATCCAGGCTCTCCACCGGGTGACGTTCCTGTCGATCGCCCACGAAGCCGTACTGGAAGACATCAGCCGCTCCTGGCTGGAGAAGCGCCTGCCGGACGACCTGGCGATGTTCGTGGTGGCCAAGGCCGACCGCCTGCCCCAGGACAAGCAGAAAGAACTGCTCCGCCTCTGCCGTCGCGTCCGCACCGGCTGGCTGGACACGCACCCGGCCTTGCTGGACCGGACTCTGGCCCTCCAGGCCCTCAACTGCCGCGGGGTGATCGACTGCGATCGCCCGGCCCGCCAGTTGCTGTGCGGTTTCTTTACCCTCTCTCAACGTTGCACGCTGGAATTCTACCGCGGCGTGCTGAAGGAGCATTTCCCCCAAGCCCGCATCGTGCCTACCGAGGCCCTGGCCTGCGAGCAGAAACTTCAGGAAGACGCCGGCGCCGCCCTGGATCGCTACTTCCAGGGGCTGGCCAACCCCTTCCGCCCGATCTTCCCCGCCGACAGCGCCGCGCGCCCGCCCAAAGAGGCGGACCGCCAGGAGTTGGAGACGGTGATCGGCCTGTGCGCCCAGGCCGACGACCGCCTCAACCGCAGCCTGGGCGAGTACCTCCAGGTCCGTAGAGAATCGATCGACATCCAGGTCATCCGCGCCCTGCGCATCGCGGGCGTTCAGGTCCAGATGCCCGGGCAGCATCTGCCCGCCAACGCCATGCGTGAACAGAAGCGAATTGAAAGCTGCGCGCAGCGACGCCAGGCGATCGTCGAGAAGCTTGAGGTCCTGGAGAAGCCTTTGCGCCGGCGGCTGACGTTGGCCCTGCGGCTGCTCAAGTCCGACCAGGTCCGCCAGGCCGGACCTGGGAAGGTGATCTCCGACGAGCAACTGGCCAAGGTGCTGGCCATGGCGCGCGCCTTGGAGAGCGTCCTGCCGGATCTGGAGAAGCTGGCGACCAACACCCAGATCCTGCTCACGCTGTTGCAGGTGGCCGAGCGGAGGACCCTGACCGGCTCGATCCACCAGACGGCGAATCGATTCACCGAGATGGTCCGTCAGCAACTGATCGAGCTTCGCACGCTGTTGTGCGACACCGCGTACCCGTACGAGCACGCCGACGAGCAGGCGACGCTGGGCGATTATTTCCTGGAAACGTCGCCGGAGCGGTCGGCGGGCTCGGCCGAGATTGTCGTCGCCGCGGGCGAGGCATTGGACCGGATGTCCGCCTTGAGCTATCGCGTTCAGTCACACCTGGCGCTGGCGGCCGAGACGGCCGAGTGCGCGATGGGCTTCGCCAGGCAGAAGCAGACCGAACCCCCGCAGGTGTCGGCGGTACCTGCTGACCCCAAGGGCCCGCGGGTCCGCACGCCGGCGGCAGTGCAGGCGGTCTCGTCGGTCCTGGTAGTGGCGCTGATGGCGGCGGTGGGCGCCGGCTTCAGCGCGGCCACGCCCAGATTCGCCGTCCTGCCCAAGCACCAGGGCTACCGTCCGACGATCATTCCCGCCACCTGGACCCCGCCTCCGGAGGCGACAGTCTGGAATCGCGGCTTCTCGCCGTACCAGCATACGCCGTACCCGCACATACCGATGCCGGGGTCGGCCCTGCCCAACCAGGGCCCGTACGCCGGCGCCACGAGGACCGATCCGTGGGGCCGGCCGGTCGATCCGCGTCGGCCGCACATGGGCTATCAGCCTCCGAACCCCTATGGCGGGTCTGGCTCGTCGTACTCGCCGAACATTCCCGGCACCCCGGGATACAACCCTGCCCAGCCGTACCGCCCGTATCAGCCCAGTCCGACACACGGCTATAGCCCCAACCGTCCAGGCTACCCCGGGCAAGGCGGCTACAATCCTAACCAGCGCACTAATCCGTACCGTCCCGGCGGGGGCTACAATCCTCCCCCCAGCCACCGTCCCGGCGGAGGGTACAACCCCGGCGGAGGCTATCGTCCCGGCGGTGGGGGGGCCAGCCCCGGCGGCGGAGGTTTCGGGCCCAGACGGTGAGGAGAGGACGGAAGGCTGCCAGGCCTGAGCGACGTCCGCTCTTCTGCTTCCGGCGGCAGGCATCTTGTTCCGGAGCGACGAACATGGTAGCGTACGCGCTTTGGACGAATGAAAGGACACCGGGATGACTGATCAGCCCTCTGAGAAGCCGAAGATCGTTGTGGATTCCGACTGGAAGGCGCAGGCCCAGGCCGAGAAGGAAAAGCTGGCCCGCGAGGTGGAGGCCAAGCAGGCCCAGGCCCAACAGGCGGCCGCCGCCGGGCCGGCCGGTCCCGCCGCCGCCGGCGCCGCCGCCGGGCCGGGCGGACAGCGCGAGCTGCCCCCCGCCAGCTTCGAGACGCTGGTAGCCAGCCTGGCCACGCAGATCCTCTACGCCCTGGGCGGCTACGAGGACCCGCGGACCAAGCGCCGCTACGTGGACCTCGACCTGGCCAAGCACCACATCGACACGCTCACCGTGCTCGAAGCCAAGACCAAGGGCAACCTCAGCGAGGACGAAAAGAAAGTCCTCGACAACGCCCTCTACGAGTGCCGCATGCAGTACGTCCAGATCGCCCAGCGGGTGATTAGACGCTGAAACGCACGGACGCAGAGACGCAGAGGCACGGAGAGAGAACAGACAGAGATACGCACAGTCTTCTCTCTCATTCTCTCTGCGCCTTTGCTCCTCTGCGACCCGTTTCGAGCCAAATCGCATTGCCGTGCCCGCCCCTGACATGCTACTCTGGCTGGTTGCGAGGAACGCAATGACCGAGATCGCTCCGTTCAACATCATGGCCAAGCCGGTCTGCGGCGTCTGCAACCTGGACTGCTGCTACTGCTACTACACCATGAAGCCGCGGGAACTCTACGGCGACAACGCCAAGTTCCAGATGAGCGACGAGGTCCTGGAGTCGTACATACGGCAGTATCTCGAGGCCATGCCCGTGCGGGCGGAGTGCGGCTGGCAGGGCGGCGAGCCGACCCTGGCGGGCCTGGACTTCTTCAAGCGGGCCGTCGAGCTTCAGAAACAGTACGCCGCCGAGGGGCAGGTCGTCACCAACGCCCTCCAGACCAACGGCACGCTGCTGGACGAGGCGTGGTGCGAGTTCCTGGCCGAGAACAACTTCCTGGTCGGCCTGAGCCTGGACGGCCCGCCCCAGTGGCACGACACCTTCCGCCGCGACCACGCCAACAACCGCACGTTCCACCGCGCCTGGGCCGGGCTCGAACTGCTCCGCAAGCACAAGGTCGAGTTCAACATCCTGGTCACGCTCAACTCGGCCAACGCCCCGCACGCGGGCGACATCTACCGCTACTTCGTCAACCGCGGAATCCATTACGTGCAGTTCATCCCCATCCTCGAACGCGACGCCGAGGGCCAGCCCACCAGCTTCTCGTGCAAACCCGACCAGTTCGGCAAGTTCATGCTGGACGTGTACGACATCTGGTCGGCCCGCGACGTGGGCAAGGTCTCCGAGCGGCTGATCGACTGCGTCCTGCACACCATCATCTACGGGCACGCCTCCACCTGCTGCTACGCCCGCAAGTGCGGCAACGCCCACGTGCTGGAGTTCAACGGCGACCTCTACGCCTGCGACCACTTCGTCTACAAGGAGTGGAAGATCGGCAACATCATGGAGCGCCCGCTGGCCGAGCTGGTCCAGGACCCGCGCCTGGCCGAGTTCGACCGGATGAAGCTCGAGCTGCCCTCCAAGTGCGCGGAGTGCCGTTTCCTGCCCTTCTGCTTCGGAGGCTGCCCCAAGCACCACGTGCCCATCGGCACCGATCCCGAGCGGGTCAACTACTTCTGCGAGGGCCTTCAGGCGTTCTTCGAGAAGGCCATCCCCGAGCTGTACGACATGGCCCAGTACATCCGCGAGGGCCAACTGCCCCCGCCCAAGGAACCGGCCGCCCAGGCCGCCCCGGATGCCCCCGCCAACCGCAACGCCCCCTGCCCGTGCGGCTCGGGACGGAAATACAAGAGCTGCTGCGGGAAATGACTCTGAGAATACGCGTCCAAGAGAAAGCCCACGGAAGGCCTTCCGTGGGCTTTGCTGTTCCTTTTGTCCTTCAGGTCCCTCGTGACCGTTACTCGTCGGTCAAATGCGTCCTCAATTCCTCGCTCATCGCCAGGTCGAGCTGCACGTGGTCCTCGCGGAGGGCGGAGCGCAGGGTGGCGGCGTCCACCGCCGGCAGATCGCACTTCGCCTGCGCCGCCAGCGCCGCCGCCGTCCCCGCCGCCTGGCCAAGCTGCATCATCGTCCGCGACAGCCGGCACGACGAAGCCGCCAGGCTGCTGAAGCTCGCGTGGCGGCCGGCCATCGCGAGGTTCGCCAGTCCCTTGGCCAGCAGGCAGCGGTAGGGCACCCCGTACGGTTTCACCTTGGGCCTGCCCCCGCTGTGGCGGCCGTGCGTGTCCACGCTGTGGTCGGCCAGGGCGACGACGTCCTCGTGCTTCTGCCCGCCCAGCCCGGCCAGCAGGTCGTGCTCGGTGAGGACGCACCGGCCCCGGACGCGTCGCGACTCGCGGACGCCCAGGGCGGGCGCGATCGGGCCGAAGGCGAAGCGGCGGAACTCGTCGAAGTTCGTCTGGAGGTGTCGCCAGTGCGCCATCACGCGCCGGCGGCACTCGGCGTAGGCCTTGGCGTAGCCCAGCTCGAGGAACTCCTTGCCCTCCATGGTGGGCAGCGTGTTGATGTTCCAGTCGCCGCAGGGGTAGTGGATCATGTGCGCGCTGGGAAAGGCCCGCCGCCACCAGCACTTCTCGGGCACGTCCTCGGGCGGCTTGTCCACGGCCTCGCAATCGCGCCGGCGGGCCCGGTAGATCAGCGACACGCCGTTGACCAGCGCGGTCGCCTGCTCGGGGGCGTGCGGCTCGTCGAAGGTCGCCCGGGCTTCCTGCCCGGTCATCATCTCGCAGCCGGCCGACTCGCACAGCCATCCGTCGCCGGTGGCGTCGATGTACGCCCGCGCCGACACGCGCCGCCCGCCGGCCAGCTCGATCCACCGCACGCGCCCGCCCTCGGCGCCGGCCCGCACGAACGCGGTGTTGAGTTCCACCCGGCAGCCGGTCGCTTCCAGCGCCTCCTTCATGACCCTGGCCATCGCGTCCGGCTCGAACGCCACCCCGTGCAGGTGCTCGCGGACGTACTCCCGGTCGGCCAGCGTCCGCCCGCCCGAGCCGTGCAGCGTGTCGAGGTAGCGGCGCGACGGGTCGATCACCCGCTCGCCGCCGGGGAAGCGGTACTTCTCCTTGGCCGGGTCGTACCACGAGGCGTGCCGCCCGAAGGAGGAAACGCCCGCGGCGCCGGGGACCTTCTTGAGCCGCTTGTACAGGTCGAAGGGCGCGCCCGTGGCGCCGAGGGCGCTGGCCCATTCGTGGACCCCGCCGCGGGTGGACGTGCCGCCCAGGCAGTCGGCCTTTTCCACCAGCAGCACGCGCACCCGCCGCCGCGCCGCCGCCAGCGCCGCTCCTACGCCCGCGCTGCCCCCGCCCACGACGACCAGGTCGTACTCGCCGCCGTCTCCGCCGGCGCCCGCTCCGCGGGCCGCGCCGGCCAGACATGCGCCCGCCAGGGCGGTTGCACGCTGAACGAACTGTCGTCGGTTCATGCCCATCGCCACTACAAACGGGTCGCGGAACACTGTAATGCCGGCGTCACTTCAGCTTGACCCCCATGCCCTTTTCCTTCCACTCCCTGGCCAGGCCCTGAAGCTCCTTGAGCAGGGTGTTCAGTTCGCGGGCGGCGCCGAGGAGGCTGTTGTAGAGTTCGGGGTCGTTGAGGACCTTGCCGGCCGAGCCCTCGCCCTTCTCCAGCTTGCGGGCGACGTTGTTGAGAGTGGTCAGGAGCGTGCCCAGCTTGTCGGCGTCCTCGACGAGCTTGAGCGCGATGCGGTCGATACCCTCGCCCGTTCGGGCGATGGTGGTGGTGGCGGCGGCGACGGTCTTCTGCCCGGCCTGGGCGGTCTTGGTGGCCTCGGCGGCGAATGTCTTGATGGAGTCCATCGCGGCGGTCGTCTGCTCGCTGGCCTTGGCGAGATTGGCCAGGGCGGTCTTGAGGTTCTTGCGGTTCTCCGGGTCGCCGAAGGTGTCTTCCATGCCGGCCAGGGCGCCGTCGAGGCGCTGGAGGATGGTGCGGAGGTTGGGGGCCGCCTCGCCGGCCGGGGCGGTCGCGGCGCCGGTGGCGGGTTGACTGGCGGGCTCGGCGGCGGGGCCGGCGGGGGCGATCAGCTTGTCGATGGTCTCGGCCAGGCGGGCCACGCTGCCCATGGCCTGGGTGAACTCGTCGGGGACCAGGCCGGTGCGGACGTAGCCCTGGATGGGTTCGGCGTAGTCCCTGGGCAGGAACTGCATGGGCTTGCCCGTCCGGCCGTCCAGGCGGTACTCGCCGTCGCTCTTGAGTTCGACGTAGGCCCCGCCGGCAAAGCCCCGGCTGTAGATGTAGGCGTTGACGTTGCCCGGCACGCGGACGTTACTGTCGATGCGGGCGGTCATGCACACGCCCTGGCGGGGGTCGTCGTTGGCAAAGCCGATCGAGACGACCTCCCCGATCTGGATGCCCGCCAGGTGGACCGGGTCGCCCTCCTGCACGTCCGCGGTGGTGGGGAAGTCCATCCGCAGCGCGTAGCCGCCCCTGAACAGGGAGGGCATGCCCGCGAACAGCAGGATCATGACCGCCAGCACGGCCAGCCCCGTCAGAACGGTGAGCCCGACGATGATGTTCCTGGTGTATTCCTTCATGATCAGCCGGGGGAGTTGGAGGCGGCAGCCTGCGCCGGCGCCTGGCTATGGTAGAATTCGCGGAGTTCCTCGTCGCTGGCCTGGCCCAGGACGAACCGCCGCACCACCGGGTCGCGGACGTCGTCCAGCCGCTCGGGCGTGGTGTCCAGAATGAGCCGCCCTTCGTGGAGCATCAGGATGCGGTCGCCCACCTTGCGGGCGGAGGCCATGTCGTGCGTGACCACCACGGAGGTGGTCTGGAGCTTGTGGTTGAGGTGGCGGATCAACTCGTTGATCAGGTCCGCCCGCACCGGGTCCAGCCCGGTGGTGGGCTCGTCATACAGGATGACCTCCGGGTTCAGGGCCACCGCCCTGGCCAGGGCCACCCGCTTCTTCTGCCCGCCCGACAACTCCTCGGGGAAGCGGTCCGCCAGTCCCCCCAGACCGACCAGGCCCAGCACCTCGCGAACGCGGTCCTGGCGCTCCTGCGGCGTGCCCACGTCGTGCTGGTCCAGCGGAAAGCGGACGTTCTGCGCGACGGTCATCGAGTCGAACAGCGCCCCGCCCTGGAACAGAAAGCCGATCCGCCTGCGGACGCTCACCAGCCTCCGTTCGCTGAGGGCGGAGATCTCCACGTCGTCCACGAACACCCGCCCGCTGTCGGGACGAAGCAGGCCCACCATGTGCTTGAGCAGCACGCTCTTGCCGCAACCCGACGGGCCGATCACCACCGTCGTCCGGCCACGGCGGACCTCCAGGTCCACTCCTCGAAGCACCTGCAAGCTGCCGAAGGCCTTACAGACCCTCTCCAGCCGGATGATGGGCTTGTCATCGTTCATCGCTGAATGATAGCAGGGGAGGCAATGACCAATTTTCAATTTTCAATGACCAATCAAATCCAAATACTCTAATACTCCAATACCCCCAAAGTGCGGCGCACGCTTTGGGTCATTTGATTATTTGGGTATTGGGTTATTGATTGGTCATTGAAAATCTGTCATTGGTCATTTCAGTCCCCGCCGGCCCAGCCGAAGCAGCATGGCGATTTCGTCGCAGCAGTCTTCCTTGGGGCAGGCGAAACACTCTCGCCAGACCTTCTCGGGCAGGGTGTCGCGGTCGATGACCTTGAAGCCCTGTCTCAGGAAGAACTCCTTCTCGTAGGTCAGGGCGAAGATCTTCTCCACGCCGACCTTCCGGGCGTCGCGCTTGGCCGCCGACACCAGCCTCCGCCCCAGGCCCTGCCCGCGATAGTCGGGCGCGACGGCCAGCGACTTCACCTCGGCCAGGTCCGCCCAGAAGATCGAGACGGCGCAGCAGGCGGCGATCCGCCCGTGGTCGTCCTCGAGGACCAGGAAGTCCCTCAGCGAGGCGTAGGTGCTCTCCAGGCTGCGGTGGAGCATCCGTCCGCGCTCGGCGTAGTGGTTGACCAGCTCGCAGATCGCCTTGGCATCCTTGATTCGTGCGTGTCGCAGCTTCATATTCATTCCCGCCGGCCGCAGCCTATTGGCAACGGACCCGGTGCAGTATATTATCCATCCAGACACGGAAGGTCCAGATTCAGCATGAGCACACTCTACAACCACGCGTACGTCCTGAACGTCATCAGCGACGACCATCCGGGCATCATCGCCGCGGTCGGCAGCGCCGTCGACTCGCTGCACGGCAACATCGACTCGTGCAGCCAGACCGTGCTGGAGGGGTATTTCACCCTCATCATGATCGTCAGCTTCCGCGAGCCGACCGACCCCGAGGCCCTCTCCGACCGCGTCCGGGCGGCCGCGGGAGACCCCCACTACCAGGTCGTCGCCCTCCCGTTCGATAACGACCTGGCCCGCCAGGGCCGCGAGCGCACCGAGAAGTTCGTCATCACCGCCTTCGGGCCCGACAAGCCCGGCATCGTCCTGCGGTTCAGCCAGTACCTCGCCGGGCGCGACATCAACATCGTCGACCTCTACGGCGACCGCAAGGGCGACGACTTCGTCCTCATCGCCCAGGCGGAAGTGCCCGCCCGGTGGGACTTCCGCACCCTCCAGGCCGACCTGGAGGAACTCGGGCGGACCGAGGGGTTCACCGTCCGCCTCCAGCACGAGAACATCTTCGTCGCCACCAACCAGATGCGCCTGCCCCGATAGCGACAGTGAACAGTGGATAGTGGATAGAGACAGTGGATAGTGAACAGTGGATAGTGAAGAGTGGATAGTGGATAGAAACGACGGACCGATGCTTTTTTCCTGAAAACCGATCCCCCGACAACAGGCTGCTGACTCCAGGCTACTGACAACAGGCTACTGGCTACCTATGCTCCGAACCGAAGAAATCCTCTCCACCATCCAGATGCTCCACGGCGAGCACCTGGACGTCCGCACCGTGACGCTGGCGCTCAACCTCGACGACTGCGCCGCCATCAGCATGGACCACATGTGCCGCAAGGTCCGCGACAAGATCACCGCCCGCGCCAGCCGCCTGGTCGACGTCTGCGACCGGGTCGGGGGCAAGTACGGCATCCCCGTCACCAACAAGCGCCTGGCGATCTCGCCGGCCTCGCACCTGCTGGCCGGGCACGGGCACGCCGCCGCCGTCCAGCTCGCCCGCACCCTCGACGCGTCGGCCGCCGCCTGCGGCGTGGACCTCGTCGGCGGCTTCACCGCACTGGTGCACAAGGGCATGAGCCCCGGCGACGCCGTCGTCATCGAGGCCCTGCCCGACGTGCTCAGCAAGACCCGGCGGGTCTGCTCGTCGGTCAACGTGGCCAGCCGCAAGGCCGGCATCAACATGGACGCCGTCTACCTCGTCGGGCGGACCATTCAGAAGATCGCCCACGCCACCGCCGACCAGGGCGGTTTCGGCTGCGCCAAGCTCGTCGTCTTCGCCAACATCCCGGAGGACAACCCGTTCATGGCCGGGGCGTACATGGGCTCGGGCGAGCCCGAGGCCACCGTCAACATCGGCGTCAGCGGTCCGGGCGTGGTGTGCTCGGCCCTGCGGCGCCGCCTGTCCATCGAGAGCAATCTCACGCTGGGCGACCTGGCTGAGGAAATCAAGATCACCAGCTTCCGCGTGACGCGGGTGGGCGAACTGATCGGGCGCGAGGTGGCCGCCCAGCTCGGCGTGGCGTTCGGCATCGTGGACCTCTCGCTGGCCCCCACGCCGATGATCGGCGACTCGATCGGCGAGATCCTCCAGACCCTCGGCATCGCCCAGATCGGCGCGCCGGGCTCCACCGCCGCCATCGCCATGCTCAACGACGCCGTCAAGAAGGGCGGGGCCTTCGCCTCCTCCAGCGTCGGCGGCATGAGCGGGGCCTTCATCCCCGTCAGCGAGGACGCCGCCCTCTCCGAAGCCGTCGCCAAGGGCCACCTCGTCCTCGAAAAACTCGAGGCCATGACCGCCGTCTGCTCGGTCGGCCTGGACATGATCGCCATCCCAGGCGACACGCCCGCCGAAACCATCGCCGCCATCATCGCCGACGAGATGGCCATCGGCGTGATCAACGACAAGACCACCGGAGTCCGCCTGATCCCCGTCCCCGGCAAGAAGGCCGGCGACCGCGTCGAGTACGGCGGGCTCTTCGGCTCCGCCACCATCATCGACATCCGCAACACCGGCGCGTCGGCTGAATTCGTCCGACACGGCGGACGAATCCCCGCACCCATCCAGTCGCTGGGGAATTAGACTTGTGAACCGCGGGATTCATGGCTCCCATAGCTCCCACCGAATCGTCGCAACCGCGACTCCAGGAGGAGTTGAAGTCTGACCGCTTATCGCGTCGTTGCGTCCTGTCCGAGGCCGCCCTGGCGGTCAGGGGCAAGACCCAGCCGCGCCACCTCGCCCCAGCCGACGTCCGCAAGGCCCTGAACCTGGGTTTGTAGTGACGCTGTAAGGCGTTGGGCCCGCTGGGCCTGCAAGGGTACACCAGGACGATGCCCTTACGGGCCCACTACGAACGCCCTTGCGGGCAACTGAACGCTTTGCCTCTTGGCGCAAAGCCCGGCTTCATGTACGATTGATCGGCCAAAGCTCAGTGCTCTGGCAACCTGCAAAGAAGAGGATTCGCCTGGTCGGCGAAGACAAAAGGGAGCGCATCATGGCCCGACATACGTCCATTTTGGTCGCTGCTGCCGTTCTGGTCTTTTCATCCCTGGCCCCGGCCGCTCTGGTGGGCTACTACCAGTTCGAGAACGTCAATCTCGCCCAGGCCAGCGTGGGCGAAAGCCTGCTGGCTGTCAATTCGCCCGCCGCCGACGCCTCGGGGCGGTTCGGCGGCGCGATCGCGCTGAACGGCAGCAACCAGGTGCTGGCCGTCAACAACGGCTCGGGCGGGATCAACGAAGCGGCGGTGCCCGCGGGCTTCCCCACCGGCAGCAGTCCCTACACGATCTCGATGTGGATCAAGACCGACTCGTGGCTGAACGCGGTCGGCGCGAATCAGGGCATGATCGGCTGGGGTGCGTATGGGTCCGGCGGGCGGGTCAACGCCTTCCGCCTCAACAACGCCAACGGCATGATCAACTACTGGTGGTCCCGTGACCTCGCCGTGAACCCCGGGCCGGTGACCGACAGTCAGTGGCACCACGTGCTGGCCACGTGGGACGGGACGACGCGCTCGATCTACGTGGACGGCGTGGTCAAGGGCTCCGACTCGCTGGCCGCCCCGAACGTGGCGGCCGCCAACTTCCGGATCGGGAAGACCTACAACAACGAGTACTTCAAGGGCAGCATCGATGACGTAGCCGTCTACACCAACGGCGTGTCGGCCAGCCAGGCCTACGCCCTGGCCAGCGGCGTGCTGCCGACGGCCCTTCCGGCGGCGACCAACACCGTGTCGCTCTGGACGGCGGCCGCGGGCGACTGGAACCTGGGCAGCAACTGGTCGACCGATCCGACCGTTCCGACGACGGGCTACGACGCGTACATCAACAACGGCGGGACGGCCACCCTGGCCGGCGGCATGACCGCCAATCCTTCCACGCTGGTCATCGGCGGGCTGGGCGGCGGGACGCTGAACTACACCGGCGGGACGCTGAGCGCCCCCAGCATCACCATCAGCACGGGCGGGGTGCTGAGCACCGCGACCGGCATCGACTACAACGAGCCCAACGGCGGGAGCGTCACCGTCCAGGACAACGGACAACTCCTGGGCGCCCGGAACATCCGCATCGGCAACGGCGGAACGGGCGCCCTGACCGTCACCGGGGGGACCGTCAGCGCCGGCCAATGGTTCGTGATCGCCCAGAGCGCCGGCAACGTCGGCACCGTCACCATGACCGGCGGGACCCTGTACGCCAACGCCGCGAATCTCAACGGGCACCTGGAGGTCGGCTCGAGCGGGACCGGCACGCTGAACCTCTCGGGGACGGCCGCCGCCGAGGTGATGAACAACTACGACGTGCAGATCGGCAACGCGGCCTCCGGCATCGGCACGCTGAATCTCTCGGAGTCTGCCTCCCTGACCGCCCGGGTGATCCGCGCGGGCGTCGGCGGCACGGGCGCCTACAACCAGACCGGCGGGACGGCCACCGCCCGCACCTGGTTCGTCGTCGGGCAGAACGCCAACTCCAACGGAACGGCCACCATCACCGGCGGGACGCTCAACGTCAACACCTCCGGCGGCGGGAACTTCCAGGTCGGCGTCAACG
>Ga0209606_1001177_pt1 | contig 34201 bp, 36 predicted proteins | sample AD_UKC057_MetaG_FD_184412 | JGI IMG/M metagenome (GOLD analysis project Ga0209606, IMG submission 184412) | Active sludge microbial communities of municipal wastewater-treating anaerobic digesters from USA - AD_UKC057_MetaG (SPAdes) (version 2) | ecosystem: Engineered > Bioreactor > Anaerobic >...
GTTTCTTAAGTGCTTCTTTTGTTTTTAGAGACAACTTGGAATTTTTAACAATTTCTTCTCCGCATTTGTTCATAAGTTTTTTATACTTGAACTGAACCGGTTTAAGAAGAAGTCTTTTATGGCAAAGAAGCTCTCCTTCAGTTCTAAATATTTCTCCCAGCACTTTAGAATGAAGATTGCGCGCGAAACGCTTGAAAAGCAGACTTACAACCTGAAAATGAGAAAACTCAGGAAAACCGCAGTTTGAAATCACTACTACACCAGGTGACTTCTGATTATAACGCTTCTGATGACGCGACTCACCATTTTCGTCTTTCGTTATACGCGGATCGGCAAGCGTCATCAGCCTGTCCATGAAAATCTTCATCTGCCCGCTGACATTATCAACATAAAGGGGAAACGCAAAGACTATTATATCAGATGTAAGAACTTCGGAAAGAAGCGTCGGCATGTCGTCTTTGAATACGCATATCCCTGGAGTTTTAAGCCAGCATGTAAAACAGCCCATGCACGGATTAATTTTCTTTTTGGATAAAAAGATATTATTGGTCACAGCTCCGGCTTTTTCCGCCCCTTCAATAAAGGCTTTAACCATAAAATGAGTATTTCCTTTCTCTGCACGCGGACTCCCGTTAAAAATAGTTATTTTCATATCGACCTATCCTGAAACAGCAATTACGCCGGAGCGCATATTTGACAAAGAAACCTGTAGTTGAAAGAATGCAAATATAATTTAAACTACGAAGAAGGAATACTCAGTAATTTCTTATTTTCTTATTAACAGATAGAATTCATTAGATTAGTAATCAAAATATCTAATTCCTCGGATTTATCTTCAATTGTCGGATTATCTATTATTGATTCGAAGTCTTCTTTTAATTCTATCAATATAGTTTTTTTTACAATTGAATCCATACCATCGACCACTTGAGAAATTACCCAGTACTTCCATATACTATCATTCGAATTTAAAATATCTTTCACATAAGGTATTATATCTTTCTCAGCTTTAATCAATAATGGAATTATTACTTTTGCAACTGGCCAATTTATATCTTGAATCCATTCAAAAAGATTACCCAGAATAGGTTTATAAAAAGAATATTCGTACTTCGACAATTCACTTACTGATACTACATCGAATTTATTTTTTGGAATAAACTTTTTTAATTCATCCATTAATATAACTCCAAAAATCTATTGAATAGCAAACTAATTTTAAATAACTTCTACAACTAAACGAAATTTTAGCATAAGTCATAAATTTATCAAAGAGACGTGATATCGACATTCTGTTAAAAACTTCGAGAAGAGAAATGATCTCAGGAAACGGAGTTGTTGATAAGCGCAAAGTGTGAACTGCTGTTGTTCGATTGTCAGTTAGTAACTAAAAGATGTATTTATAATCATTTCTCTCTTTTTATATGATCCTTTATCGAAAAGTAACAAATAATCATATGCCTCACCTGAGTTATTCGATGCATAATTGCTTTTTATTGCAGAATAATCATGAAACGGCACGTAGAAAAGACCTCCAAAGAATCCGGAGAATATTTCCCCATTTGTTATCTTTAATTCATATTTTTTCACAAAAAAAGAGCCTTTAAGATATACTTTATATATTATTACATAATCATCTTTTTTATCACCATTAAAATCAATTTTATACTGTACTATCTCATTGGTTATTTCTTGTGAATATCTAATCCTTTCTTTACAAATTTTATTTTTAAAGGATATATCCTTATTCTGATGGCGCTTTTTAAAGGCCTTATACGAAGATTTAGTCATTAGATAACTTTCACTTGGATTTTCAATTTTAGAATAATTAAATCCAACACATTGTACATAATACATTCCATTATTAAACAGAAAGTAATCGAAACCATCAAGCTGTTTAATTTTATCTCCATAATAGAGATAGTAATTACCAGAAGGATTAATTATTGATTTTTGTCTATCTTCCAAATTCAATTTATAGAAAGAAGTCTTTTCATCTAGATAAATCTTCTCTAAGTTGTCATCAGGCAATAAATTAGGTAATGTATAATAGTAATTATTATTGTCGCTAGTAATATAACTACATATTTCATTTTTGTCATGAGAACATGCTTGCATGCCAAATATCATAATCAATATAAATAAACTGCATTTCATTTTCATTCTCCTCATAAAAGAAGCATTTGCATAGCGTATCTGCGGAAACCAATGTGGCGCATTAATTAGTTAAAGCAAAATGTTAACCGAATGCTAGCCTAAATTTTCAATTATATTTCACTGCATAATATGCTCTTAAATAATCATTCTTCGGAGCATTTTTTAAATAATCATTTATATCTTTAATTAAAACATATACTACAACTAAACCCGATCCTTTTTTATATATTGAATTGATACTTACATAATTATATCCTTTAGAAAAACAAGAATTTCCAGGAACAGTATCATATACACCAGCGTCAGCACCAAATTCATTTTTGACTTCTTTAGAATCAAATGCTCTAATTTTTGGTTTTCTTTCAGTATCTTGTGAAATATTTAAACAAATAGTGTATGTCATAGACATTAACATTTTCATTAAGTCTTCGTTATTTGTCGCTTTTGTTAATTGTGAAGGTAATTCTGAATCAGGATATAAACCAATTCTATATTCAACATTATCATACTTCTTATAACACACATTAACTAAAACATCTTCTTGTTCCGGTTCTTTTAATATTTTATAATCTTTTGGTACTATCAATTTTAAATTCATTTCTTTTGCAATTACACTAAAGGATTTAGTCTCGCCTGAATAGATTATACTAGTAATAAATAAACACATTAATCCAATTACACTTTTTTTCATTTTTTCTCCAAGTTTAATTAAAATTGTGCCTAACATCTTCCGTGTAGTTACATGCGTATAGAATTCTGTTTTTTTGCCCTATGCATATCCGATTAAATCTTGAATTTAACCATGCACTGCTTTTAAGCAAATACGAAAAATACACTTCTCGTAAAATATTTATAAATGAGACTTTTCAAATGTCAAACCCGAAATAAACCACATGACTGAGAAAGAAGCTTATGAGCCCTCACCCATCCTCCGGCTTGGCCTCTCCCAAAATGAAACACATACTGGCGAAGCCAATAAAGATATTCCATCCCGGGAGAGGGCTTTCAATCAATATTCTCAATGTAATTCAGACAAAAATGAATGAGAGAAAAAACCCTAAAACATTCGGCGAAGCCGAATACCAAATAAGCGCAGACTATCGCAGTCATTTCAAAGAAATGCGCGATAGTTCTGTCGCGACAAGCCCCGCGCAGCGGTGCCCTTTTCTTTCGTCCATTTCTTTTGGGCAACGCAAAAGAAATGGACAAAAACCGGGTAAAGGGTGTGGAACACCCTTTAATATTCTTGCATGATCCATGCAAAAAACAGATTCTTAAGGCGAAGCCTTATGTTATATTCCGAAACTCGGAAAATTTAGACGTCCGATAGGATATCGTCGATGTCAGGGGAGATCTGCGAGGTTCCTTCTTCATTATTCTGAGGATTCTTTTCGCTTCTTACAAGGCGGTATTCTCTATTAAAACTTAGACAGAATTTTTCAATTTTTTCAGGTGTGTCGGTAAACATTATCCCGACTTCACGTCCGTCAACTCTTGCGACTTTTGCCCTCAAAAATATTTTTCCGTCTTTAAACGGAAACATCAGCTCTATCTGATCATTTTTGTTTATTGGAGACTGGCGCAAAAAACATATTCCGGTTTCGCTTACGTTTAAAACCGAAACCGGCGTCATAAAATCATCTGCAACAAAACGATATTCTATATCGAATTTATCAGTTTTTATCCTGTTCTGTTTTCGGCGTTCCATTCTCTGCATAATTATTCCGCATAAACCATCGGGATTTCGTCACATTCTTTCTGTTTTATACAGTTAACACAATCCTTCCATATTTTTTCCGGAAGGGTTTCCTTCTTAACTTCTACAAACCCGCATTTACTGAAAAAATCTGGTGCAAGTGTAAGAGCAAATATTTTTACCCTTGAATCTTTTTCCCTGATATCATGTATTATTTTATTAACAAGGCGCTTTCCGATTCCTTTGGCGAAAAAACTTTTTCTGACGGCAAGAGAACGGATTTCGACAAGCAAAGGACTATAAGTATAAAAAGCCGCTACACCCGAAAGTTTTCCTTCTGTTTCGGAAACATAAAAATGATCAATACTTTCTGATATCTCTTCATGAGTTCTTTTCAGAACAATTCCTTCTTTGGTATAAGGTTCGAGAATGCTCAGTATTTCATCAATGTCGGAAATAGTTGCTCTTCTTATCATCAAATTCTCTTTATTACAACAGAATTACGGCAGAAGGCATATTCCTTATATTCCTTGATTTTTTGCAAGGAACTTTCCGCATTTTCCATTGTCTTAAATGGTCCGATAAAAAGATTATAGTCTTCACCGCTTTTCGCCAGAATTACGGTATGTCCTCTTTTGCTGAGAGCATCTGCAGCTTTCTTTGAATCATCAAGAGACATTGTTTCATTAATTTTTACTGCAAATGGATATTCTTCTTTCGGATATACATCGCTTGTTGACTGTATCTGATCAGGATTTTTTGAAACAAGAGATTTTAGTTCATTTACAGCCTGCATTGTCTTTTCATCGACAATCGGTTTATTGGGATCTCCTGTAAATTTTATTCCGACTACCATTCCGGCCGTAAAAGAAATGATACAAAGAGCAGCTGCAATGGTCAGAGTGCGGTTAAAATTTCCATGCTTCTTCTCATTGTTTTTGATTACTTCCGCCCCTCTCGAATGGTATTCGATATCGGGATTTTCAAAATAGGCTGGCGAATAACCGCCCTGTTTTTTCACGTATAGATCAAAATCTTGCATCTTTTTCTCCGAAGATCATGGCTGTTTATATTTTCGGCAGAAAGCGCTTAGCAATAAACATATATTTTCTTCAGAGAAAAACCTTATTTATCCTTTTCTTCAGGAAGCTCATCGAGTTCGTTTGTCTCAACCATTATTTCTGATCCAATATCAAGAACCTTATCATATCCGTATTTTCCATGAATCGGAGGAAAAATTCCCTGCTCGCCGAAACTCATTTTAAAATTCGCTCCGGTATTTACATCCGGTTCATTGCGTATAATGACAATCTGCTGCATGTGCTCAGGTCCCATAGGAAACACCATCGCACCGCGTCTTTTAACATATTGAAGTGTTGAAATCGGCCTCTTATAACAAGCTCCCCATATAATTGCACTGTCAAGTTCGCTCAAATCCATTTCCGGATCGGTTCCATCTCCTGAAAAGAAACGGATATTTTCATAACCGAGCGCGTAAAGTCTTGTTTTTGCAGATGCCGCAAGCCGTTCATCCATTTCAATCGTAAAAACCTCTCTGCAAAGAAGAGATAATACGGCAGTGGAAAAACCCGAACCTGTTCCAACTTCGAGAATTCTCATATTCTCCGCCGGAGAAAGAGCATTGATCATTTTTGCCGCGAGATAAATAGAATCGCTTTTTTCTCCGTAACCAACGGGAATAAAATCATTCGTATAAAACTTATCCTGAAACATTTTATCAAAAAATCTAATAGGATCAACTGCCTTAAACGCTTCAATAATATCTTTCTTTATGCCTTCAGATTCCAGTGTATCAAAAAACTTTTTTTTACGTACTGCTAATGGTTCCATTTTTCCCTCAAATTACCTGCATAAGATATGTTAAAAAATAATCCGATATCAAGACAACCATTGATGCTTTAACAACCGATTGAATTGTAGATCTTCCGACTCCTTCGGCTCCGCCAGTGGTATTGAATCCCTCATAGCAGGCTATTAGAGCTATTTCAACTCCAAAAACAAAAGATTTCGAAAATCCGCTGAAAAAATCTTCAATCGTAACATAGGCTATAATATTGTCATAGTACTTATCCGGAGTCACTCCCAACGCAAAAAAAGCAATAATAGACCCGCCCACAACTCCCATAAGATCCGATATTAATGTCAGACAAGGAGTCATTACCAAAGCCGCTATCAACCTCGGTACAGCAAGATACTGAATGGGATTCGTTGAAAGTGTTACAAGTGCATCAATCTGCTCTGTCACTTTCATTGATCCAATCTGAGCTGCAATAGCCGAACCGATTCTTCCGGCCAGAAGAAGTGCTGTAAGAACAGGAGCAAGTTCCCTGAACATCGAAATAGTAACACCGCTTCCGATATAAACCGATGAACCCGGCATTATCGCGTCCATCGACTTTCCTATCTGAAGAGCCATTACCATTCCGGTAAAAAATATAGTTATAGATGTTACAGGAAGGGACTTGTATCCTATTTCAAGCATCTGGTTCAGGATATTTTTTCCGTCAAAGGGCTTGCGGAAAGTCCATTTGACTGTTTCACCGAGGAAAATCATATACTTTCCGACGGCTTCAAATATCGAAATTACCGGATTAAAACTTATCATTGTCCAGCCGGAATTGCCTCATCATAAGAATGAACCGTATCAAGATTATTGAACTTGGTAAACTTATCCCAGAACATGAGCTCAACAGTACCTGTCGGACCGTTTCTCTGTTTTGCCACAATTATATCGGCACGGCCTTTTCTTTCCGTATCTTTCTTAACTTTTTCTTCGCGGTAAATAAACATAACCACGTCCGCATCCTGCTCGATTGAACCTGATTCTCTCAAGTCCGAAAGCTGCGGAATCTGATCAGAACGTGACTCAACAGCTCGCGAAAGCTGTGACAAGGCAATTACCGGACATTCAAGCTCGCGTGCAAGGAGTTTCAGTCCGCGTGAAATTTCGCCAATCTGCTGATGACGTTCGCCTTTAGTCGTAGTTGTTATCAGCTGAAGATAGTCGATTATAATTATACCCAGTCTTTCCTTTTGGGATGCACGGCGGGCCTTTGCCCTTATCTCTGTAATCGTAAGACCCGGAGTATCATCTATTATCATCGGACATGCCGAAAACTTATCGGCAACCGCATATATTCTTCTTAATTCATCATTATTCAAAAAACCGGTTCTGAGCTTTTGAAGCTCAATCATCGCTTCAATCGAAATCAATCGCATGAGAAGCTGTACTGAAGGCATTTCAAGAGAAAAGAAAAAAACCGGCCGTTTTTCCCTTACTGCAACATTTACCATCATATTGAGGGCAAGCGCCGTTTTTCCCATCGCGGGGCGCGCCGCCATAATGATAAGTTCCGACGGATGAAATCCCGTAAGCATGTTATCAAGTTCAGAATAACCGCATGCAAGCCCGGTTACTCCCTTTTTATTTTCAATGAGGCGCTCTATTCGTGTTACAGCGTCCCCTACGATCTGCTGAATAGACTGAACCTGCGTACTGATTCGTCTTTCTGTTACCTGAAAAACCATTTTTTCGGCATCATCAAGTACCTCAGAAGTCTCCCTGCTGATATCATAACAGCTTTCAATTACCGCGCCTGAAGTTTCTATAAGACGGCGGCGCAGACTGTATTCTTTTATCTGGTTTGCATAATACTCCGCGTTAGCGGAAGTTGCGACACTCTGATAAAGTTTGGCGAGATAAGCTTCGCCTCCTGCCCTGTCGAGTTTCTGCAGTTCAACAAGCTGGTGACGCAGTGAAATTAAATCGACTGGCTTAGCTTTTCTGTCAAGTTCCCTGACTGCGTCAAAAATGAGGCGGTGAGGCTCAAGATAGAAATCCTCCGACTGGAGGATTCCTAAAACTTTGAGCAAAGCGTCTTTGCTTACGATGATTGACGCAAGGCATGAAACTTCCGTGTCAATGTCATGAGGCGGAAGATTCTGCACAGGCATATTATTCTTTTACCACCGTAACTTTTAGAGGAGCTGAAACACCTTCTTCGAGTTTAATAGAAATATTAAATTCTCCGACATGTTTGATCTGTTCATCAAGAACGATCTTTCTTTTATCAACGGTGATTCCGGCTTCAGCAAGTTTAGCAGAAATATCTGCAGAAGTAATTGAACCGAAAAGTTTTCCGTCATCTCCCGCTTTTGTCTGAAACGAAAGAGATACAGTCTTAAGCTGATCGGCAACTTTTTCACTTTCTTTTTTACGTTTTTCTTTTTTAACTTTAATCAGATGTTTCTGATGAGCAATTGTTCTTCCGTTTGCTTCGCTGTAAGCGATAACAAGTTTTTTAGGAAGAAGAAAATTGCGTGCGTAGCCGTCTGCTACTTCTCTTATATCACCGGCGTCGCCGAGATTAGAAACGTCTTTCTGAAGAATTACTTTCATCTCTTAACTCCATTATTTAATATCAATTCTCTTTTTTATCACTTTTGATGCTTTCAGGTGAAAACTTTCGAAAATCGGCCCATATATCCAGAAGTCCGATTCCGGCCAAAAACATGACAACGAAACCGAATACCTGAAAACTGAAAATTGCCATGCCGAGCAAAAACAACGGCATGATAAAAACCGGAATTCTCTTTTTCATCAGTACAAATTTTAAGATCCCGAGCGACTGTATGAAATACACTACAGTCATCACTAAAAGGATGTTTTTCCCAACCGTCTTGGCAGGATAAAAATTTCCTTCTTTATCAAAGACTATAAGAGCTATAGAAAATATTACTACAAATACAAGCCACTCATTGACTTTAAAATTCTCTATTCCTTTTATAGAGTTTTCTGCTTTCAGAATTCTTTTGAAAATCAAATCGAGAATTGAAAAACCCGCAAAAGATATCATAAGAGCTGAAACAAAAATCATAAAAGGAACCAAATCCTTCATAATTTCCATAACGAATTTATACTGTTCGGCAAATTCCGCTTTTTGCTTATCGTCTATTCTTCCGCTATCCAAAAAACTCTGAACAGCAGTTTTTGCTTCATTTGCAAGACTCGCACCCATATAATTAGTCTCATACAGATAATCAGCTGCAAAAATCCCGAAAACCAGAAACACAGAAGTCAAAACAATAAACTGAACCGACCTTTTTGAACGGTAAGCAAAACCGGTTATACTTCCGATTGCAAGTGCCGACAAATTAATCACCAAAATATCAATATATCCAATGCTGAAATAAATCATCAGCACTGAAAGCGGCAAAAGCCACAGCGCGGAATACTTTCCCATTTTAAAAACGGAAACAGCAGTAGCAATCATAATTGCCGCGCTAATCAAAAGCATCATATTAGAACTTCACCACGAAAGGAAGAAGCGCTATCATTCTTGCACGTTTTACTTCAAGAGCAATGTGTCTCTGATGTTTCGCGCATGTTCCGGTAATTCTTCTAGGAAGAATTTTTCCTCTTTCAGTAAGAAATTTCTCGAGGATGTCGGATTTTTTATAATCGATTACCATATCTTTGTTGTGGCAGAACTTGCACACTTTTTTCTTAAAACGGGAATTTCTTCCTCTTCCGCCGTCTTTATCCTTAAAAGCTCTTGCAAAGCTGTCGTCTCTTTCAAGACCGGTCATTGCTGCAGCTACATCTTCACTGCTTTCGACATCTTTAATATCTTCAGACATTTTGTTCTCCTAATAAATTAAAATGGAATGTCATCATCGCTGAACGAAGGCGAATCGGGAATGGAATCATTTCTGTAATCAGGGAAATTGTCCACTTCCTGCGGTTTCGCGCCCGACTGCGCTTTATCCGATGACGGTGCATCAAGAAACTGAAAATTTTCAACAACGACTTCAACGGTTGAACGCTTATTTCCGTCTTTGTCATCCCATGACCTCTGCTGAAGTCTTCCCTCAATAATAATTCTCTGGCCTTTCTTGAAATATTGAGAGATTATTTGCCCAGTTTTTCCCCATGCGATACAGTTGAAGAAAGAAACCTGTTCTTTCTTTTCGCTGTTTTGACCGACATAAGTACGGTTATTCGCAAGTGAAAAATTGGCAATAGGAGTATTTGTCGGAGTAAATTTCAGCTCCGGATCTCTTGTAAATCTTCCTACAAGACATACTCTGTTGATATCATTTGCCATATCAACCTTCCTTTATGCGGTTTTCTTTTCCTGAACGACGAACAAGAAACGCAAAAATACTGTATTTAGTCTTAGTAATGCGGAAATCTTAGCTACTTTATCAGGAGTTGCCTCAAGAATTGAATGGCTGTAGTAAGCTTCTTTGAGCTCGTCGATTTCGTAGGCAAGGCGTCTTAGTCCCCAATCCTCTTCTGATACGACAGTTGCTTCACATTTTGTTAGAATTTCTTTGAGAGCGTTTTTGCCCTCTTCTACTTTGCCGGATCTGATGATCACGGTAAATTCGTAATTTCTCACAGATTGTCCTCCTTCCTGTGGAATATTGACCCCAATGAGGTCTAATGGTTTAATTAAAAACCGGTGCTAAAATGCGTTCAGCTTTTAGCAGAAAGGCTGTACAATTTTTTAGGAGGCAGTTTATATTGCAAGTATTAATTTCATCTCAATAAAAGAGGTTATACCGGCTTATATGCAGAAATCTACAGAAACTTTCTCATGCGAAAAAGCTGACGACCTTCATATTCTCCTGCTTCTTTAAAAAAAGTAGTTAAAAATTCAGGAATAAACTCTTTGACCTCTTCAGTTATAAGGAACGAATCCGGTTCCGCAAATTTATATCCTATATGATAAATTGAATTTACTGAATCCGCAATTACTGTGCCAGTGTTTCCTCTATTCTTATAAACAGTATTTCCCATATGAATTACCGTTTTAAAAGAAAGTGTAATTTCATCTAACTGCATCTCGTCGGCATATAAGAAAATTTTATCAAGATATAATCTGAAAATAAATTCGATTATATTGTTCTGTTTTCCGTCAAAAGGAACAAGTATCAGTCCGCCGAAATCTTCCCACATCCATATTTTGCCGTCAATAGACTTGGTTTTTCTTTCGATGATATCATGAAATTTCTGTCTAAATCCATGAAAACTGTTGCCGCTGAAATACCCTTTCAAATCTTTCTGGTTATCAAGCTGAATAAAAATGAAAAAGAAGGTATATTCTGATCCGGACTTAACATCCTTCCACCCGTTTAACGCCGGTTTATGTTTCAAAGATAAAGCATTTTCCTTAGCTTCGTTTTTATCTATTTCTGAAAAATTTTCAATATTAGCAAGTCTCTTTACGGAAACTCCTGTTTTAAGAAGTTCTTTCCCTATATAATCAGAAAATCCCATATGAAAGAAATGAGCTATATCAGCAAAAGCTGTTTTTGAATCTATTATTCCGTAACGGATATCTTTTCTAACTGAAAACTGTTTTATTATCTTTTTAAAATCAGCTTCCTTCATTGCAGATATATCAAAATACAAAATTGACTCAGGCTCAATCCGCTGATATTCCTGCTTAATCTCTTTATAAGAAAATATTACCGGCTTATCTTTCTTCACGTCTTTAAACGGAGAAAGTTTAGCGTTATCACTCACAAGATAGATTACCATCATTCCTCCGTTCTAATTTCATATCGGTAATAAATTGTCCCGTTATCAAAGGCATTTTTTGAAAATCTTGCGGTTAATGTTGAAGGAAGAGACAGATGAACAGAATCTGTTATTGTCAAAGTATTTGGTTTGGTAAAATTAGCTTCTGCTTCTGTTACTTTTTTAACTATCTCAAGTTTTTTCAATGATTCCGGATTATTAGTATACTGACAAGCGCCGTTATGAATAGCAATTCTGACTTTCAATGGAGAATCAAGACGGCACTGTTTTAAATTATACATATACAGCTGATTTACTATTTCTATTCCGCAAAGAGTCGCAAATTTATTTCTGTTACCGAAATAAAATGCAATTATACCTCCGTCTCCTTCCCAGCTCCATATACGTCCGTTTCGTCTGTCGGAAGCCATTTCGACAATTTGTCGAAGATCCGAATAAGTAGACTCGATTACTGTTTTAGAATATTTGCGGACAAGTTCTGTATTTCCGACAATATCAAGACGAAGCATCGATATTACATAATCCGAACCGTTTCTCAACACCCCCCAATTGGGAGTTTTTGCAATTTTAACGTCTTCAACGAATGTATTATTCACCTGATCGTAAACCAGGCCGCTGTTATGCATTTCACGAATAATATCACGAAGATTATGAATCTGATACCGCCGCCCCATGTATCCTTCTGTTGAAATTTTTATCAGAAGATTTACAAAAATCGGAAAAAGTTCAAGCGCAGCCATATCACGAACGATCTGCGCGGCAGCGTCTCTGGAGGGAATGGGAATATTTTCAGGAAATCCTGTTCTCTGATAAACATCATAATTCGGTATCAGAATCCTGGAAAGAGTTACCATCATATCAACCCCGAAGGATTCAGCTAGTGCTTTCTGGGTAACGCTCAAAAGAGAATGTTTTACTTTCATTTTGTTCAATCCGTATTTCATGTTTATTCTAACATACATTTTTTACAAGTACAAAATACAGTTTCAACATTGTTAGTATTATGAGTATCTATAAGTTCAATGATTTATGATAAGAAACAACCGCCTTTCGGCGGTTGTTATATCTTCTTGAAGTAAAATCAGTTTCTGGTCTGGTCAACAATTTTTGATTTCTCAATCCAAGGCATAAGTGAACGGAGAACCTTTCCGACTTTTTCAATCGGATGCTGCATCCATATATTTCTCTTTGATTTGAAAGAAGCACATTTAGTCTGATTTTCAAGCATCCAGTCGCGGGCAAATTCCCCTTCCTGAATTCTTCTGAGGGATTCTTTCATTCTTTCCTTAACTTCAGGTCCGATAACGAAAGGTCCTGTTACATAATCTCCATACTCAGCAGTATTAGAAATTGAATAACGCATATTTGTAAAACCGCCCTCATAAATGAGGTCGACAATAAGCTTCATTTCGTGAATACACTCGAAATAAGCCATTTCTTCAGGATAACCTGCTTCTGTAAGTGTTTCAAAACCTGCTTTCATAAGGCTTGTAACACCGCCGCAAAGAACAGCCTGCTCTCCGAAAAGGTCAGTTTCTGTTTCATCTTTGAAAGTAGTTTCAATAACGCCGGCTCTTGCTCCGCCGATTCCTGCGGCATAAGCAAGTGCAAGATCAAGAGCTTTTCCTGTAGAGTTCTGATGAATCGCAACTAGGCAAGGTACGCCTGCACCTTTCTGATATTCTGCTCTTACCATGTGGCCTGGACCTTTAGGAGCAACCATAACAACGTCAATATCAGAAGAAGGAGAAATCTGTCCGTAATGGATGTTGAATCCATGAGCAAACATCAGCATTTTTCCTGCAGTAATATTCGGTTTAATTTCTTTATCGTAAAGTGACCCTTGAGTTTCATCCGGAACAAGGATCATTATCATGTCCGCCCATTTTACGGCTTCAGCAACTTCCATAGGCTTAATTCCGGCAGATTCAACTTTCTTCCATGACGGACTGCCTTTTCTAAGTCCAACACAAACATCAACACCTGAATCCTTCAGGTTATTAGAGTGACCATAACCCTGGCTTCCGTAACCTATCACGGCAACTTTTTTCCCTTTAAGAAGGGACAAATTTGTATCCGATTCTTTATATACTTTCATCTTTCCTCCGATTCATTTCACATTATTTTAAGGCTATAAAGAGGTCATTTTTCGTCAAATGATTTTTTATACTCTCTGTTTGATGTTATTCTTTTAAATCTGATTTAATTTCATAATCAAAGCTTATTTTTACTGCAAAATTATCTTGATTAAACATTTAACTAAAATGTAATTGCTTTATAAGATATTTAATCGAGAATTATATGCCTTCAAATACATATCTCCAAAAAATCAATGCTATTACAGATTATATCGAGTCTAACCTTGACTCTCCCTTATCTCTTGAAATTCTTTCACGCCAGGCCGGAATGTCAAAATTCCATTTCCACAGAATTTTCAGCGCTTTTACAGGTAAAACTCTTTATGGATTTATCTTAAGACTCAGAATTGAAAAAGCAGCAACTCTCCTTCTTCTAACAGACAAGAAAAATCTGACAGATATAGCTTTTTGCTGCGGATTCAATGACTCTGCAACATTTTCAAGAGCCTTCAAAAAACATTTCGGAATTTCTGCAAGCAATTGGAAAAAAGCAGAAAACAGCAAGATACATCAAGACTTTATAATTAAATCGGATTATTCTGATATTACTGAATTGCGGAATGATAATGTACATCCCGTTAAATCAGAATTGCGGATTATTCCGGAGATGACAATTGCTTATGTCAGATATACAGGAAAATATAAAGGAGATGCGGATCTGTTTCATTCACTCTACAGGCGCATATTATCATGGGCAGAACCTAGAGGATTTGCAGTAAAAGGAATGAAACAGGTTATTATTTATCATGATTCACCGGAAATTACTGATGAAAGCAGACTCCGGATTTCATGCGGAATAATTGTTCCTCAAGGTACAAAAGCTTCCGGCATTGCGGGAATACTGACAATTCCGCAATGCAAATATCTGGTCTGCTGTTTTAAACTGAAAGAAGATGAATATTCAGAGGCTTGGAACTATGTCTTCAGAAATTCTTTTCAGGAAAAAAAATGCAAACCGGCCGAAGGCTCATGTTTTGAAATATATTCTGAAGATTGTTATGATGAATCAACCGGATTAACCGAGGTTGAAATATTTGCTCCAGCTGATAAATAGAATGAAACACAATTAATAATTAAGTTCAATATAAACCAAAGAGAGGAAAAATGGATAACTATGTAATCCGTGCGGTAGCTTCCGCTAACGGACAGAATAACTGCGTCAAAATTTCTGTTTATGAAGAGTATATTCCGGCACTTATTCATCTTGAAAAATTCAGCCACATATTAGTATTTTCTAAAGTGAACACTGCGGATGATGAAATTAAAGCAGTCCCTCATGCAGACATAAAAGAAAACGTCATGAAGATTCTTTCGATCAATTCAACTACCGGAGTAATTGAAACAGAAGGTAATCTTTACGGTAAATTTTCAATTTTTGACATTAAACCTTATTTTCCGATTGAAGACAGAGTAAAAAATTGTCTGATAGAAGGCAAATTAACTTCTAATGATTTTCTTTCTTTTGTAAAAGTGGATAACTATCAAATATCTTCCGATATAGAAAAATCAGCCTCGGAATCCTGCAGTCTGAAAATTATAGGAAAGATCGAAAAAGGACCGGGATTTTGCAGAATCAGAATTTCGAATGATTATTTAAAAATTGTGAATAAAATCTCAGCTCATTCACATATCAGGGTTCTCTGGTATTTTAGCCGCTTTGATTCTGAAAAATATCGAAAAATAACCCAGTGTGATCCGCCTTATGAGAAAGCTCCGCGAACAGGTATTTTTGCTTCACGCTCACCCGTGAGACCAAATCCGATTGCAGTAACTACATGCAAAGTAATCAAAATTGATCTTAAAGCTGCAGCAATTGAGATAAATGATACTGATGCTTTTGATAAATCTCCAGTAATAGATTTAATTCCGTATATTCCTTCAGAATACAGAGTTAAAGATTTTTTTCTTCCTGATTGGATTAATCACTGGGGAGAGTGGTACGAAGATTCTTTTACTGACACAAAAGCTAAACAGACTATTGATTCTGATTTTCGCCGTCTTGAAAATCTTTACGAATTCAAAAATGAGAAAAACCTAATCAAGCCTTCTGTTAAGGCAGAAAAAAAGACCGGTTCATCATCAGACATAAATTTTATTAAAATATCCGGTGCATGCGAAAACAATCTGAAAAATGTTTCTATTAATATCCCAAAAAAGCAGATAACTGTTTTCACCGGACTTAGCGGAAGCGGCAAATCTTCTCTCGCTTTTGATACGATTTTTGCTGAAAGCAGCAGAAGATTCATGGACAGCCTTTCTACATCTGCAAGAATTTCTTTTAAGCAATTTGAAAGACCTTCTTTTGACAAAATTGAAAATCTTCCTCCTGCAATAGCCGTAGAGCAAAAATCTGTTCAGCGCAATTCGCGTTCAACAGTAGGAACTTATTCAGAAATCAGTGATTATCTACGGCTATTCTTTTCACGTATCGGAATCAGACATTGTCCTTCGTGCGGAAAAGCAGTAGAACCAAAAACTCCGAGGCAAATCGCTGAAATTATTTATTCAATACGCGGAAAAACAGAATTTGAAATTCATTCTGTTAAAAAAGGAGTCCTGATTGGTGCTGTTTTAGATAATCAAGAAAAAAACTCTTTCATCGAAACAATAGAAGATATTCTAAAAATTGAAAACGGAGCATTAAAACTGCGAACTAAGGATAATCAGGAATTTATTCTTCATACACGGAATCATTGCTATCATTGCGGAAAATCTTTTTTTGATCTGACTCCCTCATTTTTCAGCCTGAATAATCCCGAAGCTGTATGCCGGGAATGCGGCGGAAGCGGTAGAAAAATCGAAGTATCAGAAAATCTCATCATAGAACATCCTGATAAATCTATTCTTGACGGAGCTTCTGCGTGGTGGGGCGACATGAGAAAATTTATCAATAAACCGAGTGCAAACTGGATGAAGGGAGAAATCATTGCACTTGCACAAAGTATGAATGTTGATCTTGAATTACCGTGGACAAATCTTCCGTCTGATTTCAAGCACAAAGCTCTATACGGAACAAACGGAGAGAAAGCAACACTATCATATAAAAGCTCAAACGGAAGATCCGGTGAAATTTGCAAACCTGCCGAAGGAGCTGTCTCTCATATTAATAGACTTTTCCGCTCTTCACATGGAAAAATTTCAGCAGATTTCTATTTGCAGTTCATGGAGGAAAAAGAATGTCCCGAATGCAAAGGAGAAAAACTCAATGCTGAAGCGCGTTTCGTTACGGCAGGCAAAAAAAGATTCCCCGAACTCGATTTGCTTTCAATTGATTCTTTGTATGATTGGACTGAATCTTTGCATGCAATTTTATCACCCGAAGAAGAAGTTCTTTGCGAAGACATAATTAAAGGAATTAAAACTCGGGCAGAAGCTCTAAGAGAAGTCGGGCTTAATTATCTTCAAGTAGGAAGAAGTGTATCAACTTTATCAGGAGGTGAAGGGCAGAGACTTAAACTTGCTTCACAATTCGGTTGTGGTCTTTCAGATATGCTTTACATTCTTGATGAACCTACATCAGGACTTCATGCGGGAGATTACTCAAAAATTATTAATTCAATAAAGAAACTCCGCGATTCGGGGAATACTGTAATTGTAGTTGAACATAATACTGAAGTTATCAAGGAGGCTGATTATATTGCTGATTTCGGACCGGGCGCGGGTAGTGAAGGAGGAGAAATTGTCGCATCCGGAACTCCTGAAGAGATAATGAAAAATCAGAATTCCTTAACTGGAAAATATCTTCATCATGAAACTCAATCAAAAGCCCCTAAGAAAAAGCATGATGAAAGCAAATGCGTACGGATTTCCGGCGCAAGAAAAAATAATCTCAAATCAATCGATGCGGTTTTTCCAATTGGGAAATTGACCTGTGTAATTGGCAGAAGCGGTTCCGGAAAAAGCAGTCTTGTCACAAAAACTCTTGTTCCGGTTTTGGACCATTACTGCAAGTATGGTTCTGTCATCAAAGGAAATTATGATTCAATAGAAGGACTGGAGAATATACAGGATATTGTTTTTATCACTCAGAATCCGATCGGCAGAACACCGCGTTCAAATCCGGCAACCTATACCGGCGTTTTTGATGAAATAAGAAAAATATATTCAAAAACTGAAGAGGCAAGAAAGAATAAATTTACTGAAAACCTTTTCAGTTTCAACAGCAAAGGCGGTGCATGTAATTCTTGCGGTGGTTCAGGTCAAAAAAAGATAGAAATGGGATTTATGCCCGACATGTGGATTACATGCCCGGATTGCGGTGGAAAAAGATATAATGACAAGATTTTAAATATTAAATATAAGAACAAGTCTATTTCGGATATCCTTGAAATGAGCGTTGACGAAGCCCTATCTTTTTTTTCTGAAGATATTGCTGTTGCCGGAATATTATCATCTATGAAAAAAACCGGATTAGGATATATTAAACTTGGACAAAGCGCGTTGACTCTTTCCGGCGGAGAAGCTCAAAGAATTAAGCTCTCCAGTGAACTTTCCAATGATAAAACAATATCTACCGTTTATGTTTTGGACGAACCGTCATCGGGTCTTCACCCGGCTGATGTTAATCGAATTGCAGATGTATTCTCTGAATTGACCTCAAGAGGAAATACCGTAATTGCAATTGAACACAATAAAGAAATAATATGTAAAGCGGATCATATCATAGAACTCGGCCCGGAAGGCGGAGAAAAAGGAGGATATTTGATGTAACTTTCTTCTATTGTTTAAAACATAAATAGATAAATGCAAAGATAATTACTGTACGTTTTTAGTTACTAATTATTAGATTATTATACGAGTTATCTTTGTTATATTTAATGGCAGCATTTACCATGCAATTTATATCTTAATTAGGTAACTATGAAAATTATTTTTTCGATACTTTCTATTGTTCTTTTTTCTATCTCCTTACAAAGTCAGGTGAAACATACAGGTAAAATAATAAGAATAACAGAGAAAGAAATAACTGTCAAAAATGATAATTCCAATGATCCTTTTGAAATGGGAGAAAATCTTTATCTTCAACATGGAGACAAATCAGTTGTATTACGTGTCACATTTCCAATGCAAGTTTCCGCACAATGCATATTGATATCGGGGAAAATCAATAATCTTAGATTAAATCAAACAGTTATCTCCGGTAAAAATTTAAATTTTTCAAATGATTTTCAAAACAATATAATAACAAAAAATTCTTTAACAATAGATTCCTTTGATACTTTTATCGGCTTCAAAAGAAACGATTCTATTGATAAAGCCCTTACAGTATTGGGTGATTCCTTTGCCATCATATCTTCAAGTTTATCACAGACAATAATTTTCTGGAATAATGAAGTTGAAGAAAATTGCTATGTTGAAATTAGTTCTGAGAACGATACAGGAAATCTTACTAAAATAAGCAGAATAAAAATAAGTTCAGAATTAATCAAAAATGGGAAATTTGCTTACCTAGATACATCAAAAAAAGGAACTATTCACTTTCTGCGTTCAAAAGGAATAAATGATCCATGCTTAAATCTTTTTGGACTTTCTTTTTCTGCCATAATACAATTATTCGGAAAACCCGAAGAAGAAACAGACAGTATCGATTTTTTGACACTTACCTATCAAAGTTCGCATGGAACAAAAGTAAATTTCTTTTTTTCAGATGATAGAAAACTTCTTTATTCAATCAATATACAATTTCAAGATAGGCATAATGAATGATAAGTTCGCTTTGCAAAAAACAGTTTCTTGACAGTAAAGGTATAATTTCACATGGTATTTTTAAATTTTAACATAAAATAATGATGTATTTCATTTCTTAATCTAAAGAGAGGATCAAAGTGCATAGAGTTATAACAATTATGATGAGCATTTTAATATTATCGCTCGTCTCATGTTCCAAGAAAAAATCCGTCGAGGACATGCTGAAAGAAGAAACAAAGATTACAGAAAATGCAGATATCAACAAAAAGCTTTCAGAACTCAAAACGAAACTTGCTTCCGCTAAGGATGACTTTGAGAGGTCAGAAATTCACAGTCAGATATCGGAAATTCAACTCGAAAAAGGCGACATCATTTCATCCAGAAAAAGCGCAATAGAAGCAGTAAAATTTTATCCACAGTCTGCATTCGCGCATTATACGCTCGGAAAATCACTTCTTCTCGAAAGCAGACTTTCTGAGGCAGAAACAGAATTGAACACGGCTGTTTCAATTGATCAGAAACACGCGCCTTCTTGGTACGAGCTCGGCAATCTTAATTACATCAGAAAGAATTACACAAATGCCGTAACGATGTATCAGCGGGCAGTTTCGCTTAATAAGAATTTCTATGAAGCATATAATAATCTCGGATCTACTTTATATGTCCTCAAAAAAGGAAAAGAATCCGAACAGGCTTTTCTAAAAGTCCAGTCTATCAAAAGCGACTTTGCTCCATTGTACAAAAACATGGGCTTATTATATGAAAGAGTTCTCAATGACAAAGTGAAAGCTGCGGCGAGCTATAAGGAGTATCTCAAACGCCGCCCTAATGCACCTGAACGAGCCGCCGTCAAATTCTGGATAAAGGCATTGGAGAACTAAGATGAAAAAATTATTAACAACAATCATCATAATCTGCATGTTCGCAGGACTTTCTCTTCTTTCTGATGAAGAAAAAATATGTTTTGCAGTAACCCCTTTTATCCCTCTCACTGAAAGCGCAGAAGCGGAAAATGCCGGAACAAATGCCGCATCAATTCTTGAAAATTCTTTTTCAAGCGGAAAATGGTTTGAATTCAGAAAAAGCGGCGAACTTCAATCTTTTATTGATGATCTTTCTCTGGCTCAAGCCGGAATCGGCGACGAGAATGCTCTTCTTGCGAAAGGAAAAAGTCTTCAGATTAAATATCTTACCGTAGGATCAGTTGCAAAATTCGGTAATCATTATGAAATAGATTCCAGATCAGTTAATATCGACAACTGGGGAATAATGCATTCGTCCGGCTGCTCCGCTATAGATGTTGAAAGTGCGTGCAATTTCATCAACAAAGACGTCGAAATAACTCTCACCCGCGAAGATCTTGAAAAGAAGGAAAAAGAAACCGCAAATCTTCCTATAATTGCTGTAAGCCGCTTTGAAGAAGGAAACCTGGAGGCACAGAATGCCGGTTACGGCGGAGCTTTTTCAGAAGTTTTAAACAGCGAACTCGGCGCCCGTTCAAAAATAGCTGCAGTCGAAAGAACTCATCTCAAATCTGTAATTGACGCTAAAGAAATCGAAATGTGCGGCATTTACGGTTCAGGAACAGACAAAGCTTTCAGCGAAAGGGGAATACAATACAGAGTCGATGGAGAAATTAAAATATTTCCATCATCAATATGCATACGTTACAAAGTAAATTCTACAACAGAAGAAAGAACCGTTTATATGGGATTCTCTGAAATCGGAAGTTTGAACGGAATCCGTCCTCTTGCGCGCAAAATAGCCCAGGAAATTGAAGACGCGATAAACAACAAAATAGGAACACTTCAAATTCAGACTCAACCTTCATCGGCGGATATTGTCATCGACGGACAGCCTTCCGGAAAATCTCCGCTTGTAGTTTCCTTAGTAAAAGGCGAACATTCAATCCGTGCTTCTTTTCAGGGATATGAGAGCACCGATATTTCAATAGTTCTTGAACCTGCGCGTGTAACAGAAAAGATTATCAAACTCGAAAAAATCAGCACAGAGCTTTATGACCAGGCAGTTAATCTTGAACAGAGAAAAAACTGGGAGGGTGCTGTTGCAAAATATGATGAGTACATAAACCGATACAATACTAGCGGCGATGTAAACAGAGCTGTTTACAGAAAAGGGCATATTCAGCTTCTTTATCTCAATGACGCAGAAGCAGCTCTCGCGACATTTGAATCTCTCGTGAAGCGCTATCCCGATTCAGAGACAAGAGCAGAAGCGTACTTTGGAATGGCTCGTTCTTATAAATCTTTAAAGGACAATGAAAATCTAAAATCTATTCTTGAAATTCTTTACCAGAAATATCCAAATGAATTGGCAACCGAGGAAGCAGGATATGTTTTCGGCGGAAGATACTAAGGAGTTATAATATGAACAAATTAATTACTAGTATATTATTTTTAACTCTCACTTTCTCTCTAAATTCGCAGAATAAAAGGACTGGAACAATAATAAAAATTAGCGGATCAGAAATAACCGTTAGAAATGAAAATCCACAGAACCCTTTTCAAATGGGAGAAACACTTCGTCTTTTAACAGGTGATGAATCAGTTGTTTTACGTGTTGTTTTCCCAATGCAGACTTCTGCAAAATGTAAATTACTATCCGGAAGTATAAATTCTCTGAAGATTGGAACTATTGTTTCTTCCGGATATCATCAATCAACAAATAAGGCAGTTATTAAACCTTTGACAAAGCTTCAGTCTGTTGATATCGAATCAATAAAACTTAATGATTTTGATTCTTTCCTTGGATTCTCAAAAGGATATTTAGTAGAAAGTGCTGAAAAGATTCTTGGTCCTCCTTTCATAAAAATGCCAACAAAGTTAATGATCAATATTGATAATAAAAGAATTCTTGTCTGGAGGGACTTGACCGGGGAAAATGAAATTAAAGTTGTAATAGAACCTAAAATTGTGAATAATCTGAAAATTATTTCTTCTATCTCTGTAGGATCAACTACGATAAAAGGAAATAAAAAGTATTATCAGGATACATCATCATCAGGGACTGTTTCTTTTCTTTTATCAAAAGGAATTGATGATTCCAAGCTTAATCTTTTTGGAACTCCAGCATCTAAAATTATTTCGATATTTGGCGAACCTAAAAAAATAGAAAATGAATCAGAATACTATACTTACTCCTATGTATCACCCAAAGGAACAAAAATATTTTTCCGTTTTTATGGACATGAAAATCTTCTTCATTTAATAGAAGTTCATTATTAATAGATTGAATGCCTTTTTTATGTTTTCAGAGAAATAATGCATTACACTGTATGATTCAGAATAATAGATTCCTCGATTAATCTATTATTCTGTCAGCTTTTTATTCATCATCCCTGAAATACTTGCGGCAAAATGCCGCAAGTTTGCTGTTACGAGTAATTATTACATCACTTGAATACAGGAGTTTCAACAGGCAAGACTATATTCTGATTTCCTTCGAGACTGCATTTCGCGCTTGTCATCATTGGAAATGTAACTTTTAGAAAATATTTTTTTCCCTCAATTACTACATAAACTGAGTCGCCTATTTTAATATTATCGCCGGCGCTTCCGTATGAAATAATAATTTCGTTACCTTTCACTTTTCTCACTTTCCCGACATATCTTCCTGCAATAGTATTGGACCCTTTAACATTTGAAGGCATAGACAAGCTCATAATCTTTCCGAATAGACCTTTAGTATATAGCACGTTTTCAAATTTTGAAAGATTGATCTGATCATGTCCATCTATCCATGCTAAAAGTTTAATAGCTTTTGTTGTTCCATCATAATTACCATCGGGAGAAACAAGAACCCAGTCGTTATCATTTAGTATCAGCATGTTTCCGAGAAGTTCACCTGTTGAGAATCTGTAAAATTGTATTAATTTGAGTGAATGCATAACCAGAATATCATTCTGAATATCCGAGCTCATTGATTCGAAGAAAAATCTCGTATCACCGCTATAAGCAATCGGTATAGTATTTATCTTTTTAGAAGTTTTTAAATCGTAGAGTTCAAGATCATGATCTCCCCCTACGAAATGAATATACATTTTTCCATTCTTTCCTGTATAATAAGGTCCGACCATTCTCCCAAATCCTGCCTCAATTGTTTGCTTATTTCCATTTGCTCTTTCGGTTATTGTAAGAGATCTCCATTTAAAGAGAAAGAAATTTGCTTCAGTATAATATTTCCCATCAGAACTAATTTTTTGCTCATTAGAACGACCGAGGTTATCACTATTAAATAATTGGTCAGGTTTTGATTCAAGTCCAGGTTGTATATTGCTTATATTTATAATTCCTGTCGAATCCATGAGGATTTTATTTCCTTTAGCAGGAATTATTAGAAGCTGTTTCTTATCAGAACTTATTTTTACTTGCTTTATTGAAAGAAAAAAATTCGGATATGTATTTTTCAAGACCTCCAAATGAAGAGTTCTTCCTTTTTCAGTGATTGTTGCTATCTTAGTAGAACTGCATCCGACTATTATCATAGATACTACTATTACCAATAAAGTATTTCTTAAATAAGAACTCATTATATTTCCTCATCTTTATTATTTATCAGTGAGCAAAATGAAATTCTTCATTTTTATCAAGTCATTTTCTAAGATTATTATAATAATAAATGTATCTTTTATTATTTAGTTTGAATAAAAGATACATAGTTTAAATATTTTTGAAAAAACATCAGAAAATATGCCATTACGATATAAATACTCTTCATAATTTCATAAATCGATATAGAAACAGATAATAATTGCATCAATATTTCTAGAAGTATCAGCATGATAGAAAATAGAAATTATCCAGTTACTATAATAATTTAAAGAACAGATATGAATTTGATATTTACATAATCAGCAATATTAAAGAAAGTTCCGTATTGAACTACGGAACTTTCTTTAATATTACAACTGCGGCCCGGCTCCGATTTTAAATTTACCTTTGAAGTAATATTCCCTGTTCTTTGCACTTTCTTTTAAAAATTCATCAGCACCTATCTGTTTAATTCTGCAGATATTATAAACTTTCAAATTATGCGGCACTCTTTCTGCATTGGCTGCAAGCGGCATCAGCTTCCTGCAAGGAAAATCCGAACAGTCCCCGCAAAAATCTATTTTTTTTGCTTTTACGCATTCCAAAGTTTCGCAGTCTTTATGAATTGAACATCCGCCCTGAATTCTGCAGCCCTTACATGCAATCTCTTCGGGAGTTACACCGAAACGCTCTGCAAACATCTGCCAGATATCCTTTCGATTGTTCGGTTTATAAACTTCACAGTTAATGCAGTCAATTCCGCAAGGTGAGATATCATTACTATTCATAATTCCTCCTGTTAAAGAATTTTTTTTCACAAAATCCGGAAATCTCTCTTAAAGTAAAGAATAAATATTTTATTATTGTCTAATCAAAATATCCTTATAAATATAAACATTAATCATCAAAGTAAAACATTATTAAAGGATTAACTATGAATGAACTTTTTTCAGAAAAACTGCAGGAACATATTCCCTATATTTATTCTCTTTGTTATAAAATAACAACCGACAGTGATATCTCAAAGGACATAGCACAGGAAACTCTGTTAATCGCATGGTAAAAGCAATCACAACTGAAAGATATTGATAAACTTAAACCTTGGCTCAGAAAAATTGCTTTAAACATCTTTCTAAAACAAAAAAGAAAAGAAAGGATAAAAGTTCTATCCGCTGAAGAACTCTCCGAAACCGAACAAGACGGATATAGATTTGAATTTATCAGCCCCGCTCCTTCAATGGAAGATGAAATTATAGCCGATGAAACTATAAAATCAATCCGAAACGGTTGCTTTCTCGCGATGGCCAGAAAACTGACTCTCGAACAGCGAATTACATTTTCTTTAGCGGAAATGTTTGAAATATCTCTGGATGAAATTTCTGATATCTTGAACATTTCAATCCCTGCAGTAAAAGGGCTTCTATTCAGAGCAAGAAAAAATATTTTCAATTTTTTTTCAGAAAGATGCCAATTCTAGGGTATTTTTTATTTCTGTAATTTTTCTTGACACAACCGCAGACAAAGAAGAATTACTTCTGATGAAATATCTTCATACATATTCATTCGCTGAAACCACTCCTTTCCTTTTAAGCTGCGGAAAAACGCTGTCTAATGTAAACGTAGCATACGAGACCTGGGGAACCTTAAATACGGATAGAACAAACGCTATTCTTATTTTTCATGCGTTTACCGGATCATCTCATGCTGCACGTCATCATGAAAAGGACATAGAAGGATGGTGGGAAACCTATGTAGGAAGCGGAAAAGCTTTTGATACAGATAAATATTTTATAATATGCGCGAATGTTCTTGGAAGCTGTTACGGATCAACAGGACCTTCTTCTTTAAATCCAAAGACAGGTAAACCATATGCTTTAAATTTTCCTTTTATAACTATAAGAGATATGAATTCCTCCATCAAAAATCTCACTGATCATCTTCAGATTTCAAGATTCTTAGCTGTTGCGGGTGGTTCAATGGGAGGAATGCTGGCTCTTGACTGGAGCATAGCATACCCTAATTCTACAAAATCTGCTATAGTTTTAGCCGCATCACACAGCCAGCCTGCTCAGGCAATTGCTTTTCATCAGGTCGGACGTCAGGCAATACTTCAGGATCCCAGCTGGAAAAAAGGAAATTATTACGGAAGTGAAGAGATACCAAGATTAGGACTTTCACTTGCAAGAATGATTGGTCATATTACTTATCTCAGCGAAAAAAAGATGCATGAGAAATTCGGCAGAAAACTTCAGGATAAAGCTGAACTTAGTTTTGGTTTCGATTATGAATTTCAGGTTGAATCATATCTCCGTTATCAGGGACATAAATTTGTAGATAGATTTGACGCTAATTCTTATCTTTATCTTACAAGAGCTATTGACTATTTTGATATCAGAATTGATCACGGAGAAGGATCTCTTTTTTCAGCATTTGAAAAATCAAAGTGCGATTATCTCATGTTAAGTTATTCCACAGACTGGCTTTATCCGCCGGAAAATATGAAACAAATGGCAAATACTCTTAGAGGTTGCGGAAGAAGAGTTGTTTATCTTGATATCGATACTGATAACGGTCACGATTCATTTCTTATTGATAATCAGGTTATGGTTTCAGCTGTTAAAAATTTTCTTTCCCAGGAAATTGACACTGCCGAGAATAATGTATGAAAGAAACCATTTTTAATATTGGATATGATTTGATCACCAAGGAAATTCCGGGCGGCTCCAGAGTTCTTGATCTCGGCTGCGGCGATGGAGAACTTCTTGCAGAATTAAAAAGAAAAAAACGCATTGAAGGTTTCGGAATTGAAATTTCACCTGAATCAGTCGGAATTGCACTTTCTAAAGGAGTTTTTGCCTGTCAGGCAGATATAGATGAAGGCCTTTCTGATTATAAAGATAATTCTTTCGATTACGTGATTTTAAATCAGACTATTCAGAATACTAAAAGACCTGAATATGTATTAAGAGAAATAATGAGAATCGGAACTCGTGTAATAATCAGTTTTCCCAATTTTTCTCATATTCTAATTCGCATGAATCTTTTTTTCCGCGGAAAAATGCCGAAAACGAAGTCTCTTCCATATGAATGGTATGATACTCCGAATATTCACATGCTATCAATTAAAGATTTTCGTACTTTTTGCAGACAGAAAGGTTTTTCAATTGAAAAGGAAATTAATTTCAATACTAATATAAATAATAGCACTTCATCTAAAAAAATAGTTTTTCCGAATCTTTTCGCAATGTACGGATTATTCGTCTTAAAAAAAGACTGATTTGAGGGATTTATATGCTTCTAAATATTGTATTTCTTATAGCCGGCATCGCTGTTATTATATACGCAGCTAACCTCCTTGTTGACGGTTCTGCATCAATAGCTAAAAAACTTAATGTTTCTGATATCGTAATCGGTCTCACAATTGTTGCTTTTGGAACTTCAGCTCCCGAACTCACTGTAAGTCTTTTTTCTGCGGCAAAGGGAAGCACAGATCTTGCAGTAGGAAATGTAATGGGCAGCAATATAGCTAACATCTTTCTTATTCTCGGAGCATCTGCTTTGATCTTTCCTTTAACAATTCAAAAGAATACTCAATGGAAAGAGATTCCTTATTTATTCTTCAGCGCTCTTTTAGTTGTTCTTTTTGCAAATGACATACTTATAGGTAACTCAACAGAAAACATACTTTCACGTACTGAAGGAATTGTCTTTCTAATTTTCTTTGTTATTTTTTTAGGTTATACTTTCAGAATATCCAAAAATCAACAGGCCGAAGAAATACCTTCCAAAGTCTTCTCTGTGCCAAAATCTGTTTTATTTATTTTTCTTGGTCTTTGCGGTCTAGTCGGAGGAGGAAAGATTCTGGTAGACGGAGCCGTTGGTATAGCAACAATTGCAGGAGTTTCAGAACGAATTATTGGAGTTACTATAGTTGCTGTCGGAACTTCTCTTCCTGAACTTGCAACATCTCTTGTTGCGGCATTTAAAAAGAAATCTGACATTGCAATCGGAAATGTAGTAGGCAGCAATATTTTTAATGTTTTTCTTATTTTAGGAACAGCAATAATTGTTCGTCCTGCTCCGATCTCACTTGGATCAAATATTGACATGCTTATAGCACTCTTTGCAGGTTTGATTCTTTTTATTTCTACTTTTACATTAAAACATAGAACCATCGGCAGAACCGAAGGAGGAATTTTTCTTATTCTTTATGCTTCTTATATTTACTATCTTGTAAAAATCCAGCTTTAGAAAAATTGTTCTATCTTAATTCTTTATGAAATATTTCTTCTTTAGATCCGGAAGCAGGTTCAATCTGTCTTAAAGCATATTCTTCCTTGTTCTCCGGAAGAGGAGCTATTTCCATCAGAAATTCTTCTTCTTCAATAACTATAAAAATATAATTCCCTATTTTCTGATATGTTCCTTTTTTTAAACAATCATTCTTTCCCGACATTTTCTTTTCATCATCAGGATCTTGAATGGAACAATTTCCTTCAATGCTAATGCTGTTATTATGACTAAAAACTAAATATTCTCCGCTTTCTTTAGAGTTGAAAATATATTTTCGATTTTCCATTGAATTGTCTTTTGAAACTATTTTTCTAAAGGCTTCTTTTTTAGAAATAAGAAACCCACCGAAAACGTATCCAATCTTTCCGTCATTTAATTCTACTTTTAACCATGAACTTTTTTTCCCTGAAATTACTTCTTCTTTCTTGGAATCTTCAATAAAAATTACGAAAATACCGGCATCAAGTTTTGCAATAGACTCTGATTTAATTGAAGACTGTGAACGAACATTGATAGATTCTGCAGTCGTAATATAATAATCAGCATTTCTAAGCGGTTTTGGTGCAGATGGTAATATTTCCGGACTTTTATCATTCTTTGAACAACCTGCACATACAATCCAAAATAATACTATTATTAACACTTTTTTGTTCATTTCTTTAATCTCACTTTAATACATCATTCTTCAATAAAAAACATTATCAAAAACACAAATTCTTCTTTATCAGATCATCTTTGTCTGAAATATAAGCTATTCTGTAAACAATGAAAATACCATATTTATTTAATTTCTGTTATTAACCAGCAATAATTATATTAAATACTTTAAGAATAATCCAATAAATATGCCGATTATCAAATGATGTGGTTTAATAATTGACACAGTTTTTTAAACAAGTAAACTAATAAAGAGAATAACTAAATGAGTCAATTAGACAAAACACGGGATAATATCCGTGTATCAGACATAGAAGACAATACAAGAAAGGAACTTTTCCAGAAGTTTGTTGATGCTGGGGGAAAAGTTGTAAAAGAAACACGCCCTAAACCTATGGTTTTTGACCGTGAAAAACAAAAAGTAATAGCAGATAAAATGGATTCTTTCCATAACAATAAAAAACTCACAAGAAGAAGCAAATCTTACTTACCGGAAGCTTCAATTAACATTGAAACTTCTCCCAGTTTTCTTGATTCGTTTATAAACAGATTAATTCTTTTTATTACCGGAGTAACTTCCTTTTCCGGAAGAAGAATCAAAAAATCTTTTTTTGACTCATTTGCAGATGAATACAAAATATCAATGATGGAACTGCAGATGATCTATCTTGATATTTTCAGACAAAATCCGTCAATCGGAGACAGAATAACAAATCAACTCGATCAGCTAAAACCTTTATATTTTGAAGTAATTGAAATGACAGCGGATCTATACGACAAAACTGTTTTAAGTGAAATTCTTGATACCCATACTGCTTTTCCTATGGATATAAAACTTACAAATGATTACAAAACTCCTTTGCTGGCTTATTTTAAGAAAATTTATCCGCTACTTCCGTATGTGAATTCTATTTATACTGCTTATGAAAAAGCAATAGCCTTACAGCAAAAAAGCATAAATAATTCATCTTCATCTTATTCATTAAAAAAGAAAAAAGCTAATAATGGAATATATATTATCTTCAATAAAATGCTTCCGCGTCTTTACCGTTTATTCTGTTATTATCATGGTAAAAATATTCCTTTAACTGATAGTATGACGATCGAAGAACTTTTAATGATCGGACCAGATCTTAAACCTGGAATGAGAACAGCTAGTTCTCCTAGCAGATTCAGTGAAAACTATCAGAAAATTTCCGCACAGGCAAAAGCAAAAGAAGAAGAAGAAAAAAAAGAAGCAATTGATGAACTTAAGAAAAAACACCGTCAATCTTTATCAGATGAAATTAAAAACGGAATTTCATTGATGAAAATGCTGGATTTTCAATTATTAAAAAAAACTTATCTTTCAAATAATGATATAGCACAGCAAATTGATGAAAATGATCCCTATTTAAAAATGTATCTTCTTTATTTGGAATTTGACCGTCAATATTCATATATTTTAACTACGAATAAAATCAAATACAGCATTTATTATGATAAAAACACAAAATATGATATACGTTCAGATTTACTCGATCTTTTTAATTCAATGAGAGCTTGTGAGGAAGCCGCAAAACAATATTTTTATTCATGGGAAAATTACAGAAAAGTCTCTTCAGATACAAATTACAGTAAGGAATTACACTTACAGTATTCTAAAAAAGTTGCAGAACTCGAAAAAGAAAGAAAAGTAATGGGAAATGCTTTAAAAATTTCAATCCGTTCTTTTATGGAGCGCCTTACTGATAAAATGCAGTTCATTCTCAATGATATAAATGATATTAACAGAATAATATCAAATTCAAAAGATATTCTTGAAGCAGATCCCGAAATAGATCCGAATATGAAATTTTCAGGAAAAACAGTAGAAGAAGCAATTGCTTCGGTAAATAATTATGCGCAAGCTTTGCTTTTTAGAATTTCTCTGAAAGGTGATATTTTTCAGGAACAGAAGACTATTGAAAATAATGAAAAAGCCGATCAGCAAATAGAAAATAAAACTGACGATAACCAGACAATAATGGATCAGCTTGAAGATTTATTCTGAATTTTCAATTGTCTTCTTTCTGCTATTCTATTTTCAGAAATTTCATCTCTACTTAAAGATAAATTTTCATCTCTATATGGAACAGAAAGAATTTCTTTAAATATTTCATCCATTTTATTCTTATCGAATGATCCTTCAAAAGGTGTCTTAGAAGCAATAGTTCCCGTCTTTGGAAGATTATCGCATATTAAATCTCCTATAAAGAAACCTGCTTCAATCATACCTCTTCTTATCTGCAATGCAGCAGAATATGTTGTTAAAAAAGTTTTGTCTTTAATAATGCTTCCTATTGTCTTAAATAATTCAACCGTCCAAAGCTCAGAATTTTTAGCAGGAGAAAAAGGGTCATGAAATACTGCATCAAAATATAATTTTCTTTCAGAAAGCTTTTTTATGCTCTCTCGCGCATCCCCAAACATAAAATAAAAATTAATATTTTCAAATGAAATCTTATCGTTTAAAAACCCTTCTTTTATTTTATCAAAATAGATATCTTTTTCATCATCAAATTTAATTTTTGATATTGAAGAATAAGACTCTTTACTGAACTCAAGCGAATAAATATTAATTTCTTCAAATTGTTTATCTCTTGTTTGCATTATTAATGCTAAAGGATTATATCCAGCTCCAAAACCTATATCCAGAATATTAATTATTTTATCAGTTGAATTAAGAATTTTTGATGGAAATACATGTTTTGACAGAGCTTCTGTATAAGCTCCTTCTCTTGCATGCATTAATTGATCAAACTCTTTTGAATAAAGAGAAAAAGATCCATCCGCTGTTTCAATAATATTATAACTATCGTTTACTGGCATTGTTCAGAATTTCTACAAAAGGAATAATATTGTACTCAGCCCAAACATAAAGATAGCCATCTTTTTCATTTTTATAAAGAATGTCGGGTTTAAAATAGTTCTCATTTAGAAGTAATCCATATTCAGCGATATCTCTTGAATTTTTAAGCTGCTTTTCTCCATGTGCCGCCATAAGAAATATTGCTCTCTTATTAATTTGCTCAAGAATTTTTTTTTCATAAGTACTGTCTTCTTCATCCTCTGTAATCAGATAAAGATCAATTTTTGAAAAAACCGTTAATGTTGTGTTTGATATTCCTTCAGAATATTTTTTTTCAGGAGAAGAAAGACATGCTATTGATAAGCAAATAGCTAAGATATGAAAAGAAAATATTAACTTTTTCAATTCTATTTCTTATATTCATTGAAATAAACACCATAAATCAGATTTATTTCTTCAAGTTTTATATTTTTCTTTTCTTCATCCATCTTCTTTTTCATCTCTTCTGCTGTTATTCTTGAATCTGCCTTTTTTAATTCAACAATTCTAGAAATAATATCAGCACTAACAAATTGCTTTGAATTAAACATTCTGGCATTTTGAAATGCTATCAAGTCTGCGGCAATCTTATCATTTTGAATTTTTGCAGACAAAGCATTAGTTTCTGCCTTATCCAATTTATTTTCCAATTCTTCAATTTTTGCTAAAAGAAAATCCGGATCTCTTTTTTTCATAAACGACTTAGGATCATTTAGAGCTTCAGATATTTTTGCGAGAAGAGGTTCTTCTTCAATATAAGCCCCCCGCATTTTAATAATGGTATTTTTCTTTATGAGGCGGAAATCATATCGTTGAGCTCCTTCTTCATAACTAAAAACCATTCCTCCCGGAATAAAAGGTAGAAGATCTTCGTTCTTATATTCAATTTTTGAAGGATATACCGCAAACTGTAATCCGTCTGATGTAATATAAAATTTCATTTCATTCCATACAATATATTTCCAACTTTTTGCAATTCTTATAAACTGGGAAATCTCAGTTGCAATCTGATCGTTCACCTTTTGTTCATTTTCAATTATATATATTTTTGAATCAGAATCTGTCAAAATAACAGCATCTTCATCAGACTCTTCATTTTTTTCAGCAGGAGTCATTGACAAAGTGCTCCAATCAAAAGAATAGGCTTCGGAAGAAATAATCAGAGATAGTAATATTATTAATGTTTTTTTCATTTTGACTCCTCTTTCTCTGCCGCTTTTTTTTTCAGCATAATTTTATCAAAAGGCTGCATTTTCAAACCAGTTTCAGATTTAACTAATTCAGCAACAGTTAATCCATAACTTCTTTTAAATCTGATAGTAGCAATAAATTCATCATCCTGCCTGAAAACATATCCAAGATCTCCCGTTCTAACAATATGAACTTTGTTCATATATACTCCGATCAAAGAAGTATCTCTTGGATCCAAAATATAACCGCTCTCTTTTTCATCTTTTATCATGAAAGAAAAAGCATAATCATAAAAACGCAACTGCTGATTCTTTTTTCTCAAAGAATTAACAAGACCTACTGTAATTCCGTCATATGTATTGACTATATCCTTAAATTTAGATGAAACTTGAATCACCGCTTTACCGGGAGAATTGATATAAGGAATTTTTTCCATTCTATCATTCAATTTATATGAATCATTAACATTTGTCTGCAATCTGCTTATTCTTTCTTCTGTAGAAGCTTTTTCTTTTAAGATGTCATTTTCTATTCCATTTAATGGAGAAACTTTAGCAGCACCTTTTGCAGGTTTTTCCAATATTTTTCTTAACTCAGTCTCAGCAAAATCAGGATTATATTTTTTAATCAAATACTCGATTTCTTCCTTAGTTTCATCACTCATTTGATCTATTCTGGCTTCATACGTTCCGGATAATCTCTTCCTTTCTAATGCAGTAAGTTTTGATTCTCCTTCCAAGAGACTAATATTTTTTCCTGAACTTTTTTCAAGTTCAGCTTCTTTTTCACGTAAATCTTTTTGAATCTTATAAATTTCCCTGTTCTTAGCAGTCATACGCGGAGCATATTTCGATTTTGTTTTTCTGATTTTTAAGTTATAATCGGAATTTAATTGATCAATTTGGGCTTTCTTTTCTTCCTCAGAAATATCTCTAGACTGTATTATATTTTTTAATTCTTCAAAATCCCTTTTAAGCCGTTCAAGTTCTCTGGAATATTCTATTTCAAGATTAGCAAGCTCTTTTCTTGCAATCTCAAGTTCTCCTTCCTGTTTCTGGGAAGAGTCTATCATTTCTTTCAATTTCAAATCCTGAAAAGAAGATATATCAACTTTATGATTTCTTCCTCTTTCCTGTACAAAAAAAGTAATCGTCAATGCAACAGAAATAATGACAAACAAGAATAGAACAACTAAACCAAGAAATTTTAAATTTCTATTTCTTTTTGTTTTCCTGAATTCTTCTTCCAGTGAATATAAATCCGGCTTCCCGTCCGGATCAGAGAAATCTCCCGGAAGGAAAACAGATTTCGTTTTTTCAAGAAGGTATTTTACTTCGTTTTCATTTCCCATATTCCGTTCCAGTTCCTTGGAGGTTTATTATTTTTTATCCG
>Ga0209606_1001181_pt1 | contig 34138 bp, 6 predicted proteins | sample AD_UKC057_MetaG_FD_184412 | JGI IMG/M metagenome (GOLD analysis project Ga0209606, IMG submission 184412) | Active sludge microbial communities of municipal wastewater-treating anaerobic digesters from USA - AD_UKC057_MetaG (SPAdes) (version 2) | ecosystem: Engineered > Bioreactor > Anaerobic >...
TTCCGCCGCCTTTGCCGTACCATCTCGCTTGGGCATGGTGCTCCTCCTGCTTGGATATGGGGTTCTTCGCCGAACACCCTGGAGATACCATGCCCTTTTCTTTTTGCAGAACCTTTTTTACACAACCGGTCCCGAATCCCCGCATAATCCAACTCGAATCCAAAGAGCCAGGATACGCAATCACCAATAACCAATAATCCGAAATACCCAATGACAAATGAAAACTGACCAATGACGGATGAAAAATGAATGCCGCCTCGCCCCATTCACCTATTCACCAATTCACCCATTCACCCATGAACCGTCCCGTTGTATAATCTCTCCAGAATCCATACCCCATTCGGGAGGCAATATGCGCAATCGTCTCGTTGTGTTGGCTGTCTGCCTGATGCTGCTGGCCGGCGTCGCCGCCGCGGCCAAGTTCCGTCCGGTATCTCCGAGAGTCACCGATGGCGGGCTCGGCCATCCGGGCCTGATCGTGCGCGGGCACTTGGCCGGATCGCCGGTGCCGGCGCCACTCCCCGCCAAGCAGGCCGAGGGAATCCGCGTACTGTTCGTCGCGGCCGATGACGGCCTTGGCCCCATCGCCGCCCAGTTGATGGCCTATCCGGACATCGCCGCCGTGGACTGGTTCAACGCGTACAGCGCGATCCCGACGCTGGACTACCTGCTCACCTATGACGTGGTCATCGTCCACTGCAATCTTCCATATGCGGACAACGTCGCCATGGGCGACCGTCTGGCCGACTATGTGGACGCCGGCGGGCGGGTGATCCTGAGCGCCTTCAACTGGTACACCGGCGGTGCGTATCCCTGGTTTATCAGCGGGCGGATGCTGACCGCCGGCTACAGCCCGTTCCTGTCCGCCGGAGTCACTGAGTTCGGTACGTGGTGTCTGGGTGTCTACCAGGCGACCCATCCGTTGATGCAGGGGGTGAGCACCCTGTGCGACTACTACCATGATCGAGTGAACCTGGCTCCCGGCGCCCAGTTGGTCGCGAGCTACACGAACGGGGAAGAACTGGTCGCAGTGAAAGGCTGCGTTGTGGCCATCAACATGTACGTTGGGTTTTACTCTGAGTCCACGGGCGATGTGGACGTTCTGTTCCACAACGCAATTGTGTATCTGATGGAAGGGTGCGGCGGGCCGTCGGACTACATCTTCGTCGACGACCTGGGCCGCTCGAAGCTGTGCATCAACGCCGACGGTACCTTCGTGTTCCAGGTGCTCACGGGCCCCGACGCCGGCGAGTACGAGGGGACGGCGCAGGTGGTGGAGCGCGCTGGGGTGTACGTGTTCATGAACCCGCGGGGCACGCCGTGGACCCTGTACGTGGTGTACGACGGCCTGCACGGCCGGGCGGTGGGGTTCTACCAGCAGCCGGGGTTCGATGACCGGTCGCACCTGTCCGACCGCAACACCGCGGACAACCCCGACACCTGCTTCTGACGGAAATGCATCCGGCCGGCCCGACGGGTCCGGCCCCAATCGGTTGACTGTTGAATGCCGGATACTCCCGGGGCTCCTCCGATCCCCGGGAGTTTTTTTGCGCTCATCTCCCAAACCTATCCGCCCATTCACCTATTCACCCATTAACCCATTCACCGCTCCAAATATCCAATGACAACTGAAAATTGATCAATGACCAATGAAAAATGATGTTTGAACTCCGCCTCGCCCTATTCACCCATTGACCCATTCACCCATTCCTATCAATCGCACCCCCGGCAGTTTGTTTCGGACACCCGGCGACCCCATCCGTTATTTATTATTGAACGGCCGGGATGAAAATTTCATGATTTCGACATTTGTGCTTGCGCGTCCGGCGGCGGTTGGGTAGAATCCCGGCAATTTACCTCGGATTGGGAGTGTGAGCCTTCGGGCGGGCAGGGCCGGATGGGTACCGGCCGGCCGGGGAGGGTACGGGTGTTCGGGAGGGCCGGCGCGAGCCGGAGCCGCCGCGTCGCGCGGATGCCGCTGAATCCGCGCCGTAGCGGCGACGACAAGAGACAACACTTGACGGGCTCGGCCGCGAGGTTCCTGCTCCTCGCGGGCCTGGGGCTCGGCCTGCTGGCGTCCGCCGCCACGGCGCAGGGCGGCGGCGGACGTCTGCACCGGTTCGAGGTGCCGGTCACCGCGTTCCGCCTGCAGGCGGACCCGGCGGCGCAGGTGGTTCCGCCCGGCGTGCCCGCGCGCGTCCGCACCCGGATCGAGCTGGCCGATCCGGCCGCCGGCTACGCCGGCGCCGTCCGGGAGTATCTGGCGTCCCGCTACGAGGTGCGCGCCGAGCTGTACGCGCCGGCCGCCGCGTCGGGCTATCCGCGGGCGCTGGCGTGTCCCGTGGGCGGCGAGTTCCTCCTGGACGGCCTCACCGCCCCCGGTCGCTACCACCTGCGCGACATCCGCCTGGCCGACCCGGCCACCGGGCGCGATTTCCTCTACGCCGTGCCCGACACCGCCGCCGTGGACGTGGGCGGCGACCTGTTCATCGCCTGGGTCACCGCCGAGCCCATGACGATGGCCGAGATGCTCGCCGCCGGAATCGTCTTCGACGAGAGCTCATACCAGAACTACCAGTTCGTCGTGGGGTTCGAGCTCGAGGGGCAGGTGGTGGAGTACGCGTTCCCCGTGATCCACGCGTCGCCGGCCGTCCCCGTGACGCCCGCCGAATTCGGCGGGCTGCTGGACGTGGGGCAGGGGGACTGCGCCATCGGCGCGGTGGATCTGGACATCTCGGGGGTGGCGGTCCCGGGCCTGCCGCCGGCGGACGTGCGCCTCCCCGGTCTCATCCTCATCCCCGGCTCGGTGGGATTCCTGAACGGGCACTTCAGCGTCCAGCTGGTCCTCTGCAACGCCCTGCCGCCGGCGAGCGGTTACCGCCTGGCAGACATCGAGGCCGAGGCGGTCCTGCCCGACGCCGGTCACTACCAGCCGGGCGACCCTTTGAGCCTGGCCGCGGTCGCCGACAACTCCAACACAGCCATTCAGGACGTCATCGGTGATACCGGTCCGGTGATCTCACCCGGCGCTGCCGGTGCGGCGGGCTGGGTCGTGGTGGGCCACACCGTCGGCTACCACGAGTTCGACATCCGCATCACCGGCCACCTGGCGCCCGCCTCCGGCGAACCGAGCTGGCCCATCGAGGGCCGGGCCCGGGGTGGAGTGGCCGTGCGTGAGAATCCCCGCTTTTCCTTGAGCTTCATCCATCCCGACCGGGTCGAGCGCGGCGCCGCGTACTTCGTCCAGGCCCATGTGACCAACGTGTCGGACGTGCCCGCCAACGGGTTCCGGCTGAGTCTGGCACCCGACTCAATGACCGGCGTCGAATGGCTGGGTGCCGATTACCCGGCGGACGACACCTGCCCGGCCGATCCGGCCGTCTACTGCCGCCCGGTTCTGGAGCCGGGCGAGGCAGTGGTGCTCAGCTACCGGCTGCGGGCGTTGCGCTCGGGCAAGGTGACCGCCACTTACGGTGCCGGCGATTCAGCCGGCCTCGAGGTGGGCGCCCGACTGGTGTTCGGCGTGGACGCCGTCGGCCAGCCCATGAACCCCGACCGCCTGGTGCTGCCGCCCGTGGCCGCGCGGCTCGTAGAACCTCTCTACGGCCGATCGCTGGCGTTTCTGGGCTTGTGCCACACGCTGAGCCGAGCCCAACCCTTGCTCTTGCCCTCCGCATTCCGAACTGTTAAGGGATCATCGGTGGAGTGGTTCGCGCGGGCTGTCACCGAAGCGGGACTAGCCACCGCTGCTGGCCGGGATCCGGTGGCTGTTGCCGCAACACTCATTGAGGACTTGGCGGAGATCGCATGGAGCGACAGTGGATTTCATCACACTTTGGAATCAAGCCCTCGTGGTGCCGAGCTGAAAGCAGCACTCGCCGCTATTCTGGATCCAGCCGGCCAAACGGCAAGCATGGCAGCCGCACTCGCGCTCCACGCCGGATATAGCGGTGATTTCGCGCTTCTGCGGACTGCACTTTTGCCAGAGTCCGACTGGGGGCGAGCCGTACGCTTCATCAACGGACCGGAATTTCTTTGCCTGATCCCTCTGGATGGGGATTCGGTCACCCTGACCGGCGGCGAGGCGGTCGAGTTGGAGATCATCCGTCCAGCGTCACCGGAGGCATGCCAGAGATTCAGGTACTCTTTCCAACTCGCACCGGGGCAACAGGTGGTGATTCCATCGACGTTGTTGAAAGGGACTTCTATCGCCGTTGAGATCCGACAAGGAAGCAACCGTGTGGCCACTGTCCCGCCACTGGACCAGCACCTGCTGCCCCTGGCACCCTTCGTTGTGGAGCGTGTACTGAAACTGACCCCGGATCTTTTTCATGGCGCCGATGAGTTCGGCCGCGGACTGCTTGTACTGTTCAGCCGGCCGGTCGGATTGCGGGCTGTTGAGGCGACGGCGCATTTCGAATGCATCGGCAACGAGGTGCTGCTGGCTGCGCCGATCGGTTCGGGCCGCACCGTCGGATTGGCCGTGAATCGGCCGGTGGGTAAGTTTGTGAGGACGGATCTGGTCATCGGTCAAATGAAGAGCCTTGACGGTGCGATCGTCGAGGCATCACGGCCAGTGTGGATTCTTGACCCGGACTCACCATACGAAGTCGGCGGCCGCGTCGAGGGGCGCGTACGCTACCCCGATGGCCGGGGAGTTGTCAGGCCGTCGGTGGAGTTGTGGGCCGTCACCAGGTCTGGTCTTGGGATCCGGGATGTCTGCCTCAGCCGCTTCGACGGAAACGACGACGGCACGTTTCAACTGGATTTCGTTCACACCAATCCGGCAGGTTTGTTTCTGATTGCCGGAGATCCGGCAACGGGTTTCGGCCGACGGGTGCCGCTGGTTTTTCAGGCGGATGGTCAGGTGCTCCATCCCCAGATCATCCTGTATGGATCAGGAGCGGTGGTGGGCCAGGTGGTGGACGAACTCGGGATTCCCATCGACAGCATCCTCGGTGTTCGGATCCACTGCGGCGGCGACGGGCGATGCCTGTCGGCGATACTCGACGGCGAGGGTCGGTTCCATGCCGACGGCGTGACCGTGGGCTCGTTTTGGGCTGAAGCGTGGCTCGGGGACGGACGGCGGATCGGAGGCACCGGATTCATCAACGGCCCCGACGATACGGCGGTGGTGCTGCTGGTGGCGGGCGGGGCCGGCGTCACCGGCCATGTCATGGAAGAAGGTCCCGACGGGGCACGGGGCGTCCCCCATGCCCGACTGACGCTGAGCGTGCCCGACGCCACCTGGAGTACCGAGGGTTGGACCGACAGCACCGGAGCATTCATGTTCACTACCATGCCATGGGGTTCTTTCCGTATCCGCTGCGTCCATCCGAACGGCGGGGCGGTAGCCACTGCTGAAGGCGCGGTTGCGCCGGGCGGCACGACCGAGGTGAAGGTTCTATTTACCGGTGGAGGCACACTCGAAGGCAAGGTGGTAACACCCGGTTTCGGAGGCGCCTGGGACGCCGTTCCGTTCGCGCCGGTCCACCTGGAGAAGGCCGATGATTGGGAAACGGTTCAGCTCGATCTCGAAACCGACGGCGACGGGCGATTTCGGGTGCAGCAGATCCCGTTTGGTCACTACCGAGTGACTGCTGTTCGGCCCGGATATTGGGACAGTGTTACAGAGCATGTCTGGATCACAGCCGGCGTCCATCAGGTCCAACTGGTCATGGACGTCCTGGCCCCTGTGGAGGGTCGTGTTATCCGGGCCAATGGAGCCGCAGCGGCAGGGGCTGCCGTTCGACTGAGCGGCATCACGGAGATTGCCGATGCAGATGGACGATTTCTGATCTGGCTGAGTCAGGGTACCAACCGGTATCAGGCTGCGTGTGATGGCGAGGCGGAATCGGGAACGGTGGATGTCCCGGCTGATGGTGCCTCGCTGGTAATACGCTTGCGCGGCCGGCGGACGGTGGCCGGTCAGGTGCGGGATGCCTCCGGCCAGGGAGTCCGCGTGCCCTTGATCCTGGACGGATTGGACCGCGGAAGCAATGGAGAGATGGTCTATCGCACCGATCGGTTGCGGAGTATGTCGGCCGCCGACGGAACCTACGTCTTTTCAGAAGTCTGGGACGGCCCCTTCACGGTCCGGTTCAGTGGCAATGCCTTTTACCCGCCTGCGGAAGTGCGCGGTCTGGCCAACGGAACCAATCTGGACGGAGTAGATGTGGTGTTGGGCGTAACCGGCGGCGTCGGTAACCTGACCGGTACCCTTTACGCGCGAGACGGCGTGACACCCGTTCGGCCGGGCGTTCCCCTGACCCTGACCGGTCAAGGCGGGCGGTGCTGGGATTGCCGAACCGACGCAGGCGGCCGGTTCGCTATTTCCGGACCCCTGCCGGCTGGCACCTTCGTGCTTGAGGCAGAGGATTTCTACACCGGGGACCGGGCCTGGATGGAACTCTATTTCGCTGCCGACGGCGACATGGATGTCACCTTGAGCATGTTGGGGAGGAACGGACTCCGGGTGCACCTGTTCCAGGCCACCGGAGAGCGGCTCGAGGACGCATTGCTGACAGTCAGTCGGCAGGGACAACCCGTTTGGAGCGCCCAGGCCGAGAGCATCTGGGACACCGATTATGCCGGGGCGCCGGGTGATCCAGGGCACTTCCAATTCAACGGTATTTGGGAAGGTTCCTACACGGTGTCCGCTGTTGTACTGGACGGGGATACTGTCCGGACGGCGACAGGCGGCATCGAGGTTTTAGGTGACGGTGGCATGTTCACCCTCAATCTGGTGATGACTCCGGTGGTAATTCTGCGCGGCGTCGTTCGTGACGGCGCATTGCCTGACGGGTCACTCGTACCAGGGGCGGAAATAACCCTGCGCAGCACGGCTGGACAAATTGTGGCATCAACCGTGACGAATTCCGAAATGGCCGGTCTGGGTGCCTTCGTCCTGCCGGCGGTGGCCGTCGGCCAATATATCCTTCGGGCGGAGGACTTTGCCACCGGACGTCGGGCGATTCTCGCGGTGGATATTCCATCCACAGAGTTTGATCCGCCACCGGTGGAACTGGTGCTCGAACCCATGGGAGTGGTGGAGGGGGTGGTGGCGGATGGCGACCCGGCCGGGATCGTCTGCACCGACTCATCGTCACTGAGCGCTCGCCGGGTCACGATCGGGATACATCCGTGTCCCGGTTCGCCTTATGCCGAGCGGGACATCGAGACAACCACCGGTCCCGATGGCCGGTTTCATGTTCCGGGGATTTCCGGCGGCCGGGTGGATGTGCGGGTGGCCGATCTGTCCGGGGTGGCTGGTTACGCCGAGGCCGAGCTTGAGCCGGGCGGGCTGGTCTGCCTGGTGGTGCCCCTGGCACCGACGGCGACCCTGGGAGGGACGATCCAATCCGCCGATAGTAGCGGGGCCGCCTACGCTCGGGTCGAGCTGATTCCTTTGGCTGGAGGACGGAGCTATCGTCAGACCGCCACCGCTGAAGGGACTTTCCGATTGACATCTGTCCTGTTCGGCGATTACACCCTTGCCGCTTGGACTGGATCAGGCGTTAACCGAGTTTCTCAGCCGATCAACGTGCCTGCCGACGACGAGGTGGTGATCGTGCTCCGTGAGTTGGGCGCCATCGGAGGCGCGGTCTGGAACCATGCCGGCATCCGTCCAGTGAGCGGGGCGGTGCTGCGGCTCGAAGCCGAAGTGCCCGAATTCCAGCCGGATATCGCTTGCAACGACGAGGGAGCCTTCTTTTTTCCTGAGGTACCGGCCGGACATTTCCATCTGGTAGCCGAGGATCGACGCCATGATTTGGAGGGCACCGTCGAGGGCGACTTGGCCGATGGGGAGAAAATCGAAGGCTTGGTGGTAGCTCTGGAGCCGGCTTTCTACCTGCGGGGCGTGCTGCGAAAGGAAGACGGCTCCGCGGCCGCCCACCTGACGATGCGCTGGGTGGGTCGGCGAGCTGACGGGCGCGAGGTGGAACGTCTGGGCGCCACCAATGACAGCGGGAATTTCGTCTTCGAACTTCTGCCGATTCTGCCTGGCAGGTTGGAAGTGGTCGATCCGGTCAGCGGCCGGCTGCGCCTGGCCGTGCCGGTAACTGGTGTGGACGATGGCGCATGGGTTGACCTGGGCATCCTGACTCTGGACCGGACCCCGCCGTCCGTCGACGCGGTCGCCTACTGGTCTGGTGGCACCACCTGGCCGGAGACCGCCGTGCCGCTGGACGCCGATCTGATCGTCACCTTCAGCGAGGCCCTGGACGTCGAGTGGCTGACCGGCCATCCCGGTTGGATGCGGTTAGAGAGTTACGATGGCGCCGTCTGGCAGCCGGTCGGAATGATGGTGCTGCCATCGGTCGACGGCGGCATATTTGAGGGAATTCCGGCGGTCCTGGTTGACTCCCGTGATTATCGGCTGGTGATTGAAGCCGACGTTCCCGATGCCAATGGCAATCCCATGGGCGCGGTGGTGGAACTGGTCTTCCGTACCGTGGACCTGACGCCGCCGGCGGTGTCGGTGGTGACCCCGCCCGCAGGTGCCGTCCAGGTGGATCCGACTGCACCGGTTCAAATCACCTTCAGCGAACCCATTGTCCCGAATAGCGGCACGGTCGACTGGAACCGCGACGGCGTGCCAGCGGCGGCCGACCTGGCCTGGTCGCCCGATGGCCGTACCCTGACCATCCTGCCGGACGGCGGCTTGCAGTCGGATGCACGCTATGGGGCCGTTCTCGATGGTTGGCGCGATGCGGCCGGCAATGCCATGTTGGCACCGTATGGGTGGTCCTTTGACACGCTGGATACCCAGCCGCCGGTGATCACCGCCGGCTGGTCCGGCCAAATGTTCCCGGTTCCCCGACCCGATCTGGCGGTTACGTTTGCCGACGCCCTGCGCGGCGTTGACCCGGCCTCGGTTCATTTGACCCTGACCGATGCAGGCGGAGTCGGCCGGGCATTGGAGATCTTCCAGCTCAGTGCGTCTGGCGCCTCCTGTCGGCCCATCAACGAGCTGCCCGACGGTAGCTGGACCCTTAACGTCCACGTGGCCGACATCGTCGGCAACTTTGCCGATTGGTCCGGTGACTTCACCATGCGCCGGTCGGCCGTCACCTGGCTGGAGCACCAGCCGGCCGCGGCACTGGTGGTGGACGTCATCCCGGTCGGGCTGAGAGTCCGGTTTCAGTCGGTCCATCCGGTGGCTGCCGGGACACTGACCGCCGCCGGAGCGCTCTGTCCTGACACCATACTGGTCGACGAGGGCAGTGGCGTCTGGCGTCTCGAGGGTTCGCTTGCGCCCGCGGGCGACGGCCCGGTCGAGGTCGTCGCCACGATGACCGACATCTACAATTGGACCTCACCCGCGTACGGCTTTGACTTCGTCTGGGACGGCCAGCCGCCTGACCTGACCCTGCAGTTGCCCGGTCCCGGCGATATCTGCAATCCGATGCCGCCGCTGGCGTTCACTTGCGGCGACAACGGTACCGGCGTCGATGTGGCCGGCATCCGGGTGACCATCGATGCAGTTGAACGGACGGCCGAATTTGAGTTGACTCCGTCCGGAGGCGTCTGGAATCCGCCCGCCGGTGCCGATCCGCTGACCGGCGGCGGCCACACGGTCCATGTGACGGTGCCCGATTCCGCCGGCCACACCGCGGAAGCCCTGAGTAGATTCGCCCTGGACGGCACTCAGCCGATCATTACCGTGACCAGTCCGGCTACGGGGGCGGGTATCGTGGCCGACACGGTCTTCTTCGATATCACCGTAACGGACAACTGCGACTTGGATGCGGACAGTCTCGTGGGCACCGTCAACGGAATCGCTCGGACTGAATTCGTACTCGTTGACGGCCGGATCCAAATCGAAGTTCCGTGGGATCACGAAATGCTGGCCGTCGGCGACAACGTTTGGAGTCTGGTGGTGGCCGATTCCCTCGGCAACGTCGCCCGATTCAACGGGACATTCCAGGTGATCCGAACCGTCGCTCTGCCGCATACGGTCAGAGACGGCAATGACTACATGTTCCGCGTCCAAACAGACGGCGGACTGGAGTGGGATCCGCTGGTCCAACCGATGACCGACGTTCGGGTTCCGGAAGTAACGGTCTGGGTGGACGGGATGTCCCACGTCATGCCGGCACAGCCGGAAGGGATGCTGGCCGTGAACGGTCATGAAATCCGCCTGACCGGGGACCTGGGTTCAGACGATCTGAATTGGGAAGAACGAATATTCGTTCCGCCAGACGGTTATTTCGCGCGCGTGGTGGAGTGGTTGGGTAATTCGGCTCCGACTCCGGTGTTGGTTGCAATCGAGATGACGTTCCGGCTGCCGGAGGCGCTTAACTGGGATGTGGTCGCCACATCCGATGGGGACGCCGTCGTCGAGCCCGGGGGCATGGACCGCTGGCTGATGCTGGACGACCATACGGACACAGACGACGCCATGGAGCCCAGTATGCCCACGCTGGGCGTCGTGTTCGCCGAAGCGGAGATAGCGCGGGCGCCGTCGGCGGTCGAAATCATTGCCGGCCAGTTGGTCATGCGATGGACCGATCTGGTGATTCCGGCAGGCGCCCCCGGCATGCCCGGCCGGCTGGGCCTGGCCGTGGGCGTGACCGCGCAGCCGACGCGATCCGATGCAGTGGAGACGCTGGAACGCCTGGCCGCCTGTCCGGCTGAGTTTATAGTCGGATTGCCGGATGACCGGTGGAGCGATCTGCTCAATCTGAACTGGACAGGTGGAGCGGATCCCTCATTGCCCGAATTGCCGCCACTGGTTGGCGGCGTCTCCGGCCGGCTGCTGGACGCTACACCCGACGCACACCCGTTGGCCGGGCAATCCCTGCTGTTGCGAGACGAAGCGGTGCCGTACCGCCGCTGCCGGGTCGCCGATACAGATTGGCAGGGCGTATTTCAATTTGTGCCGATGTCTCAACCGCGTTCCTTGCCCCTGGGTTTGACGGATGTCATCTACGGATCGCCGGAGTGCGGCTGGCTGACGATAAACCAGGTGCTGCTTACCGCAGACGAGCCGGTGGCCCCCGACCAGATACTCGTCGTGCCTGATAGCGGCGCGGTGGCCGTGACAGTGACCCTGAGCACCGGCGACCCGCTTCCTGACGGCACCCTCCGACTAGAACGGATGGATGATGGTTGTGTCTGGTACGGGCGGGTCTCCCGGGGCGACGGGTTGATACCCGGTGTCATGTCCGGTGATTACCTGCTGACGGTGACCTCGCTGTTTGGTGATGCCACCCAACCAGTCACGGTGCCGGCGGTTCAGACGGCTGCCGTCACCATGGTTCTGGAGCAGGATTACCTGACCGGCCGCGTGGTAGACAACCTGGGCATCGGCCAGGCGGGGGTGTCGATTCTCATATTCAGGCGGAACAGTTATAGTGAAGCCGTGTTCTCCGGCGCCACGGACGACGAGGGGCGGTTTGTGTACCTGGATCCGCTCCGAAATACCGATCTGGAAATCCTGGCCAGGCATCCGGACGGCCGATGGTTGTATGAGACGCTGATTCGGGTGCCGGCAGACGAAAGCCTGGACTTGCACGCGTTGGTACTGGATCGAGGTGGCGCCGATCTTATTGTTCGGACAGAAACCCAGGTGGGTGTCCCGATCGCGGACTCCGAAATTCAGGTTCGTTCGACGCAATTTTCGGCGTTTTTAATCTGGACGGGCAAGACCGGGGATGCCGGCGAGACGATGTTCACGGGCCTGCCGGCAGGCATGGACCTGCAGTATTCAGCCCAGGTCGACGGACGCAGCACCCCGGCAGTTTCGCTGGTACTCGAAGACGGTGAGCATCGGCTGGTTGTGATATCCAGCGCATTCGGCCAATTCACCATCACGGGCACCGTGAGAGCCGCTGATGGAATCACCCATCTGGCGTGGCAGAGTGTGGAACTCCATCGGGAAGAGTCGGTCGGAAAATATGTTCTCACAAAGACAACCAGTGCCGACGTTGACGGTACCTTCCGGTTCAGCAATGTGTTCTTGCCCACCGGCCGGACGCGGATCCTTACGCGCTGGCCCGACAGCCAGGGAGAAGGAGAGGATTGGAATGATCTGGACGCTGCGATGGGTCAGACGACCGTGTCGCTTGACACACGAATCAGCGTGATACGTGGTGACGCCCGTGACGCGGGCGGTGCTCCCGTTACTACGCTGGCTGGATTGCAGGTTCGGCCGCATGATCCGGATCTCAGCGCGCCATACGCCGATCAATCCTCCGGCATCTGGTCCATCCGGGGCGCGAAACCAGGAACGGCTTACGATGTGATTGCCTGGGATGATGGAGGAAACGCCTACGGAACCACCGTCGCACTCCCAGAACATCAACTGGTGCTGACCGATATTCATCTCCTGCCGGTGGACTTGTACGCTGTGTTCGGCCATGCGTTTTCGGCCGGTGCCATGGCCGCTTTGATCCAATGGCCGGTGCAGCTGTGGGCGGAGGCGGTATCGGGTGAGTTCTACCCCCTGGGGGTCGCTTGCACGGATGGGGATGGATTCTTTGATTTCGATTCCAACTATCTGCCCACCGGCCGAGCGCTCCTAGTGGTGCCATGGCCGGAATCGCAAGGCGACGGGCAAGACGAATTCCTGGTGGATGTTGCGGCCGCCGATGGCACCGCCATTCCGCTGGAAACCGGAGTGACCGTTGTTTCCGGTGATGTTGTGGATGGATCAGGGATGCCGATCGAGAGCATTCCTCTTTGGGTGAATGTGTACGCCCATCGACCGGATGGATCGGACCTCTTCTATTATTCAAACACAAATCAGGTTTTCGTGGAATTCGGTCGGTTTACGGTGCTGGGCTTGAAGCCAGGGGAAGGGTATCAGATCGAGGCGCTGGATGAAACCGTTGGTTATCACAGTACGGATATCAACTTCCCGGCCGGCGAATTGATACTGGACAACGTGCAGATCCCAGCGCGTTTCGAATATATGATCAACGGACGCCTGTGGTCAGCGGCATTTCTGAGACCGTTGCCGGAGAACGCGTTTGTACGGTGGGAACGCCAGCTGTCAGGCGGCGAGTATGTCAATTACGGCTGGTCGGCATGTGGAGATACCGGTCAATTCTATGGGTACGGCGACTTCCCGACCCGCCGGGCGCACATGATTCTGGATCGGCCGCTGAGTCAGGGAGGCGGCAGCGACACCTGGGAGATCACCTTGACGGTGCCGGAAACGGATCTGGGCGATTTGGCGACCGGATGGTCGGTGGTCAGTGGAGCCGTGACGGAAGGTGATGGTGAGCCGGTGATGGCGGTGACCGACCTGGATCTCGTCCCGGCCGACTCGGGTCTGCCGCCGGTTCTGCTCGATGTGGCGGAACTGCACGCGGGTGTCTGGCAGGCGTTGGGTGTGGCGTCGGAAACCGCCTATGACGCGTATGCCTGGGACCAGGAGCGCCAATTCTACTGCGTGTCGCTGGTTCTGCCTGACGGCATGCTGACCGCAGACAATGTGAATCTTGTGCCGTGCAGTCCAACGTGCGCCGAACTGGAGCTCCGGTTGCAGGACATCGAGGGACAACCGATGGCGGGAGTGTACGTCGAGATCGGTGACGCCAACGAGTTGGAACCCTGGGCGGTGAGCGGTCAATCGGATGCCGGCGGTCTGGTCCGACTGCATGCGCTGCCCCCAGGAGCTTACTGGATTTCTGTTTACCAGGGAAATCCCGAGGCGCCGGAATATCTGCCGGTATTGAACGAGTGGTATGCGTACATCCGTCTGGGTGATGTGCGGGTGGAGCAGGTGGTGATCGTAGGCGGATCGGAGTCCGGCAATTCATGTCAGCCATGACGGCGTGTTGTCCGGCGGGATATCTGACCATACAGAAGGTCGGTTAATTGGAATGATGAACAAGCGAATGGATGTCCGGGAAGCGACAGACCGCTGGAATAGCGCTATGAGGCGCGCGGTGTGGGTGTGGATCGGCTGTTGTTGGATGTGGGTCTATGCAGCCGGCGTGACTCGGGAGCAGTTTTTGGCACCGGTTCCTCCAGGCTTGCAAACCGGATTGGCTTTGTTCAATCCGTCGGTGAGAACCCGTTCGGTCAGCCTGACACTGCTGGATGAGCAGGGACAACCCAGGACAGAACCTGGCCTGGTCAACCCGGTGGAATTGGAACTGACACCCGGTGTTCAGTATCCCCGATATCTCCACGATCTCTTTGGCCCGGGATGGAATAGAGCCGTATCCTCTGTCAGGTTGGAATCCACTGGCGATGTCTTTGCCTTTTATCAAAGCCACGATTCGTCTCTGAGCCGGTGCGATGGCATCAATCTGCTTCGTCAACCAGCCAGTGAGTTCTATGTGCCAGTTTTGGGGAACTCGGACGAAAGCCACTGGTTGGGGTTGGTAAATCCGAACCAAACGGAAAACACGATCGTTTTGTCATGGGAAGGGGCGGGCAGAGAATCTTCTCCGTTGCATAACCTTGTCTTGCCCGCGCATGGATGCGCCCTCCTGAAGCTGGCCGACATCTTTCCTGGAATTGCATGCGGGTATCTTCGCCTGTCAGGCAGTCTTCAGTTCACCGGCTCTTTGGCCGTTGAAGGGACGGACCGGTTGGTGGTCGCGGGGTTGATGGATCCGCTTAAAGCTGCGCAGCGATTGATGGTACCCCACTATGCATGTGGAGTTGGCTACGGGACCATCCTGTACCTGATCAATCCCGGCAGCCGGCCTGTCGGCATGACGATAACCGCCCAGCCGGATGGTCGAAGTGCAGACGAACGGCTTCATGAGACCGTGCTTGTGGATCCGTTTACGTGTCGGCAGTTCGACGTCGGACTGGAATGGAAGTTGCCCCCGGATCAACTGGCATCGGGTTATCTGGTGCTCGGCAGCGATGATCTGGCGGGGAGCATCTATGCCGCGGCGGTGATCCGGCACAGCGGTGGGTCGGCTTCCGTGATGCCGGCGTTAGCCGGACCGTCCCGGTCGGCGTTTTTCAGTCATGTGGCGGCGGGTTTGGGTTGGTTGACCGGCGTGACTCTGGTGAATGCATTTGCCGATCCGACGCATGTCCTGATGGCGCTATATTCCGAGGACGGACGGCAAGTGGCCGCGACAGAGGTTGATCTGGCGCCGTTCAGCCGAGCGGCCCACCTGGTAACCGAATTTTTTGATGTCGAGCATCACCTGGGCGGATTCATCCGGGCTGAGTCCGACGGACCGTTATTCACCTTCATGATGTTCGGTCGCGAACGTGGCGATCTCTACAGCGCCGTGCCGCCGCTGCCGGAAGGACAGGACTGGCCGGCCGACGGTGACGACTGCTCCCTGGGACCGTTCGTCGACGCGTTGGATCCACGTGCCGGTCCGCCGGGTACCCTGATAACCGTCTATGGAAGGGGTTTCGATCCCGGACGCCCCGAACGGCACTGGATCGGACTTGGCGACACGGCTTTGGAACTTGTATCGGTTTCGGCGGGGCTCATCGTGGCTCGCGTGCCGGACAGTGCTCGTACCGGATCGGTGATTGTCCGGATGGGTGAATGCGAAGCGGTGGGCCCGGTGTTCACCGTGACGGAGGCGATCCGCGTGACCATCCAGTCGCCGGTCGACGGCGCGGTCCTGGTCGAATCACCGGTGACGGTTGCCGGGGTGATCGCCGGACCGGTGGTCACGGTGACCGTGAACGGAATCGACGCAGTGCTCGATGGCACGGCATTCCAAGCCGAGATCCCGCTGGTGCCCGGGACCAACACCCTGGTCGCCCGGGCGGTGTCGGCCGATGGCGGCAGCGCCGAGGATTCGGTGATTGTGCAATTCCATCCGCCGCTGGAGGTGAAGATCGACGCGCCTGAAAACGGCGCCGTGCTGTTTGAACCATCCGTGGACGTGGCGGGAACCGTTTCCCCGTGGGCGGAGTGGGTCACGGTCAATGGCATTACCGCCGTGATGGACAACGGCGTGTTCCGATGTCCTGCAGTGGCATTGGTGGATGGAGTGAACACCATTACCGCCGTTGCCGGCTGTCTCTGGGCGACGGTTGTGGACACCGTCACGGTGCAGGTGGATGTGTCATTCGGGGTGACGATCACCGCGCCGCCGCCGAATGAATGGATCACCGAACTGCCCGTGGTGGTGACGGGGACGTGCACCCCGTCGGTGGAAAGGGTCAGCGTCAACGGTCGCCCGGCGACACTCAAGGACAACCGGTTCACCGCAGCCATCGCACTGCCGGAAGGCTACGACCGGACCATCACCGCAGTTGGTGAGCGCGGCGCTGCTGCCATCCAGGCTGCGGTGACTGTTCCGGTGGACTTGGCCGAGCCGCGGCTGTCACTGCAACTGCCGTCGACAGCGGTTCGGGGCGGCGTATTCACCGCCTGGGTCACGGTGACCGACGCCGTGGACGTGGCCGAGGTGGCGCTCGAGGTGGACGGGCTGCCGGTTCCGCCGGAGCTGCCTGACCAACCTTCGATGATCGAGCCAGGTTTCTTTGCCCGCTGGTCGGTTCCGGTGGTGGTTCCAGAGGACGCAACGGAAGAGTTGATGTTCCGGTTGCGGGCGATCGATCCGGCCGGTCATACGGCGGCAGTTACTGGATCGGTCCCGGTGGTGGACCCGATGGCCACCGGCGCCTGGCTCCTGGGCGAGGTCTACAGCGGCGACACCGGATTGCCGCTGGATTCTGTCCGAGTCAGCCGGCTGGACAAGTCGTCCGCTGCCGTGACCGATGCCCGGGGAGGCTGGGCGTTGCCGGTCGAGCCGGGTCCGGTGACCGTGAGACTGGACGCTGATGGCGCTATGCCGGTCTTCCGCACCGCCGATTCGGCTGATGGCATCGGCACTGTGGTTCTCGACGCTCGGCTGGCCCCTCGTGCCGTCGCAGTTGCGGTGAACGCATCCGGCGGCGAGGTGCCCGCTGATGCTGGGAGTGCCCGTTTGGTCGTGCCCGCCGACACCTTGGCCGGTCCCACCGATGTGTCCGTCACCGCTGTCGGTAACCAGTGCCTGACCCAGTTGTTGAGCCCCGGCTGGGCGCCTTGGGGCGCCCTGGACGTGCACCCATGGGACCTGATCTTCCAACCGACCGCCCGGCTTGAGACGAGGTGGAAGCTGCCTGAAGCCGGACGGGATTGGATGCTGCTGCGGTGCGATCCGTCCAACGGCCTCTGGCAGCGACTGGAACCGCTAAACCTGGTCGCGGGCTCCGACGGCGTGGCCGTTGATATCGACCGGGGCGGCCAGTACCTTTTAGCGGTGGCCGATCCGCCGCCCACAGTGCCGTCCCCCGGGCCGGCTGTCGGCGATTGGTTGGATCCACTGGCTGAAGAACTGGGCGAGCGACTGGCCGAGGGCGGTGGCGATGTCCATCCTGAGGCGGTCCCCGCCGGGACCGGCCTGGTGGCCATGGCCGAGTTGCAGGTACAGGGAGACGTGCCCTTGCCGTCGGGGACGGCCGTGGTCGCCGCATTCAGTCAGGAGTACGCACAGACCTCCGGCGCCACTGTGCAGGGCCGCCGTTACATCCAGGACGTGGTCTTATACCGACCGGCAGACGGCGCAACCGTCGGAGAACTCCGGGCCGCGTTCCCCATCTGTCCAATCGAGGAGTTCCCGCCGGCCCTGCTGGTCGAGGGCCGGATCGATGTCGACGTCATGAGTCGGAGCGAGTCGACCGCTGGAGTAGTTCTGGACGGTCCGGCCAGCGAACTGATCGACGAGCGTGGTAACCGAATCATCTTCACCACGGAACTCCCGGACGGCACCTGGATCGATTTCCATCCACTCGACTCGTCGGATGTGCCGCCACCCGGCGACGAAGCGCTGGAACCACTGGCCGCCTTTCACCTGGCCGCCAGCACGCCACTCCCACCGGAGACGCGGGTGGAACTGGATGCTCCCGCCGCCGCGGGAGATCTCCTGTCGCTTTACCGGCTGATCCGCCGCGGCCCGGCGATCCACTACACCTATGCCTGTCCGGCCGAGCGGCAGGGTGGCCGGGTGGTCACCCTGCCGACGCTCCCCGGGGGCACTCCTGCGCCCGGACTGACCGACGGGGGGGACTATGTCCTCTGCCGGCTGGACCGACCGCCGGTGTTCGCCGTCGGATTCATCACCCGCGCGGACGGCCTGCCGCCGCCGGTGACGCCGGATCCGGCATTGGTCATCTCGGCCGCGACGTCGGTAGTGGCCGCACCGGACGCCGCCGGCAGCTATTTCTTGCAGACATTCGCCGAGCCGGGCGAGGTGGTGTCCGTTGACGCGTTTGACGAGACTGTCGGGGCCAGGGCCGTCGCCATCCTGACCGGGCCGGTACCCTGGGAAGCCGGCAGACTGGATCTGGTTTTGGAACCCTGCCGGCCCGCGGTGACGGGCACAAGCCCTTATAACGGCCAGGCTGGCGTGCCGGCTGATACTGAGATCCGGGTCACCTTCGACGACGTCATTGATTCGGCGAGCGTATCCGCCTTCGATTTTTTAATCGACGGGGTGCCCCTGACAGGAGCAATCAGCCTGCGCGACGACGGCCGGACCATTGTGGCCACCCCGGCTGTACCCTTCGCAGCCGGCGCAGCTCATACTGTCATCGTAGGACCGGAGGTGGCCAACCGTTGGGGCCGGACCATGGTCGCGGCCCACGCGTTCGCCTTCACCACCGCCGCCACCGGCGGCGGCAGTGGTGGCGCCGTGAACGCCGTGACCATCACCGCCGATCCGGCTGCGGGCACGCTGACCGTATCCGCGCCGGGCTGCCCCATCCCGCCGGACGGCCGGCTCACGGTGATCAACCAGACCACCGGCGAGGTGCGCATATTCATCGGCTGCGCAGGCGGTGATCTGTCCGTGACCATCACCGGCTCACCCTACGATGAGGTGCGGGTGATAATCGAGACCGCCGATGGCGCCCAGACCGTCATCCGCAATCCGGTCATCACCGATACCGCCGGTTTCCACTACGTCGGCCCCGATGGCGGTACGGTGGCCGGTCCGGGAGGACTGATCCTCGAGATTCCCACTGCCGCCCTTCCGTACCGCGTGAGGCTCAAGACCAGATTGGAAGTGCCGACCCAACCCCACTGGCCGATTCAGGGGGATCTGAACTACGTTGGGGCGGTGGTATTAGAGAGTGATTTCTCAGGCGTGACCGCGCGGGAGATCGACGTCTCGTTCCCGGTCTCCGGAATGGCCGACGGCGATCGCTGTCTCCTAACCCGTGGGACCACGGCCGCGGGTGTGGCCATGCACCAGGTGTTGGGTACGGCCACGGTCCGCGACGGCCGACTGGCTCACGACTGCCCGCCGTTCTCGGGTTTGTGCGCTCTGCAGGGATCGATTGGGTATTATCGCTACGATCCCGTCCAGATGGCTGTCGTTGTCGGGTACGTGCTTGCGGAAATCCCGAACACTCTCGGTGAGCTCGAGGAGAAGCCCGTCGAGGGCGCCACGGTGGTTTTCGAACCTTCTGGCGACCAGTATGGATACACGGCCAGCACCCATGAGGATGGATCGTTTGCCCTGATTGGCTGGCTCGCTGAGCCCTTTCCCCGTGTCATCGCGTTCGATCCGGAGACCGGCTGGTCCGGGCAGGCGCCGGCTACCCGGATCATGCCAGGAGCGTTCGATTGGCTTGGGGAATATCTCCCGGCCAACGGGTATTCGTGCCGAGTCTATCTCAGCAGCGAAGCCGGCGGTGAGCAGGTGCCGCCGGTGGTGGAGTCGTTGGCCCTCAAGGCGGCGAACAAGTCTGTGGATGGGCAGTTCGTGCTGGATACCGAATGGACCGACACGGTCAACCGACTGCATATGATCCAGCAGGGTTTGTATCTGCAGGTCACCCTGACGGTCAACGAATCGTTGGCCGAGATCAGCGTTCAGATCGATGACCGGCAGATTCAGGTCGATGGCAATCCGGCCGGAAATTTTACATCCGAGTTTCAATTGATGAGCATCTTGGGTGCTCATCGGATCCGGATCGTGGTCAAGGACCTGAGCGGGAACTCCACCGCCCGGGATGAGCATGTCCTGGTGGTTGCGTCTGAGGCGAGCGGCAATACCCAACCGATAGCGGGCACGGATCCTCAGCTCATCCGGGTGGTGCCCTCGCCGGAGTACCGGTTCACGTCCTGCCATGCCATGATCGAATTGCTGTTTTCCGAGCCGGTGACCCTGGAGGCGTGTGCGCCGCCGTCCTGGCGGCGGATTCGGATCGAGGAACAGGGCGATGCGCAGGCCTCCATTCCACTCGATCGGATCTGGCTGGATAGTTACCCTGTGGGCGATCAAACATATCATGCCGGTGTCCGCCTGATTCCCGAGGAGCCGCTGAAGCCGGATACCGAATACAGCCTGATCATCGAGGGCGGCTCATTTCTCGTCGACACAGAGGGGCGCCAGGCCCGGCTGATCGACACGTACACCGCCGACGGCGTCTGTCGCATCCCCTTCCGCACGTTCAAACCGCAAGTGGTGGATGAGGGGCAGGCCGGGCCGCCGTATTCCACGTTGATTCAGAAGCTGGGGCCGCTGGTCTTCGTCGTGGCCGATACGGGCAGCGAGAATCCCTGGCAGCGTTCCGAACTGCAGATCTACGACTACTCCATCGCCAGCCGGGGCGCCCTGCGGGTGCGCCAGCCGGTCCCGCTCCACGTCCTGGACCTCCAGGTCCAGCCGTTGGACGACAAGGGGGATCATCTCGGCGTCTGCCTCATCACCACGCCGGGCGGACTGGCGTTCAGCTCCGGCCTCCTGTTCTATGCGGCGGCAACCCAGGATTTGCTGCGCGGCCATCCCGACGCCCTTAAGCTCATGGGCGCCGCCACGCTGACCCGGCCGCAGACGGGATTGTCTCCGGCGCGAATGCGCTGGCTGGGTGATGACATCTATATCGCGGTCGTCAATGCCGGGGTGTTCACATTTTCGCTGAACCGGCTGATCGATGCCACCCGGGATGTGGCCGGGCGTGGCCTGCCGCCGTTGGCCGAGTGCCTGTTGCCCGAGCGCGGCCTCAACGAGTCGATGTCGGAAAACTTGCCGACACCGGGATTGTGCATGGATCTGGATGTCTTCGACTGGCCGCCGGGCGATGGGAACACCAGCGGCCGTTCCCAGCGGATCGTCGCGGTGGCCGACAGTCACAACCGGGACACCCGGCGCTCCATGTTGACCTTTCTGGAAGACGATGGCCGGCAGGATTTGGAGACGGCGCCGGGCTGCTTGGCGTGGGTGAAGCTGCTGGCCGAGGTGCCCGGTGTTCCCGTGGCGCGGCATGTGCGGGTCTTCGCGCCGTCCGCGTACGTGGACGCCCATGGTGACGCGCGGCGCACTCCGCTGGTGGTGTCGCTGAACCTGTCCAGCCAAGGGCAGCTGACGCTGAACGTGTTCGGGCTGACCATCGAGTCGCAGGCCCTGAACCTCATCCATCTCCGTACGGAACCGGTCCCCGAGGGCGGACTGGTGGATCTGGCGGTGGGGCGGACGGGCGTGTATCTGCTTGCCGCCGGAGGCATGTACCGGGTGCAGCTGTCGGATTTTCGAGATGGACAACCGGTTCTCTCCCGTCGCATCGCGGTGGGCGGGCTGATTCCGGGTCGGGCGGTTGTCGACGGCGGACTGATCTACACGGCGCCCGGCTGCGGCCAGCAGGGGGGCGTGGCGCTGGTGGCCATGGATTTGGTCCCCGAGTTGGTGGGGATGGAGTGGTTTGCGGATGCTCACGCTCCGGTGTACACGTTGACGGTGCCGGTGGTCAAACGGCCGGACGTCGACGACAGCCAGATCATTCTGCACCAGGTGCCGGCGGACATCCGGTTCTATTACCAGGTGAATCCGCCCCAGTTTACCGGGCAGACCGAAAGCGTCGTGATGTCGGCGCAGGAGGCCGCCTTTGAGTTCCACCAGGTCGACTCCGCCGTGCCGGATCTGCGCTGCGTGCTGATCCCGGCCGGAACCGCCTACCAGCCGCGCAGTATCGACCGGTACTGCGGCTTGCCGCCCGAGAAGTTGCCAGCCGATTTCAGCGGTTGGGTTCGACTGGATGGCGTCAGCATCATGGGGCAGGGCTCCGATCAGGTACTGGAGTCCCCTCCGGTCAAGGTCGGTTTCGAGGAATTGATTCGATTGAAGACCCATTTCCTGGCCTACTCCATCGAAGCCATGCCCCGGGAGTTGTTCGAGGAAACCGGCGGCATCGAGCTGCGGGAGCAAGTTCCGCCGGTATGTTTCATTCCGAATTTTCCCATCCGGGTGCTGGCGGCCCGGCTGTACCGGTCGGTGGACGCCGCCGAGATCGAGATCTATCAGCGGCCCATCGGAACGGTTTACAACGCGGACGCGCTGACCAAATTGCAGTCGGTGAGCATCTTCCCGCCGGGGCAGATGCCCGATGCCAGCGTGTTCGCAGATCCGGGGGACTACCGCTTCGAGCTCGAAGTCGAGGCCCTGAACCTCATGGCCGGCGGTCAGCCCGTCACGGACACCTTCAGCGGTGTCCTGCGAGTGGGCTATCACTCGGCCCGGTCACTGAGCGTGGGCAAGACCTTCGTCCAGGGTGTCGATCTGTCGGAAGGTTTCCTGATGCACGGCCGGCAGGACCTGTTCCTGGAAGACAAGGGCCTGGATCTGGCGCTCCAGCGCACCTGGACCAGCGGCGCCTTCAATCCGAAGGGGACCGCCGGTCCGGGGTGGGAGATGTCCAGCAGGATCGCCCTGGTCCGGGAGGACTCCGAGAACTACATCATCTACGGGGGGGACGCCTCCGGGATCCGCTTTCGGCGGATCAACGGCCGGCTGGTGCCCCAGCGGGGATTCCATTGTCAGTTGACGGCCAATCCGGACGGCAGCTTTGATTTTTACACCAAGACCAGGGTCCGGTACCATTTCCGGGATCCCTTCACGACGCTGGAGAGCGGCTATCTGGCGGGCACCACCAACATCCGCTTCATCGAAGATCTGGACGGGAACCGGCTCACCTGGATCTACGACGCCGTGGAGCCCGGCCTGGTGCGGCGGATCGAGCACAGCTCCGGCAACCGGATCGAGTTCGCCTACGACGAGGAAGACGTGTTCCTGGGCCATCGCCTGCGGGAGGCCCGCCTGGTGAACCGGGACGGACAGATCGGAGTGACGGCGGCCTACGCCTACGACGCGCCCTGCCGGCGCCTGGTGGAGGTCCGACTGACGGGCTCCGGGGGGGAGGCCGAGCCGATCGTGACCGAGTACCGGTACGGCGACGACGCGGACGCCCGGCAGCGGAACAAACTGGTGGAGATTCTCGGTCCCAATCCGGACAACCGCACCCAGATTGAATATCTACCGGACGCGCTCTTCCACTCCGACGGCCAGCGGGTGGCCCGCCTCCGCCTCGGCGTGGACGGGGCGGTGGCGTACGACTACGCTTACGAGTTGTGGGGTGACGATAGTCTCCGGCGCAGCCGGCGCACCACCGTGCAGGATCCGGAAGGTAATCAGACTGAATACGCGTTCAACGACTTCGGCGTGCCGGAGCGGATCCGCCGGGAGGTGTCGCTGGATCCGGCCGACGGGGGAGCCTCGGTGCCCATGACCAGCGTCACTCGCATGACCTGGCGGACCGGCGCGCGCGAGCTGCTGAAGGAATCCGAGGAGCTGCCCGACGGACGGACAGTGCGCCACGAATACGACGCCGGCGGCAACGAGATCCGGGTCACCGAGCATCCGGCCGGCGCCGGCGCCGAGCCGATCGTGCGGGAATTCCTCTACGACGAGGCGTTCAACCGGAAGATCCTGGAGATCACCCCCGCCGGCGCCATCCATCGGTGGCTCCTGGACGAGCGCGGCCGGGTGACCGCGGTGCGTGAGGACGTGCCGGCCGAGGCGGCCCAGGGGCTGGGGAAGGGGCTCTCCGTGGGGCTCCGGTCGTTCAGCCGGCTGGCCCACAAGTTCCGGAGCGGCGACGACTGCCTGGACCTGCAGACCCGGTTCCACTGGGACGCCGCCGGCAACCTGGTGGAAACCGTGGATCCCCGCGGCGGCGCCACCCGCTTCGAAAACCACGACCGGCACGGACGCCCTTCCCGGACGGTGGATCCAACGGGCCGGGTGACCCGGCGCGAGTGGAACGACTGGGGCGAGTGCGCGTACGAGCGCGGCCCCCAGGGCCGGGAAGCGCACCGGAGCTTCGACGCGTACCACCGGCCGGTGGTCGTGCGCGTGACCGACGGCCTGGGCGGGGCGTCGACACCCGACTATCTGGAAACGACCAGCTACTATCCCGGCGGCCAGGTCCGGACGCGGGTGGTGGAGGAAATCGGCAATTCGTTGGCCCGTCTGGACGAGCAGGTGGAGTTGGACAGCCTGGACCGCGTCCGGAGCCGCCAGGTGACCTTCCCCCACCCGGTCGACGGCAGCCCGATCGTCCTGCGGGAGACCAGCGACTATGACCGCACCGGCAACCTGGTCGCGCGAGTCGAGACCGTCACGCCCGATGACGGCCGGCCGCTGCACCACGCCTTCTTCTACGACGAGCGGGGACTGGAGCGGGAGCACCAGGTCAACGGACGGATCGTCCGCCGACAGGGCTGGGACCTCGCCGGGCGGAAGGCCTGGGAGCGCGACGCCGCCGGCCGGCTGCGGCGCTTCCTCTACGACGGCCACGGCCGCCTGGCTTGGGAGATCGCCGGGCCGGTGGGACCGGACGACCGGGCGCCGGCCGAACCGGTGGCGCGTCCGCCGGAAGCGGACGGCCGCTGGGCCCGCTTCTGGCAGTACGACGCCGACGGGCGGGTGGTGGCCGAGTCGGACTACGCGGGGGGGGTGACGGCCTACGCCTACGACGCGCTGGGCCGGCGGATCGCCGTCACCAACGCTTTGGGGCAGGTCGTGGAATCCGACTACGATCCGGCGGGGAATCTGGTGGAGGAGCGGGACCTGACCCGCGGCCGCTGGACGCGCTGGCGCTACGACGCGGCCGGGCGGCCCCTGCAGAAGACGATCGGCACCGCCGGCGACGCCATGGGCGACGCCGACGGGCGGGACAGCTATGCCTGGACCTACGTCTACGCCGACGGCGCCGGTCAGTGGAGCGAGGAGACCAACGTCCAGACCGGCGTGCGCACCCGCACGCTCCACGACGCCCACGGCCGCCTCCATCGCCGCGAGGTGGATCCAGACGGCTTGCTCCTGGTGACCGAGGTCCGCTACGACGCCTTCGGCCACCGGCGGGAGGAGACCGACCCGCTGGGGCGGCGGACCCGGTTCTGGCATGCGCCCACGGGGTGGCTGGTCCGGACGGAGGATCCGGAAGGGTTCCGGATCGACCAGGCGTTCTTCAGGGACGGCGCCGTGCGCCGGCGCGCGGCCCAGGTGGACCGGGCCGGGGATCGGGTGCTGCTCACGGAGTTCCAGTACGATCCGGTGGGCCGACCGGTGACCGAGCGGTTGCGCCGGGAGGCCGACGGCCAGCCCGCCTGGACCGATGAGCACCGGTACGAGTACAGTCCGTTTGCAGTCTCGGGGGACGGCGCCGCCTGGTGGACCGACACCGACGCCATGGGCCGGATCACACGCCACGAGCTGGATGCCACCGGCCGGGAATTCCGGACGGTGTTCCCCGAAAACGGCGCCCTGCCGCGCGAGGAACGCTTCGGCTTCGACGGCGGCGGCCGGAAGGTGATGGAGATGAACCGCCGCGGCGTGGTCAGCCGCTATGGCTATGACGCCCTGGGCCGGCTGACCGAGTTCCGCGAGGCCGTGGAGCAGCGGCCGGCGGGCGGCAAGGCCGGAGCGGCGCAGCCGGCGGGCGGCGAGCGGCCGGTCAGGATCGATTACCTGGACCACCTGCTCCAGCGCCTCGAGTGGGATGCCCTGGATCGGCCCACCCGGATCGTGCTGGATCCGCTGGGCCGTGAGATTGCGGCCAGCCGCGGCGCGGTGGATGCGGCCCTCTACGACGCGGCGACCGGCTACGGCGGCATCACCGATGCGATGCCCCTGTGGCGGCGCTGGTACGATTCCGACAACCGGCTGGTGGTGGAGAGCGACGCCGCCGACGCCGCCATCCGGCAGGCGTACGACGCGGCCGGTCGGCTGATCGAGAAGACCACCGGGTTGCGGCTGGCCGACGCCGGATCCGGCGCGACGTCCGAAACCGAGGCCACGGCGCGGTGGCGGTACGACTACGACGCGGCCGGCAACCTGGTCCGGGAATACAGCCCGCGGCTGGATGCCAAGTACGGGGACGGGCTGCACGCGGCCTGGACCTACGATTACAATGGCCGCAATGAACAGACCAGCGCCACCGACGCCGATGTCCTGAAGACCACCACCGAGTATGACGGCTTGGGCCGGCGGACCGCGGTTGTGTCGCCCATGGGGCACCGGACGCTGTACGGCTGGGACGAGCTGTCCCGGCTCACCGGGGTGGTGCAGGGGGCCGAGGACGGCACCGCGGTGACGGCGGCGACCCGATACGTGTACGACCTGGCCGGACCGGTGCGGTTCCAGATCGACGCCGCCGGCCGCGTGGTGGAGCGGGTCTACGATCCGTGGGACCGGATGACCGAATACCGTCAGTGGGACCGGGCCGCGGGCGAGATTCCTGGCCTCGAGGCGGGCCGGCCGACGGTGCCGTTTACCGGAGCGGCCTGGGCGTCCGCCCACGACGCGGTGGGCAACCTGGTGGCGGCGGCCGATCCGGCCGGGCGGGAGCGGACCCTGGCCTACGATTGGCGCAACCGGATGACCGAGGAGTCGTGGACATGGCCCGGCGCGGACGTGGCGGGCCTGCCCGACGTGCCCCTCGTGGCGCGGTATGCTTACAACGCCAACGACAACCTGGTGCGGGTGGCGGAGACGGCGTGGGTCCGTCCGGAGCTGGCGGACGTGGGGGCGGGGGAAGACCAGGGCGCCGAGGGTTCGTGGCGCCGCGTGGCGTACACCACCCGCTACGTCTACGACACCCTGGACCGGGTCCAGGAACAGACCGACGGCCGCTGGGGCACCCGGACGGCGTTCTGGTACGACCGGGCCGGGTCGCGGACCGGCGTGGGCTACCCCGGCGAGTGGTCCGCCCCGCCCCCGGGTCAGTTGCCGGCGGCGCCGCCGTCGGCCGCCTACCGCTACGACGCCGCTCACCGGCTGGTGTCCGTCACGCGCCACACCGCCGACAAGCGGGCGGCCGCGGAAGCCGCCGCGGCGACATCCGTCCCGGATGGTGCAGTGGGAACCGCTGATGCCGGCGGTGACGGCGCGTCGTCCGATGACGACACCGGCGGCGATTCCGACGGAGACCCGGAACCAGGGGCGGATCTCCAGAACGATCGGCCGGGCGTGAGCCGACACGGGGCGGTTCCGGCCGCGCCCCAGCCTTTGCTTCCCGCCGGACATCGGGACCCGGACGGTCCGCCGCGTCGCCTCGTGGAACCGCCGGCTTCGGGCCTGTCAAGTTCTGGACAAAACCTGACAGCAGCTTTGTGTCCTTCGTGGCTTCGTGGTGACAAATCCTCCACCGAGATCGCCGCTTACACCTACTTCGCCGACGGCCTGGTGGAGTCCGTCACCTTCGCCAACGGCGTCGTCACCCGCTACACCTACCGGGACAACGGCTGGGTGGAGTCCATCGTCACTCTCACCGAAGACGGCGAACTGGTGAGCCGCTACGAGTACGACTACGACGCCGACGGCAACCGCACCGCCATGCGGGAGTGGAACGCCACGCCGGCCCGGCGCGCGGCCGACCCCATGTGGGGGGCGGCGGCGCGCGAAACCCGCTACGCCTATGACAACCTCGGCCGGCTGATCGCGGTGACCTACCCGGCGGCCGGGCCCGACGCTCCGGCGCGGCAGGTGGCATACACCTACGACGGGGCGGGGAACCGGCTGAGAGAGCTCGAACAGGCGCTGGACGGAGGTGGCAATCCGCTCCGGGCGATCAAGGACCGGGCGTATCACTACACCGATCAGAACCAGTTGGCGTTTGTTCTGGACCACCTGACGCCCGGCCGGAGCGTCCGCTACGAATACAACGCCGCCGGCGACACCACGGCCAGGATCATCGGCGAGCTGGCACCCGACGGCACGGTGGTGGACGAGCGCCTGCGGCTGGCGTTCGCCTGGGACGCCGCCGGGCGCCTGCGGCAGGTTCGGCGGATCGTTGCGGCCGCCGGCGGCGAGCCGGCCCGCGACGAGCTGATGGGGGAGTTCTGCTACGACTACGCCGGTCGGCGGGTGCGCAAGGACGGCCGGTTCGTGTGCCTCGGCGACGGGGCCGACGACCCCATTTCTTCCGATAACCGGCTATATGTCTACGACGGGGGGGCGGTGCTGGCCGAGTACGCGCCCGACCCGGAGCCCGACCCGGCGAAGGCCGCCTCCGGTCATCTCAATGTCTCTGACACCCGAATTCCGCCCGAGGCCACCGGGGGCCGGCTCGGGGACGCTCGGAGTCTGCAGACCGCTGCAGGCGGCGGCCCCGAAGGCTTTTTCAAGGCGCGCCAGTACCTCTACGGCACAACGCTCCTCGCCGCCGAATCTTCCGATCCGAGCCCCGAGCCCCCAGCCCCGAGCCTCGTCTTCTACCATCTCGACCCCCTCGGCTCCACGGTCAACCTGACCGCCGGTGACAATGTCGCCAATGATGGCAAAGGGCATCTCGCTTCGAGTACTGCCGCATCATCGGGCAACATTGCCACCGCGAGCACTACCGGCGTCTTGGCCGATCCGTTACCCGGCGCCGTCACCGCCGCCTACCTCTACGACGCCTGGGGCAACCACCGCGAGCTGGATCTGAACAGGCCGGACGGTCCTATCTTCGATGGCGACGCCGGCTACGATCCCGCCACCGGTCTGTGGGACTGGACCCAGTATCTAACCGACATCCAATCGGCCTTCGACCCGAGCCTCGAGCCTCTAGCCTCGAGCCTCGCCTGGAATCGTTTCACCTACACCGGACACGAGTTCGATCCAGAAACCGGGCTCTACTACTTCAAGGCCCGCTTCAACGACCCCGAGCTCGGCCGCTTCGCCTCGGCAGACCCCTACCTCGGCGACACGCTGACCCCGCCCAGCCTCCATCGCTACCTCTACGCCCACGCCAATCCGCTGACGTTTGTTGACCTGACGGGCTATCTGGCCTATCGCTATTTCGGCCGGGAGGCCGGCAACGGCCAGGAACGGCCCTATGTCGTGGCTGAAATTGAGACGGAGGATGTCTACCGCCATCCGATCCATTCAATTCTGAGTGGGTATCGGTTCGAGGACAACGCTCAGCAGAATGCCTTCCTCAGCGAGTTGGGGCGGCTGAATCCCGGTATCGTTTCCATCGATGCTCAGGGACGCGCCGGATGGGACCTGGAGGTGCTGGGACGGGCCGGGCAGGTGGTGCGCCTCCCGGTGAGCGCCGACTACTACTTGACCGACGCGGCCACGGCGGAGATCGTCGCGGAAAGCGGCGGGGCGACCAACATGGACGAGTGGCGGCGGCACCAGCTGGCCCGGCAGGTGCCGCAAGCCGTCCGGCAGCGGGTGCAGACCACCGTCAACATGGCTCGCAAGACGGCGGTGCGACTGGCCGAATGGAGTCAGGATTCGGCCGAGACCCTGACGTTCGGGCCTTACAAGATGGGTGCGGAGAGTGTGGCCGCGGCGGGGTGGGCGGGCCGGATGACGACCGAATTCGGTCGGCAGGAGTTCTCCGAGGCGATCTATCGAAAACTGGAGTACTTACTGCGGACTGAGTCAGGAGCCGAAGATGTCAGCGCCACTTTGCTTGCCCTGTGCATTCTTGGTAGAATAACTCCGCCGTCTGCTGAGCACACCTGGCTGAAACTGGAATCGCCGGCCTCACAGAGTGCGGCAATCAATGTTTCTCGGATCAGAACGCTCACTGGCCCGAGTGAAGGGTTTGCTAAGTACATAAAAGCCGAGGGCCGAATACAAATAGCACCGCAGACTCTTGCTGAGGCAGAAGATACCATCAGAATGAATGCTGCGATGGCTGTTTTGCGAACAAGGGCGGCGAGTGTCCCGAGAACACATGGTCGGTTCGGAACATCTGCTCATTGTGACTTTGCTGCCAGGAACACGGCTGCTAATCAGGCAATGAGTGCGGAATCGAGTCGCCTCGAGTTCAGAGCTGAAGAGTTCCGAAATGTGAACGGTGGCGTTGTTCAGACTCGATCGCTTGGATCTTTGGGTGTCGATGTAGTTGTATACCAAAACGGATCACCTGTGATAGCTTTCGATCTGAAGACAGGTCGCGCTTGGCGGGCAACTGAATTGAATACGATTCAATTGCGTTTTGGTATACCGGTGATTCAGATAAAGACAAGGTAACAATGGTCAAACGCGGCTTTCTTTTCGAGTTTGAGATACCTGATGGGTGGAAAGAGACATTTAAGGGCACGCAATTCATTTTCCACGGCCATGCCGGTGAGGAGTTAATAGTCTCTGGTGCATTGATTGAGGGGGACAGTGAGGAGGATCAAAACTCTTCAGCGAGGTTGAAACTTACGGACAACGCATTGAAGGCGGTTACCGAGGCAGCCTCACATCCTGATCTTGTAATAATCAAGAAGCTCCAAAAAGATAAAGGAGCCGTGGCGTTTGGATTTGAATGTTGGACAATCCATTCCCAAACTAAGGATGGTAGTGTCCTGTTTTCTCAGGCTGTCATAGCGAGCCGATGCGCAGTGCTGCTAGTGACGTTCGAAGCTCCGAATTTTCCGGATCAATTACAGTTTTATCGAAAATTTTTACATGACATCCGGACTGCACCCACCCAATGAGATGTACGATTAAGCATCTCCGCCGGCCGGGCACCCGGGCGACTTCGCCTGGGGGCGCCTGACCCACGACCGGACGTCGTACGGGCTGGACCCCGGCGCGGTGGCGGTGGAGCGGTTCGTCCGCTACAACTGGCAGGGGCTGCCGGAGGAGAAGGCGGAGCGGTTCGGCACCCTGGTGGATGAGGATACGGTGGCGGGCGAGGAGTTCGTGACCGCCTACCCGGCGTACGACCGGCAGGGGAACCTGCGGGCGATGACCTATCCGTCGGGGCAGGCGGTGGCGTGGGAATACCAGGACGGCGGGACGCTGCGAGAAGTGGGCGACGGGACGCGGGCGATCTTCTCCAACCTCACCTATGCCGCCCACGGGGCGGTGGCGGGGATGCGGCTGGGCGACGCGGCCACGGGCCAGGCGGGCTGGGGGCAGGCGTTCGACCCGGCGCGGCTCTGGCCGGTGCGGATCGTGGCGGGGACCACCGCGGTGACCGCCAACACCTCCACCGCCAGCGGTGCCGTGCTCTTCGGGCTGGACTACGACAACTACGAGGCCAACGGCAACATCGCGGCGGTGACGCGGACGCTCCGCACCGGCGCCTACGGGACCCCGTACACCATGGATTTCGCCTACACCTACGACCGGCTGAACCGGCTGGCGGGGTGCGCCGTGGCGGGGGCGGAGTATAATTATGCCATGGACGAGTTCGGGAACATCACAGCGCGCACGCGGGCCGCGGGGGGCGGGGGCGACCTGCCGAGCTCGCTGGCGCTCGTGGTGAACCGGGCGACGAACCGGCTGGGCGGCGCCGGGTATTACCACGACGTGCTGGGGAACCTGGTGACCATGCCGGCTGCCGACGGCGTCGGGACCGTGAGCATGACCTATCTCGACCAGGGACACATCGGGACGCTCACCGACGCGGCCGGCGTCGTCTGGAAATACTACTACGACGCGGACGGCAAGCGGCGGATCAAGGTGAAGACCGCCGGCGGCGCGGCCACCGAGCCCGACGGCCAGGGCGGCGTCCGGCTGGTCGCCGACCACAGCTTCTACTTCTACGAAGGCGAGGACCTTATCTGCCAGCAGGACATGGGCGCGCTGGTGGCCCGCATCCCGGGCACCGACGACATCGACGAATCCGTCTACGAGCCGAAGTTCCTCCTGCTGGATCACCTGGGCTCCACCCGCGCCGAGCTGGTGTTCACCGACTCCGGCGGCACCTTTGTCCCGGTCATCCAGGAGTACTACGACCTGATGCCCTACGGCGAGGTGATCGATCCCCCGACGACGCAGGAGAGCGTGCTCTTCACCGGCAAGCCGAGAGATGAGGAGTCAGGATTAGATAATTATGGCGCCAGGTACTACTCTGACATAGGACGTATGATGTCAGTCGATCCTGTTACAGTGACATCAACAAGAATCACAAACCCACAGTCTTTAAATCTATATTCGTATGTTGGGAATAATCCAATGAATAGAATTGATCCGGATGGAAGGGATTATTATGATCAAGAGGGACACAGATTAGGTACAGATGGTAATAATGAAGGAAAACATTACATCGTGACCAATAAAAAGCAAATTTCCGCAATAAATAAGCGTGATGATAAGGGGGGAGTAACACCACTTAATGAAGTATCGTCCGCTATTGCTTTACCAAATGCAAATGTTCGAGCTGCAATTGGCGTGGCCGTCGATCGGAGTAATGCTCCAACATCCGATGATTTAAATGGAAAACAACATGAAGAGGGTCTGTTATGGGGTGAAAACTATGATGGGACTACAGGTATAGCGGTCGCTGTTCCAGGCCGAGCCTCGACACCTGAAAATGGTGCCGAGATCAATTTGTTTAATTTTGCTGACCCGATCGCTGCAGGAAATATTAAAACCCTTCAAGGCACGGCTCATGCACATCCTGCGGGAGAAGTGAGTGTTGACACTAGTATGGGTGGAACAGAAACACGTATTGGAGGTACTGTCGGACAGAGATTTGAACAGGAACCAGTAAAAAATGATCTGCCTTTTGCCTCTCGATTTCCTCAATACAACACATTGTTGTTGGCGCTGGTAATAATAGAGTCTATTTTTACAATGGAAATGGGACATATGCTCATTTTCCATTAAATATTTTCCGAGCGTTGAAATGAGGTGTAAAATGTTCAAGTTACTATTTTCATTGCTGTTATTTCAATGTGTTGTGTTAGCGCAATCAGAGGACAAGCTACAGATCAAGGCTAAGTTGCTAGGTTATGACAATGTTTCACTTATTAATCTTGTGGCCAATCCCTCTTGTTATCAGAACGAAATTATTAAAGTCAGAGGGTACTTTTGCTGTGGGCCTGAAGAGGCTTATTTGTATTTGACAAAAGAGCAATCGGACTATTGTGATTGGGACAATTCAATAGTCGTTAGATTTACTGATCAAGTTATATTGGATGGTACAAAGTTTGAACTCAAAAAAGTATGGGAGAAAATTAATGGAAAATATATTGATATTGTTGGCATTTTTAATATTAATGATCATGGTCATGCCGGAGATTGTGCTGGCAGTATCTCAAGTGTAACAAATATTTTTATTGTAAAAAAGTGGCGTAATGGCAAAAATTGGTTAAAGAGAAAATAATCATAAATTATTTTCTTTTCATGTAGCGACTCAATTTTAGAACAATTACCACGATGACCTGCACCAGTGTCTGGACGGGAACGTGGAGCCGGGCGGGTAGCGCCAAGAATCTTTCGCACATCCCATCGGTGGGGGAGATAGGCACCCCGACCCATCTCCAGGTTTCCCCATGAACCCTGCCAGCGCAGGTAGCGTCGAAGGTGGAGGCGAACTCGACGACCTTGTCCTGCTGCCGCCGCGGCAGGGCGGACACTTCCTCGAACACCTTGCGGAGCTTGCCGGCCGGGCCGCCGGGCCGGTGGGCCCGGACGACGGGGCGCCGGCCGAACCGGTGGCGCGTCCGCCGGAGGCGGACGGCCGCTGGGCCCGCTTCTGGCACTACGACGCCGCCGACCGGCTGCGGCAGGTGGACAAGCGCGCCGCCGACGGCGTCACCGGCCAGCGGCGGGTCTTCGACTACAACGCCGCCGGCTGGCTCACCGCGGTGCAACTGCCGGAGTACGCCGACCAGAAGATGCGCTACGCCTATGACGACCTGGGCAACGTCACCGCCAAGGAGCTGGTGAGCGCGATGTACGGCTCCCCGCTGGGCTATGCCGAGACGCTGGCCTACGACGCGCTGTCGCGGCTGACGGCGCGCACCGTGACCTTCAGCGACCGCCTGGTGCACCACACCTTCACCTACGACGGCGGCGCGGTGGCCGCCCCGCCGGCCGGGCACCCGGGCGACTTCGCCTGGGGGCGCCTGACCCACGACCGGACGACGTACGGGCTGGACCCCGGCGCGGTGGCGGTGGAGCGGTTCGTCCGCTACAAC
>Ga0209606_1001185_pt1 | contig 34097 bp, 33 predicted proteins | sample AD_UKC057_MetaG_FD_184412 | JGI IMG/M metagenome (GOLD analysis project Ga0209606, IMG submission 184412) | Active sludge microbial communities of municipal wastewater-treating anaerobic digesters from USA - AD_UKC057_MetaG (SPAdes) (version 2) | ecosystem: Engineered > Bioreactor > Anaerobic >...
AAGGGGCAAAACAATGGCTGTTCTTGATATGACGTTCTTCACGGCAGACACCTCCGGACGAGATTTATGTCTTTATGTATATTACTTATGTTATTACTTCCGGAGGGCGGCGGTGAGGTGTCTGTCATACCTCCTACACACTGTTGTCAGTGGAAACGGCTGTCATGGTGGAGAAACCGGTGGAAACCGGAAAACCGTAAACCGGAAAACCGGTTACATTTACCGATTGTATTTTTGATTTCATAAGGATAGAATTGTTGGCAAGAACACTACGAAAAATTAATATAAAGTTATAACAAATTTGGAACTGTACAGAGAAGGAGGCTGCATGGCCAAGAGCAATAAAACGTTGCAATCCTTTGACAAAATAAATCAGGTTCAGATCAGCGGAAATAAGATCTACAGCTATGTCCGAAGAACATGGCTGCGGCTGACACCGGAAGAGCATATCCGTCAGGAATTTCTTATAACCCTGCTTAATGAATATGGATATTCGCTTGATCAAATCGACGAAGAGAAATCCGTTACAGGCAGAGGCTCAGGACAAGCCCGTGCAGACTTTCTTATCTGGCGTACACCGGAAGCCAAGAAAAACCAGGAACACGCACTTATTGTAGTTGAATGCAAAGCCGACAATGTGAGCATCTCATTGAAAGACTATATGCAAGGAGCTAATTATGCACAATACGAACACGCCCGTTTCTTCGTTACCCACAACCACAGAGAGACCAAATACTGGAAGGTGGATGATACCCGGCGAATGCCGAATTACGATGAGATTGAAAACATTCCCCATGCCGAGGCGACGGACAAGGATATCAAGGAGTTGCTTGAACGCCTGAAAGTTTTCAAGGAAGACGAGTTCGCAAAACTGCTCCATGACTGCCATAACGTTATCAGAAACAGGGAAAAACTCGACCCCGCCGCTGCGTTCGATGAAATCGCCAAGATCCTTTTTATCAAAGTTTACGTCGAACGTGAACTGCGTAAAAAGCGCTCACGTAAAAACCTGTTTTCTGTCGAATTCCTTGACGAACAGATTGGGAAGCATCCTCTCAATGCACTCTTTGGCGAAACTAAAAAAGCTTACGCAGATGACAGTATTTTTGACAACGACGAGGAAATTCGTCTTAAACCTGCCACGGGCAAGGAAATAGTCAAGTTGCTGGAGCGCTATAATCTTTCGGATACCAGCGAGGATATAAAAGGTATCGCTTTTGAGCGGTTTCTTGGTCGTACATTCAGGGGCGAAATAGGGCAGTTTTTCACACCTCGGACTATAGTTGAGTTTATGGTGCGAATGGTTGACCCCAAAGAAGGCGACGTGATATGCGATCCTGCAAGCGGTTCAGGGGGGTTTTTGATACGTTTTTTTGAAATTGTGCGGCAGCAGATTTTAGCCGATGCTGATAGGCAGTACCAAGAATTTAAAGGAAAACTGGAGGCTGACAAGAAGCTTTCGCCTGACAAAAAGGCTGCCTTGCTCAAGGAGGAGTTCGACAAAATACAGGATACCCTCAAACATGACAACCAGGGCTCGCGTATGTGGAAGCTGGCAAACCGTTGCATCTACGGCACTGATGCCAACAACCGCATGGCGCGCACCAGTAAAATGAATATGATAATGCACGGAGACGGACACGGAGGCGTTCACCACCATGACGGCTTTTTAAACGTTAACGGTATTTTTGAGGGACGCTTCGATATAATCCTTACCAATCCCCCTTTCGGTGCGAATGTCGAGCCTTCCGATGTAGTCCATGAATCCGACGTGACAGTTAGCCGGGAAGCTGAAAAAAGTTATATCAATGAGTATGGAGATCTATACACAAAAGCACTGGAGAGGGTGAAAGGCTCCATCGGAAAACCGATAGCCAGCCTCTTTGAACTGCCAAAAGGCAACGGGACCGAGAGAGAACGGGAAAAGAGGGTTCTGTCGGCAAAGGTCAAGACTGAAATTCTTTTCATAGAACGATGTCTTTCGCTTTTAAAACCTGGTGGACGTCTTGGTATTGTTTTGCCAGAAGGTATCTTTAATAACCCCTCTCTTGCCTATGTGCGGGAATTCTGCGAAAACCGCGCTTTCATACGCGCTGTAGTAAGCTTACCGCAGGAGACATTTTTTTCATCCGGCGCGGCGGTCAAGGCGTCGCTCCTCTTCCTGCAACGCTTCAGCGAGAAGGAGGCGGCCGACTTTGCCGCCAAGCGCGACAAGGCCAAGGCGGAGGCGGACACCAAGCACGCCAAGGAGATCGAGGCCGAGACTAAGCGGCACCAGGCCGAAATCGAGGCCGCCAATGCAGCTAGGGATGCCAAGAAGCGCAAGACCGCCCAACGTGAACTGGCCAACTACCTCAAGCGCATGGACGAGACCAAGACCCGCGAGGCACGCGCCCTTCTCAAGGAACGCTTCGACTATCCCGTATTCCTCTACGAGGCCGAAAAGGTTGGCATCACCGCCACGGGCGAGGCGGGTGCCAACGAGCTTTACCCCAACGCCAACCTGCCTGCCGGTATGAATCCTGAGGACACCTGCCTTGAACTATTCCAGCGCTTCCGCAAGGACCCAAAGGCGTTCGCCGCAGCCGGGGGTGCGAAATGACGGACGCCGTTATCGCCTCTCCCCGCGCGTTCGTCGTGCGGTGGCGCGACCTTGACCGTTGGGTTGTGCCAAGCTGTTCAATCCTGTCTCGTCGCCTCCCTGCCGGATGGAGGTTGAGCCGTGTCGGTGATCTGGTGACCCACGTATCCAACGCGGTCAAGGTCCAGCCAGCAGCCGAATACAAAATGGCGGGGGTCAAGTGGTACGGCGAAGGGGTCTTCCATAGGGAAACCGTGAAGGGTGACGAGATCAGTTCCCGATGGATTTCGCCGCTCGTTCAGGGCACACTTATCTATAACCGGTTATTCGCCTGGAAGGCTTCGTTTGCAGTCGTGCCTCCCGATCTTGCCGAATGCTACGTCTCGAACGAGTTTCCACAGTTCATTCCCGATCCGGCTCAACTTTTGGCTGAATACCTCTACCTCTGGTGCATATCGGTGCAAACCATCAAAGCCGTAAACGCTACCTCGGCCGGCTCTGCGGCTGTGAGCCGAAATCGGTTTCGGGAGAAATTCTTTCTCGACTTCGAGATGCCTCTTCCTCCGCTTCCGGTTCAGCGGAAGATCGTGGCGGCTTGGGAGGCGGCGCGGAAGGACGCAGCGGCCACCGCCGAGAAGATCGCCCGACTCGAACACGACATCGAAGCCGAGTTTCTTGACGCCATCGGCATTCGGATTGAAGCGCCAATGTCTGTCAGGGGAGCATTGGTTATTGATTGGTCCGAGTTTGAGCGATGGGACTTTTTTTACTATCGTTTTGATTTTCTTGCGCTTGAGCGGTGTCTCGATTCGGTTGAGACGACAACTTTGAGCGAAGGCTTGCGCTTTGCATCACGAGGGTGGAGACGGTCCGATTTCCCTCAGGGGATGTTCCGCTATGTTGAAATCTCGAACGTCACCAAGGCGGAGGGGATAAAGGGTGCTCGCCTTTTATGCGTGGACAAGGCGCCAAGCAGAGCAACAACAATGATCCGCGCAGGAGATTTGATCATCGGTACTACGCGCCCCTATTTGGGTGCGTTCGCAACCGTTCCGGACGAGTACGATGGTTGCATATGCTCAAGCGGGTTTGCGCTCTGTACTGGAATGCGACGGGATGACCTCTTGCTACCGTTTGTCTTGGAATTCCTGAAGTCACCTGCGGGATTGAGGCAAATGGAGCGTCGTATGACTGGCGGCATGTATCCCGCTATTACTCAAGATGAATTGGAAAAGGTGCGAGTTCCTGTCCCGCCGTTGTCTGTTCAACGCCAGATTGTGGAGCGGATCGCTAAGCGGCGGGGGGAAATCGCCATGTTGAAGGCCGACGCCCAGTCCCGCGCCGACGCAGCCAAGGCGGACGTCGAGGCGATGATTCTGGGGACCAAGCAGATATGATATGAGCAAGCCGGCTAACAGCAACATGCAGAGGACGGCGCGATCTTCTATAAAGGCATAGTATACAATTCTCCGTCACTTGCAGCCAGAGCTATCATTGGACATGCAGCGAACGGTTGGACGACTTGGAAATATGAACGCGCCCCCGGCGATTGGATAACGCTCGATTTCCTGCGCAAGAAATAGGAAGGGATATTAGCGATTGAGAAGTATGTAATCTGTGCAACCGTAGAATAAAACTGAATAACATAAGGTAACAAAATTCCAGGGGGGACCATTGGAAAAGAATACTGCAAACGATAGGCAATGGTATTATAAAAAACAGAGCGGCCGGCAAGAATTTATGCGTGGTCCATTTACAAGACAGGAGATACTTAAAAAACATGAAGATGGCGTTATCGACAGGGATACGTTTATTCGATACGGTAATGGCTATTGGTACCCCTTATCGCATTATTTGTCAGACGTGCCCATATACAAAAAACCTTTTGTAAAATTTATTGTCCTTTTCCTGATTGCAGCATCAATCCTCTTGCTGGTCAGTAGATTGTATCGTGCACGTGCACCTTACAAAATCCCTGTGACAGCAAGCGGCCTGCCAAGTGTTCAAGGGAAGGGACCATTAACAGAACCTAAACATCCGCTGCAGGAAGCCCTCACAAAGGAAGATATCATTCGATTAACAAACAGTACGCGCGTACAAAACGGTTTGCAGCAACTGGCCGAGAACCAGCTGCTTAACGACATTGCTGAAGAAAGGGTCAGGGACATGTTTGAGAAACAATATTTCGGACATGTATCCACAACCGGTGAAGGGGCTTCCGATGTTGCACAAAGAGCTGGATACCGCTACAAAGTTATCGCAGAAAACATAGCAAGCGGAAGGTTCCTGAATAACCAGAAAATTATAGATGGTTGGCTGCAAAGCCCCGGACACAGGAAAAACATGCTTTCCCGTGATATTAAAGAAATAGGCGTTGCCGTTGCAGAAGGTACAATGCAGGGCCAAAATACATTTATAGCGGTGCAGGTCTTCGGGCTTCAATCACCTCCGGTAACAACTCAACTCCAGCCCAGAGTATGTATCCCCCCATCAAAAGAGTTAAGAAATGAAATAGAAGTTAAAAAAGCCGAGATAAGCAATCTTAATGGCGTCCTTGCTGATATGAAACAAAAGCTTGATGTTGAAAAAGAAAGCATAGAAGCGGATAAAAGGACGGCAAGCAATGACAAGCAGGCCATGCATGACAGGCGCATAAAGATTGCAGTTTATAACGAAAAGGCTAACGTGCACAACAACCTTTTGGCTGAAGTGAAGGCAAAGAGAATGGTCTTGGAAGATATGATAAAAAAGTATAATGAAATGGTACAGAATTACCACGAATGTCAAAGTTCAAAATAAATACAGCGGCCCTTAGTAGCTGATGAAATGAATATGTTAGATGGTTGGATAGAAGTAAGTAATTGATAATTTTATATATTTATTCATAAAATCCTTGACAATATCTGGTTTTACTATTAAAATTATACTAGATGTAGTGTGGGTATTTAGGAAGTATACTATATCTAGGAGGGTTTATGAGTTAGCGTATGGAGGCCATACTGAGCAGATATCGCCCAAGGGCCTCTATAGACCTTTGGGTTTTTTATTGTAGTGTAGGACGAATGAATGCTCAAAACGAGGTGATTATGCGAAAGCAATAACAAAAATTAAAACCCCCAATAACGTCCGCGAAACATATTGGGGGTTCCCATCATGGAAAGGATGGGGATCTTGATAATTAAGATTCTAAGTGCCTGCATAATATAAAACCTCATCTTTTTTGTCAAGATAAAAACAGCTTCCAAAAAGGCGGTGAATATTAATGGCCAAGAACAGACCTTACGATGATGGTCATAGGCATGGTTGGTCAGGTAAAGGACAGAAGCCAGACCTTCAACGACAAAAATGATCGATGGGTCAAAAGGGATTCGGACACCGGAAGATTCATGGATCAGAAACAAGACGGGAAACCGTTTAAAGGGGTTAGGAAAGAAAAATAGTACTTATGGAGAGGGGTAACCCTCTCCTGATAAATCTGAGCGGGGAATGAGAGACTTAAACTTCAAGAAGAGGTGATTGATGAGATTCCAAATTTTATCTCTTGACGGTGGAGGAATTAAAGGACTTTTTTCTGCTGCTGTTCTTGCACACCTGGAAGAAGATTTTGACGTAAAAATTTCGGATCACTTTGACCTTATTGTCGGCACGTCTACGGGGGGAATTATTGCATTAGGTCTGGGGATAGGAATGACACCCCGGGAGATCATGCAATTTTATATCAGCAAGGGCCCAAAGATTTTCCCCAACAAACGAATGTATGGAATCAGACAACTATATCGAAATAAGTACAATCCGTTTGAACTAGAACATGCCCTGAAGGAATGTTTTGGCGAAAAAAGGCTAGCAGAAAGCAGGAAGCGTCTTGTTATTCCCTCGTATAACATCGGCGAAGACAATGTTTATTTATTTAAAACACCCCATCATGAGGATCTTAAACGCGATTACAAAGTGCCTATATGGAAAGTGGCTATGGCTACAAGCGCTGCCCCCACATATTTACCAGTTTTCAGCGGGGTTGATAATATCCGTTTGATAGACGGTGGGGTGTGGGCCAACAATCCAACAATGGTTGGTATAGTTGAGGCTGTTAGTAAATTAAATATGTCTCTCGATAACATACGCATTCTAAGTTTAGGAACAACAAGTGAGATCAAAAATCGGCGCAAGAAACTTGACCATGGCGGAATATGGCAGTGGAAAAGCGATGGGATCGATGTCGTCCTGCGTGGTCAAAGTATTGGAGCGTACACACAAGCACAGCATCTTTTGGGAAAGGAACAGATTATACGCATAGATCCAGTTGTACCTGACGGACTTTTTAAGCTAGATAAGCTGTCTGAAGAAGATCTCCTTGCGAAGGCTGCTCACGAAAGCAGGATATCTACGCCAAAGATTCGCGAGTTATTCATAGATCACAAAGCACCAGATTTTACACCAAAATATGTTTAAAGGAGGTAACAGTAATGGCAAACATCATTGAACAATATAATGAGTTTCTCGGCAACCTTGCTGAGGAACTGGATATTCCGCCGAGTAAATATCAGCAAGCAGTAGATCGGTATGCCGCTGTGGGTAAATGGCTGGAAGAAGGCAATTACGAAAGCAGCAGCGGAAAGCCTTTGATTTACCCCCAAGGCTCGTTTCGGTTGGGAACAGTGGTAAGACCGCTGAAGAATGGGGAAGAATCTGATTATGATATTGATCTGGTGTGCGAGTTGCAAATTCGAAAAGATCAGACAAATCCTCAAAAAATTAAATCGCTTGTCGGCAATAGGTTGATGGCAAATATTACTTATAAGAAGATGATGGACTCAGAAGGTCGGAGATGCTGGACTTTACAATATGCTGAAGAAGACGGTATAGGTTTTCATATGGATATACTTCCGTCAATACCCGAAGATTTTGTTTCAGTTGATACACTTATCAAGGCTGGTGTTCCGAAAGACATTACAGAACTTGCAATTGCTATAACACATAAAGATAAGTATAAAGGAACATATTCTTGGCGGTCGAGCAATCCGAGGGGTTTCGCAGAATGGTTTGATGCAATAAAAAAACCAATGTTCATAAGAATTACCGGAGCGGCAAGGCAGAAAATCTTTGAAAGCAACCGCGAGATATTTGCCAGCGTTGAAGATGTACCTGACCAATTCGTAAAAACTCCGCTGCAAAGTGCAATCCAGATTCTAAAACGACATAGGGACACAAGATTTTTAAGGCATGCATTGGAAAATGCCAAACCTGTTTCGATTATTATCACGACCTTGTCTGCGAGGCTATACAGAAATGAGGCCGATGTTTACTCGACTCTGAAAAATATAATCGAAAAATTGGATGCACACTCTAGGCTGCTTGTGCCGAATCAAGCTTTGCATGAGAGCATACTGGAATTGCGTCTCATAGAAAAAAAGGCAGATGGAAGGTGGTATATCCCCAATCCAGTTAATCCCGCAGAAAACTTCGCAGACCGTTGGCATGAGAATGACCATAAAATGGCTCGTGCGTTCTTTCAATGGGTGTCTTGGGTAAAAAACGACCTCCTGGAGATTATAAACCAAGCAAGTCTAAAGGACATCGGCACCTCATTGAAGTTTTTGGGCGCGCATTATGTTGAAAGCGCAGCCTCTAAGATTGCACAGACTTCAACGCCCAGAGTATTAATTTTGAGTGATGGCAAGGATTCTCATTACCAGATAAAAAATCCAAACCCTCCATGGGGAATGTGTGGAAAATAGATTATCAACAATCCTTCAGGAGCATTATAATGAGTTGGTTCAAGCCTATGAAGGTTTAAATCTATATATTAACAAAGACGGCCCGTCATATGTGCGGGGAAAATTGAAATTTAATGTTCAAGATGGGCAGATTACAATCGATGACGCCTTCGAAATGGAGCTTCTGATTCCAGAGAATTATCCATCAGACCCTCCGGTTGTTTTTGAAACTGGGGGGCGTATTCCCGAAGGTTTCCATAAATATTCAGATAAATCTCTATGCTTGGGTACGCCTTTGGAAATTCGAATGAAGTTTAAAGAGAATCCAACATTACTTGCATTTACCAGAGAGCAGATTATCCCGTTTCTATATTCATTTTGTTATTATGAAAAGTACGGAAGAATGCCATATGGTGAACATGCGCACGGTGGCCAAGGTATTCTCGAATCCTATAAGCACATTTTTCACACTAACTCTGATATCTCTACGCTTGGGTTGCTGAAAATATTGGCTGAAAATAATTATAGGGGTCACCACGATTGCCCTTGTGGAAGCGGAAAAAAATTGCGTAATTGCCATGGAGATCAAATTCTTGAAATAATCAAATATCAAAATCAAGGCAAATTTATTGAGGACTACATCCGTTCTGTAGTTTTTTTCAAAGAGTCAGGGTACGATTTGCCAGAAGCACTTAATAGCGAAAAAAAAATGAAACACTTTACTAAAAAAGTAATGTCGAAAATAGAAAAGAAGATATAGCATCCCCATCGCAAAAACCAAAAGGAGGTTCAACATGGTTTAGAAACAGCATGTCCTCACTTTGCGTATTCCGATGAAGCCGGCCACCCATTATGATGGACCCGGCCACCCTGATCGGAGCCGTCAGGTGACGCATGGTTTCTTTGCTATCTCACCCCATCTCTTCCTTGCGTGTTAATGATGCCTTTGATAACGTAAATATTTTTCGCACAATTGAGCCATGGCGGCCTCGGGGCTGGTAATGTAATGTACCACCACAAAAAAGACCAGAAGGAGATTCGTTGTAAAAGTCAGGATTTGACCTATCGGACGGTTTCGGCACATGTAACCGCTTCTTCCTGAAAGTTGTTTTTGTTCTATTCTTTCGACATGCAAGATTACAAATGGCATCCGGTAACTCTTTTAATGGCGAAACTCACTATAAAGGTGGTAAAATAGATAGGAACAGGTCAACACAACAAATACCGCCAAAGGAGGTCGGAACATGAAATTCAAGACCCCTCAACCGTTAAAAGCAGAACATGAAGAGCTTCACGCGGAACTTGCTAAAGCTACAAAAGTTAGAGGAAAAATAGGAGATGCTGCAAAAACTGTTGCCGAGGTTCTCCACCCTCATTTTGTGAAGGAAGAAGAATACGCGATGCCGCCCCTTGGACTATTACCAATAATAGGCAAAGGGAAAGCCTCGATGGAGATGCGGGAAGTTCTGATGATGACTGATAAATTGAAGGCGGAACTTAAGCAGATGCTTAAAGAACACAAAGCAATTGTCGGCGCGCTCAAGAGGTTAGCCGCCATTGCAAAGAAAGAGAAGAAGATGGAATACGCACGTTTTGCTGAAAAACTGATGTTGCACGCAAAGACCGAGGAGGAGGTGCTATACCCTGCCTCAATATTGGTCGGGGAATATCTGAAGTTGAAACTCAAGAAGTGAGGTCCCGGTACAGATGGTTTCCATTGCCCAAAATCCTCCTTTTTGTTGTCCATATCCCAACACAGAAACTGGACCGGTTTATTGTGGGGCAGGCCAATGGGGTGGCGCATCATACAACTTGCCTTATACTGATTTTGTTCTTGTGATTTAGCCGCCGTTATGGCAAGAAAATAGTTACGTCCACGAAGGAGTGACTATGATAAAATATATCTATGTACTCTCAACGATGTTTATATTTTCTTTAGGATTCTTTACGCCGGTTATCGCTGACTGCCCGGAGATTGAGGTTAAGTGCTGGGGGTCGAGCGAATCTGGTTATCATGATAAGCTCTGCGGCACCCTCAAGGTGACTTCCTGGTATGATTGGGGGAAGGCAGTTTGCACGCCCTGCATGGAGGGAAAACGTGACGGAAGGCAACTCGCCATGATGTGCACCAATGCCTACTGGAATTGTTGCACTTACAAGCCGTTGGATTCTGGGAGCTCTTTATGCTGGGTCCTTTGGAAAGGCTGGCAGGGGTCTGCCTGCGGTTACTACGTAGACCGCAACTGGAACCCGCGAGATTGAATCAACGTAAACAACAGAGAATTACATAATGTAATAAATAAAAAAATAGGAAACGTGTCTGGTGAACAATAAAGGATAAAAGTAGTCTTATAATCCGGTATACTTTTTATTACTAAATCTGCCTTATATAGAAAATTCTTATATTAAAACAGAGGGATAATTATTAAAGAGGGCTATTAAAAAAGAATATCCTTTAACATTCACATTCCTAAAGGGCTGCAGCTTTAGATAAAGTCAAGATTTGTATCAAATCCATATCAAAAAGTGACCTCAGTCATTTGCATATGAGAAAAAGTAGGTTATAGAGATATATGATTATAACTATCTCTAAACTTTCAAGATCAAAAAGGTCAACAAAAACCTACAATCTAAAAACCCCCAAAAGATCCTCCCAGAAACCTCCCCCCCTTACCACCATCTTCAATAGCATAGGGAAATCGGTAAGAGAAGTGGTGCTTTTCTTGTCGGCAAAAAGGACGCAACAGAAGTTTGGCTGGAGGTATACTGTATCCCCCTTGTTAACCCCAGAATAAAGAAACCGGAGGTTACCATGGAGCACGTGAGGGATATCACCGAGCGCAAGCACGCCGAAGAAAAGTTCCGCATGCTCCTCTCACAACTTAGACAAAAGAATAAAGAGCTCCGCAAGGTATACAAAGAGTTTAAAACGTCAGAGACAATGCTTGTCCAGCCAGAGAAGATGGCGTCCCTCGGGCAGCTCTCCGCCGGGATCGCGCATGAGTTGAAAACCCCTCTTGGCATCATTCTTCATGGCCAGTCATCAATCGATGACAGCAAACTCATCGATGCCTGTGAAAGGATAAAAAAATCGGCCATACGGGCTGATGTAGTGATCCAGAACCTCCTCAGTTTTGCACGACAGGCACCCCCTTTCTTCAGCGAGACGGACATAAATATTCTCATCGAGGAAACTCTCACAATGATTGAACACCAGATGAACCTGCAAAATATACAGGTCATACGGAGTTATGCCCACTTTATTCCCGCGGTAAGAGTGGACGGCAAGCAGATCAAACAGGTGTTTATCAACATATTCATCAATGCCGCCGAAGCAATGAAGGGCGGAGGCATCATCACGCTTACCACCAGAACGGGATTGGGCAAAGATGGAGAACCATGCGTCGAGATGACAATAGCGGATACGGGAACGGGCGTGCCCGAAGAGATTATTAAAAATGTTCTAGATCCCTTCTTTACGACAAAAAGGGACTCCGGAGGTACAGGGCTCGGCCTGTCTGTCTCAAAAGGGATCATTGATCGTCATCAAGGCAGTATTATCATCAACAGCGGAGAGGGGGTAGGTACAACCGTGAAGATCGCTCTACCATGCAATCTACTGGAATGAGGGGAAATAATGATTGGCAGACTGCGGTACAGTGGTTACTGTGGACCTCGATACTATAGCTGCGGGCGAACAGGCCCTGTTTACCGTTGTGGCCATAGACCTCAAAGGGTTCCTGGAGGCGGTAGACCCGTGTTTAATGCCCCTTACACGCGGGCAACACCGGGCATAATAGGACATTGTGGTGGCCCTGGACGTAGCAGGCAGGGAAAGTGGGGATATCCCGGCCCCTTCCTGTTACCATGGTATGGTATAATTAAACAAAGGAGGGACAAAGATGAGAAAACGGTGGATATTCATTGTAATCGGATGTTTGCTTATATTTTCTGCCCCCGCTGAGGCTCAATTAGGGAAGATTCTGGATAAGCTTTTGGAGGGAGGGGAACAAGTGCTCCGTCCCGAATACCTGAAGGTTATTCAACTAGAGGTCTCCCCAGATCCTGTTCAGGAAGGGCAGGGTATAATTTTCAGGGCAACCATTACAAACAGTTCTCGTGATTCCGGCAGGGTCACCTTACTTATCAGGGACAAAGACCAGATCATAAGCGAGGTGAGAAATGCCGTCCTGAGGTCGGGCGATAATCAGATTGATTTTCCTGAAACAACTTACCGGTTGTCCCGTTCAGGCCGCTGTTTCACCATAGAAACGGAAGTCGAGTACACCCGGACACCTATCGCTGCGGCAAAAGAGTTTTGTGCGAGAAGGACGCAAGCAGGATGGACACTGAGCGATAAAGGGATTGGATGGTTGTACGTCGAAGATCTCACAATGCATCCTGACCCTGCGTCCCCTGGCCAGGACATCAGATTGAAAATAAAACTCAGAAATGACGGGAGGCCCATCCGGGGACATATCCAGATCAAGGACCGGGATCAGATCGTCACAGAGCTTGAGAATGCTGTCATCCTCCAGGGCGTGAAGGAATACCAGTTTCCCCCTGGCAAGTATACCCTTCAGCGTTCTGATACCTGTTTTACGGTGTCGGTGGACATTGAGAGAACCCCTCATCCGGTTGATTCATCGGGGAAGCAATACTGTGTGCACCCAGTGGGGTGGACCCTGAAGCCTGGAACGAAAGAGCAGAGAGGAGAAAGGGGGAGATAAGGGAAAAACAAGTATCATATATTAATAAAAGGAGGGAACCATGAAGCGCTTTGTTTTACTGATGAGTTTGATACTGGTTTTTATGCTCGCTGTTATCCTTGCGGCAGGCCCAGCCCTTGCGGAGAAGCCTCCTTGGGCCGGCGGTGGAAAGGGCGCAAAACAGAAGCCTCAGGAGACGCGCCAAAAATATGAGGAGCATCGCTATTTCAACGACCAGCACCGGGCTTACATCAATGACTATTATGCGAAACAATACGGAAAAAAAGGCCACTGCCCCCCGGGCCTCGCCAAAAAGCAGAACGGCTGTATGCCCCCCGGCCAGGCCAAAAAATGGACTATCGGACGGCCGCTCCCTCGGGATGTCATCTTCTACGACCTTCCGCCAAGCATCCTTTCACAGTTGGGACCTCCCCCGTCACGCCACCGTTTTGTGCGCGTTGCGCAGGATATCCTGCTCATCGCGGTAGGGACAGGGATGGTCGTGGATGCAATGGATAATCTGAACTGGGAGTTCAGTCATTAGCAGGATGTTACGAATGATGCGATCCCTTCAGTAGAAAGAGTCTCATCGTAACAAATTTACAGGAGGCAACGACTATGAAAAGGAGAAACATCGTTATTAGCTATTGTGTTATTACTATGCTGATTGCCACCTTTGTGGCCTGTGCATCAACACGAACACAAGAAAGTACGGGTGAATATATTGACGATTCGGTTATCACAACCAAGGTAAAGGCGCTGCTTGCAGCGGATGATTTTGTCAAGTCATTCCAGATCGGTGTCGAAACTCACAAGGGCATTGTCCAACTGAGCGGATTCGTTAATTCTAAAAGCGCCGCTGATAAGGCGGGTCAAATCACAAGAAGCGTCAAAGGGGTCACATCCGTAAAAAATGACCTGATCGTGAAATAGATGAACGTTATCATTCCCCAGAATAAAAGGGCTATAGAAGGAGATACTATGCGTTACGTAAGCATGTTCGCTATTTCTTTACCCGTACTTTTCTTGTTCCTCTTTTCCGGTACCGTTATTTATGCGGCACAGGCAGCGGCTGACCTGAAGAAGCCCGTAGAACAGTGTGTAAAAGGCGGCAAGGTCCTACCGACAGTGAAGACAAAGGACAGCTGCATACAGAAAGGGGGAGTCTGGACAAAAAAAGAGGCGCCAAAGATACCGCCTGACCCATTTGGGAAGAGCAAAGCAATACCGCCTGATCCGTTAGATAAAAGGAAGGCAATGCCATCAGAACCGATAGAACCGCTTGACAAAGGCATCGGGGCAAAACCTTCTCCGATCACCAGGTAGGCACAATTAACTTGTTGCCTATGGGTATCACCGTGCCTGCTCCAAGGCACGAAGATATTTGCAGCAGTCAAGCTCGAAATACATGTCAAAGTCGCCGCCAGGCTGGTGGTTCTTATCGCCGTCCAGTTTCAAGCCTTCTTTGGACAGTATCTCGTCGGTCAGTCTGAGCCAGAAACGGCAAACCGGCCCCGCCAAGAACGTGCATATATCGAGAACATTTTGAGCGTCATGGTCCCAGATAAACTCACGGTCATTTACCCAGGTAATATGTCCGGCTGCGTTATTGGCCTTTGGCGAAAAATTGAGCTTGACCGTGGAACCCGCAATGACCGTACTCTTCTTCACGTCAGTGTTGAACCGAACCTTTACCCTGATCCTGGCGTTTTCCAAGGTAAAGTCGTGGTAATCAAGAGGGTAGATCACCTGCAGGTTCTTGAGGATATTGCCAGGGAACGCTTTTGTTTTCGTTCCTATCTCCGGGGGTCTTACCGCATCCTGCGACCTTGACGGTACAGGCCTTTTTGCGCCTGTTTCAACTGCCCGGGCAATACCTGAGGCAAAAACAATCATCACCAATAGGATCAAAAGTTTTTTCATGGCAACCTCCTTTGCGATTGCAACGTTTTTGCAACGTATGGTCCTTATTAGATGATTATATAGCGCAACTTAAAAGAACTGGCAAATGAAAGGGATTGACCTCTCTCCCAATAAACCAGGCCAGATTCTGTTTCAGGGCATGGACAGATCGACCGCTCCCAGAAACTGCTCATACCGCAATTATTTCTTTTCGTAATTCACTATCAAAGGGGATAGTCCACAGGCTTGAGTAGGTGACATTCGCAATCGCTTCTTCCTGAAGTGAATTTTGTCTTCACCTCCATCCCATGCTCTCTTACAGCCCTGAATAAATACCTCTCAAAAACCTCTTGACTACCCATTGAAATAGCATAACAATGAAAAAAAAAGAGAAGGTGCGGCTTGATATTCTTTTTGCACGTTATTCGAAGGGGGTCAGCTATGCGATATAATAAATTGGGTTTGTTTGTCTTTGCTTTTGGCATAATGGCATTCTTGGGTCCGTTGATGTTTACCTGGCTCGGTTTTTTTATATGGCCGGAACTGAACCAATTAATGATGGGCGATCTGATAGGCGGTTTCCTGATTCCCACTGGCGCTGTATTGACCGTCATCGGCGGATTAATCAATGGTTTAAAGAACAAGGGGGCGATAAAATGAACTTTCCTTCCAGTTATCCTTTCTGGATATGGCTTTACTTTGGAGCTTTTGGGTCTATAAGCGCAATATTTTTTTCTATGATCGCATGGAGTTGGTTTAAGAGCCGTTCATTTGCAAAGGGACAGCTTCGCTCCATTCTCACATGGAATATGTTCGGGTATATGTTCCTCTTTATCGGAAAGGGTACGACATCGGCTGTTTTATCAATGTTCTTTTCGGTGCCTGGCTGGGCCTGCATATTCGTTGGTCAAAGGGGGCTTCTAAAATTTATACAACATGCTTAGTATCCTGGTCACGGGAAGGACTACAACGAGTTCAGTCATCGAAAATTACATCAACCCACCAAGGGATCAGGTAATCAAAGATGTCCTTTTCTTTACAGCTTTTTTGACTAAGATATTTCTTTACCGCTTCAGTGTCTGATGTTATTTGTACCTTATCACATACTTTCCCATCCTTTTCTGTATGGCTGACAACTGCTACTTTTTGCAAATAGTTCTTTACAACATGACGGATACATTCATTGCTGAAGTGGCCTTCCGATGGTCTGACTATCTTATAGATACCATCTTCTACTGCTTTCTTCCTTAAAGTTTTTCTGAACTTGCCCAGCTCCTCCTTGTCCTGCATATCGCCTGAATATACATCACAGTATTCACTTTGAACTGTCTTTGTTTCTGATAAACAAATAGATGGGAACAGGGAAACGACGACAATTAAAGAAATCCAGAATATTTTCAATTTCATTGATCCTCTCCTTTCAATTTTTTCGTAATATACGGCTAGCATGGTCAGCCCTTGATAAAAGATCATCTATGAACCTGTTGCGTGTATTTCCCGGGAAATTCCCGAATCATTATCTCCAAAATCTTCCCGGGGATTCAAGTCCCTGTTCTATAATCTGTCAATTAGTAGCAGTCTGTCAAGGCTTGACCTTGATGACGGCATATGCTGCCGTCAAATTACATCCGCTTCAAGCAGACATACTGGCAGTACTTTATGGGTGTGAGGTTGTACATCGTCTCGCCTATGCAGACGAGTTCCAAAGTTACCTGCGAATGAATGGGCTTGAAAACACGCAATGATAAAGTTATATTTCCTCAGTATTTCAGCGACAGCCTGGAATATCATGCGAACCAACACATAGAAAAATTCACCAGGAGGTTATTTATGAGGAAGACAGTTCTGCTAGCATCCGCCATTCTTTTTATTTCCATCGTGACGTTCGGTTTTCATGCTGAAGGATCACCAGACAAAGCAGCTCTGCAGCCGATGAGGATACTCACCGAAGATTATCCTCCCATAACATTCGTCAAGGACGGCAAGGTTACCGGTTATGCAACCGATATCGTCGAAGAGATCCTGAAACGTCTGAAGATAGATGCCAGGATAGAGCTTATGTCGTGGGGTGACGCTTACAAGATCGCCACAACGGACCCGAACGTCATTCTCTTCTCCACAACACGGACAAAAGAAAGGGAATCGTTATTTTCATGGATAGGCCCTATCGGCCGGTACAATGATATCCTTTATGGTAAGAAAGGTTCAGGGATAAAGATAAAGAAGTTGGGAGATGCAAAGAAAGCAGGCAAGATAGGGACGGTGCGAGGCTGGTTCTCAGAACAATTCCTGAAAGACCAAGGGTTTACCAATCTCGAAAGCGTTGACAATCCCGCCGAGAACGCCGCCAAACTGATGAAGGAAGACATTGCCCTGAGCGCTTTCACGGACACGACGGCCCCCGAGATCTTCAAAAAGGCGGGGATCTCGATCGATGATGCAGAAAAGGTCTTCACGATCAAGTCCTATGATTACTACATCGCGGTCTCCAAGGGAACTCCTAAGCCTGAAGTAAAAAAGTGGCAGGCAGCGTTCAGCAGGATAAAGAAAGACGGGACTCTCGATAAAATAAAGAAGAAATGGTTTCCGGTACAGTAAAGGAGCAGGGATCGGGCAGTAGCAAATATTGGGGAGTCTTCGCTACCGCGGCTGCTTCGTAACCGATTTTTTTGTCTCTTTCTCCAGAGTTTCACCGCCCTTGCGTTTAGGGACCTCTTTCTGTTCGATGCTGAATGTCTTGCCGGAGGCGGTTATGGTGCCCTTCCGTTTGGCTCCCCTATTCTCATCCACTGTGTACTGAACGGCACCGCTCCCTTTTGACGATGCTCCGGATGTTATGCGTATCCAGGGGGTCTTCGTCTTCGCCGTCCATGCACAATCGTCACCCGTTGTTACCTTGAACGTCCCCGTAGCCCCTTTCGGCTCCACCGTTGCACGGGTAGGTGAAATGGCGGCCCTGCAATTTCCTTTCGTGGTCCCAGCTGCTGCCGGAGCCCCTTTGGCTGGCTCTGCCTCCTGTTTCACCGTGACCGTCTTTCCCGCCACCTGTATGGTCCCGGTACGCGGCGTACCCGTCTTGTTCGTCAACACTCTGTACTGTACGGTCCCGCTTCCAGTGCCGCCCTTCGTCATAATCCGGATCCAGCCGGCGCTCGCCGTCGCGGTCCAGGGACAGTTCGCCTTGCTGGAGCTGAGAGTGAGCTTAAGCGGTACTGAGGCGCCTGCTCCCCGTGGGTCTGATGAATCCGATCCGTGCCATGCTACAGAAACACTTGCAGGCGAAACCGAAATGGAACAGCCGCCGGCATATTCCTGGTTTATCGTGACAATCTTTCCCTCCACGTTTATCGTCCCGGTGCGCGGCTTGCCTGACGCATTCTGCAATACCCTGTACTCGACATATCCGCTTCCCGTTCCCCTGCGGGTCAAGACGTTGATCCAGGACGCGTTTTCCAGCGCCTCCCAGCGGCAGTCTCCTTTGCTCGTCGTGACGGTCAGTTTGGCCGGCGGCGCTGAGGCGGCCCCCCGGGGATCCGATGGCTCCTCCGGCGCTCCCTGCTCACGCACAGAGACGCTCGTTGGCGATACGGACACAACCTTACAAACACTGTCGGAGTCCTGCTGGATCGTAACGGTCTTTCCTGCTACCTGCATGATCCCGGTGCGCGGCGTACCCGTTGTGTTCTGCATCACCCGGTACTGGATATACCCGTTTCCTGTGCCGCCCGACGACAAAAGCTGGATCCACGATGCACCTGACGATGCGCTCCAGCTACATTCAGCCTTGCTCGCCGTGACATTGATTTTGGGGGGTTGCAATGAAGCTCCCCGGGGATCGTCCGGATCCGGTAAACCGTTCACGGGCGCCATGACTTTTGCCGCTGATACGGAGAAGGTACAGGTCTGCGCCCCTGTCCTGTCTACAGCGCAAAAAACAAAGGTACATAGAACAATAAGACAGGAGAAGAACATCGTTACACTTTTTGGTCTCATCATTATTTCCTTCGAATGGATTCTTTTTTTTCGATGTTAAAACGAAGACGCTCGATTGTCAACAAAAAGGAGTCGCGTATAGCATGAGAAAAATTGACCACGATTTACCCTGTAAACAAATATAAATATGTAAAGGATGTCCCCAAGCCGCCATTTCATAGATCATACTAACGGGCCTCGTGATGACGTCTGCCGGAACTTTATGGCTTGGGTATGCGAAGGGACCCGTTGACCGCTTCGATGAACCGCTCGAAGAGTTTTTTGATGTCATCCTTCCGCACGATCTTGTCTATCCATTCTTGCGGGATGGCGTCATAGCCGTAACAGATGCCTGCAAGGCCGCCGGTAACGATCGCCGTGGTGTCCGTGTCCTCGCCAAGGTTGACCGCCCTGAGGACCGCCTCTTTATACGAGCCGGAATTGAGGAGGCACCAGACGCCTGCCTCGAGGGTGTGCACGACAAAGCCGTCAGACCCTATTTCGTTTTCGGGAAGGGTGTCGATAGCGCCCGAGAAGAGGCGGGAGAAGTGGGAAAACGGCAGTTCGCTCCGGAACAACATCTTATCGTAGTAGCTTTGTATCACGTATGAAGTCAATTCGTATGCCCCGTGAGGGTTCGCCCCTTGAAGCAGCGCCTTGGCCATGATGCAGTAAAAGGCGCACGCCGCCTGGGCGATATAGTGCCGGTGCGTGAGGGCTGACGCCCTGTGGGCATAGTCGATGACCTCCGAAGGAGAGGATCTCACGCAATAGACGGCTACGGGAAGGATGCGCATCAAGGAGCCGTTCCCGTTGTCATGCTCGCTTTCGCCTCCTGCCGTCTCGGGGGCCGTGCCGTTCATCATCCGCCGGATCGCACTCATCGTCGAATTGCCGATATCGAAGGCAATTCCGTGGGGCGTCCAGTAGCCTTTTATGAACCAGCGGACGAAAAGCTCTCCCATGCGGGCCACGTTAAATCCGTCGATGAGGCTCTCCGCGGTGCAGAGCAGAAGCGAGCTGTCGTCCGACCACGTGCCGGGAGGCTGACTGAAGGTCCCGTATCCCCGCATGTCGGTCACCGGGTCCTTCTTCCGCTCTTCCCTGTCCTTGAATTCCACGGGCACGCCGAGGGCATCTCCCACGATGGCTCCCCAGAGTCCGCCGAGCATCCTGTCCTTCAATGATATGTCCATGGCCTTTCACATATTATACTATATTTTTCTCAACAATGGGTCCGATTTGAGATTTCAAACAGTTCCGGTTTTATTGTTTGTCAAATGTCAAAGGCCTTTTGCTTCTTTCGTGTGGAAATTATGAAGGTCGTTGGGTTAGATTGTAAAGATGGAGCGGTATTCCAATCTCCGCGGGAAAGCATTTCTTTTTCTCTTTTTTCTCTGGTTTCTCTGGTTTATCAACTTCTCGATCAGGATGGTGTTCTCTCCAATTTTACCGATTATTGAAGATGAATTTATGGTGAATCACGCACGGGCGAGCAGCTTCTTTATATTCCTGTCAGCCGGATATGGCATTTCGGTGATTGTTTCCGGTCTCTTTTCGGGCATAGTCGGTTATAAAAAATCTATCATCTTTTCACTGGCGCTGCTCAGCCTGGTAACTTTTTTGATTCCCGTGGTTCACAACTTTCTGTTGCTGTACCTTTTTGCTTTCGTGGTCGGTTTTTCTGTCGGCCTCTATATACCTTCTGTAATTCCGCTGATCACTGAATATTACGCAGAAAAAAACTGGGGTAAGGCAATCGCCATTCATGATACCGGAGCCGCGACCGGCATTCTAGCCTCGCCTTTTATCGCCCTCTTCCTTCTCCTCTTTTTCCCCTGGAGAGGGATATTTGTTGTCTTTGCGTGCGTCTGTCTGGCCTGCTCGGTTGTTTTCTATTTTACAAGCAGCGAGGTAAAAATAAGCAACCCCCCTAAAGCACTGTTCAAGGATATTATTAGAATGCGATCCCTTTGGCTGATGGCTATAATTTGGATTTTTGGCATGGGGGCAAATCTCGGCGTTTATTCCATTGCACCTCTATACCTGACAAAAGAGCTGCATCTGAACATAGGGTACGCCAATACTGTATTAGGCATATCAAGATTGGGATCGGTTGGCGTAGCAATCACATGTGGTTTTCTTATTGATAGGTTTAACTTGCGAAGGGTCATGTTTCTCGTTTTGGTCATTACGAGCGTTTTGACCATTCTCATAAGCCTGGTTTCTGTCAAATATATAGGGATCATTCTTTTCCTGCAGGCATCCTTTGTAACAGGCTTTTTTCCGGTAGGACTTGTGGCGATTGCGAAGACATTCAACCGGGAGATGAGAAGCCTTGCTACGGGGATTATTCTTGCAGTGAGCAACGTCTGTGGAAGCGGCATCATACCTTACTTCCTGGGCGTATCAGGGGATCTGTATAGTTTCAGATTAGGAATTACAATTCTCGGCACATTAGTGGCGCTTGCAAGCACCTTGGTCTTCCGCCTGGAGGAACTTGAGTAGTCCTCTTTTACAGGCGCCCCATGCGCCTTTTCCTCACATAGAAGTGGAAATGGCTCACATTGACGAGGCAAATAAAGGCCAGGAAGAGAAACATTATCCGGTAGCCCGTGAGCGGTATGATCATACCGGTAACTACAGGTCCCAAAGCCAATCCCAGATCAAAGATCGCCCGGATGGTTCCCACGGAAGCGCCATCGGAAGAGCCGGAATACTCAAGAGCGTACGCCATGGCCACAGGAACGAAGAAGGCAGCCCCGATTCCCCATACTGCCCCCACAATAATGAACATGGGAAGTGTTTTTGAAAAGGCAAGCACTATCAACATAACAATTAATGCGAGAAGAAAGGTCACAATGAGCTTTTCCTTATCGCAGTTGTCCATGATTTTCCCCCCAAACATCCTGCACGCTACCATCACTATGCCCATGGCGGAAAAGAAGTGGCCCGGATTTGTCACACCGCACTGAATCGCATAGAGAGGGAAGAAGGCTGCGACAGATCCCCAGACAAAAAGCTCAAGGAACGTTACCACGGCAGGAGTGAGGATTTTCAGGTTGACAAAAGAAGAGAAATGGAAAGAACCGGCCTTCTTGGCAGCAACAGCCTCCTGACCCTTAACCGCCCATGCCAAAAAAAGGGCGCAGAGGGTGAGAACGGCGCAGGAAAAGAAATAAACAGTGGAGCCATAATGATTTATGGTGAACACGCCGATGGGGGCGGCAATGGCAAGAGACAGGCTGGGCGCCAGCATCACATAGCCGAGTGCCCGCGTTCGGTATGCGAGCGGGGTGGTGTTGACGATAGACGCAAAGGCGGCAGTATCAATGCACGCCAATGCGACCCCCTGAAGGAATCTGATTATTGCAAATGGCCAGAATGGGCGAAAAGCGATGGAGGCAAGGAAGGCAATGGCAGAAATCAGGGCACCAAGCATCATAATGCTCCTTGCCTGGTATTTGAGCAAGGCCCCCCCTACGAAAAGCCTGGAAACTAAGGATGCTGCGGCACAGATCCCAATGAGCACGCCTATCTCGCTTTCATTGGAGCCTAATCTCGTAAAAAAGATGGGAAGGGTGGGTGCGAGGGAGCGGTCGGCAGCCAAAAAAACGAACAGCGAAAGAAACCCTATAATGAAATCGCGGGTGAACAGCCTTCCTGATGTTTGTCGCGGGGCATTCCCTTCGTCGTTCATAGTATCTTAGTATCCCATACCGGAATTGGCTGCTTCAATTTATTTTCGTTGTACGGGTGTTCCGTTGCAGCGTATACGAAACCGACAAAAAACTTCTTCTTTTTATAATGGGATATTGCCATGTCGTTTTGGTATCCTGGCATCACGTGATTTACTTCGCAGAAATCCAAGAACGTGAATGAGAACCTTGCGTGTCTCAGCGGGGTCGATGACATCATCGGCATAGAGATTGCCGGAGGCATTGGTGATGGGGTTGGCATGCCTCTCGCGGTATCGTGACACCATTTCTGCGTGCAGGGCTTCCCTGTCCTTCGACTTCGAAAGCTCATCAGCATAGAAAAGTTCCACAGATTGCTGCGCGCCAACAATTCCAGCTTCTGCAGACGGCCAGTGAAAGGTAAAATCCACCTTCATCCCCGGCGTGATCCCCATACCATGGCTACCCCCTCCATAGCATTTACGGAGGACAACGGCTACCCTCGGGACGGTGGCCTCGCAGATGGCGTAGAGCACCTTAGCTCCGTGACGGATAATCCCTCTATGCTCCTGGGCGGAACCCGGCATGTAGGCAGGTGTGTCGATAAGCATGACAAGGGGTATGTTGAAGGAATCGCAGAACCTAATAAACCGCGCCTCTTTATCAGAGCTGTCAACGGTAAGACTCCCGGCACGCACCATTGGCTGATTAGCGACTATGCCGACAGCCTCCCCCCCCAGCCGCGAAAAACCGACAACGATCTCACCGGCAAATTCCGGCTTGATCTCAAAGAATTCGCCGTTGTCTATAATGCGATCTATCACCTTACGCATATCATACACTTTGCTCGGTGAATCCGGTATGAGCCTGGCAATTTCCCTATCGGGGCCACCCCTGTTATCTATCGCCTGCACAATCGGCGTTTTTTCCTGGTTGTTTTGGGGCAGAAAAGACATGAGTTTCCTGACGCCATCGAAGCAATCTTTTTCGCTCTTGAATCTCAGGTCTGCAACGCCGGTGATCTTCGCGTGCACCTTAGCGCCGCCCAGATCTTCCTTGCTTATAGTTTCCCCGATCACTGACTTGACTATACGTGGGCCGGTTATGAACATGTGGCTGATGCCGTCTACCATAAAGACGAAGTCTGTTAGTCCTGGAGAATAAACAGCAGTACCTGCGCAGCTGCCAAGAATCACAGAAATCTGCGGTATAACCCCCGAGGCTTCGGTATTCGGGTAGAAGACCGAGGCCTCATGTTTCTCGCTGTTAGGTACGATACCGGCGCTTCCTCCATCGTCAGGTTTTTCTATCCTTGCCCCGGGGGAATCCCAGAGACCTATGATGGGAACGCGCATTTCAATAGCCCGCTCAATGGTCCGATGTACTTTGAATCCATGCCAGTGGCTCATTGATCCACCTGCAACAGTGGCATCCTGAGAAAAGACACAAACTGGCCTTCCGTGGATCATGCCAATGCCTGTAACCACGCCTTCTGCAGGATGTCCGCGAGTCTGTCCGAGCAAAGGGTTCCACTCGAGGAAGCTACCCGGATCAAGCAGGAGCCCTAACCTTTCCCTGGCTGTTAGTTTCCCTGCCTTGTGTTGCTTGTCGATTTTATCCGGACCCCCACCAAGTAAGGCCTTTTGTTTTACTTCCTTCAATTCCTTCAATCTATTTTTCATTTCCCTGATTAATCCTCCGTTTGTCTTGAAGGTTTTTCAACCCTATTACGCACGCCGCACAAACAAGGGATGACGCTTCTATTACTATTTTGTCAACTACGAAGAGAGAATTTCTATCAGTTTTGTCTTCTTTGACTCCCTTGGCAAGGACTCTGGAGGCACCCACATGAACTGAGGAGTTACGCGCACCACCTCCTTGAAGGATTTCAGCATTTCTTCTTCGAGCATCTTAATATCATTTTGCTGCATCCCATGACCATACTCGATTTTTACTTTCAGGGGCGGCGTAACAGCTGGGCCCGGCTTATCCAATACAATCCTGAAAAATCCCGTAACCCGTGGAGTAAATTTCAATATTTCTTTTTTGATAGCCTCCGGGAACACGTTCACACCTTTTACGATAAGCAGATCATCGGCACGACCAATAATTTTAAACCTGAGGCCGGTCCGTCCACAGATACAAGGCTCCGTAAATACCTGAAGGAGATCTGCATATGCGTACCTTTGGAAAGGTGTTCCCTCCCAATCAAGGAAAGTCATCACCTGCTCGCCTATAGCCCCATCTTTCATTGCAATATTCTTTTTGGTTTTGGGATCAACAAGTTCCAGCAAACAGTAGTCCGGAGCTGTCCAATGCATTCCTGAGTATACTTCTGGTGGCTCAAGGCATTCTTCACCCTGCCCGCTATGCGCACCACCGGTCTGATCGCAGATATGAACACCACCATACCCTTTGGACAGAAGCTTCCTGACCTCTATATTACCTGCGCCGGGTTCTCCCACAGGGAAAAGCCACTGCAGCCCCAATTCACTTGCCGGCTTGCCTATCAGTTTGGGGCACTGCTCCAGCAAATACTGAGCAAACGAAGGTGTTGTAAAAAGTGCGTGAGGTCGTGTAAGATTTATAAATTCAAGAACTCTCTTCGTTCCACTCTCGGCCCCGACCGGCACTGCGCATGCACCCATATGCATAATACCTTGCGATAAAGGGAGCCCTCCCGCAAACATGCTTAGCGACAGGCCTTGAAGGATTCTGTGCCCCGGTCGTATACCAACCATCCATAACCTTCTGCCCTGAAGTTCATTCATTATATCTATGTCGTGCTGTGTCAGCGCATACAAGGTGGGCGTACCGGTAGTACCCGAAGTGGCGTTCAGCCTGACGATCTTATCTTGCGGCGCACAGGTTATGGTGCCCGGCCCGAATGGATGACCGAGCTCTTTCAGCGATTCCTCCTGGGTCTCGATTTGCTCCGACTTGTTTGTTACAGGTATTCGCTGAAAATCTTCAAAGCTTCTTACATCTTCGGGCTTCATACCTGCTTCTTCAAACTTCCTGCGGTAAAGCAGTGAATTGTTGTAGTTGTATACAAGCTGTTTTTTGAGCTTCTTTAATTGAAGCGCTGCCATTTCATCCTTCGACATTGTCTCAATGTCCGGATTCCAGTATTTATCATGTACGTCGCGGGCCATAATTTCCTCCTAAAGACAATTTCATTTCATTCTTTTGAAAAATCTGCAATCTGTTTTCCATGAAAATATTTTGCGAAGTCGCCGCTCCCTTCATTTTCAAACATGAACATAGCACTTCCACATTTCATTCCTTTTCTAATCGAATCTTATTTTTCTTTTTTGAAAAGATTAATTGCGACAAGATCAGAAATGCTGCAATCGCTAAAAGTGTAATCGAAAGAGGGCGAGCGAAAAATATCGAAAAATCACCTCTGGAAATTTTGAGGGACTGCTTGAGACTATTTTCAAGCAGAGGACCTAAAACAAAAGCCAGCACGAGGGGCGCAGGCTCATATTCGAATTTCTCCATCAAATAACCTACCACTCCGAAAAACATCATCAAACTCACATCGACGAGGCTGTTCCTGACGCTGTACGTCCCGATAATACAGAACATCAGTATGAGAGGGAGCATCACCCTGGCTGGAACCTTGAGCATTCTGACCCAGAGACCGATTAATGGTATGTTGATGAACAGGAGCATAATATTACCGATGTACATGCTGGCAACGAGTCCCCAAAAGATATCAGGATGCTCCGGGATAAGAAGGGGGCCCGGTTGAATCCCATGGATCATGAGCGCGGCGAAAAGAAGGGCCGAGACAACGGTAGGAGGGATACCAAGGCTGAAAAGAGTTACCAGTCCACCCGTGAAGGCAGAATTGTTTGCGCTCTCCGGTCCCGCCACGCCCTCGATGGCGCCGTGTCCGAATTTTTCCGGATGTTTTGAGAACCGTTTTTCTAATGCGTAGGAGGCAAAGGAAGCCAGAGGAGCGCTTCCGCCCGGAATGATCCCAATTATAAAACCTATAAGGGAGCCGCGTGCAATTGGCTTAGATGAGTCTTTCCAGTCCTGCTTGGTTGGTAATAGATTTTTTATTTTGGTCTTAAGGACAGATACTCCCTGGAGGGAAGCCAGATTCTTAAATACCTCCCCTACCCCGAAGAGGCCCATCACGAGAGGAAGAATGCCAACACCATCGAGTAGGTCGGGGATCCCCAATGTAAATCGCGCCCTCCCGGTCATCCCATCCATTCCCACAAAGGAGAGAAGGAACCCGAATCCTGCAGCTATAAGCGCCTTGATCATCGATTTTTGGGCTAAGTACGTAATAAACGTAATGCCAAGAATAATAAGAGAGCAATACTCAGGGGGCCCAAAGGAAAGGGCGAATGTTGCCAGTGGATATGAAAGGAACATAAGAAAGACAATGCTGATGGTGCCGGCAATGAAGGAACCGAAGGCGGAGATTCCCAGGGCGGGGCCCGCCCTCCCCTGTTTTGCCATACGATAACCGTCAAGGCAGGTAACGACCGATGCTGCTTCGCCCGGAATATTGACCAGGATGGAAGTAGTGGAACCTCCGTACATGGCCCCGTAATAGATCCCAGCCAGAAAAATAATTGAAGTAACGGGCGAAATCCCGAAGGTTAAAGGCAACAAAATACTTATAGTTCCGGAAGGGCCGATGCCGGGAAGAACTCCGACCAATGTCCCGAGAAGCACTCCTATAAAACAATATAAAAGATTGACAGGCTCTAAACTTGCGGCGAAGCCGTTCATTACGTGGCTCAGCACTTCCATGCTGCTAGCTCCTGAAGATGAGAGGCGAAGGGAAAGGTACCTGACAACCAACAGAGAAAACCAGCCACGCTGCAAAAGCCGTAACTGCGGCAGCCAGGATGGTTTTCAGCCACTTGTGATTCCCTTCGAAAAGCATACCGAAAAGGAATACCATGAGCACAAAAGTAGAGAACGGAAAACCAATCAATTGAATGAGAAATGTGTATCCAATGATGGAGACAATGACCGCCAACTGTTTTTTCCAAACCAGAGCGGGTAAAGGCTGGCCCTCTTTGACAAGACTTTTGATAAAGAGGACCAATCCCAAACAGATAACTATGATGGCCATGGCCGCAGGGAAAAAACCAGGACCCGGCCTTCGGGGAGTCCCTATATTTTCTGCAATTCCTCCTATAAGGAACAGAGTCCCTACTACAACCCAGAAAAGACTCGCGATAATATCAGCGTTAAAACTCTTCAGCTTATCAACCTTTTATTTGCCTAACTTAGCCTTTTTGATGATTTCGCCATTGATCGTAGACTGTTCCTTGAGCCATTCAGCCAACTTCGCACCTGACAGAGGATTTGTCGGGTACATGTACGTCGCCTTTGCCGTCTTCTTGTATTCGCCTTCTGCTGCCCACCCTTTGCGCAAAGCGTTTTCGAGCTTATCAACTATTGCGCGAGGCGTCCCCTTCGGCACTACAATAATATAGAGCTCATCCAGCTTAATATTGGGATATCCCTGCTCCACCAAAGTTGGCGTATCCGCCAGGCCATCAGCCCTTTTGGCGCCAATGGTCGCCAGGGCTCTCACTTTTCCTGCTTTTATCTGAGGAATAGCGGCAGGGGTGCTAACACCTGCAACCGCTACGTGGCCGCCCAATAACGCTGTAATGCTCGGCGCAGATCCTCCCAAGGGAACGATAGCCATATCCACTTTCTCCTGGTCGGCTATCATTCGTCCCGCAATGTCAGGTGAAGTTCCGGCTCCCGGAACACCGAAATTAATTGTGCCGGGCTTCTTTCTTGCTGCCTCTACAACGTCCTTCATTGTCTTGTAAGGGCTGTCAGCTTTGACAATAAAGACCGGGGTCAGATATCCATGTTCAAATACAGGGATAAAATCATCAAGGGAATATGTCAACGATTCCATATGAGGCACATTTGTAAGCGTTGCGGTCACAGTAGAGAGTATCGTATATCCATCAGGCTTTGCTTTTGCGACGAGCCCTGCAGCGATAGCGCCGCCGCCTCCAACTTTGTTAATTGGAACGATCTCTTTGCCGAGGAACGGTTCTGCAGCTTTTGCGATTAGTCGCGCTCCAATATCAGCAGCCGCTCCGGGTGCCATGCTGATAATCATGTCAATCGGCCGTGTTGGGTATTCTTGTGCAAAAACACCTGCAACAGATCCGGTCCCAAAAATAAAGATCATCCCTAAAAGTAGCGTCATGAATATAAACCTGAAAACTCGTTTCTTTGCCTTCATGATAATCCTCCTTTTCTCTTTAGCTTCTCATAATAAACAATTTAATCATTTTTATAAAGCCTGATTATCCCCTAAGCACAATTCTCCCGACCTGTGCATTCGACAACATGTAATCCATCGCCTCCATTGCATTCTCCAGTCTAAACACGCGATCTACAATTGGTCTTAGGCGCCTCTCATTCAAATGTGGCAAAAGATCCCTGGCCACAGCCTGAGCAATAGCTATCTTCTCTTCAATTGTCCGGGTGCGAAAAGTCACGCCTATGAGATGCAGCCGCTTAAAGGCCAGAGTCTCGAGGTCAAGCTCGCCGTTATTTCCGGCAATTCGTCCTACGCTGACCATCCTCCCTTTAACAGCCATGCAACGAAGATTATCCTTCAGGTATGGACCGCCAATATGATCGATAATCACATCAACTCCACGACCGTCAGTGGCCTTGAGTACAACGTCTGCAAAATTGTCGGTCCGGTAATCTATTCCAAGATCCATTCCAATCGAGCAGAGCTTTTCGAATTTTTCACGGCTATCGGTTCCCATGATCAGTTTCGCGCCAAATAATTTTGCTATTTGGATAGCCGCCACCCCAACGCCTGCTCCAGCACCATGAACCAATACAGTCTCGCCGGGCTGCAGAAGGGCAGAGGTAATGAGGGCATTGTATTCGGTCATGTATGCTACGGGAAATGTCGCTGCTTCTTCCCAGCTGAGGCTCCCCGGGACCGGCATTGCCAGACGGTAGTCAAGGGCGGCGTACTCGGCGTAAGCACCTCTGCAAAAACCCATTATCCTGTCTCCAATTGTGAAGCCGGAGGCGTTTTTTCCCATGCCCGCCACCACACCTGCCGCCTCCTGACCAGGAATTTTTGGCTGATCAGAGGCTGCAGGTTTCGTCTGATAATGGTTAGGTGAAAATATGCCAGCAACTTGATAGACGTCACCGCGGTTAAGAGCCACAGCTTCGACCTTCATCAACAAATCATCAGGCCCCACTTCCGGCTCCGGTGTATCGCACCACTCAAGCCCTCCCCTCTGACTTTGTTGAATAATGACCATCGCCTTCATATGAGTCACCTTTCTTTCACTATTTTATTACAATAGCATCAACGGTTTTATATAAAAAATTATTTTATTGTGATGATTTTTTTTTGCTTTATATCGAAGACCGTCTTTCAAAAAGTCTCCTTAGCCATTTATTGATATATCAGTTTATATATTAGTTAATACAAATGTCAACACTATTTTACCCCTGGGGCAATTTGATGCTCGTTGCCTGGCAGAAAAGATCCCGATGTAGGTTTCTGCATGTGCAGCGTCGATGTGGGCAGGATGTGTATTAGATGTGTATTAAAAGACTATCTTTCGCTTAAGTCGAATCTTCCTCGCAAAAGCTTAGCGCTGTAGCGCAGGATAAATGCCCCGTGAACCGCGTTCAACGCAGGGTCATATTTTTCATTCACGGTATCCCCAGGAATTTCCCAGTCTTCGGCAACATCGTTTCTTCCCAACGAAATGTGCTTTTCAATATTCAACGAATCAAAAGCACTGCCGTCGCTTTTAAGTTTCCGGAAAAAACCGGCCTCGTAGTCTTCCTTAAGCGGAACAGTGACCTTTTCAAATCCATAGGCATCGTCAAAGTATACTACCATAGGCATCGGGAAAAAGTTGGTCATCATCATCGGCACAGTGAAATCCGGATAGGGATCTCGATTGATAATGAGCTTGCAGATGTCGTCGTTCATTTCATGATCCTGAGAGTAGCCTTCCATACGATATTTGATCGCCGCGTTCAAAGGATTTTTTTCCAGGAAACTGAGCCCCTCCATCGGATGGTTTTTCACGGGCGAATCGGCTGACGGAATGAAATGGCGATAATGGACGTAGACGGGTATCGGCCCTTCAGGGAAGGTAAAGACGTGGCTTGCTTCAAGGCTTCGATAATCATAGGTTTGCCTGCCGCATTTCTGGGTATCGAACCAGCCGCGGGTAAAATCGAGCTGAGTTGACGCCCTGGGGTCGCTTGCAGAAATATGCGCCTGCCCTTCGCCGCTGTATTCGACCAAGTTTCCGATAAACCCCGAATCATCCCTGTATGCTGGATGGAACTCTCTTTTGTTGAATTTTGCTTTGACGTTTAGCTTCATTATCGCCTTTGTGCTCTGGGTTTTGTGCTCCTGTTTCTCTCCGTATTTGTCTCTGGATTTCATGTCATTCACCTTACTTAAGCGCTGCTCCGAATAAATGTCGACCTCAACCGTAGGCAGCTCGCTGACTATAACTTTTTGCTTAACGGTGATATCCCAATAGACCGGGCGGTTGTTCTCGTCAAGACCCAGGAGATCCGCCGAGGTATCGCCGCACACTTTCGATGTGACCTCGCCGCCGATCTCGGTATCCGTATCGGCAGCGCTCAGCTTCAAGAGCCGGTTATAACCGTCCTCGCGGGTTATGTCCTTCGTGTAATTCAGCGAACCGAGCCCTGCCGGGGTCAATGTGATCTCATCCAGCCATAATCCCTCAATTGGTTTGTCTTTATAATCGAGCGCCCGGCCTGAAATATTTTTGACCTCACCGGGCATAATGTAAACGACGGGATCCTGTTCAATCTTCACCGGACAGGCGATGGTTATCTTTTCTTTCTCAGATTCGATATTTTCCAGCACACGCGGCTCCATAACTCCAAAAACCTTTGTGACTTTGGTTTGTATAGAGGCAACAGGGCGTCTGCATGCATAGATGCCTTTAAAACAACTGTCATCGAATATTTTGTTGTCTATCCCGATCTTTTGAATCCTTCCTATTACCTCCTGGTCGCTCCTCGCAACGGGTACGCTATCGTAGATAAATGTTTCGCCGAAAATTTTACTGGAGAAACAATACAGCTTTTGTCCCTCTCCATCCAGACCGATGGCGCCGAATTTATCGTGAATTTCCTCAATTTTAATTTCAAGCTCGGCATTGTCGGGACGGCGTTGAACTTTCCCCTTCGTAATCTTGTATTTGACCTTCGTTGGCCTTAACTCCTTCGCTAAAAGTATCTGCATGGTGCTGATGATGTGCTGCAAAGGTTGCCTGAATTGATCGATCTCATCTCTGCTGTTGGCGGTAAGCATCTTTTGAAAAACAGTAATAGACTGGCCGGCGGATGATTTGCGCATGATTTGCAGCGTAATTCTCAGCTTGCGATCCAGCTCCACATTTTCAATCAGCAAGATTTCCACAGTTGCCAGCGTATTGCGGGAGGGGTGGACAAATTTCACGTTTCCTACGGCAACATCTCCCGATACGGTGTCGGGAAAGTTCGAGCGCAACCAGTTTTGCAGGTGTGGCGGGTCGGTGGTTGCTGAGCCGTCATTATTGATAACTATAGATGAAGCGGAAAGGGCGATCTTGGGCTCCCATGTCGCATCGCATGAAAATTCATCGGCGAACAGGTGGGCGGCAAAGATAAGAACAAGAAGAACAACAGTAATAAAAATGATCTTTTTCATTATTCTATCGACAAGCACTTGCTTTTTATACTTTTCTCTCCAGTCCCTGCCAGTACTTTTCCCGTATTGTCCGTTTCATGATCTTTCCCGAAGGGGATTTCGGGAGAACACTTACGAATTCAACTGACTTGGGCGCCTTAAACCTCGCCAATCTTTCCTTGCAGAAATGTATCAGCTCCTCGGCAGATGCATCGGCCCCTGTTTTCAAGACCACCACCGCATGAACGCTCTCTACCCAGTAAGGATCGGGTATGCCGATAACCGTCGCCTCCTGCACTGCCGGGTGCCGGTAGAGGACCTCCTCTACCTCGCGGGGAAAGACATTCTCCCCGCCTGATACGATCATATCCTTTTTCCTGTCGGCGATGTAAAGGTAGCCCTTCTCGTCGTAGTATCCCATATCCCCCGTGTGGAGCCAGCCGTCAGTAAGGACGCTCCGGGTATCTTCCGGCTTTCGCCAGTATCCGGTCATGATCCTTTTGCTTTGCGCCACGATCTCCCCGATGACGCCGGAGGGTACGTCGCGGCCTTGCTCATCGACTATCCTCACATGGACGCCCATGCAAGGCCGGCCGCAGGAGGCAAGCTGTTTCTGCTCTTCCGCCGGCCTGCCAAGCACGTCGTGGTCCTCTGATGGCATAAACGTAATATCTGGCCCTGATTCCGACTGGCCGTAGCACTGCATGAAGATGGGGCCGAAGGTTTCTATCCCTTTCCGTAGAAGCTCAGTGGGCATTGGCGAAGCGGCGTACCAGATCCTCTTCACCGTTGTGAAGTCATACTGCTTAAGGTCAGGCTGGGCAAGCATCGCCACCAGATGCGTCGGGACGATGTGGATATCGGTTGCCTTCTCGTCCTGAAGCGCCTTCAGCGTCGAAGCAGGATTAAATACGCGGTCAGGCGTAAGGATATTGCATGCGCCAACAAAGAAGTATGTCCAGGAGTTACCGCTTCCGCCGATGTGAAAGACCGGCACGATAAGGACATGCCTGTCTCCGGGTTTAACGTTTAATTGGATGCACTTTATCTTTGTGTCTTCAATCCTCTGGCGGTGGCTGTAGAGGGCCCCGCGCGGTACCCCCGTTGTTCCGCTTGTGTAATAGATGATGCACGGGTCGTCCTCGTCCACATCAACATCAGGTTCATCTGCCGGATATGATGCAAGGAGGTGCGCATGCTCAATCATAGAAGGCGCGCTGCCTTCTATCGAGATGTACTGTTTAACGCGGGGCAGGCGCGGCCGCAACTGATCGACCACTTCGATCAGCTCCGGACCCACAAAAAGCGTATTGACCTCGGAATAATTGATGAGATAATCGAGCTCTTGCGCCTGCAACCTGGGATTGAAGGGCGAGAGAACATACCCGCCTTTCATCGCTGCCCCATATATATCCATATAATCAAGGCAGTTCCAGGAAAGGACGCCGAGCGCGTCGCCTTTCTTCACGCCCATAGATTGCAGGGCGTGGATCAGGGCGTTGACCCGCGTGTTAAAACGGGAAAAGGTGACCCTTTCATCTTTGTAAACAAACGCCTCTTCTTCAGGAAAAAGGAGCGCGTTCCTGTAGATAACGTCTGCCCAGGTTCCTATCTTGTATCGACAAAGCTCTTTAAGGATTAATGTTTCCGCTGTCCCTCCCTTTCTTTACTCGAACTTGAATGTCTCTCCGGGCACATCATAGGGCTTGCCGTACTTTACCCCCGGTATCTCCTTGCCGTCGAGGATCGTCATATCCTCACCGATATGCGCTACGGCCTCGCACTCAACGAGGATGTGCGGGTGCCAGAGCTGGACGACCTCAA
>Ga0209606_1001186_pt1 | contig 34006 bp, 21 predicted proteins | sample AD_UKC057_MetaG_FD_184412 | JGI IMG/M metagenome (GOLD analysis project Ga0209606, IMG submission 184412) | Active sludge microbial communities of municipal wastewater-treating anaerobic digesters from USA - AD_UKC057_MetaG (SPAdes) (version 2) | ecosystem: Engineered > Bioreactor > Anaerobic >...
ATCAATCCAACGCCCAACCCGGCCCGGCACAGGAACCCCAGGGTGCCCCCCAGGAAAACGCCGGCAAGGACGACAACGTAACCGATGTGGATTTCGAGGAAGTGAAGTAAGTTGTAATCAAAAACAGTCAATAGTTATATAAGCGAAAAAATAGCGGCAAGACCCTCGTCTTGCCGCTATTTTTTTTTGGGGGGTTGTTCTCTTCTTTTTCCTTTTGGGCAAGTATGTGGGTGTTTAAGATGCTTTAGCTGATGAAATATATCTGATTTTTGTTAATTACACCCCCAACACGATTATTTTAAACATATTGCATTCCTTATGTAAAGAAAATGAGATTTTTTATACATATCACATCTCTCGTGTTAAGAAAATCGACTTTTCTTAACATGCTATTTTTTCATGTCGAAAAAAGTTGACTTTCTCAATACGTACCACGACTAAGCCTATTGACCTAGTCCGGCACTTTCACTGCATCGGCGGATTAACTCACATCTAAATACGCCCCGGATAACGCTCCGGATAACGCTCAGGAGAAAACTCGGGTGGTTTTTTTAGCCTTTACAATGTAATTAATCCGAAGCAGAACTTTCATATTTCTTCAATTACGACGTAACTCGGTTATCCTATTTTCGTTGCGAATAAAAACAACAAGCTATGCGACGAAAAAAATTTACATTAGGATTCTTAATTGCTATTACTTCGTATTTGTTTTTAGTTTCTGCTCAAGAAAACAAACCTTATGTCGGTTACAGATTGGTTCATCCTGATAAGATAGAGTCGAAAAACTTTTACTTTACTCTATTATTAAATGAATCATCAGAGCTGAAAGATATTTTTGCGGCAGACGGCACACTAAGCAAAATAGCGAAAGAAAAGTACTTGCAATTAACCAAGTCGGAGGATACTCCAACTGCTATCAGCAATGCCTTAAAGTTTACTGAGGGGGAAATTAAGTTAATTGCAGACAGGTTAGCCGAGTTTTACGAAAAAGAACAGGCACTTAAGGAGCTTTATAAAAATCACATTGTGGCATCCGGGTGCTATTATCTTTTGGTGAACAAATCTTCTGAGGCAGAAAGCATTAAAAAGATTTGGGAGCAAGATGCAAAAGCCATGAACCGCATTATTGATGTGTATGGAATTGGCGCCAAACCCTATTATCCGGGTATAGATTCGATAAGTTATCCGGTAAATGGCAAAAAGCATCAAGAGTTAATGCTATCAACCAAATCTCTAATCGTATTTGAATCGGAAGACAATTCTTTATTTTATCATATACCATACTTGGCTTCAGAGGTATTACTCGATATCAATGACCGTGACGAAGCTGTTGTTTATGAACCGTTATGGAAAAATGATAATAGAGCAGCTTACGAAAGAATAAAAACCATCAATTGGGACGACTATCCCTATTCGGCGTTGGTTGTTCTTGGCTCCGGTCCCGATAATTACGACTTCCCGTTAAACCCCGGTGGTAAAATCAGATTGCGAATTGCAGCGGAAAAATACAAGGAGGGTATTGCTCCCTTTATAATAGTAACAGGAGGTAAAGTATATCCTTTCAAAACCCGAAATGTTGAAGCCTACCATATGAAACAATATCTTATGGACAGGTTTAACATTCCTGAAAACAACATTATCATAGAGCCACATGCTCGTCATACCACTTCTAATATTCGCAATACATCCCGAATTATCATCCGAAATGGTATTCCAACAGCAAAACCCATGTTAGTTACTTCGTCAGAGCGACACATTAATTCTGTATCGAGTGATGCTTTTGCTGAAAGATGTAAGCGCGAACTTGGTTTAGTTCCCTACGTACTGAAAAAAAGGGTTAGTGCCTACTTTGTAGAACTTTATCCGCAACTGAATGCTCTTCAGATAAATCCAATTGAACCATTGGATCCTTAATAGGAATTTTGATTAACGTACATTTAATTATTCACATTTATATTCTTTATGTTTATGAATAGCTTTAATAGTTTTAGTTATTGTAAGAAAAGGAGTTTCAAACTCCTATCGGCATTATTGCTTATTGGTTGTTTAAGTTTTACTAATTTGTCGTATGCAGATGTTGTACAACATAGTGTGATAGAAGGTATCGTAGTGGACGCACAAAATGCTCCGATTATTGGTGCCAACATCATAGAAAAAGGAACAACTAATGGTATCATAAGTGATTTGGATGGGAAATTTTCATTACAAGTTTCAAATCGTAATGGCGTTCTCGTTGTATCTTATATTGGATACATTACGCAAGAAGTCTCCATTGGAAATGCCAACAACATTAGAATTGTACTCGAAGAAGATGTACAACAGCTTGAAGAGATGGTAGTGGTAGGTTATCAAACCATGCGGAAAACCGATTTGACAGGGGCTGTAGCTAGTATTAAGGCCGGAGAGCTTAATTTAACCACTCCTTCAGTGGGACAAAGTATGGTTGGTAAAGTTCCGGGAGTTCAAATATCACAAGTGAGTGGAGCTCCTTATGTTGGAACTAAAATTCGGGTTAGAGGTACAGCCTCCATTAACGCCAGTTCCGATCCTTTATACGTAATTGACGGATATCCCAGCAACGAAGATATCTTTCTTAACCCCAACGATATCGAATCGATAGAAGTGTTAAAAGACGCGGCATCTGCAGCTATTTACGGTTCTCGTGCTGCCGGTGGTGTTGTACTTATCACAACCAAACGAGGAAAAGAGGGTAAAACTCAAGTAAATTACGACTATCAATTCGGCATTACACAACTGGCAAAGAAAATAGATATGCTTAACGCTATGGAATTTGCAGAATTGTATGTTGATGGACGTAACAATAACTATAAAAACCTGATGGTTAATGCCGGTAAAGCTTGGGATGACTCTATGTTTAGTGATACAAATGAAAAAAGAGCTGAACGATTAGGAGCCAGTAATAGCGGGGTGAATATTCCGGATTTCCTATATGATTTTGAGAATCAAAAAGTTTTAAAACCGGAATACGATACCGATTGGCAAGATGAACTTTACCGCAATGCTCCAACGCATCGACACAATATATCGATAGCCGGCGGTTCAAATAGAGTGAAATATCAAATTAGTTTAGGTTATCAAGACCAGGAAGGTATTATTGTTACAACCGGACAGAAGCGTTTAAATGTACGTAGCAACATTGATATTGACGTGAATAAACGACTGAAGGTTGGAACCAGTCTCGCTTCTACTTCAACTTGGAATAGGGAAGTCAGAGAAGGACGTTTCCATATAGGACCTATTTTGGGTGCATTGGTATATGCTCCTATTTTTAAACCCTACAATGAAGACGGTTCATTTGCCAAAAATGAAATGGGTTCTATGTCAAGCATGTACGCTTTGCAATCAATTGAAAACCCTGTGGCATTGGCATCTGAAACCAAAATAAATAGAAATGGGGTAAGAAATACTTATAATGTGTTTGGGACCTATGAACTTGTTGATAATCTGTTTCTCAAAGCAAATTTAGGAACTTACAATTTTACGGAGAAATACGAATTCTATCAACCTACCAGCTTATCAAGCGGAAGATATCCACCCTATTCTCCCCAAGCTATAGCGGCTGCTTATGCCCGTGCAAAGAACACGAACGTAAGCGACTACCTGGGAGAGTTCACGTTAAACTACAACAAATCTTTTAATGATATTCATAACTTCAGCGGAGTAGCCGGATATTCGCTTCAATATCATAAAAATGACGTATTGGAAGTTAATGCTAAGGGATTTCAGGACGATCACATAACAGAAGTAACAGGACACGGTGCAGATCCGAGTGACCTATCTCTTACGAATAGTACCGGTAAATCAATTTGGACGATTATTTCTTATTTCACTCGATTGAACTACAACTATCAAAACAGATATTACTTAACGGCTTCTTTCCGTGGCGATGCTTCTTCTTTGTTCGGACCGAAAAATCGCTGGGGATATTTCCCTTCTGTATCTGCAGCATGGAATATATCCAATGAACCTTTCTACAAAAATGCATTCGGCAACAACTCAATCTTGAAACTGAGAGCTAGTTGGGGACGAAGTGGTAATAACGATATAGGAAACTATAATTTTATTCAGGTAATGAGCTCTCCTGAAGGTGCTGTGTTTGGAAATGGATCGCTTGCTCCGGCCATGTATCCTTTGGACTTTAAAGATGAATATTTGGGTTGGGAATCTACATCTCAGTTTAATACAGGTGCAGATTTAAGTCTTTTTAATGGACGACTTGCCGTATCCGCTAACTATTATAATAGTTTGACATTTGATTTGCTTTTCGACCAAACGATTTCAGCCCTATCAGGTTCAACAAAGATGCTCACCAATCTGAGAGAATCTAAGATTAGAAACAGAGGCTTTGATTTGCAACTTGACGGACGGATTTTAGCACACAAAGATTATGATCTGACAATAGGTGCAAACACCTCTGCAAACAGAAATAAAGTACTTGACTTAGGAGGTGCCAGCACAATTATTACCAACGGAGCAGAACGTTCATACAAAACTCACATTACCATGGAAGGACAACCAATTGGAATGTTCTATGGCTTTAAAGTGTTAGGTATTGTAAGAGAGTCGGATATGGCTAATATTGCAGAAGATGATAAGCACTACAACGAAGCTACCAAATCATTTCCGGAAGGATATAAACTAAAAGGACCTGCTCGTTCTTTATCTCAAAGTATCAAGTTGCAACCCGGAGATCTTTACTTTGAAGATGTTAACGGTGACGGTGTAGTGGATGATGATGATAAAGCTATTATTGGCTCTCCGCATCCTGACTTTATTTTTGGAATTAATATCAACGGACGTTATAAAAACATCGACTTAAGCGCATCATTCAATGGCTCAGTGGGAAATGAAGTTTTGGACGGACAAGATTATTACATCTTCAACATGGAAGGTTCCGGTAATCAATATAAAGAAGTAACACAACGTTACAGAAATGAACAAAATCCCGGAAACGGTAGAATTTATAAAGCATCGAGAGGTGGTACTCAGAGTAATAGCACACGCTTATCCACTTTCTACCTGCAAGATGGTTCTTTCTTGAGAATGACCAATCTTACTTTAGGTTATTCATTGCCCGCTATTGCTAAATACACTCGCAATAACATTCAAAAGCTAAGGCTTTATCTGGCAATAGACAATCCTTTTACTTTAACTAAATACAAAGGATATAACCCGGAAGTGGACTACAACAATGGGGCCAACCTGACTCCGGGAGTGGACTATGGAAAATATCCCTTAGTTCGTGCCTATAACTTTGGAATTCAACTTACATTCTAACCACATAATACATTACTAAAATGAAACATAATATTTTTATAAAGGCAATTATATTGATAGGAGTTCTGCTGATTTCTTTCTCATGCGAAGATTTTCTAAATCAGGAAAATCCTAATAAAACTTCTGTAGAGGCCTATTTCAAAAATGAAAACGATGTAGTCAGAGCTGTAAATGGAGCATATTTAGCTTTAAGAAGCGGCTATTTATTGGGTGAGACCAGCACGACTTATACCGAAGAGCGCTCAGACAATATGGGAAGGCTGGATAATCAATCGTCCTCCGGAGAACCTTTTCAGTTTACGGATTTTTCATTGCTACCCAGTAATACTTATTTAAAAAGACATTGGGATGATCACTTTGAGGCTATAAGCAGAGCAAATTTCGCTTTAGCCGGAATAGAATCTGTGGTGTTTGAAAGCCCTGAAGCAAAAGCCATCCACAAATCAGAAGCTCTTTTTATCAGAGCTTTGGTTTATTTTCATATGGTAAGAAAATGGGGAGATGTGCCTTTGGTAACGACTTATTTGCAGACAACCGATGAGATAGCAGCTCATACTTTTAGAGAAAAAAAGGAAGTAGTTTATGAGCAAATCACAAAAGACTTAACTGAGGCATTAAATGGTAATTTGCCTGATATTCAGCCTGTCTCAGGAAAAGGAAGAACTTGCAAAGCAGCAATAAACGGATTGTTGGGTCAGGTGTACTTAACCATGTACACCACATTGGAATCGGAAAATAAAGCTTCCTATCTGTCAAAAGCTAAACAATACTTATCCGCTTCGTATGGAATGAGAAAATTCAATGACCTGAGCGAAATTCCTTACTCAGATGTCTTTAATGTGGATAAAAAATCGACATGCCCCGAAATCATATTCCAAATAGTATACATACAGGGCGATAAAAACTATAGCTCTGCAGTAGCACGAAACAATCAGGCTAAAGGTGAGACTATCAATTCTCAATATAAATCGAGCGGTTCCGGTAATTTTGTAAATCCGGATTTAGTAAAAGAATACGAAGAAAACGACCCCCGCAAGGACTGGTCTGTGAAATATGCAACGAATCCTGTTGCTCGAAATTACATTATCACCAAATATCGTGATACCAGTGATGCTGCCGGAAAATTGGGATACGGTGGAAATGATTGGATTTTAATGCGCTATGCCGATATTATTTTAATGTTAGCAGAAGTTGAAATGTATTCGGGCAACACTGAGAAAGCTATTGAATATTTAAATCAAGTAAGAAATAGAGCAGGTGTACCAACTTACGAAACTATGCAGGGCAACAGCGATTACAAAAGTAAATATCCTACGCTAAAACTTGCGATTTTACACGAAAGAAGGGTAGAACTCGCTTTTGAAAACCACCGTTGGTATGATTTGCTTCGTTTCTTCACTCCCAATGAATTAGTTACATATATGCATGCCAAAAATCAAAATGACTATGGAATTTCCAATCTTCAAAATTTTGGTATAAAAGACATATATTATCCGATTCCTTTTGATGAAGTGAAACTGAATCCTGAAAAGATGTATCAAAACACCGGTTATTAATCAGTGGTGAAAAGAACTTTGTTTTTCGCGGTATTTGTATCGCTTATTGGCTGTGCCTTTGCTCAAACAAGAGTAGATTCTTTAATCGCGATATTAAATGATGTTGAAACGGATGAGATTTTGGTTGTGGCACATCGAGGTGATTGGCGAAACGCACCTGAAAATTCCCTGCAGGCTTTCAAAAATTGCATTGACAATGGTGTACATATGATTGAGCTCGACTTAAAGAAATCAAAAGACGGACATCTAATCATCATGCACGACAAGACCATCGACAGAACAACTAACGGAAAAGGAAACCCGGAAAATTACACACTGGCTGAATTAAAGGAATTTCGACTTAAAAACGGATTGGGGCGAGTTACAACTCACCCCATCCCAACTTTGGAGGAAGTGTTACAGCTTTGCAAAGGGAAAATATTAATCAATATCGATAAAGGATACGATTACTTCAATGATGTTTACCAACTTTTACAGAAAACGGGAACGACAAAGCAAGTGGTTATCAAATCAGGTCATCCCTTGTCGAAAGTAGAAGCAGAAAACAAAGAGATTCTAAGTAAAGTGCTTTACATGCCCATTGTAGCGATTGACAATTCCGATGCAGACAAAATAATAGAAGATTATTTAACGATAAAACCGGCAGCATTTGAATGCACTTTCAATACGCTTAGCCCCGATGTGTTACGTAGATTGCAGTACTTACAAAAGAAGAAAGCCAAAATTTGGCTCAATTCACTTTGGCCTTCATTGAGCGCCGGGCACGATGACGACAAAGCCGTTGAGGAAGGTAAAGAAGATGAAACATGGGGATGGTTAATTGACAACGGGGCACGAATAATTCAAACAGACAGACCCTATGAGTTGCTCCGGTATGTAGCTTCTAATAAATAAATGCTTGAAACAAATTCGTTTAACTAAGAGTTTGACTCTGTTTTGAGTCAAACTCTTTTTATTACCCATTTTCCTGATTTTGTTGGACCTTCGTGTTTGATGATGCTTGCGTTAGTCATTTTTTTGATGTGATATTTTATGCCATTAATGGTAATTCCAGTAATTTGAGCTAACTCCCTTTGAGTTACTTCCGGTTTTTCCTCCATTATTCTCAAAATAATTTCTTGGGTAGTTTCTTGGGTAGTATTATCCGTTTCTTGGGTAGTTTCTTGGGTAGTACCATCCGTTTCTTTGGCTTTTCTTGGATGTTTTTTTGGGTGGTTTCTGTTCCAAAACCCTTTTCCGTACAATCCACCGGGGTTTTGCACCTCAATTCGGTCATCGTATTCATAGAATTGAACGGGTGCATTGGTTTCATAATCGCGGTGCATAAGGGCGTTCATTAAAAGTTCACGAGTAGCCCAATAGGGATACTTTGAAAAAGTTTCTTCACGCAGCACAATTACAGGAACGGGGCGTTTTTGTGCAATGCTGGTTTCTATAAATGTGTCGATTTTAGGAAGTTCCCGGCAAAGATTTCCTGCAAATTTGTGTTCGTTGATGATATCACCGGCACGGTCCTTCCCTTTGAAACGGACATACTTAATATACGAACCATGCAGATAACGTTAAGATTATTCCCGAAGGACCTTTGGAGTATATTTGGCATAAGTGGACTTGGATAGGGGTAAAAAATAATAGCCCACCCCCTTGCATATCATAAAAAATAGCTATATTTGCGGCCGAAAGTAAACAAAACTATGATCCATACGGCTCTGATTTCCCTGATTCTAATTGCTATACTACTGTTCGGCAGGTAGGTAGTGAGACAGGTGTATATATCGGAGAACGACGATCGAAAAATATAGAGCTCTTCTTGCTACCAGGCAGGAGGAGCTTTTTTTATGAACTAATTTTAATGCTAATGGATATGTCAGACAAAGTTTTTATTTTCGATACCACCCTGCGCGATGGAGAGCAGGTGCCGGGTTGTCAGTTGAATACGGTAGAAAAGATTCAGGTGGCCAAAGCCCTCGAGTCTTTGGGTGTGGACGTTATTGAGGCGGGTTTTCCGGTATCGAGTCCGGGCGATTTTAATTCGGTGGTGGAAATTTCCAAGGCTGTTACCTGGCCGACCATTTGTGCTCTGACCCGTTCGGTCGAAAAAGACATCGACGTGGCTGCCGAGGCTCTTAAATACGCCAAGAGAAGCCGCATTCACACCGGTATCGGCACGTCGGATTACCACATCAAATACAAATTCAACTCCAACCGCGATGAGATTTTACAAAGGGCTATCGCTTGCGTTAAATACGCCAAGAAGTACGTCGAAGACGTGGAGTTTTATGCCGAAGATGCCGGCCGTACCGATAACGAATACCTGGCCCGTGTGGTAGAAGCTGTTATTAAAGCCGGAGCCACGGTTGTAAATATTCCCGACACCACCGGTTATTGTTTGCCCGATGTGTACGGAGCCAAAATCCGTTATTTGATGGAAAATGTGCCCAATATCCACAAGGCTGTTATTTCAACTCATTGTCACAACGACCTGGGCATGGCAACAGCCAACACCATGTCGGGCATACTAAATGGCGCCCGTCAGGTGGAAGTCGCCGTCAACGGCGTTGGCGAGAGGGCCGGCAATACTTCTCTCGAAGAAATAGCCATGATACTTCGCTGTCACAAAAACCTGGGCGTGCATACCGACATCAACACCCAGCATATTATGCACAGCAGCCGCCTGGTATCGAGCCTGATGAATATGCCGGTGCAGCCCAACAAAGCCGTGGTGGGCCGCAATGCTTTTGCTCATTCCTCGGGTATTCATCAGGACGGGGTGTTGAAAAACCGCGAAAATTACGAAATCATGGATCCCAAAGACGTGGGTATAGACGAAAATTCCATTGTGTTAACTGCCCGTAGCGGACGTGCGGCGCTGAAACACCGCTTACAGCTTTTGGGAGTGGAGATTGGGGACGAACGTTTGCAAGAAGTTTATCAGGAATTTCTTAAATTAGCCGATCGAAAAAAAGTCATCAACGACGAGGATATTTTACTGCTGACAGGTGAGGAGAGAGCCGAGAAAAAACGCATCAAACTCGATCATCTCCAGGTGGTTTCGGGCAAGGGTGTAAGAGCGGTAGCCAGTATAACCCTGGATATTGCCGGTGAAAAATTTGAAGCCACTGCTTCGGGCAACGGACCGGTGGACGCCGGAATCAAGGCACTGAAACGCATAATAAACCGGGAAATGACCCTGCAGGAATTCCTGATTCAGGCCATAGCCAAGGGCAGCGACGACACCGGTAAGGTACACATGCAGGTAGAACACCAGGGCTCTGTCTATTACGGATTTTCTGGTAATACCGACATAATTACCGCCTCTATCGAAGCTTATATCGACGCCATCAATAAATTTGTAGACTGAAAATAATACGAGCATGGGAAAAACCTTGTTCGATAAAATATGGGACAGGCACGTAATCACTACTGTGCCCGACGGGCCTACCCAATTGTACATCGACCGGCATTATTGCCACGAAGTTACCAGTCCCCAGGCCTTTCAGGGTTTGAGAGACAGAAAGCTGCGCTTTTTGCGTCCCGAAAAAACCTACGCCATCCCTGATCACAATATTCCTACCCTGAATCAGGACCAGCCTATTCAGGATCCTGTTTCGCGCAAGCAGGTAGAGACCTTGCAGGAAAACGCCCGGGAATTCGGTATTAAGTATTTTGGGCTGGGACATCCCAAAAACGGCGTGATTCACGTGGTTGGCCCCGAAACCGGTCTTACTTTGCCGGGCATGACCATAGTCTGCGGAGACTCGCATACCTCCACTCACGGCGCTTTGGGAGCAGTAGCCTTTGGCATAGGAACTTCCGAAGTAGAGATGGTGATGGCGTCTCAAAGCATCTTGCAGACCAAGCCAAAGAAAATGCGTATTAGGGTAGAGGGCAAACTCCGTCCGGGCGTAAGCGCCAAAGATATGGCCTTGTATCTCATTGCAAAAATGACCACCGGAGGTGCCACCGGTTATTTTGTAGAATACGCCGGAGAAGCCGTGCGGGCTTTGAGCATGGAGGGTCGCCTTACGCTTTGCAACCTGTCCATCGAAATGGGAGCCAGGGGCGGTATGATTGCTCCCGATCAAACCACTTTCGATTACATCAAAGGCCGGGAATTTGCCCCCAAGGGAGCGGCCTGGCAGCAAGCAGTAGAGAAATGGAAAACGCTCTACAGCGACGAGGACGCCGTTTTCGATAAAGAGGTACAATTCAAGGCCGAAGATATAGAGCCCATGATTACCTATGGTACCAACCCGGGTATGGGGATGGCTATTACCGGGCGTATTCCCTTGTTGGAAAGCATCGATCCGGCTGGCAGGGCCTCTTTTGTCAAAGCTTTGGACTACATGGGCTTTAAACCGGGAGAAACTTTGTTGGGGAAAAAGATCGATTACGTCTTCCTGGCAGGTTGTACCAACGGGAGAATAGAAGATTTCAGAACTTTTACCCAATTCGTCCGTGGACGTCAAAAAGCTCCCGGTGTTGTGGCCTGGCTGGTACCCGGCTCCAAAGCGGTAGAGCGACAATGCCGCGAAGAGGGTTTGACGGAAATTCTGGAGCAAGCCGGTTTTGTCCTTAGGCAACCCGGTTGTTCGGCTTGTCTGGCTATGAACGACGATAAGATTCCCGCCGGCAAATACGCTGTTTCCACCTCCAACCGCAATTTCGAAGGCCGTCAGGGACCCGGAGCCAGAACCATACTGGCAGGTCCCCTGGTTGCGGCGGCAGCAGCCGTCACCGGCCGCATTACCGATCCCAGAACTTATTGAATCATGGAAAAATTTACTACACTTACTTCCACCGTCGTTCCACTGCCCATGGAAAATGTGGATACCGATCAAATCATACCTGCCCGTTTTCTGAAAGCTACTTCCAAAGAAGGCTTTGGCGATAATCTTTTCAGAGATTGGCGTTACGACGGCAACAATCGACCCAATCCGGATTTTGTGTTGAACAATCCGCTTTACGGAGGTTCGATATTGGTGGCCGGCAAAAACTTCGGCAGCGGTTCCAGTCGCGAACACGCAGCCTGGGCATTGGCCGGTTACGGCTTTCGGGTGGTGGTATCGAGCTTCTTTGCCGATATTTTCAAAAACAATGCCCTCAACAGCGGAGTTTTGCCCGTAGTGGTGAGCGAGGCTTTTCTTCAGGAAATTTTCGATACCGTCTATGCCGATGCGAAAAGCACCCTTACGGTGGATCTGGAAAAGCAAGTCATTCGCAACAACGTTAAGGGCCGCGAAGAATCATTCAGTATCAACGCCTACAAAAAGAATTGTCTGCTGCAAGGCTACGACGACATCGACTTTTTGCTGAGTAACAAAGACAAGATTCAAGCCTGGGAAAATGAAAACGATTGAAATTTTAGATACTACGTTGAGAGACGGCGAACAGACTTCGGGTGTAAGTTTTGGAGTGCAGGAAAAATTAAGCATTGCCAGGCTGTTGCTCGAAGAGCTCAAAGTTGATCGTATAGAAGTGGCTTCTGCGAGGGTCTCAGAGGGTGAATTCAAAGCTGTGCGGCGTATCTCGGAATGGGCCGGTGAGCGTGGTTTGCTCGATCGTATTGAAATTCTGGGCTTTATAGATAAAGGCTTGTCGTTGCAATGGGCCTCGGATGCAGGTTGCAGGGTGATCAACTTGCTTTCCAAAGGTTCATACCGGCATGTCACTGAGCAATTGAAAAAAACTCCCGAACAACACTTAAAGGATATCAAAGACGAAGTAGCCCTGTGTAGAGCCAAGGGGGTGCAAGTGAACCTCTATCTCGAAGACTGGTCCAACGGCATGATGCATTCGCCCGACTATGTCTTTTACTTGATGGACAGCTTGCGCGATGAAACCATTGGGCATTTTATGTTGCCCGATACCTTGGGTATCCTCACTCCTGAACAAACATCCCTTTACTGCCGGCAAATGGTGGAACGTTACCCCGGATTGAAATTTGATTTCCATGCCCACAACGATTACGATTTGGCCGTTTCCAATGTTTTTCAGGCTGTCAGGGCAGGAGTAACTACCGTGCACACTACGGTAAACGGTTTGGGCGAAAGAGCAGGTAATGCTCCCATTACCAGTGTTATTGCCGTGTTGCACGATTTGCTCAAAGTTCAAACCGGCATCAGGGAGGACAGGGTCAACAGAGTAAGCCGCATTGTGGAATCTTATTCCGGCGTGCGCATTCCTGCCAACAAGCCGGTAATCGGCGACAATGTTTTTACCCAGACAGCGGGCATTCACGCCGATGGAGACGTCAAAAGCAACCTTTATTTCAACGATCTGCTGCCCGAACGTTTTGGCCGTGTACGCCAGTATGCTTTGGGTAAAACCTCCGGCAAAGCGAGCATCAAAAAAAACCTGGAAGCTCTGGGTATAGAGCTCGACGACGACGCTATGCGTTTGGTTACCGAACGTATCATTCAACTGGGCGACAAAAAAGAGCTTGTTACCCAAGAAGATCTTCCCTACATCATCTCAGACGTGCTGAAGCAAAATCACCAGGAAGAGCCTGTCAAAGTGCTTAATTACGCTCTTTCGCTGGCGCATGGCTTGCGTCCGGTAGCCACCGTTATGTTGGATATTTGCGGTGAGGTTTTTCAGGAAACAGCCAGCGGCGACGGACAATACGATGCCTTTATGAAAGCCCTGCACAAAATTTACAGCAGTCAAAAGCGTCGTTTACCCCAGTTGGTAAATTACGTTGTAACCATACCGCCCGGCGGACGCACCGATGCCTTTGTACAAACCGTTATCTTCTGGTCGTACAATAACAAGAGCTTCAGAACCAGCGGGCTGGACGCAGACCAAACCGAAGCCGCCATCAAAGCGACCATGAAAATGCTCAATATTATTGAGGAAATGAATATGTAAACCCATTCAAAGTCTTGGACCGGTTTTTTTAAATCCTTTCTTTATTAAAGAATAGAAACAAGAATAAAACAATAAAACAATAAGAACATGAAACTGAACATTGCAGTATTACCCGGTGACGGGATAGGCCCCGAAATTGTGGAACAGGCCTTGAACGTCACCAAAGCCGTTTGTGAAAAATTCGGCCATGAATTGAATTATAAAACAGGTCTGGTGGGGGCCGCCGCCATAGATGTTCATGGCGATCCTTATCCCGAAGAAACCCATAAACTCTGTATGGATTCCGATGCCGTGCTGTTTGGCGCCGTGGGTTCACTCAAATACGACAACGACCCCAAAGCCAAAATTCGCCCCGAACAGGGCTTGCTGTCAATGCGGAAAAAACTGGGACTCTATGCCAACATTCGTCCGGTTTCGGTTTTTCCCAGTCTGATCAGCCGTTCGCCCCTCAAAAACAGATTGGTTCGTAATGTCGATTTTCTATGCATCCGCGAACTCACCGGCGGCATTTATTTCGGACGTCCCCAGGGACGCAGCGAAGACGGCAACAGCGCCGTAGATACCTGTACCTACAGTCGCGAAGAAATAGAACGCATCCTGAAACTGGGCTTTGAATTTGCCTCCAAACGTCGCAAGAAACTCACCGTGGTCGACAAGGCCAATGTGTTGGAGACTTCGCGCCTCTGGAGGCAGATAGCCCAGGAAATGGCACTTCAATATCCTTATATTGAAGTGGAATATCTCTACGTGGACAACGCTGCCATGCGTATTATTCAATGGCCGCGCAGTTTCGATGTTATTGTCACCGAAAATATGTTTGGTGACATTCTCACCGACGAAGCTTCGGTCATTACCGGCTCGCTGGGCATGTTGCCGTCGGCTTCCATAGGTTTGCATACATCGGTGTATGAGCCTATACACGGCTCTTATCCGCAGGCAGCAGGCAAAAATATAGCCAATCCTTTTGCCGCCGTGTTGTCGGCAGCCATGATGTTTGAACAGACTTTTGGCCTGAGCGAAGAGGGCAAGTTGATACGAGAAGCGGTTACCGTGGCCATGGACGCGGGTTATGTAACCGAAGACATTACCACCGGGATCTTCAAGAAGGCACGTTCAACCGCAGCTGTGGGCAGGTGGCTGGTGAAGTACATTAGGAAATAAATTGCTTTTTACTGCCAAAACAAACAAGCCGGATGAATAATCACCCGGCTTGTTTCAGTTTAAGGATTCCTTCTTATTTCCGTACAACTAATTATTTAGCATTCTTAAAGGCAGCAATGCCTGCAAAACGACCGGCGGTACCCAATTCTTTTTCGATGCGGATAAGCTGGTTGAATTTTTCGATGCGTTCGCCACGGCAACCGCTACCGGTTTTGATGTGTCCGGCGTTGACGGCTACACTTAGGTCGGCAATAAAGCTGTCGACGGTTTCGCCACTGCGGTGCGAGGTAAAGTTGTTGTAAGAGTTTTTGTCGGCCAGTTCGATGGTTTCGAGAGTTTCGGTAACCGTTCCGATCTGGTTGAGTTTTATCAAGATGGAGTTGGCTACACCCTTTTCGATGCCTTCTTTGAGGATGGCTTTGTTGGTGCAGAACAAGTCGTCGCCCACCAATTCGATTTTATTGCCGAGGGTGTCGGTCAGTTTTTTCCAACCGGCCCAGTCGTTTTCGGCCAAACCGTCTTCGATGGAGATGATGGGGTATTGTCTTACCCAATCGGCCCAAAGTGCTACCAGTTCATCGCTGCTCAGTGATTTGCCGCTGCTCTTGAGCATCTTGTACTTACCGTCTTCCCAGAGTTCGCTGGCGGCAGGGTCGAGGCAAATGCTTACTTCGGCTCCGGGTTTGAAACCGGCTTTGGTGATGGCTTCGAGAATAACGTCTACAGCTTCTTCGTTGGACTTGAGGTTGGGAGCAAAGCCGCCTTCGTCTCCAACGCCGGTGCTGTATCCCTTTTTATTGAGGACAGATTTGAGGGTGTGGAAAACCTCAACGCCCATGCGGATAGATTCCCTAAAAGAAGTAGCTCCGTGGGGGGCAATCATGAATTCCTGAAAATCAACATTATTGTCGGCATGTTGTCCGCCATTGATGATGTTCATACAGGGAACGGGAAGGAGGTAAGCGTTGCTTCCGCCAAGGTATTGATACAGAGGTAAATTGCTGCTTTTAGCTGCTGCACGGGCAAAGGCCATCGATACGGCCAGAATGGCATTTGCACCCAGTTTTGACTTGAAGGGGGTTCCGTCAAGTTCCAGCATACGGTAATCTACAGCGCGCTGTCCGGCAAAACATTTGCCTTCGAGTTCTTTGGCTATGATGTTGTTGACATTGTCAACTGCCTTGAGTACACCTTTGCCGAAATAGCGTTTTTTGTCGCCGTCGCGCAATTCGGTGGCTTCGCGTTCGCCGGTGGAGGCACCGCTGGGCACCATTGCTCTGCCGCAACTACCGTCTTCCAATTTAAGATCAACCTCTACGGTGGGATTGCCTCTGGAATCCAAAATTTCAATGGCTTCTACTTTCTTGATTTTCATACTCTTTTCTAGTTTTTAGTTTATGATTTTATTTTACGGGATAATTACATATTTGAAGAAACGATCGCAAAGATATATATTTTTTATTCATCATCTAAGCGGATACAATTGATTTTTGGGCTTTATTTCCCCATCTTAGTTCGAAACCCGTTTCAGTTCATAGATGTCTTTGCGACGGTCGATCAGGTTGCGTACGCTGCCGTTGTTGTGCAGTTCAGTCAGCAAATTGAGATCCACGTCTACAATCAGGATCATTTCAGTATTGGGTGTGGCTTCGGCTTTGATACCGTTCACCGGAAAGGCAAAATCGCAAGGAGTAAACACCATAGACTGAGCATATTGAATATCCATATTGTTTACTTTGGGCAAATTACCCACGCTACCGGCGATGGCTACGTAGCATTCGTTTTCGATGGCTCGGGCCTGAGAACAATTCCTGATTCTCGAATAGCCGTTTTGGGTATCTGTGAGGAAGGGAACAAACAAAATATTCATTCCTTCATCGGCCAGGAGGCGGCTGAGCTCAGGGAATTCAGAGTCGTAGCAGATCAAAACGCCGATTTTGCCGCAGTCGGTGTCGAAGGTCTTAAGCTGATTACCGCCCACCATGCCCCAGACTTTGGCCTCGTCGGGCGTGACATGAATTTTTTCGTAACGTTCCACCGAGCCGTCGCGTTTACAAAGATAACCCACGTTGTAGAGTTTATCGTCGACCAGTTCGGGCATACTGCCCGTGATAATATTGATGTTGTACGAAATGGAAAATTCCGCAAATCTCTTTACGATTTCCTTGGTGAAACTGGCCAGTTTCCTGATGGCCTGAGGTTCTTCCAGGTGATTGAAAGCCGCCATCAGAGGAGCATTGAAAAACTCGGGAAAGAGTGCGAAATCGGCCCGGTAACTCGAAACGGCATCAATAAAATATTCAGCCTGTTGCATTAAGTCGTCGATGTCTCTGTAAAGACGCATTTGCCACTGAATCAGTCCGAGACGGGCAGAACTCTTGACGATCGAGGGACTGGCAATCTCCTTGCTTACCGGCTCTTCGTAATAAATATTGTCCCATTTGAGCAAAACGGCGTATTCCTCGCTGGCCTGATCGCCTTCGAGGTAATTCTTGAGAATGCGTATGGGGTGAAAATTGTTGGACAACTGAAAATTCAAAACCGGATCGTGAATTTTGCGTTCGCGCACCTGGCGGATGTATTCTCTGGCCGATAATTTGTCGGAATAGTTATGGTAATAGGGAATGCGGCCGCCAAACAAAATGCCTTTGAGATTGAGCTTTTCGCATAATTCCTTACGGTAGTCGTACAAGCGCCGGCCCAGGCGCATGCCTCTGAACTCGGGTTTGACAAATACATCGATGCCGTAAAGCACATCGCCCAAGGGATCGTGGGTGTCGAAGCTGTAATTACCGGTAATTTGTTTGTAGGTATGGTTTTTTTCGAAACGCCCGCTTTGAACGATCAGCGAAAGTGCGCAGGCCGCAATTTCGCCGTTAATTTTTAACACCACCTGGCCTTCGGGAAAAAGGCTGATCAGCTTTTCGATATGGTGTTTTTTCCAGTAAGAGCTCTCCATGCTGGAGTAGGCCATTTGCATAACTTCTTTCAGTTCCGGATAATCCTCTATACTTAAAAAAAGAAGTTCCAGGTTTTCTATTTCTTTCATCTTATGTTTTAAAAAAATCAAACACAAAGATAAGATTTATTTCGCAAAAATCCGAAAAAGACTATGGCTTTTTTGTAGCGTCCCGGCTCTTTTTTCATCTATTTGTTCGTAGTCTTTTTTCAATATTTAAAAACATATCATTATGAAAAAAATTTCCAAACTTTTGCTTTTACTTCCCTTGTTGGCGTTCTTTGTCGCTTGTGAATATGGGATTGATATAACGCCTGCGGGGAAGCATTCTGCCGAATACGCTGACGGTACGGGCAGCCCGGGTAATAATCAGGGTTCGGGCGGGGCTCAGGCCGGAGTAGTAACGGCAGCCGAGTGGAACGATCTGGATAACTGGACTTTTTGGACCGATCTGATCAACGACACTATTTACAACACCTATCCGCCTTACTGGAAGTTTTACCCCAAGCATCGTGTCGCCATACGGATCAACCATGGAGCAAATCCCGTCATAAATGCAGCTTTGGAATTGAAAAAGGCGGAATACAGCGTTTGGAAAGCCCGCACCGACAACCTGGGTAGAGCGGAAATGTGGATATCGCTGTTTCAAAAAACCGAAAGAATTTCGATGAGCGATTATGTGCTTTACATCGACGGCAAAGCCTGGACAGGCGAGCTTAAAAGTTTTGATCAGGGTTGGAACGAAATCAGCCTGAGTAGTGCCGGTGAAAATTCCAACCGGGTGGAACTGGCTTTTGTGGTGGATGCCACCGGTTCCATGGCCGACGAGTTGGAATTTCTCAAAAGTGATTTGCAGGATGTGCTGGATTCCGTATCGAAAAACAACAGCAGTTTGAGTTTATTTACCGGGGCTGTTTTCTATCGTGACGAGGGCGACGAATACGTGGTGAAACATTCCGGTTTTACTGCGGAAACAGCTACTACCATCGACTACATCGGTGCACAACGAGCCGATGCCGGAGGCGATTATCCCGAAGCTGTGCATACAGCACTGAATACCACTCTGACCGAACTGCAATGGTCGGAACAGGCCAGAACCCGCATTGCATTTTTGTTGCTCGATGCTCCGCCTCACTATACTACCGCTGTTATCAGCGATATTCATGCCTCGCTGCAACTCGCTGCCGCAAAGGGCATTAAGATAATTCCCATCACCGCCAGCGGCATAGACAAAGAAACGGAATTTCTGATGCGCCTGATGGCTATGACCACCAACGGCACCTACGTGTTTATCACCAACGACAGCGGAGTGGGCAACGATCACCTTCAGGCCAGCGTGGGCGAATATCAGGTAGAATTGCTCAATAAATTGATGGTTCGGCTTATAAACAAGTATACCGAATAAAGGGGCTTTGTAAATAAATGACTACCTTTGCGCGAGTTTTTGACAGTTCATGGGAAAGGCGCAATCTTCACCGGTAATAGCCCCGGAGATATCTAACAATAATTCGACAGAAAGTAACTTAAGTCAGCAGGGCGCAGCTCTGCTGACTTCTTCTGTTTCCGACGAAAGGCTGGGTAAGGAAAGTATCAACAGGCTCCTGCTGGAGTTTGCCATTCCGAGCATTGTTGCCATGACCGCCACTTCGATCTACAACGTTGTGGACCGCATATTCATAGGCAACGCCGTCGGCCCCATGGCTATTGCCGGTCTGGCCTTGGTCATGCCGGTAATGAATTTATTGTCGGCTTTTGGTTCGATGGTGGGAGCAGGGGCTTCTTCGATGGTGTCGATACGTCTCGGGCAACAACGTCGCGAAGAAGCCACCAGTATTTTGGGTAATACATTGATACTGAATTTTCTGATTGGAGGTTTGCTCACCATTTTGGGTTTAATTTTTTTGGACGACCTGCTCATTCTGTTCGGAGCCAGCCCCAAAACCTTGCCTTACGCCCGGGATTTTATGCAGATCATTCTCATAGCCAACGTGCTCAACCACAATTTCCTGGGGCTGAACAGTATCATGCGGGCTTCGGGTTACCCCAAAAAGGCCATGTGGTCGTCCTTGCTCACCGTGGGTGTCAATGTAGCCCTGGCTCCTTTGTTTATTTTCGGGTTTAAGTGGGGCATACGCGGGGCTGCCTTGGCGACGGCTTTTGCGCAGTTGAGCGGTTTTATCTGGGTGACGGCCCACTTTGCGAATAAAAAACACAGTTTGCACTTTAAGCGAGGCTATTTCAAACTTCGATTGAAAGTGATAGGAGACATCTTGTCCATCGGCCTTTCGCCCTTTTTTATGCATTTATCGGCCAGCCTGGTAGTAGTGGTCATCAACAAAAGTCTGGCTGCCTACGGGGGCGAACAGGGCGACCTTGCCATAGGAGCTTACGGTATAGTCAACAGCGTGGTAATGTTGATTCTGATGCTGGTATTAGGCCTTAACATGGGTATGCAACCCGTGGTAGGCTATAATTTCGGGGCAAGAAAAAACGACAGAATGTTGCAGGCTTATCGCAATACCATATTGATTGCCAGTTTGATTACCACCAGCGGTTTTTTCATGGCACTCCTGTTTCCCCGCACCATTGTCTCGGTATTCACCGACGATCCCGGCATGATCGATCTGTCCGTAATCTGCCTTAAAACTGTTGTGTTGAGTTTTCCCGTTGTTGGTTTTCAAATGGTGACCACCACCTTTTTCCAATCCATAGGCAAAGCCGCCTGGTCCGTTTTTTTGAGCCTGAGCCGCCAGTTGATCTTTTTAATTCCCGGCATCATCATAATGCCCCGCCTCCTCGGACTGAAAGGCGTCTGGGTAGCCATGCCCCTGGGCGATTTTCTGGCCTCTCTGCTCACCTTGATCGTAATTATCACCCAGATCAGAAAATACCGCAGCAAGCCGCTGCCGGCAGCATAGAAGCCGCTGCTTTATCTTTTTCTGCAGCAGTCCTTTTGCGATTAAGCAAAAAACCGTACATTTGCAGCACAAAAACGATTCGTTAGCTCAGTTGGTTCAGAGCACTTGCTTGACAGGCAAGGGGTCGGTGGTTCAAGTCCACTACGAATCACATGGGAATGAGGCCATCACGGCCTCTTTTTTTTATTGATGATAATCAACTGTTTCATAAAACAAAAAAACAGCAAAAATAGTTGATTAATTAAAATATTTTTTACCTTAGCTCCGTCAAAATTCTTGAGGGAAAATGGAGGTTGTAAAATTCCGATAGTCTCCGGAAAGTCGATATTCTATAATTTCTTTTAATACCAAATACCTATGAAAACCACCACCGTATTATCTTTTGCCCTTTTGATGGCAATGAGTATGATTTGTTCATGCAACAGGGTCTCTGAGCCCGAAAAGAATTTCGTGAAGGACGACACGACAAGTCTAAGTGTCAAAAATCCCATCGTGCAGACTTGTTTTACGGCCGATCCGGCGCCTATGGTGCATAAGGGCAGGGTGTATGTTTATACTTCGCACGACGAAGATTCCACGGTTAATAATTTTTTTACCATGTACGAATGGCGTTGTTATTCGTCGGAAGATATGGTGAACTGGACCGATCATGGAGCCGTAGCCTCTTTGAAAAATTTTAAATGGATGGACAGGACCAATGGTGCCTGGGCTCCGCATTGTATTGAGCGAAACGGGAAGTTTTATCTTTATGTTCCCATTCACGGCGAAGGTATTGCTGTGTTGGTGTCCGATTCTCCCACCGGCCCCTTCACAGATCCCATTGGGAAGCGCCTGGTCGAAAGCGACCATATTTGGCAGGATATCGATCCGATGGTTGCTATCTATGATGGGCAGGCTTATCTATACTGGGGAAACCCCAACTTGTGGTACGTCAAATTAAACAAGGATATGGTTTCGTACGACCTTGGCATCGGAGATAAAGGTATTGTTTCCGTCGATATGACCCCCGAGGCTTTTGGTTCCCAAAAAGGCCCCGGAGACCGGGTTAGAACCACTTACACCGAAGGCCCCTGGTTATACAAACGAAACAAGACGTATTATATGGTTTACGCCTCCTGCGGAATCCCCGAGCGCATTTCCTACTCAACCTCAACGTCGCCTGAAGGGCCCTGGACCTACCGGGGCGTTATTATGGACCGGGCCGATCACCTGGCTTTTACCATTCATCCTGCCATCATCGACTTTAAAGGAAATTCGTATTTCTTTTATCACGACCAGGTTTTGTCCAAAGGGCAGGGCTTTAAACGTTCGGTTAGTGTTGAACAATTCGATTTCAACAGCGACGGAAGTATTCCGCTCATTTCTTCAACAAGGGAGGGTGTAAAACAAGCTCTGTCGGTCTTGAAACCCTTCAAAAAGGTCGAAGCCGAAACCATGGCCTGGAGCCAGGGCTTAAAGACCGGGAGCGACAGCCTGACTGGGGTTTACGTTACCGATATCAATAACGGCGATTTTCAGCTAATACGAAATGTTGATTTTGGCAGAGGAGCAAAAGTATTTCAGGCCAGTCTGGCTTCTGACTCCGATGGAGGCCTGATTGAAATCCGGCTGGGTCATCCCGAAGGCGAACTTATCGGCACACTCGAAGTGCTCAACACCGGAGGTCGGCAACAATGGAAAACGCTGAGCTGCGAATTAAAAAAGATCAAAGGCGTTCACGACCTCTGCTTTGTGTTTAAGGGCGACGAGGGAGCATTGTTCAATTTTGACTACTGGATGTTTAAACGGAATTGATTTATTGTTGGCATGTATATACGTGCAACATTTTGCTCCGAGGCAGAAACAATCCGGAATAGAGTAAATTAATCTTTACCGCTTTTGACCTGACGCCCGTCTCGCTCGATAGAAACAAATCCACAAAAGGGTAAATTAAACCCCGCCCCGCACGCCCATAAGCCCAGCGGGGTGGGGATTTTTATGATGCAGGTGTTAACGTAATTAACAAACAGTATTACCTGTGTTAGGACGCAGAACAAGATAAATCGCAGAACAGCAAGTAGAAAAGCATAAAAAAACAAAGGAGGAAAAAGATCAATTTGTTGAATTTCAGGGTCAAAAATGCAAATTGAACAAATATAACATACCTTCTCATTTTATAAGACTAAATCGTTTAAATAAAGTCTACATTTATATCAGTTTCAGGCAAGTAGAGAAACAAGCAGCCAACCTTAAATCAATTCTTAATTTAAATCGTGAAGGTATGAGAAAATTAATTTTACTTCTTGTGAGTGGTTTTGCTCTTTCGTTTTCTTTGTTAGCTCAAGTGAGAATTCAGGGACGCATTACCGATCAGTCCGGCGAAGCTTTGCCCGGAGTGAATGTGGTCGAAGACGGGACCAACAATTTTGCCGTCTCCGACGTCAACGGGAACTATGTTTTGACGGATGTCAACAGAAATTCAACCCTGATTTTTTCTTTTGTTGGGATGTTAAGAGAAGAAATTCAGGTGGGGAACAGAACCCGCATTGACGTTGTAATGAGAGAAGATGCCGTGAGTCTCGAAGAGGTCGTGGCCATCGGTTACGGCACCGTTAAAAAACGCGATCTTACCGGAGCTGTTCAATCTATCAAGAGCGCCGAAATCACCCAAATTCCTACGGGCAACATGATGCAGGCTCTGCAGGGCAGGGTAGCCGGTCTCGACATAGTCCGCAGATCGGGAAGGGCCACTTCGGGCGTCGAAATGGTTTTGCGTGGAAAGAGATCCATCAGCGGCAGCAATACACCCTTGTTTATTATTGACGGAGTGATTGGAAACTACGAAGACATCAATCCCAACGATGTGGAGTCGATCGAAATCATGAAAGACGCTTCCTCAACGGCCATTTACGGTTCGGCGGGAGCAAACGGAGTTATTATTGTAACCACCAAAAAAGGTCAAAAAGGCAAAGCCGTTGTCAATGTTGATTCTTATTACGGTGTCAACGGATTTCTTCAATTTCCTCCCGTTCGTACCGGCGAGGATTACATCGAATTGAGGCGTCAGGCCAACTTGACCACCGGAGCCTGGGCAAGAGGTGATGCCGATTCCAAACTGTTCTCGGATCCCGAATGGGATGCCATCCAAAAAAATCAATGGGTAGATTGGTTTGAACTGGGCACAAGAGACGGAGTTTTGCAAAACCATTCCGTTTCCGTGTCGGGAGGCAGCGAAAATACGATCGGTTATTTTTCGCTCAACTACTACAACGAAGAAGGTATCCTCAAAAGCGACGATATTTCTAAGTATTCGTTCCGTGCCAACGTAGAACATCAGGCCAAAAAATGGTTAAAAGCCGGACTCAATATCAACGGAGCTTTCACAGACCAGAACGAAAGAAAAGGCCAGTACTTTACCCGCGTTTTGTGCCTGCTGCCCCTGGGTACGCCCTACAATGAAGATGGAACCATCAATCCGTTTCCTCTTGCCGGAGATACCCAGCTGAGCCCTATTGCCGACATGGCCGAAGACCAATATGTCAACAACCGGATTGCTCTGGGCGTTAATCCCACTTCTTATCTGCAAATCAATCCTATCAAAGGTCTCACTGCCAAATCGGTGTTTAGCGCCTACCTGAATTTTTCGCGACAAGGATTGTTCAAAGGAGCTTTGTCGGCCGACGGTTACGGTGAAGGTAAGAGCTCGGCGCAGATCATCAACGGTAACAGATACAATTACAAGTGGGAAAACATTGTCACTTACGATTTCAGCATCGACGATGTGCACAATTTCGGAATAACCGGAGTTACCAGTTGGTCCGAAAATCAGGGAGAAAATGCCAGCATACTGGGCTACAATCTCAACTGGAACAAATACCTCTTCTACAACCTGGCGGCTACCGATATGCAGAGCAGAGTTGCCACCTCTTCGTATGTACGCACCCAGATGATGTCGTACGCCGCCCGTGTCAACTACAACTACATGGGGCGTTACTTCCTGACCGTTTCCAACCGTTGGGACGGAGCCTCCATTTTGGCCGAAGGCAATAAATGGGATTATTTCCCCGCTGCCGCCCTAGCCTGGAGAATCAGCGACGAAGGATTTATGCAGGGCCTGGACAAGCTCGACAACCTGAAGCTTCGTTTGGGTTACGGTGTTACCGGTAACGCCGGTGCTTCGGCTTATGCCACCCTAAACTTCGGAGTGGCCGGATCAAACCTGGCTTTCCAAGAAACCCCGGCTCCTTACTACATGTTTTCACAAAATTTGGCCAATCAGGTACTCGACTGGGAAAAATCCTACAACTGGAACCTGGGTATAGATCTGAATATGTTTAAAAACCGTTTGAACATTACTACAGAACTTTATAACACAGACACCAAAGATATTCTGTTCCAGAGAAATCTGCCGGCTTCCACCGGCGGTTACAAGGCAGGTAATTATTCCATTTGGGAAAATGTCTGCGAAACCCAAAACAGAGGTATAGAATTTGAGGTGAATACCGTCAATATCAAAAGCAATAATTTCAGCTGGTCCACCACCCTGTCTTTGGCAGCCAACCGCGAAAAGATTACCAAGTTTGTCAGCGAAGATCCTGTGACCAACGGCAGCACCTATTTGGTTGAAGGCTATCCCATTCAGTCGTTTTATGATTATAAATACCTGGGCATCTGGCAAGAAGACGAAGCTACCGAAGCCGCTTTGTACGGCAGAGTACCCGGCGATGTGAAAATTGAAGAGGTGCTTGTGGACAGCACCTATACTACCGCCGACCGTCAGGTAATCGGTTCTCCCACGCCAAAGCTTATTTTTGGTTTATCCAATACCTTTACCTACAAAGGCATAGATCTTACCGTACTCTTGGATGCCCGCATCGGACAAACGATGAGCTACGGCATTTTGGGTTGGTACAATCCCAATGGCGAAGGCAACGGCCCGGCTGTTGTCGATTACTGGACTCCCGAAAACCCTGAAGGCAGATTCCCTCGTCCGAACGCTTCTTATTCTCGTTTTGCCAATCTTCCGCTGGGAACCAATAGTTTGTTCTATATCGATGGTTCCTATTGCAAGGTTCGCAATGTTACGCTGGGTTATTCCTTGCCGAACAATCTTCTCAGGAAGTTGAATTTGAACAAAGCCAGAATTTACGCCACCGCGTCGAATCCGGTCATTTTTACCAAAAGCAAATACTTGAAGAATTACGACCCGGAATTGGGAGGTGCCGACGAATTCCCCTTGGCCAAACAACTGGTCTTTGGTATAAACTTATCCTTCTAACGTAAAGAAAAACAGAGATATATGAAAACAATTAATAAATTACAGATTCTTACGGCAGTAGTTTTAGGTTTACTGCTGTTCAATGCTTGTTCGCTGGAAGAATACAATCCTTCGGGAGGACCCACCACCGACGAGTATTTTTCGACACCGACCGGTTACGAGCAACTGATCAATGCCTGTTATTTTCCTCTCACCAGATCGTGGACAGGGGGCGGAGAAGATTACGTGGTGTTTATGGCCGAATGCGGAACCGACCTTTGGACTTGTCCCCAGGGTGAGGGTTGGATGAAAGAAGTTTTTTATTATACCGGGCTCAACGGTGGCACGGCTCATCTGAACGAAGGCTGGCAAAGCAGCTACGAAAGCATCAACTACTGTAATGCGGCCATACGTTTTGCTCCCAAGGCGGGATATACCGATGATGCCGTACGTGATGCCAAAGTGGCAGAAGCTCATTTTTTGCGTGCTTTCTTCAACTTCTTTATTGTAGAGCAATTTGGCGGGGTTTATTTACCTAAGGTGGAAACGACAAAACCGATTACCGACATTCCCCGTTCGAGCGTGAGCGAATTTTATGAGCTGATCTTTTCCGATCTGAAATTTGCCATGACCCATTTACCCAAGATCCAGACCGAAAGAGGCAGAGCAACTCGGGCCGCTGCTTATCATCTTTACGCCAAAGCCTGTCTGCAATACGCCTCTTACGATGCAGCCACCGACAAGAGGACTCTTTACACGGAGGCTAAAGACGCTGCTTTGGAAATTATCAACAACAAAGCCAGCTACGGACTTGCTCTTTACGCCGAGCCGGCCGATATTTTTAACGTAGCCAACAACAAAGACAACACCGAGGCGGTATGGGTGGCCACCCACTCGAAGAGCAGCACCCTGAATCCTCGTGGTTCAAGGTACTGGAACCGGGTATTCAAGCAGTTTGGTTGTCTTCAGGAAAACGGTATTTGCGGTGTATTTCACGACATCAACAGTGAATACGTAAAATTTGATAAACGCATTATGCCCAGCCTCAAATTATTGGATTTGTACGGCCCCAAGGATATGCGTTACCAAGCCTTTTTCCGCGAGGAATATTATGCTACGGCCGATTATACCTGGTCCGAAGGCCATTGTTCAAAATTTGGCAAAGACATCGCCACCTTTGCAGGTATCAAAACCATAGCTGCCGATAGTCTGGCTATGTTGTTTACCCGGGCCGATATCGCCGATCCCCTTGCCCTGAATTATGCCTGTTTCGATCGCGATCTTATCTACAATGCCGACGGCTCAGCCAACATCAACTACACCAACTACGGTTATCCGGCGCTCAAAAAATACGAAGCACCTGGCATGTATGCCGGCGAATTACATAAAGCGTATTCCTGGTCCGACAACCTGACTTATCGTCTGGCCGAAACCTATCTGCTGGCCGGCGAAGCTCTCTACAGGCTGGACGATCCTCTGGCAGTGAATTATTTCAACGAAATCAGAAACCGCGCTTGCCTCAACCACGACGGCAGCATGAATATAGCCATGAGCGACGTAGGTGTCGATTTTATTCTGGCCGAAAGAGCCCGCGAGCTTTGCGGCGAATATACCCGCTTTATGGATTTGAAAAGAATGGGTAAAGCCATCTTCTCAAGTTACATACTGAGTAATCCCGACATCAGCAAACGTCAGGCTTTCGATGCCGACATTCATTTTGTAAGGCCCGTGCCCGAAAAAATGGAATTGAACTATCAGCTCAACCCCGACGATTTCCAGAATCCGGGTTATTGATGGATAAATAAAGCTTAGATTAGCCGGGTGATTGATTTTTGCAATCAATCACCCGGTTAATTGCTTAATGAATGGAACGATCAATAGAAGGTGTAAGGGGGCAATGGCCTGTTCAAAGAGACAATAGCTTGAAAGTTTAAAGAACGATGGCCCGATTAAAGGAACAATAGCTTGAAAGTTTAAAGAGCGATGACCCGATTAAAGGAACAATAGCTTGAAAGTTTAAAGAACGATGGCCCGATTAAAGGAACAATGCTTGAAAGTTTAAAGAACGATGCCCTGTTTGAACGAATAATTGATCAAAGAAATATTGGTGAATATATTGATAGATAGATTATTAAAGATAAAAACACGATAAATTACAACAAAATGAAACATCTCCTCCTCCTCCTCTCCGCGCTCCTGATCGCAACCTGCTCTTTTGCCCAAAACAGTTCCACAGCTACTCAGCCCCTGCCGGCTTTTCCCGGCGCCGAAGGCTGGGGTGCCAATACCCCAGGCGGCAGGGGAGGCCGGGTGATCAAAGTGACAAATCTGAACGACAGCGGCAGCGGCAGCTTTCGGGCTGCAGTCTCGGCAGAGGGCCCCAGAATTGTTGTGTTCGACGTTTCAGGCACCATCAGCCTGGAATCGGATTTGACCATCAACAGTCCCTACCTGACCATAGCCGGTCAGACAGCTCCGGGCGATGGTATTTGTTTAAAAGACTGGCCTCTGAACATTGCCAACACCCACGACATTGTCGTCCGTGGTCTGAGGGTGAGGCCCGGTATTGAATCGGGTTTGTTGGGCTCCGAAATCAATGCCCTGGAAATACGCCAGAGCCGCAACATCATCATAGACCATTGCTCTTTTAGCTGGTCCTGCGACGAGGGCATCAACAACTGGCACGACGGTGACAATATCACGATACAGTGGTGCATGATGAGCGAACCCCTGCACAACTCCATCCACGAAAAGGGCGCCCACGGTTACGGCGCCAGTCTGGGCGGCTACAAACTGAGTTTTCACCACAACCTGATAGCCCACGCCATGGCCCGCAATCCCAGCATCGGAGGCAACAACATGAATTTTACCGTTTTGATGGATTACCGGAATTGCGTCGTTTACAATTGGGGACATCGTTCCTGCGACGGCAAACCCTCGTCGATCAACGTGGTCAACAATTACTACAAGCCCGGCCCGGCTACCCGCGACAACGTACGCCGTCGCATAGTCCGCATCGACCAGTCGGAGCACATGGGCTTTAGAGGCATCTGGCATATCGAAGGCAATCTGGTAGAAGGCTATCCCGAAATTTCGGCCGACAATTGGCAGGGTGGGGTGGATTTCGAAGAAGGAACTTCGGAATTGCTGAACAGACGAAAAACAGCTTTCCCTGTAGCTCCCGTCAGCACGCAGAGCGCCGCCGAAGCCTACGAATTGGTACTCAATCAGGCCGGCGTCACAGTGCCCGGCCGCGACAGCCACGAGCAGCGCATAGTGGACGAAGTGCGCCGCGGCAACTACAACTGCGGCAACATGGGCATCGTTGACAAAGTAGAACAAGCCGGCGGCTGGCCCCTGCTCAAAAGCGCCCCCGCCCCCCGCGACAGCGACGCCGACGGCATGCCCGACACCTGGGAACAAGCCCGCCACCTCAAGCCCAACGACCCCTCCGACGCCAGCCAGGACCGCAACCAGGACGGCTACACCAATATTGAGGAGTATGTGAATGGGTTGTTTGAGTGAGGGGGGGGATTGAGAAAAATTTATTATTTTTGTCAGTACCCATAAGCCAAGTCTTATGTCAATCACGAAACACTCCAAAATCATGAAACACACTATCAACCATGAAACACTCCAAAATCATTTTATTTTTTGTCGGAGTTCTGATAACGATCATTTCTTATGCTCAGAACGACAGCATCATCAAAAACGGCTACGTCACTATAGCAGTACTTGTAGTTGATTATTACACCTACCAGTTCGAAGGAGGCCATATCGCTTATTATTCCTGTCCCGATTGTCCCAAAGACAGCATTCCCTTTAGCATTCTTTACGAGCCTCCTGCTGATACCGGTTATATTATTTTTAAATTAGCCTCCTCAGAAGACGAAATTTTTCAGGTTTGCTATTACTGGAACTTAGAAGCAGAGATTTGCTACCCGGGAGAGTTCAGTACGCAAGGATTGTTTGGTAATACTGACCAGGAAACAAAACATCCCGGAGATCTGAGATACATTGATTACAATGGCAAAGCGATCAGCGATGAAAACAAGTTAAGCAGAGCCGATTCAGCCTGGCAAGCCATCGATTCTTTGGAAATAACGGCATTGTTTGCCGGGAAAGGTTTTAAATCAGCCGTTTACTTTTTTCCGCAATCAGAAGTATTTTGGCCCCCGATAACTAAATGGATATTCTTTTTATATCACAATGCCCAACCAAATGCCCTCAAGCCCCATCACCTGACAAACACCCAAGCCCGGCTGTACCCCAACCCCCTCAAAGCTCATCAAAAACTAAATCTGAACCTGACAAAAACCAGCGTCAGCCACTACCAATTCTACAACACCCTGGGACAATCAGTCCTCAAGGGCAAATTCACCAACAGAAACCATCTCCATCAACTTGACCTCTCAAGCTTGAGCCCGGGACTGTATGTTTTACGCCTGGTGGATGAAGTAGGTAAGGAAGTGATGGTGGGGAGGGTGGTAGTGGAGTAAACGGCTGCGCTACTCTTGTACATCTTCAAAAAAACTTTCAACAACTAATTATATATTTTCACAAAATATGTGTTGTATTGTTGATGAATCATTATCTTTGTGCAACACCTTAGACAATACTTACTGGTAATGCTGTGAAACATTTCATTCCTAAGATATTGGTTATAAAGAAACTGTGTCGCTTTTCTGATGATTCTTTAGCTGGGGGTTGCGATTATTTTTTTAATAGTTGCTTAACGAGAAAAGATGGCGGCAATGGGCTTTTGGGATTGTTGCGTTTGGGGAATTGTTGGCGCCAAGTGTAAAAAGACAGACGACAGTACTAAAATTGAAAAGTAAACCATTGTGAAAGGACAGAAAAAGAAATATTGACAAGACCTGAAAGCCGACACTCAAGTCGACCCAATGTTTTTTATTTTTTTGCCCACCGCTCATTTTTTAAAACAATTGCCGACCCACATTGCACACATTGCCAAAGCCCCAAGAGCCAAGGCTACATCCAAAGCTTTGTCAAAGAATGCAATTTTGCCAAGCCACAATAATTTACTATTTTTACGTGAATAAAAGAATGTGAAATTTAATGAGTTGGGACAAAGTAACCATAAAGAATCAAGACGGAAAAGCAGTTGAAGCTCAAGCTCCAGTTATAATTTCTGCAAGTCGTTCAACCGATATACCTGCTTTTTATTCTGATTGGTTAATTCAAAGAATCAAAGAAGGATATGTTAAATGGAAAAATCCATTTAATGGCGTTCCACTATATGTTTCATTCAATAAAGCAAGATTATTTGTATTTTGGTCAAAGAATCCAAAACCAATGCTTAAACACTTGGACTACTTGAATGAGAAAATAAAAAACTACTATTTTCAATACACTTTAAATGACTATGATATTGAAAAACTTGAACCCAATGTACCCAATGTTCAATCAAGAATTGAAACATTCATAGAATTATCGGAACGTATTGGAAAAGATAAAGTTATTTGGCGTTTTGACCCATTGATTTTAACAGACAAAATTGGTATTGATGAGCTTTTGAGAAAAATAGAAAATATTGGTAATCAATTGAAAAATCATACTGAAAAAATGGTTTTCAGCTTTGCCGATATTAAGTTGTACAAAAAGGTTCAAAACAATCTTAGAAAAAATGCTATAAATTATCAGGAATTTAACGAAGGACGCATGAATGATTTTGCAGCAAGTCTTCAACAGTTAAATAAAACATGGAAATTTGAAATCGGAACCTGTGCTGAAAAGATACCCTTAGAAAAATATGGAATCATTCATAATAAATGTGTTGATGATGATTTAATGATAAAACTCTTTCCGCACGATAAAATATTAATGGATTTTTTAGGAGTAAAAATAACACCACCTGACATCTTTAATTCAAAAGGAGGAATTGAAAAAAGGAAAAATAACAAGGACAAAGGGCAACGTGAATTTTGTGGATGTATTTTTAGCAAAGATATTGGGGAGTACAATACCTGCCCGCATCTTTGCGAATATTGCTATGCAAACGCTTCAAAAGAAATTGCTCTTGCAAATTGGAAATCACATAAGCTTAATCCAAATGACGAAACAATAAAAGGAGAATAACCATGGCTGGATACTATTTTTATTTACCTCAAGTTACAGAACTAAAAATTCCGCAGCAAGCTGCTTTAAATGAAACAAAACAAATTGCATTGTCAGGAGGACCTGGTACAGGAAAAAGTGTTGTTTCATTATGGCGACATATTTCAAATTACAAAAAAGGTATAAAAAGTTTACTGCTTACATATACCACAACTTTAGCTCAATATCTTAGAGCTTGTTGCGCCACTCAAAGTCAAAATGCTGCCAATAATATAAATACTTCTTTGCGAGGTAAACCCCAAAGCGGAAGTTATTGGAACGAAATAATTGTTGACGAAGCACAGGACTTACCTATAAGCTATTATAACGACATTAAACGAATTTCAAACGTTTCATATGGTGCAGATGATTCGCAAATCCTTTATCCCGACCAATGTTCTCGTCAAAGACAACTAGAAAACATATTTGATTCTAATGAGTCTTATGTGCTTGCTGAAAATTTTAGAAATACACAACGCATTATGCAATTTGCAAGAGTTGTATTTCCTGATGCATATATTCCTCAAGCTACGATTTCAGGTCTCTCAGACAATATTGGAGAACTACCTATATTACTTATTTCTAATGGTAGCAGATATGATAGAACAAATAGCAAGCAGAATAATTCAATTTTAGAAATAATAAATTCATTCAGGTCTGATACACACAATATTGCTATTCTTGTGCCTTGGAAAAGTGACGCTCAATTGTTTGAGGACGTAATCAAAAATCAAATAAATGATTATAGTATTTATTACGAAGATTCTAATAGATTTCCGAATGGTTGTGGTCCTATTAAAAATGTACACATAACAACTTTTAAATCTACTAAAGGGTTAGAATTTGATACCGTAATTATTCCCAACTTTCATAAATACAATGAAATTTGTGGTTCGTTTAATGTTGAATGGCAAGATTACTATGTAGCTGTAACAAGGGCACGTAGCAACCTCTATTTAATAAGCCATTACGATATACCCCAATTAAATTCAGTTACCGATAAACAGTTTTTAAACACTTCAAATATTGTCACGAGAGTTAAAAATATTGATACGAATGATGATATGCCTTTCTAAAGATAATATATATGGAACCTAAATATTTTTTACCAATCAGTTCAATGTCCCTTGCTCATTATTTTGGTTGTGCTTGTATAAAACCAAGTAAATATTTCAATAACAAGCAGGAAGATTTACAAGACAAATTTAATGAATTCCTATTAATAACAACACATTTTGGCACTCAGCAAACTGACTGTTGTATAGAACTTGTTATTACTAAGCAAGAAGCAGAAGATTTGATTGATGTTAAAAATGGATGGTTTCTTTTCGAAAAGCCATTACCAATCACCAGAATAAAAAAAATATATTTTACTAACAGGGAACGCAAAGAACAAACAATTACAAATATCAATATGAGTACTGCATATGTTCCAAATAATCTTATTGAAGTCGTAAAAGGTTTTGATAATCCCACAATTGACAGTATTGAGAAGCCCAAAGATATTTTTTTCAACGCTTATGCGGAAAAATTAAAAACTTTTGATAGCTTTTTGGGTGGGCTTGCCTTAATGCGTTTAGCTGGTGAAGAATATATGAATTACTCTGAAAATTATTTTGCGACGCTTTCATTCTTTAATGCCAATATTCAAAAAGATTTAGAGTATTCAAAAATCAATATTGACACCCGATATCAAGGTGTATTTACTGGTAAAAATGGTTTTGACAAAATTATTCCGTATTTAAGCAAAACAATTGATGAGAATGATGTTAATAGTATTGCTCTGGAAGAAAAACAAACCATACAAAAGGACAAGATTACAAGAATAATAGATTTAAGTAGTCTGGACAAATGGACATATACAATTGCTGTTCTAAATACTTATGGTTCA